>Ga0307441_1000053_pt1 | contig 51740 bp, 47 predicted proteins | sample SalMarWE160420MG_FD_202149 | JGI IMG/M metagenome (GOLD analysis project Ga0307441, IMG submission 202149) | Salt marsh sediment microbial communities from the Plum Island Ecosystem LTER, Massachusetts, United States - WE1604-20 | ecosystem: Environmental > Aquatic > Marine > Intertidal zone >... | reverse complement strand
GGACGGTATGATTTCGCAAAACTACACGATTGGAGCGAGAACGATGAACCAGGACGAACTGAAGAAGGCCGTGGCCAAGGCTGCCCTGGACTACGTGGAAGCGGGCACGGTGATCGGCGTGGGCACCGGCTCCACGGCCAACCACTTCATCGACTGGCTGGCCGGCATCAAGCACAAGATCGAGGGGACGGTGGCCAGCTCCGTCGCATCGGCCGAACGCCTCAAGAGCCACGGCATCCCGGTCCTGGATCTGAACGGGGTGGACGAGATTTCGGTCTACGTGGACGGCGCGGACGAAGCCACCCGGCACCTGCACCTGATCAAGGGCGGCGGCGGCGCGCTCACCCGGGAGAAGATCGTCGCCGGCGCCAGCCGCAAGTTCGTCTGCATCGCCGACGATTCCAAGCTGGTGGACGTGCTGGGGGAGTTTCCTCTGCCCCTTGAGGTGATCCCCATGGCCCGCAGCTTCGTGGCCCGGGAACTGGTCAAGCACGGAGGCAAACCCGTGCTGCGCGAAGGCTTCACCACCGACAACGGCAACATCATTCTTGATGTGCACAACCTGAAGATCATGGACCCGCCCAAGCTGGAGGCGGACCTGAACAACATCCCGGGCGTGGTGACCGTGGGCATCTTCGCCTTGCGGCCGGCCGACGTGCTGCTGCTGGGCAGCGCCGAGGGCATCAAGACCCTATCCTGACCGGACGGCGAGGCCCGCGGCCATGGCGCGCACTCTCATCATCCTCGGCGTCGTGCTGGTGCTGGCGGGCCTGGCCTGGCCCTGGCTGGGCAAGCTGGGACTGGGCCGGCTGCCGGGGGATATAATGATCGGGAAGGGCAACTTCCGCTTCTACTTTCCCCTCACCACATCCATTATCGTCAGCCTGATCCTCACCCTGCTGTTCTGGCTGTTCCGCAAGTAGCCCACCTCCGGCGGCAGTGGTACGCCAAGCCAAAAGAAAAATGCGCCACGGAATCCACGGAAAAGAATAATTATTGATTGAAAGCGCCGGCGACTACGACGCCGATGCCGTACAGTATCGTAGGATGCAATAAGCGCAGCCTCGTAGGTTGGGCTGAGGGCAGCGAAGCCCAACACGGTGCACCGGAATCGAACGACAGCCTGTTGGGCTTCCTTCGTCAGCCCAACCTACATCGACTGCCGTGGGTTCTGTGGCTCTCCCTGCAGGAAGAATGCGCCACGGAAGATACGGTACATACAGAAAGGAATAGTTGTCGGGCGGGAGAGACTGCCGGTATGGCACCAATGCCCTGTAGCGGTGCGTCACCGCTTCCACCCCCTCCCCTTCCGTGGATTCCGTGAGTTCCGTGGCTCTTACCGTCCGTGGTTTCCGTGCTTTCCGTGGCGCCTTTCAAGGAGGCCCGGAAGGGAAGCCGCCGCTACAGCAGCACCCGTTCGATGCCGCCGGCCTTGGCCTGGTCGACGAAGCGTTGCTGCCAGTCCTCGCCCAGCAGGCGATTGGCCATTTCCACCACGATGTAGTCAGTCTGCAGGCCGGTCTCGTCGCCGTAGCGCATCAGACCCTGCTGGCACGCTGGGCATGAAGTGAGCAGCTTGACGTTGCCGTTCTCCGCGGTGGGCTTGCCGGTGAGTTCGGTGATGCCCTTGTGCAGCTCTTCCTGTTTGCGGAAGCGCACCTGGGTGGCGATGTCGGGCCGCGACACCGCAAAGGTACCCGCCTCGCCGCAGCAGCGGTCGGACAGCAGCACATCCTGCCCCATCAGCTTGGAGGCCACACCGATGGAATTGTAGGTCTTCATGGGCGTATGGCAGGGATCGTGGTACATGTACTGCACCCCTTCCACACCTTCCAGGCCCAGGCCCTTCTCCATCAGGTACTCGTGAATGTCCAGCAGCCGGCAGCCCGGAAAGATCTTCTCGAACTCGTACTTCTGCAGCTGATCCATGCAGGTGCCGCAGGACACGATGACCGTCTTGATATCCATGTAGTTGAGGGTGTTCGCCACCCGGTGGAACAGCACCCGGTTGTCGGTGGTGATCTTGTGGCCACGCTCGCGGTCGCCCCCCGAAGTCTGGGGATAGCCGCAGCACAGGTAACCGGGAGGCAGCACGGTCTGGGCGCCCACCTCGTAGAGCATGGCCAGAGTGGCGAGCCCGATCTGGCTGAACAGGCGCTCGGAACCGCAGCCGGGAAAGTAGAACACCGCGTCCGACTCCTCGCTCACCTTGGCGCCATCGCGCAGGATCGGCACCATCTTGCTGTCTTCGGCCCCCAGCAGGGCCCGCATGGGCTGGCTCGGCAGCCCCCCCGGCATGGGCTTCTTGACGAAGTTGATGACCTGGGCGCGCACCGTCATGGGCCCGGTGGTGGCCGCCGGGTGGTTGTTCTTCCTGGTGGGTACCGTAAACCGCCGCGCCAGCCTGTAGGCCAGCCGCTGCCCCCGGTAACCCCACTGGATCATCCCCTTGCGCATCAGCTTAATGGTGCGCGGGTCAGTCACGTTGAGAAACGCCATGGCCGCCCAGGTGGCGGGACTGGCCCGCTTCTGGCCACGGGCGCGCAGGATATGGCGCATGCGGATGGACACGTCGCCGAAATCGATGTCCACCGGGCAGGGTGTCAGGCACTTGTGGCACACGGTGCAGTGATCAGCCACATCGTTCATCTCGGCGAAATGGTGGGTGGAGATGCCGCGACGGGTCTGCTCCTCGTAGAGGAACGCCTCGATGATCAGCCCGGTGGCCAGAATCTTGTTGCGCGGCGAATAGAGAAGATTGGCCCGCGGCACATGGGTGCTGCACACCGGCTTGCACTTGCCGCAGCGCAGGCAGTTGCGGATGTCGTCGTTGAGATCGCCGAGCTCGCTCTCTTCCAGCAGCAACGCTTCCTGCTGGACCAGGCGCAGGGAGGGCGTGTAGGCGCGGTCCAGTCCGGAGCCGGCCAGCAGCTTGCCGCGGTTGAACCACCCTTGCGGATCCACTTCCGACTTGTAGCGGGTAAAGGCGTCGATGACCCCGGGATCGAGATAGCGGATCTTGGTCAGCCCGATGCCGTGCTCGCCGGAGATCACCCCGCCCAGGGAGGTGGCCAGCGCCATGGCCCGGTCCACGATGCCCTCGGCCTCCCGCATCATCCGGTAGTCGTTGGAGTTCACCGGGATATTGGTGTGCACGTTGCCGTCGCCGGCATGCATGTGGGTGGCCACGAACAGGCGTGCGGAACGGATTTCCCCGTGGATGGCGTCCAGACGCCGGTGCACGGGCTCAAGTTCCCGGCCGGCAAAGATCTCCTTCAGCGGACGCTCCACCTCGGCCCGGTAGGAGACGCGCAGGTCCCGGCGCAGCAGCAGGTCCAGCAGGCGGTCATCCGTCCGCAGGGCGTCGCGGCCGGCGCCGTCCAGCAGGGCGTCATGGTCGGCTGCCGGCTCGTCCAGGTGCTCCAGCAGGCGCTGCCAGCGGTCGCGCACCTGCTGCAGGTGCTCCCGGGCGGCCTGCTTCTTGGCGGCCAGAATGGCCTGGTTCTCCTCGCTGTCCTCCAGGTCGGGGACACCGCGCAGCTCGGGCAGGTCGCCGTCCAGGTATTCCATGACGGCGTCGATCATGCGGAGCTTGTTGCGGGTGGAGTACTCGATATTGATGCGCTCGATGCCGGCGCTGTAATCGCCCAGGCGCGGCAGCGGAATGACCACGTCTTCGTTGATCTTGAAGGCGTTGGTATGGGCCGCAATGGCAGCGGTACGGGCGCGGTCCGCCCAGAACCGGCGGCGGGCCTCGGGACTGACCGCCACGAAGCCTTCGGCTCCCCGGGCGTTGGCCATGCGCACTACCGTGGAAGCGGCGTCCGCCACGCTGTTCTCGTCGTCCCCGGACACGTCCGCCAGCAGCACCATCTTGGGCAGCTCCCGGCGCGGCGACTTGGTGCTGTAATCGACGGCTCGCACGTAGCGCTCGTCCAGGTGCTCGAGCCCGGAGAGCTGTACCCGTGGATTGCCGTCCAGATAGTCCTTGGTCTCCACGATGGCCGGCACCGCCCGGTTCAGATCGCTGCCGAAGAACTCCAGGCACACCGTACGCGTGTACTGGGGCATGCGATGCAGAATGAATACCGCCGACGTAATCAGACCGTCGCAGCCTTCCTTCTGCACCCCGGGCAGACCGCCCAGGAACTTGTCGGTGACGTCCTTGCCCAGGCCCTGCTTGCGCAACGCCTGTCCCGGCGTGCGCAGCATGCGGGGCTCGCCCACCGGCGTCTTGCCGTTGGCCTTGTAGCGGGTGATGCGGAACTCCGCCGTTTCCTGGTCGTGGATGCGGCCCAGGTTGTGGTTGACCCGCTCCACTTCCAGCCAGTGGCCGTCGGGCATCACCATGCGCCACGAGGCCAGGTTATCCAGGGTGGTGCCCCAGACCACCGCCTTCTTGCCGCCGGCGTTCATGGCCACGTTGCCGCCGATGGTGGAAGCATCCTGGGAAGTGGGGTCCACCGCGAACACGTAGTTGGCCGCCTCGGCCCGTTCGGCGACCCGGCGGGTCACCACGCCCGCTTCGGCCCGCACGGTGGCCACCGGCCGGTCCAGGCCGGGGAGTGTACGTTCCTCCACGGGACCCAGTCCTTCGAGCTTTTCGGTATTGATGACAGCGGCATTGGCGTCCAGGGGTACGGCGCCGCCGGTGTAGCCGGTGCCGCCACCCCGGGGAATGATGACCAGACCCAGGTCGATGCAGGCCTTCACCACCGCCTGCACTTCCCGTTCGGTGTCGGGACTGATCACCACCAGGGGCATCTCCACGCGCCAGTCGGTGGCGTCGGTGGCGTGGGACACGCGGGCGAGGCCACCGAAGTCGATATTGTCGCTGCGGGTGATGCGGGTCAGGCGCCGGCGCACCCTGGCGCGCAGCTTGCGCGTGCGGGGAAACCAGGCTTCGAACTCGCGCACCGCTTCCCGGGCCCGGTCGGCCAGCGTCAGCGCCAGTTCGTTGCCGTTGGCCCGGGCCACGATCTGGTCGAGCCGGTGATGCAAAGCATGCACCAGGGAACCCAGACGCTTCTTGTTCTCCAGCAGGTCGTCCTGGATGTAGGGGTTGCGGCTCACCACCCACATGTCCCCCAGCACCTCGAACAACATGCGCGCCGAGATGCCCGTGCGGCGCGTGCCGCGCAGCTCGTTGAGCACGTCCCACATGGACTCGCCAAGATAGCGGATCACGATCTCTCGGTCGGAAAAGGACGTGTAGTTGTACGGAATCTCGCGGATTCGGCCGGGCGCTGACGTCATGAGATTTGATGCCTAAGGACAGGAACCTGCAGCTGACAGGCATTCTACCACCAGAGCTGCTTGCAAAAATCAAAAGCGCCACGGAAAACACGGAATCCACGGAAAGAAAGAATTGTGGGTCGGGCGGACCTGCCGCTGCGGCGCCGGTGTCCTGTCGGCGTGTGCCTCGGCATGCCCATTATTCCCTTCCGTGGATTCCGTGGGTTCCGTGGCTCTAACGGATGCTTTCGCGCATTACCCGGCGCAATGCGCTGCGCTTATTGCGCCCTACATGATTTTCCGTGCTTTCCGTGTTTTCCGTGGCGCCTTGGACGTTGACCGACAACGCACAAAAAACGGGCGCCCGAAGGCGCCCGTCAGTGCTACAGCTTGGCTTCTTGTTCTTTGAACCGGAGTTCTTAGAACTTGTGCTCGAAGCCGACCGAGAACACGCTCGGATCCGCACCGGCCTGAGTCGGCGGAATCAGATCGCCATGGCCGCCACCGCCAAGCGCGTAGCTGGCGTTGTTGTCGTTGCTCATGCTGGCATACATGGCGTACACGTTGGTCTGCTTGGTGAAGTGGTGGTACGCACCCAGCACCCACATGTCCGCACCGCTGCTGGCCACGCTGGTGTTGTCGGCCTTGTAGTAGGCCAGGCCGATGTCGTTCATGCCCATCTTCATCATGCCGAACAGGCCCCAGGCGTTGCGGTCAGCCGAGAGGTAGTGGCTGTTGCCGCTGTCGACGGTTATGTTCTCGTAGATGGCGCCCACTTTGAAGGGGTTCATGTTGTAGGAACCGCTGACGCGCCATGCCTTGATGTCACTGTTGGAGACATCCGAGAACTGTTTCTCGTAGGCCAGCCAGCCCTTGATGGGGCCGTTGTTGTAGCTGGCTGCCAGGTCGTAACCGCCGGCCTTGGTGTTGGCGGACTCGTTGGACGCAGTGGAGGAACCGCCCACGTAGATCAGGTAGCCGTTGAAGCCCATCATGTTCGGGCTGACGTAGGCCAGCACGCGACCGAAGCGCTGGTTGAGGATGTTCTCTTGCTTGCCATTGCTGCCAGGGCCGATGGTGTTATAACCGGAGCCCATGATGTTACGGGAGTCGCCGACGGTGTTGTTGAACGGCATCACCTTGGTGTCGGCCATCTTCATGGCGGAGTCATGCTTGCCAGCGAAGACGGTACCCCAGCCGCCGCGGAAACCGGCGAAAGTGTTGCGGGTGCCGAGGGTCTGCCCGGAGCCATTCAGGTCGATGTTGCTCTCGAACTGCCAGATGAAGGCGTTGCCGCCACCGATATCCTCGGAGCCCTTGAGGCCGAAGTTGGTGGAGTTAGAGGAAAAACCCGAGCCGCTCTTGTCCATACAACCATTCGGGCCGGTCGGGTTATCGCACTTATAGTGCGTGGAGGAATTGTTGTAGAAGTCGTACGATCCATTGATGTAACCGTAGACCTTCACCGCGGCGCTTGCACTGGACACGGCGCCAGCCAGTGCAACACCGATGGCGGTAGCAAGAAGCTTCTTGTTCATTACATCTCTCCCCATTAATCCATATAAAGGATGATCTCACTGAGACGGGCGTACTGTAGCGCAGCTATTTACGCCCATGCAACACTTTTTTCCCCAAAAAGCCACAACCTCCGGCGCTTGTTGTCTTTGTGCAACAAGCGCCAATTTGGGCTTAGAGACTAAAGAGTTGGAAACGGCCGCTGTAACGGCCGGCGGATGGCCCACTTTAGGCACACCGACAAAAAAGCGACGCTGGCGGGTTCGCCGCAACGTGGTTCGTGAACATACCACGAGCAGGTGACGTTTTTGTTGCAGCCAAGGCTGTACCGAATAGACCGCGTCCGGCGGTGCCACGAACACGCCGGGGGCTGGCACAGCAGAGACACAGAAAAGCGGGGGCGCAGCCCGCCTGAGATACCGCTCTGCCTTACCCCAAACACGGGACGCGCGACGACCCCGAACGGCATAGAGCATCGTCGCACAGGCCAGCGACAAGTCGGCACATGGCCCATGTCATTTGCGACGTCATCCCAACAACCCAATCGCATGAGCCCGTGGTAGACACCTTCGTGTCCGGGACGAAGACGTACCTGTCCCACGGGAATGTGTGCAGGAGCCTCCCACCATCTCCGCTTCCCAACAAACCTGGAGGATTCCCAAACAGACAGCTATCGGAATTTAGGGGTAGGGACGGAATTTGAGCACTGGCTGCCATGGGGGGGCGCATCACTTCCGTAAGTGGCCAGTTGCCCAGGCGCATCGGTGACCGCGCGGGGCGCTTATACCGCCTGCTCAAGAAACGGAACGAATACCACTTACACGTTTTGTCTTTATCTCTACAAGGGGGGCTCTATCGCGCCGATGCCGCAGCCTCCCACACCAGCCAATCCGGGTTTTCATCCGATCCTGCATTCTTGGCCGGCGAGTTTGACACCGCGGTGTTCAAAAGAAGGCGGGATTGGACACACCAGAAGACTTCGTGGAAAAGACTTTCGGGAATATCGCGCAAGACCTGAAGTCTGCCGGCGCCAAGGTAACGACAGTAGACTCATTCGACGCGTTCACCACGCCGCTCAGCTGCGTCTCTTGTCGCGGTTTCGGCGGACCATTCGGTCGGCAGGGCTGTTGAGGAAAATAGGGCTTGAAGAGCTGCCAGAGAGGAAACTCTTCGATGCCCTCTGCGGCATTCCACAAACGAAAAACGCCGCTCCGGAACGGAGCGGCGTTTTTCTCGATCGACGAAAATGGCTGGGGGACTAGGATTCGAACCTAGGTTGGCGGAGTCAGAGTCCGCTGTCCTACCACTAGACGATCCCCCAAGTGGATGGCACGGGCCAAAGGCCGGCGAAGCCAATCCGAACCGGCGCCGTCGCCGCGCCCGGTGGGCGCTCGACGGCAAATACCGGTGTGGCTAGCGCTTGGAGTACTGCGGCGCGCGACGGGCCTTGTGCAGACCGATCTTCTTGCGCTCGACTTCGCGCGCATCCCGGGTCACGTAGCCGGCCCGGCGCAGCGGCGAACGCAGCTCGCCATCGTAGGACATCAGCGCGCGGGTGATGCCGTGCCGGATGGCGCCCGCCTGGCCGCTCATCCCGCCGCCGCTGACGGTGACATGGATATCGAACTGATCCATGACATTGGCGGTTTCCAGAGGCTGCCGCACGATCATACGGGCGGTTTCGCGACCGAAATACTGATCCAGCGGCCGCTTGTTCACCATGATGGAGCCAGTGCCCTTGCGGAGAAATACCCGCGCCGTCGAACTCTTGCGCCGGCCGGTTCCGTAATACTGTTCTTGCGCCATGTTGTCTCCAGCGACTAGATATCGAGGGGCTTCGGCTGCTGCGCCGTGTGGGGGTGATCGGCGCCGCCGTACACCTTCAGCTTGCGATACATTGCCCGACCGAGGGGATTCTTCGGCAGCATCCCCTTCACGGCGATTTCGATCATCCGTTCGGGGGCCTTCTCACGCAGCTTGTCGAACGTGATGGACTTGAGATTGCCGACGTAGCCGGTGTGGTGATAGTAGGTCTTCTGCTCGGCCTTGCGACCGGTCACACGGACCTTACCGGCGTTGACCACGACGATGTAGTCGCCCGTGTCCACGTGCGGCGTATATTCCGGCTTGTGCTTGCCGCGCAACCGTCGTGCCAGTTCGGCGGCCAACCGGCCAAGCGTCTTGCCCGTGGCATCCACCACGTACCAATCGCGCCTCACGGTTTCCGGTTTTGCGCTGAAGGTCTTCATCGGTATTTGCTCCACAGCCCATCCATCACGAAAGACCGGGAATGGTACATAAATCGTCTGGCGGATACAAGCAGCGGCCGTGGCCATGAAACCTGTGGGCAAAAAAAAGCGCGGCTTGGGGAGCCGCGCTCAAACCACCTTATTAAGGAGGATGGAGGAGTACCGATCGGCCGGTTTGTCGAGGGGGGCCAGCCGATCAGCATGTAAGCAGTTTCTAATATACGGTTATGCTTGTCAACCCCCTGCTCAAGCCGACGCGAACCCTTACCGTCCACAACGACGCCGGAGAGGAGACGGACCGAATTGCGGGCAAAAAAAAAGCGCGGCTTGGGGAGCCGCGCTCAAAACCACCAAAGGAGGATGGAGGAGTACCGATCGGCCGGTAAATTGAGGGGGGCCGGTCGATCAGCATGTGAGCAGTTTCTAATATTCTGGAATTGCTGTCAAGCCCTGTTCCAGATGGGATCGAGAGCACCGTGCATGGACGACGGGGAATACATAACATACTGATAAAACAATTATTTTCTAGATAACGAGGCGTTCGACGACCCGACCCTGACGCAAGTGCTGCTCGATGATCTCGTCCACATCCTCCTGGTCCACGTAGCTGTACCAGACCCCCTCCGGATAGACGACGATGACAGGACCTTCCTGGCAGCGATCCATGCAGCCGGCGGTGTTGACCCGCACGCCGCCCTCGCCGGCAATACCCAACTCCTTGGTGCGCTGCTTGGCGTAATCGCGCATGGCCTGGGCGTCGAAGCGCTGGCAACAGGCGCTGCCGTCCTCGCGCAGGTTGGTGCAGAAGAACACGTGATACCGATAATAAGACATGACAAGGCTTCCGGTTGCGCACAAACGCCGATTACGGCTATGTTCACTCCATTATATGGGTTCGTGGGCGGTCCATGCATGGGCGGGCGCGCCCGAACCGGACCCTCCGCTCCCTTGATACGACACCGACTCTCTCATTTTGTCCGCCACCGACCTTAAGCAAACCGACCGCTGCGTCATGTGCGGTCTGTGTCTGCCCCATTGCCCCACCTACCTGGAGACCCAGGACGAAGGGGATTCGCCGCGCGGACGCATCGCGCTGATGCAGAGCCTGGACAGGAACGAGCTCCGGAGCTCATCGTCCCGCCTGGCCTTCCATCTGGACCGCTGCCTGGAGTGCCGCGCCTGCGAAGCGATGTGCCCGTCCCGGGTGCCGTTCGGAGCGTTGATGGACGCAGCTCGGGCCCGCATCGAGCCGACCCGCCGACGGACACGCGCCCAGCGTCTCGTCCGGCGACTGGCCCTGGACACGCTGGTGCCCCATAAGCGGGCCTTGCGGCTGGCGGGCCGGCTGCTGCGCCTGTATCAGCGCAGCGGGCTGCGCTATACGGCGCGTGCCACCGGGCTGCTGGGCGCCGTTGGCCTGAGCCGTGCCGACACCGCACTTCCCGAACTGGCCAGGCCCGCTCGATGGCTGCGCTACTATCCGCCCAGCGCGCCCCAGCGCGGCACGGTCGCCCTGTTCACCGGTTGCGTAGCGGAACTGGCGGACACCCAGACCCTGCAGGCGAGCATCAGTGTGCTGAACCGCCTGGGCTTCGGCGTCCATGTGCCCCGCGGCCAGGTCTGCTGCGGAGCCATCCACCAGCACAACGGCGAACCGGAACGGGCGGCCGAGCTGGCGCAACACAACATCGACGCCTTCGAGGCGGTGCAACCGGATGTCATCCTGACCGCCGCCAGCGGGTGCGGCGCCATGCTCGCAGAGTACGGCACCTTGAACCATCCGCCCGGCGAGGGCGATGCAAAGGCGACCGCGTTCGGCGCCCGGGTGCAGGACATCAACAGCTTTCTGGATGCCTGCGACTGGGCCGGCACCGTGCGACTGGCACCCCTGCGCGCCCGGGTCGCCGTGCATCTGCCCTGCTCCCTGCGCAACGTGCTCAAACGGCCCGATGCACCGGCATCCCTGCTCAGCCGCATACCCCAGATCGAGCTGATCCCCCTCACGGACCACGACCGCTGCTGCGGCGCCGCCGGCAGCTACGTCCTCACTCAGCCCGACATGGCCGACCGGCTGCGCGAACCCCATATCGCCGCCATCCGCTCCCAGCGCCCCGCCCTGGTGGTCACCGCCAACGTGGGCTGCGCCATGCACTTGAGCGCCGGCCTGCGCGCCGCCGGCGTCACCATGGAAGTCATCCATCCGGTGGTGCTGCTGGAGCGGCAGCTGCGGTAGCGACACGCCCTCGCGCCGCCAAGGCAACTACGCCACGGAATCCACGGAACCCACGGAAAAGAGCGATCGGGGATACAGTGCTCCACGGAAATCGGTCGGGCGTGCTCTCGCCGCCGCGTTCCTCTCTTGGCGTGAGGCACCATCGAACCGACACCGCCGAACGATGCATTCCGAAATCCAGCTCCACGGCTCTCGTTGTTCACTTTCCCCAGCCCCGGCTGGCTTCAGTTCCATGCCCTAACCATAAACAGCGCTATACCCTTGGCGCAGGAGCAGCAGGCCCCGTCTGACGGGACTTCTTCTTATTATTACTTCCGTGGGTTCCGTGGATTCCGTGGCGTATTCTTTCTTTTAGCGCGCTGAACCGCGCGGTCCGACTTGTCAGCCAAGCAGGGCAAGGGGTATCTTGCAGCCATGAATCAGCGTCGTTACAGCCCTGCCGATCATCTGGTCATGAACCTGGATCAGGCGTTGCGCACTCTGCTCGGCCGCCCACCGGCCACCGGACGACCGGACCCTGCCGACCGGCATCCCGAAGCGGAATTGAGCGACCAGGAGCGTACCGAGTCGGCCCGGCTGATGCGCGTGAACCACGCCGGCGAAGTGAGCGCCCAGGCCCTCTACCAGGGCCAGGCCCTGACGGCGCGCCTGGAGCAGGTGCGCGACCGCATGGAACAGGCCGCCCTGGAGGAGAACGACCACCTGACGTGGTGCGAGAATCGGGTCAAGGCGCTGGGGGGGCATACCAGCTACCTCAACCCCGCCTGGTACATGGGGTCGTTGACCATCGGCGCCGTCGCCGGCCTCATCGGCGACAAGTGGAGTCTGGGCTTCGTGGCGGAAACCGAACGCCAGGTGATCCGTCATCTGGACGAACACCTGCAGCGGCTGTCCTACAACGACAGCAAGAGCCGGGCGGTGCTGGAGCAGATGCGCGTGGATGAGGCTCATCACGGCACGGTGGCCATGGAATCGGGCGGCGTCGAATTGCCGGGGCCCGTAAAGGGCCTGATGGGGCTGGTTTCGAAAGTGATGACGCGAGCCGCGTACTGGATCTGAACGCCCTTTCGCGGCTGTCGCCGTGAATTCGCCGCTGCGGTGCCCGTCGACAGTTGAACCCTTTTACCCTCAAGCGCCACGAGCTGAAGCACTCGCCCCCACTGCGGCGTTGCTGAATCGGCCACCTCTTGCCGCCGCTGCATCCATGCACGAACACGGCTTTCCCTGTCTTTGACTCATCCCGCCCATGGATTCCGTGGTTTCCGTAGATCTTGTGGTATTGCCGCACGAACGGCGCAATGCCCTTCGGTTATTGCGCCCTACCGTGCTGCATCGCTGGTGCCGGAGCTTGCGATGGCTGGTATACCCGGTGCAGAAGCTGTTCCTACCGGTTAGGTGAAGACCATCCGGTCTTCGGCCTATTTGAATGCGGGCTCTCGCGCCCGCGCGGCGAGGTTCTTTTTCTTTGCACGTCCAAAGCAAAAGTACCCAAAAAGAAAGGACGCCCGGGTGTCGCACCCTATCGGGTGCCCTGCGCTTCTCGCCCGAAGCGGCGCGCGCCCAACTCGCCGGCTGACCCGGCGCCCGTTGGGCTTGGGTCATCTCGGGCTCGAACAGGGGACGCGCTTTAATCCGCTTCGAACTGCGATGCTCGGTGCGACACACGGGTCCAGAAAACCCAAAACCGACATCGGAGCCGACGTAGGGTGCAATAAGCGCAGCGCATTGCACCGTTTGATAGTGGTGATTGGTGCAATGCCCTTCGGTTATTGCACCCTACATGACCCGTCCGTGCTTTCAGTGCTTTCCGTGGCGCTTTTGACTTACACCTTCCGTGGATTCCGTGGGTTCCGTGGCTCTTGTGGTTTTGCTTACGGCATGCGCCGCAGATTCCGCCCGTAGAAGATCTCGGTCATTTCCCGCTCCAGACGCCGCCGGATGGTGCGGTCCTCCTTGGCGGTCAGGTCCTCCTTGTCCACGCCGAACAGATAATTGTCCAGGTCGAAGTCCTTGAGGAGCATCTTGGTGTGGAAGGTCTGCTCCTGGTACACGTTCACGTCGATCATGTGATAACGGTTGCGCGTGTCGCGGGACATGAAGTTCTGGATGGAATTGATCTTGTGATCGATGAAGTGCTTCTTGCCCCGCACGTCGCGGGTGAATCCGCGCACCCGATAGTCCACCGTCACGATGTCCGACTCGAAGCTGTGGATGAGATAGTTCAGGGCGCGCAGCGGTGAGATACGCCCGCAGGTGGACACATCGATGTCCGCCCGGAAAGTGCTGATACCGTTGTCGGGATGGCTTTCCGGATAGGTGTGGACAGTGATATGGCTCTTGTCCAGATGCGCCACCACCGCATCCGGCAGGGGGCCGGGCTGCTCGGGCTGGGACAGGAGCTTCTTGTCCACCACCGGCTCCTCGGAAATGAGCATGGTCACGCTCGCGCCCTGGGGCTCGTAGTCCTGGTGGGCGATGTTGAGGATATTGGCGCCGATGATGTTGGACACATCGGTGAGTATCTGCGTCAGCCGCTCGGCGTTGTACGCCTCATCGATGTATTCGATGTACTCCCGGCGCTGGCGCGGCGTGATGGCGTAGCAGATATCGTAAATATTGAAGCTGAGCGTTTTGGTGAGGTTGTTGAAACCGTGCAGCCTCAACTTCTTCATCGCCTTCCCCACCTGCGCGACCTCCCTAGCCTTAGAACATGGCGCCGCCCGCAGGGCCGGCCCGGATCGCCCATTATTTCATATTTTGCGCGATGGGTGGATGGTGGATTATCTGTACGACATTGCCCTCCGGGTCGGCACAGTAGAAGCTGCGGGCGCCGTCCCGGTGGGTGCGGGGCGCGGCCTTGATGGACACTCCATTGGCCTTCAGGAACTCATGCCAGCGGTCTACGTCGGCAGGCGAAGCGATGATGAATCCGATGTGGTCCAGGCGTTGGGGGCCTTCTGGGGTGCCTGGCGCCCTGTGCAGCGCCAGGTTGTCGTTGCCGCTGGTCAGATAGACGTTGTCCGGATCCGGGCGCCACTCCACATCCATGCCCATCAGGTCCACATAGAAGCGCTCGCAGGCCGCCAGGTCCTGCACGTTCAGGGCGACGTGGCGCAGCCCGGCCGTTCTGGGAGGGCGATTCAAGGGCACCTCCCCACATACGGGGTTCGCGCGCCGACACCAGGGCCCGGGGCCGCGCCGGCGGCCGGCTCAGGACTCGACGATTTCGTAGTCATGGGTCACCTCGGCGGACTTGCCCAGCATGATGGATGCCGAACAGTACTTCTCCGCGGACAGCTCGATGGCCCGCTTGACCTGCTTTTCCGACAGGCCCCGGCCGGTCACGACAAAGTGGACGTGGATGCGCGTAAACACCTTGGGCGCGGTTTCCGCCCGCTCGGCTTCCAACTCGGCGACGCAGTCGTCCACCGGCTGACGGGCCCGTTTGAGGATGTTGATCACGTCGAAAGCGGTGCACCCGCCCATGCCCAGCAGCAGCATTTCCATGGGCCGCACGCCCAGATTGCGGCCGCCGGCGTCGGGCGGCCCATCCATGACCACGGCGTGGCCACTGCCGGATTCGCCCACAAAGGTGACGTCCTCGACCCACTTGACGCGCGCCTTCATCGTTATCTCCCCACGGCAAATGCGTGAAGCCTATCACAATTCGACAAGCCAACCGCCCTTGCCTACAATCGGACCATGGTTAATTTGACTATAATCAATTCGATTGCGGCCACGCGGATACCCTGACCCATCATGGCGACAGTGCTCACCAAGAGTACCGGTAATCCCTCCATCGATCGGTTTCTGGAGCATTGCCACCGACGGCGCTATCCGACCAAAAGCGTCATCATCTACGCCGGCGATGCGCCGGACGTCCTGTACTACATCATCGAAGGCTCGGTGACCGTGCTCATCGAAGACGAGGACGGCCATGAGATCGTCCTCGCCTACCTGAACAAGGGCGACTTCTTCGGCGAGATGGGTCTGTTCAGCGACCAGCCCAAGCGCAGCGCCTGGGTGCGCACCCGCACCCAGTGCGAGCTTGCCGAGATCAGCTACAGCCGTTTCCGCCAGGTGACCGAAGAAAACCCCGATGTGCTGTTTGCGCTGGCCGCCCAGATGGCCACCCGCCTGCGCGACACCAGCCGCAAGGTGGGTGATCTGGCGTTTCTGGACGTCACCGGGCGGGTTGCCCGCGCACTGCTGGATCTGTGCCGTCAGCCGGACGCCATGACCCATCCGGAAGGCATGCAGATCCGCATCACGCGCCAGGAGATCGGGCGCATCGTGGGCTGTTCCCGGGAAATGGTCGGCCGGGTGCTCAAGGCCCTGGAGGAACAGGGTCTGATCACCGCCCGCGGCAAGACCATCGTAGTGTTCGGCGCCCGCTAGGACGCGCTCCACACAAACCCGTCGCCGCCGTACGCGGCGGCCGGCCCGTATCCCCCATCGTTGTCATCGCGGCGGGTTGGCAGCACCCGTAGGTTGGGCTGACGACGGAAGCCCAACAAAGCTCGGGTTGGCACCATCCGTAGGTTGCGCTGACAACAGAAGGCCAACGAAGCTCGGGTTTGCAGCGATCGCAGGTCGTGGTTACGCGCGATGGTAACAGTCACCAGCCGCCGGACCACGGTATGGCGTCAGTCGGTGGACGCTGGGCTGCGGGGTCGCAGCGCTTGCCTGCCGTTGGGCTTCGCGAAGCTCAGCCCAACCTACCAGGTCCTCGTTACGAACCGGAACCGAACAACTCCGCCAGCTTCGCCCCCGGGTCGGGCGCCTTCATGAACGCCTCCCCCACCAGAAAGGCATGCACGCCGTGCTCGCGCATGCGAGCCACGTCCGCCGGCGTGTGGATACCGCTCTCGGTGACGACCAACCTGTCGTCCGGCATCCGCTGCAACAGATCCAGGGTGGTCTGCAGGTCGGTGTGAAACGTCCGCAGGTCCCGGTTGTTGACACCCACCAGTCTGCCCGGCATGGCCAGCGCCCGCTCCAACTCGCCCCGGTCGTGAACCTCCACCAGGGCGTCCATGCCCAGCTCGTCGGCGAGCCGGGCCAGATCCCGCAGCCTGTCATCCTCCAGAGCCGCCACGATCAGCAGAATGCAGTCCGCTCCCAGTGCCCGCGCTTCGTAGACCTGATAGGGATCGATCACGAAGTCCTTGCGCAGCACCGGCAGCTCGCAGACGCCGCGCGCCTGTTGCAGATACCGGTCCGCCCCCTGGAAGAACTGCTCGTCGGTAAGCACCGACAGACATGCCGCACCGCAGCGCGCATAGCTGGCCGCGATCGCCGCCGGGTCGAAGTCCTCCCGCAGCACACCTTTGCTCGGCGACGCCTTCTTGATCTCCGCGATCACCGCAGGATCGCCGGCCTCGATGCGACCACGCAGGCTGTCGAAGAATCCTCTGGGAGGCGCGGCGTCTTGCGCAGCCCGCATCAGCTCGCCGATAGCCCGGCGCCCGGCACGCTCCGCCACTTCCTGCGTCTTGACCCGCAGGATCTTCTTGAGGACATCGGGAGTGTCAGTCATATCGCTCGTCTTCCGCAGCGACCGCACCGGTATCGTCACCGCCCGTCGACACCGCCGTCACGACAGGCTCCGGGATACGGCCACCAGTTCGTCCAGTTTGCGCGCGGCGGCGCCGCTGTCCAGCACCTCCTGGGCGCGCCGCACACCGGCCTCGAGGGTATCGGCGAGACCGGCCACGTAGATCGCGGCACCGGCATTCAACACCACCACATCGCGCGCCGGGCCGGGCCGACCCGCGAACACATCGCGGATCACCGCCAGACTCTGCTCCGCGTTCTGCACCACCAGGGTTGCCACATCCGAGCGCTGCAGGCCGAACTCTTCCGGCGTCACAGTGTAGGAACGGATATCGCCGTTGCTGAGTTCCGCCACATGGGTGGGCGCGCCGCCGCTGATTTCGTCCATGCCGTCCTCGGCGTGCACCACCAGCACATGCTCGCTGCCCAGGCGATCGAGCACCGCCGCCAGGGGTTCCACCCATTGGTCGCTGAACACGCCCAGCACCTGGTTGGGCGCACCGGCCGGGTTGGTCAGCGGGCCCAGCAGGTTGAACAGGGTGCGCACACCCATTTCCCGACGCGGACCGATGGCGTACTTCATGGCGCCGTGATGGCGGGGCGCAAACAGAAAACCTACCCCTACCTTCTCGATGCATTGCCCGACCTGTTCGGGACCGAGATCCAGGTTGACGCCGGCCGCCTCCAGCACGTCGGCGCTGCCGCAACTGCTGGAAACCGATCGGTTGCCATGCTTGGCGACCCGGGCGCCGGCGGCCGCCGCAGTGATGGCGCTGGCGGTGGATATGTTGAAGGTGCACACGCCGTCGCCGCCCGTGCCGCAGGTATCCACCAGATGAGCGCCGCCCACTTCCACCCGGCTTGCCAGTTCCCGCATCACTTGGGCGGCGGCAGCCAGTTCCTCCACCGTCTCGCCTTTCATGCGGATGGCGGTCAGAAACCCTCCGATCTGGGCAGGCGTGGCCTGGCCGGTCATGATCAGACGCATGACCTGGGTCATTTCGTCGGCCGTGAGATCGCGCCGTTCCGTAACGGCACGGATGGCCTGCTGCATATCCATGGTAGCTCCCCATTTGGTGCCGCCCGCGGGACGGGGCACCGACAAATCGCCGGGCTAGCGCGTTCCCTTCAGAAAATTGCGCAGCAGGTCGTGACCATGCTGCGTAAGGATCGATTCGGGATGGAATTGCACACCCTCCACCGCCAGTTCCCGATGGCGCACCCCCATGATCTCGTCCGGTTCGCCGCGCTCGTCCTCGGTCCAGGCGGTGATCTCCAGGCAGTCCGGCAGGGAAGCCGGGTCGATCACCAGCGAGTGATAGCGGGTGGCTTCCAGGGGGTTGGGCAATTGCGTGAACACGCCCACGTCCCGGTGATAGATCATGGAGGTCTTGCCGTGCATGATCTGCCCCGCATGCACGATGCGCCCGCCGAAAGCTTGGCCGATGCTTTGATGACCCAGGCAGACGCCGAGGATGGGCACATGGCCGGCAAAGCGCCGGATGGCATCCACCGACACGCCCGCTTCGTTGGGCGTGCACGGTCCGGGGGAAATCACGATCTGCTCCGGGGCCAGTTCCTCGATCTGGTCCACGGTGATCCGGTCGTTGCGGAACACCCGCACATCGGCGCCCAACTCCCCCAGATACTGCACGAGGTTGTAGGTAAAGGAGTCGTAGTTGTCGATCATCAGCAGCATGGCGGCGCCCTCTCAGCGATGTGCGCCGTTGAGCCCGGCGTTTGCCAGCGCTGCAGCCCGGAAGACGGCACGTCCCTTGTTCATGGTCTCCTCCCATTCGGACGCCGGCACCGAATCGGCCACGATGCCCGCGCCGGCCTGGATGTGCAGCGTGCCGTCCTTGATGACAGCGGTGCGGATCGCGATGGCCGTGTCCATGTTGCCGGACCAGGACAGATAGCCCACTGCCCCGGCGTAGACACCCCGCTTGACCGGTTCGAGCTCGTCGATGATCTCCATGGCGCGGATCTTGGGGGCGCCCGAAACGGTGCCCGCGGGGAATGTAGCCCGCAGCACGTCGATAGCGGACAGCTTCGGACGAATGCGACCGGTCACGTTGGAGACGATGTGCATGACGTGGGAGTAGCGCTCCACGACCATCTTCTCGGTCAGCTCTACGCTGCCCACCTGACTGACCCGTCCCACGTCGTTGCGTCCCAGATCGATCAGCATCAGATGCTCGGCCAGTTCCTTGGGATCGGCCAGCAGATCCTGCTCGTGCTGACTGTCCTCCTGCTCCGTAGCCCCCCGGGGGCGGGTGCCGGCGATGGGGCGCACGGTCACCAGGCCGTCTTCCAGACGCACCAGGATCTCCGGCGAGGAACCCACCACGTGAAAATCGGCCAGGTCCATATAGAACATGTAGGGCGAGGGATTGAGGCTGCGCAATGCCCGGTACAGATCCAGGGGCGGGGCATCGTAAGGCACCGACAGACGCTGGGACAGCACCACCTGCATCACGTCGCCTTCCACGATGTAGTCCTTGATACGCCGTACGGCCCCCTCGAAACCCTCCCGGGTGAAGCCGGACACGAAATCCGATTCGCGCACTTCCCGGGATCTGGCCAGGGCCTGGTAGCCGGGAACCGACTCGCGCAGCTGCTGCACCAGCGTTTCGAGACGCGCCTGACCGCGTACCCAGGCGTCTTCCTCCGAAGGATCGAGATGGACCACCACCAGCAGCTTGCCCGCCAGATTGTCGAACACCACCACCTCGTCCGACACCATCAGCAGTACGTCGGGGGTGCCAAGGGGATCGTCCTGGGGGGCGCCGGCGAGGCGCGGCTCGATATAGCGGACGGTATCGTAGCCGAAATAACCCACCAGCCCGCCGGTGAACCGGGGCAGGCCTTCCACCGCGGGGATGCGATAGCGGCCATGGAACGCCTCCACCCATGCCAGGGGATCGGCGACGTCGACCGCCTCCTCGATCACCTCGCCGTCCTGGCTGACGGTGACGCGGTGGCCGGCGATCTTCACGATCTTGCGACAGGGCAGGCCGATGATGGAATAGCGGCCCCACTTCTCGCCGCCCTGCACCGACTCGAACAGGTACGAGTACGGGCCGTCGGCGAGCTTGAGATAGGTACTGAGCGGGGTGTCCAGATCCGCGAGAACCTCGCGGGTCACGGGAATGCGGTTATAGCCTTGCGCGGCCAGTTCCTGAAATTGTTCAGGGGTCATAGGAATCACCTTTGAGACGAACCAAGGGCACAACGGGTACAGCCAGCGTCGCCGTTCAGCGGCGCCATCGCTTGCCGGTTGTCGTGCCCAGCCGGTCTGTCTCTACGGTGAAACCCATGTGTTTCAGGCCGCCTTCTCCAGCAACGATGATATCTGCGCCATGGAATCCACCACAGCGTCGGGATGCGCATCCCGAATGTCCTGGCCGTGATTATAGCCGTAGCTGACGCAAACGATGCGGAAGCCCGCCGCCCGCGCGGCCGTCACGTCGTTGACCGAGTCGCCGATCATCAGCGCGTTGGCGGGCGCCACCCCGAAGTGCCGGGCGGCATGCAGAAGCGGCTCCGGATCGGGCTTCTTCCTGGACAGAGTATCACCACTGATTATCAGGGAAAAGTCGTCATGGATGCCCAGATCGCGCAGCAGCGGAAGCGTAAACCGCTCCACCTTGTTGGTCACGCAACCCAGGGCATAGCCGGCTGCCCGAAAGGCATCCAACCCTTCGCGCACGCCGGGATACAGTACGCTGCGCTTGGAGGTGTTCTCCGCATACAGATCGAGAAAGATCGGATAGGCCTTCTCGAACAACGCCGGCTCGGGCATGGCATCCATGTCGTCCACCAGCGCGCGCTCCACCAGCCGCTGCACGCCGTTGCCCACCCACAGACGCACGGATTCCTCGCTGCGCGGCGCCATGCCGATGCGCTCCATCATGACGTTCACGCAATAGGCCAGGTCCGGCACACTGTCCACCAGCGTGCCGTCCACGTCGATCAGGATCATTTCCGGCCTGCCGAGTCCCATCATCGCCCCGGCGGCGCTCAACCGTGCACGCCGGCAAGAGCCGCGCGCATGGAGTCGATGGTGGCCTTGTAGTCCTTGGTGCCGAAGATGGCGGAGCCGGACACGAAGGTATCGGCGCCGGCCTCGGCGCACATGGCGATGTTGTCCACCTTCACGCCGCCGTCGATCTCCAGCCGGATGTCCCGTCCGGATTCATCGATCATGCGCCGGGCTTCGCGCAGCTTGTCGAGCACATAGGGGATGAAGCTCTGGCCGCCGAAACCGGGGTTGACGGACATCAGCAGCACCATGTCCACCTTGTCGATGACCCACTTCAGGTGCTCCAGGGGCGTCGCCGGATTGAACACCAGGCCGGCCTTGCAGCCTTCGTCCTTGATGCTCTGCAGGGTGCGGTCGATATGCTCGCTGGCCTCGGGATGGAAGGTGATCCAGGTGGCACCCGCCTTGGCGAAGTCCGGAATGATGCGATCCACCGGCTTGACCATCAGGTGCACGTCGATATCGGCGGTCACCCCATGCTTGCGCAGGGCCTCGCACACCAGCGGGCCGATGGTGAGATTGGGAACGTAATGGTTGTCCATCACGTCGAAATGCACCATGTCAGCTCCGGCCGCCAGGACGGTGTCGACTTCCTCGCCCAGGCGCGCGAAGTCCGCTGACAGAATGGATGGCGCAATCTTGTAGTCCGGCATGGTCCTGGCCTCTTCGCTGGAATGGATTCCGATGTGGATTCGTAAAGGTGCGAAATGTACCTTATCGTAGCTGGATTTTCAGCCCTTACGATCGATCGGATGGCGGCCGCCCCTCAATCCCTTCCATGCAACAAGGAAAATCCATGGAACGACAAACACGCGCTAAGCCATTACTCGGTATGTTTTTTATGCTGGTACTGTCGGCGTCGGCGGTGCCCTGCACAGGGGCGACCAAACCCGACGCGTCCCATGCGACCGCCGCCAAGACAGCCCCGGCTGCAGCCCCACCCAAGGAGGACACCGCCAGGGAACAGCGCTGGGCCAAGGAACTGGCGGGCGACCTGGTGGTGGGCGAGGCCCAATGGCTCAAGGCCAAGGGAACCCGTTTCCTGTCCCTGTACACGCAGCAGACGTTGGCGTCACGTAAAGGCGCGGTGATCCTGCTGCCCGGCATGGGCGCGCACCCGGACTGGCCGGGAGTGATACACGCCCTGCGGGTGAAGCTGCCCGATCATGGCTGGTCGACGCTGTCCTTGCAGATGCCGCTGCTGCCGAGCGGGTCGCCGGCAGACGATTATGCGTCGCTGTTCGACGTGGCCGCGGCCCGCATACAGGCCGGCATCGATTTTCTGCACAAGCAGGGCGTCAAGCATATCGTGCTGGCCGGGCACAGCCTGGGCGCCGCCATGGGCGCCTGGTACCTGGCCAACCACCCGAACGCCGGCGTCGAAACGTTCGTGGGCGTGGGTATGATCGCCTCGACCAAAAAGCCACGCCTGGACACCCCGACACAGTTGGGCAAGATCCATATTCCGGTGCTGGATATCTACGGCAGTGAAGACCTGGAAAGCGTGATCAAATCCGCGCCCGCCCGGGCCACCGCCGCCCGCCGGGCGGGCAATCCGGACTATAGGCAGCAAGAGGTGGCGGGCGCGGACCATTTCTTCGACGGCCTGGAGGACGAACTGGTGCGGGACGTGCGGGGCTGGCTGCGGCACGTCACGCGCAAGCCGGGACAACAGCCGTAGGGTCGTGCGCGCAGGCTTCCACCGGGTCGTGTACGCTAGTGGTCCTTACGGGCGCAGACTTTCGTAACTCTGGCTGACCTGGGAAGCTACAAAGGGTTTGGGGCATCGTCGAGTTCGGTTGTTGGGCTTCGCGTTGCTCAGCCCAACCTACGAGGTTCGGCCCAACCTGCGGCGATCGAGCCAACGCGCGGCTTTCAACTCGAACGCGGCGCCTCGTCGTACACGGGACGACCCGCACCCCGAAGAGGGGAGTCCTGCGGAATCTGGATAACAAAGGAGAATCGTTCATGAGCACTGCACCACACGCTATCGCCCTTGCCCTGCACGTGCTGTCAGCCGTGGTCTGGGTCGGTGGTATGTTCTTCGCCTACATGGCCCTGCGGCCGGCGGCGGCGCAGCTGCTGGATCCTCCCCAGAGACTGCCCCTGTGGTCCGCGACCTTCGGACGCTTCTTCCCCTGGGTATGGATAGCCGTCGTCCTGCTGCTGGTGACCGGCTATTGGATGATGTTCAGCGTTTTCGGCGGCATGGGAACGGCTCCCATGTACGTGCAGATCATGCAGGGTCTGGGCATCATCATGATGCTCATCTACTTCCATGTGTTCTTCGCGCCTTACCGGCGACTCAATCAGGCCGTCGCCGCCCAGGACTTCAAGGAAGGCGGCCGCCGGCTGGGGCAGATCCGCAAACTCATCGGCCTCAATCTCACCATCGGCCTGATCGTGGTCGCGATAGCCGCCGGCGGGCGCTACTGGTAATCGTTCAGGCCGCGCCCTTGCGGGCCTCCTGAACGGTGTCGTAGGCGGCACGGATCTCCTGGGCCTTCTGGGTCGCCAGCTTCATCATCTCCTCGGGCAGGCCCTTGGCCACCAGCTTGTCGGGATGGTGCTGGCTCATCAAACGCCGGTAGGCCCTTTTCACCTCGGCATCGGAAGCTTGCGGGGAAACGCCCAACACGGTGTAGGCATGCTGGAGCCGGTCACGGCTCGGCGCGGCCCGGGCCCGGCCCGCTCCCCCTGCACCCGGACCCGCACCTGCCCCCGCAAAGCCCCGTGCCGCCCGCACCATGGCTTCCAGTTGCCGGAACTCGAAGCCGGTTATCCCCAGCCGGGCGTAGATATGGTGCAGAGCACGCTCCTCGGCCACATGCAGGCTGCCGTCGGCGTACGCCGCCTGCAGCTGGATCTCCAGAAACATCAACAGCAGATGGCGACGCCGCCGGCATTCATCCCGAAACTGGGCAAGGACGGCGTCCAGATCGAATCCCGGTTCCTTCCCCTCCTGGAACAGACGAATCGCCGCCTGGCGCTGATCGGGCGACAACTCCATGTGGTCCATCACCGCTTCGGCCATGCGGATCTCGTCTTCGGAGACCCGTCCGTCCGCCTTGGCGATATAACCCATGACCGCAAAGGTGGCTGCGAAAAAGGCGGCCTTGATGCGCTCGGAGCCGCCGGGCTGGGCGTGACTCAAACGAATCCGCTCCATGCCCCGGTCGAAATTGTGCCCGAGAGCGACGCCCAACAAGGCCCCGAGCGGTCCGCCCAGCAGGAAGCCGAATGTCCCGCCGATCACTTTGCCCCACCAACTCACTGTCGTCTCGCTCCTCGTCGATGAATTTGCAGGCGCCGCTCAGCCCCCACGGCTGACCAGCACCGTGGTCACACCATCCAGCACGAACTGCACGGCAAGCGCCGCCAACAGCAGCCCCAACAGCCGACTGACCACGTTTGCCCCCGTCTCTCCCAGCAAAGCGAGGATACGGGCGGCGAACACCAGGGACAGCAGCGTCACCAGCAGGATCCCCGCCAGTATGCCCAGTACGCCCAGCAACATCAGCGGATCACCGCGATGCCCCCCCGTGAGCAACAGCACCGTGGTGAGCGCACCCGGCCCGGCAATCAGCGGAAAAGCCAGCGGGAACACTGAAATGTCGTTCTTGTGCTCGGCTTCGCGCTGCTCGCGCAAGGTCGTCGATCGCAGGCCTGACTGGCGGGCGAACACCATGTCGATAGCGAGCAGAAACAGCAGGATGCCGCCCGCAATCCGGAATGCCGGCAAGCCGATGCCCAGTCCGCGGAGCAGACTGTCACCCACCAACGTGAACAGCAGCAGAATCAGAGCCGCCAGCGTCACGCCCTTGATCGCCATATTGCGCTGCTGCGAACGGTCGCTGTCGGCGCTCAGAGCGGCAAACATGGGTGCCAACCCGATGGGATCGATGGCAACGAACAGCAGCAGAAATGCGTTGAGGTAGAAATTGCTCATCACGCCTTCGCTGGGGATGATGCACCCCGGAGGCGGGCAGCGGACAGCCGCCCATGCGACATGCCCCCGCCCCGTTCGATGCCATGCGAGTACCGTGGAAGCCGCGTCATGGAACCGACGAAGCGGGTCCCGCTCCGGCGCACCACGGCGGCGCGGACTGAAGCCGCAGCTTAGCCGGCTTGCGTGACGGGCCCAATGGACCTATAACATAGTCGGAGTGTGAATTTCGGCCCGGCCTCAGCGGCATTCGTCGCACACGGACAATACTACAGCAGGCGCTGTTTGGAGGTAACCGAATGGCCACCGAATACGAGCCCAGAATCGGCGACTGGTACCGGAACTCCGCTGAGGAGACGTTCGAGATCGTCGCTTTCGACGAGACCGACGACACCGTAGAGATCCAGTATTTCGACGGCACCGTCGAGGAACTGGACCTGGACACCTGGTACGAGCTGGATATCGAGCCGACCGCACCCCCGGAGGACTGGTCCGGGTCCCTGGACATCGAGCGCGAGGATTACGGCGTCGATCTCGACGAAAAGCTTCTCGCCAAGCGCAACAATCCCCTCGACGACCTGGACCAGTAGCCCCCGCCCCACCACACCGCCCGTCATCTTCCGCTCCCCGGGCCGGCGTTCGCAAACTGTGATGTGGGTCGCGTTTGCGGCGCCCGCCAACCGTCAAGCTTGCCTTCTGCGAGGCCGCTAACTCTTGCAGAGGACTTCGGTCAAGCGACCGGCCATCGATCCGGGGCAGCCCGTTATGCGTTTCCCTTTGCACATCCAACAATTCCTGGAAAACCGGGACATCCCCTACGAGGTGTTGGTACACCCTCAGGTGCAGACGCCGCGCGACGCGGCGGCCCATGGCTATATTCCCCTCGGCCAGCTCGTTCACGCCGTACTGCTTGAGGATCGGCGCGGACCTCTGCTGGCGGTGCTGGCGGCGAACCAGCAACTGGACCTGCACGCCCTGAACCGCCAGTTGCAGCGCGACCTCGAGATGGCAGACCCCGAACGTGCGCGCGCGCTGTTCCCGGACTGCGATCCCCGTGCGCTGCCGCCGCTCGCCGAACCCTATGGCGTGAAGGCCATCGTGGACGAACGCCTGTACCGGCTGACCGAACTCTACTTTCAACCGGGCACAGGCACCGCTCTGGTACAGATGCGCGGTCACGACTTCGAGGTGTTGATGGATGACGCCTGGCGCGGTTTCGGTTTCGTCTCCGGAGACTTCAACGACAATCCGGACAACAGCGGCCCGCAGGTGGACCTGATGCGGCGCCTGCAACAAATCGATCACCTGCCGGCCATGCCGGCCATGGCCCAGCGCATCCTGCAGGTACGCGCCAATCCCTATGCCGGCGCCCGCGAGCTGGCGCAGGTGGTAGAGCTGGACCCCAGCCTGGCCGCACAGGTCATGCGCTACGCCCGTGCCCCGTTTTTCGGCTACCCGGGCCCGATCGATTCCGTACAGGACGCCATTGCCCGCGTGCTGGGCTACGACATGGTCATGAACATCACCCTTGGCATTGCCACCGGCGCACCGTTTCGCATGCAGGCCAACGGCCCGTTGGGCATGACGGCGTTCTGGCGCCACGCGGTTTACTGCGCGGCCCTCACCCAGAATCTGGCCAAGGCGCTGCCCCTGGCACGCCGCCCGCCCGCCGGTCTGGCGTATCTGGCCGGCCTGCTGCACAACTTCGGCTTTTTGCTCATGGGGCAACTGTTCGAGACTGAATACTTCTGGCTGAACAAACAGGCGGACCGGAATCCCGACATGCCGGTGACTCAGCTGGAGCGCCAGATGCTGCAAACGGACCACACCGAATTGGGAGCCTGGCTGCTGCAGGCCTGGCAGTTGCCGGCCGAAGTCGTAGCCGCGGTACGGCATCACCATGACGAGGACTATCGGGGAGACTACAACCTGTACCCCAACCTGGTGCTGGTGGCCAACCGCTTGCTGGCACGGGACGGCATCGCCGTGGACAGCCCCCCGGAACTGCCCGAAGCGCTGCTGGCCGATCTGGCGCTTTCCCACGACCAGTCGGAAATCGTGCTGGAAGCGGTCCGGCAAAGCCACAGCGGGCTCGACACCATGGCACACCAGCTTGCCGCCTAGGGAACCTCTGCACAGGCCGCCTACAGAAACGCCGCCGCACTGCCCACCCGTCCGGCTGGACTATACTCAAATTTGACAATCCATCGCGCTGTAGTTGCCACCTACAGCTATCTTCAGGCGTATCTCCCTGATTCCCTAAAGGAAGGAGGGCATCATGCGCAGAAGGCTTTATTTCCTGCTCCCCGACCTCAAGCTCGCCCACCAGGTGGTGGACGAACTGCTGCTGGCCCGCATCGAGCAGCATCATATCCATGTCATCGCACGGGAGGACATGGCCACCGGCGACCTGCCCCAGGCCAACTTGCTGCAGCGCAGTGACATGGTCCACGGTCTGGAGTTGGGGCTGGTGCTGGGCGGTGCCACCGGCGTGCTGGGCGGTATCGCCGCCCTGCTGATGCAGCCCGATCAGCTCCATTTCGGGTGGGGAACGGTGTTGTTGGTCTGCGGGCTCGGCGGCGCTTTCATTGGTGCCTGGGCCGCCAGCATGATCGGCACGTCCGCCCCCAACTCGAGCCTGAAGGCGTTTCAACAGGCCATCGAGGACGGCCAGATACTGCTGATGGTGGACGTACCCAGGAGGCAGGTGGACTCGGTCCGCGACCAGGTCACCCGCCTGCACCCCGAGGCGACCTCCCGGGGCGTGGAACCCACCATTCCCGCCTTCCCCTAGCGACCCCTGGGGGGCATGGCGGCGCCTGACCCTTCATCGGCCGCACCCCGGGAGGTCACCGCTGCCCAGGCCCGCCCACTGCGGCGGCAACCAGGTGCCCAGGTCGTCAGGGACGAAGACCTGGGCCTGGCGCGTTCGCTCCTGCACACCCGGCCCGCCGCCCGAACCCTGATCATATCCATCGGGCTCCGGATCGGTCCTGCAGCCGGGACCGCCCGCACCCTGTTCCGTTGCCTCCGCTACCGCACACCGGAGCTGCCCCGCGCTGCACAACGACGAAAAGATGACGCATAGGAAAGCTCCGCACAAAGCGATCAGGCGAACGACCGCACGGCGCAAAGGGCCGGGTTATATGGGATCAATGACAGCTTGAGCGCCTTTGCAGATCCGTGGGAGCCCTTCAGCGGCCTGCGCAGAGCTTTACTCGCGGTCGCCCTCAAATACCGCGCGACACCGCCGATAGCATTTGTGAACGCACGTTCGTTCTTTCAAGGGGGCATGCAATGGCACACATCATCGATCTGGCGACGGGACAGGTCTGCGGGCCGGCAGCCGACGAGCAACCCGCCGGAATCGCCACTGAATGCCTGCAGTTGGAACTGCAGCATGCAGCGGCACCGGAGCGCGAGGCACTACCGGCCGATCTACTGGACGCCGATGCGGCCCGCTTCATCGCGACCATGGAAAAATTCTGACACACAAACGCGTGCCCGCCCGGGGGGGGACTTCCCGGGCGGGCACGCTTATACTCGCAAGCAGGGACATCTACCGGCCAACCGGTGCAATGGATTCGGACCTTGCTTCAAAATTTGTCGGATCGATGGCGGGCGGCGCACTTGGCGACGCCATCGGCGAACTGGCCTTCCGGATTCCATCCCGGGAGCGGCTCAGCGAGGAGCTCGACTGGCGCAGCGAGCTGTCATACACCGACGATACAGCCATGGCCATCGCACTGGCCCGTTCACTGCTCCAGGTCGGCGACGTGGACCCCCAGCAGCTCGGGGAAGAGTTGCGCAACCAATACGAGCACGAACCCTGGCGCGGCTACGGACCCGGACCACCGACCATCTTCGCGGCGGTGGCAAACGAGGGCATTCCCTATCGGGCCGCTGCTCGGCGCCTGTACAGCGGACAAGGATCCTACGGCAACGGCGCCGCCATGCGTGCCGGGCCGCTCGGCCTGTTTTTCTATGGATCCCCCGTCCTCTACGAAAAGGCCCGCGCCCAGGCCGAGACGACTCATACCCACCCTCTGGGAGTGGACGGAGCGGCGGTACAGTCGCGAGCCATCGCCCTGGCGGTGTCCCTGGATCCGGACAACGAGTTCCGCCCGTCGTCCTTTGTCGACGAGCTGACCGGTTTCGCCCAGACGCCGGAACTGCGGAGCAAGCTCGCCGAACTGGGCGATCTGCTGGAGCGCGGGGCGCCACCCTGCGACGCTATCCAGACGCTGGGCCACAGCCTGGCGGTGGACGAATCCCTCCCCTTTGCGCTCTATGCGTTCCTCAGCCACCCCCACAGCTTCCCGGAGACCCTGTTCTGCGCCACTCTGCACGGTGGCGACCGGGATACCATGGGTGCCATGGCCGGCGCCCTGTGCGGTGCCTTCCTGGGCTCCCAGGCCCTGCCCATGGACTGGCGCGCCAAGCTGGAGGATCGCAAGGAAATCGAGGCGCTGGGCACCCAGCTCGCGGCGCGTCACCGCTGAACGACGATCACTCGCCGATATGCAACAGCAGCCCGCTCCTGCGGGCACGCCGGAACACGGCCAGAAAGACCGTTACCCCAAGGCTGAGGTAGAGCAGGTTCAAGCCGGCGGCGGCCGCCAACATCTGCATGTCCAGCCGGTGATGGAAGATGAGCGCGCGCATCCCTTCGAACACGTGGCTGGATGGCAGCGCCCAGGCCACCGGCTGCAGCCAATCAGGCAGCACCGAAATCGGATAGTAGATGCCGCTCAGGGGCGCCACCGCAAACACCGCCACCCACGCCAGGCTTTCCGCTCCCAGCCCGTAGCGCAGCACAAGTCCGGCCACCAGCAAACCGATCCACCACCCCATGACCAGCAGATTGGCGAAGAACGCCACCAGTGGCAGCCCCAATCCGAAGATGGAGTAGTTGTACAGAGGAATGGCCAGCAGCGCGGCTCCGCCGACGCCGATCAGGGTGCGTATCAGGCTGATCACCAGCAAAGCCGACACCAGCTCATAGGGGCGCAGCGGGCTGACGAACAGGTGTCCGAGGTTACGCGAGTACATTTCCTCGAAGAAGGCCAGAGACACCCCCAGCTGCCCGCGAAACAGCACGTCCCACAGCAGCACCGCAGCGAGCAGCACACCGGAGGCCTGGGCCACCCAGGAGCTGTTGGTGGCCAGGAAGCGGCTGATGAATCCCCACAGCACCAGCTGCATGGTGGGCCAGTAGACCAGCTCCAGGGCGCGCGGCCAGGACGCTCTCAAAAGGTACAGATAGCGCAACACCATGGCGCCCACCCGCTGCAACGAGAACAACCGTTCGGCGGGCGGCTTCATGAGGGCATTCCCGCGGCGTCCCCGTGCCCGTCCTGCTGGCGGGCGATATCCAGAAAGACCTCCTCCAGCGTCCGACGCCCGTAGCGGGCCAGCAGCTGCGCCGGCGTACCACGATCCACCAGCCTGCCGGAGCGGAGCATGATCACATCGTCGCAGACGCGTTCCACCTCGGGCATGTTGTGGGAGGCCAACAGCACGGTCGCCCCGGCGTTGCGCTGGTAGTCCAGCAGGTATCCGCGTATGCGGTCGGCGCTGTCCGGATCCAGGGAGGCGGTGGGCTCGTCCAACAGCAGCACCTCGGGTCGGTTCAGCATCGCCTTGGCCAGCGCCACCCGCGTGCGCTGTCCCGCCGACAGGGTGCCGTAGCGTCGATCCAGAAAGGCGGTGATATCCAGCTCCGCCGCCAGTTCGCGCACCCGTGCGCGCACACCGCGCAGCCCGTAGAGATGGCCGTACACGGACAGGTTCTCGGTCACTGTCAGGCGTTGCGGCAGGTCTACGTAGGGCGAGGAGAAGTTCATTCGCCCCAGAACCCGGTAGCGATGGCGTTGAATGTCCTCGCCCAGCACGCTGATCTGCCCGCTGCTGGGAGCGAGCAGGCCCAGCAACATGGACAGGGTGGTGGTCTTGCCGGCCCCATTGCCGCCCAGCAACGCGCACACGGAACGACGCGCCACCGAAAAGCTGATGTCGTCCACGGCCAGCACGTCACCAAAGCGTTTGCTCAAATGCCGAGCGGCAATAACCGGTGCGTTCATTCAGCCCTGCACTTTGAACACAGCCACCGACCCGTCACGCCGCCGGCGGCTCGGTCACCACGACCCAGCCGTCCTGCACGGCCACGGCTACCGACGCCAACGCGTCGCCCGTGCAGGGGCCGGCCACGCAGCGCCCGCTTTCGATGACAAACCGTGCATCGTGGGTGGCGCATTGGATATACGCTCCGTCCATATCCAGGAACTGGTCGGGCACCCAGTCCAGAGGGCCGCCGGTATGGGGACAATGGTTGCGGTAGGCAAACACCTCGCGCCCGCGCCGCACCACGAAGATGTCCCACACACCGTCCGGGCGCGGCACGCTGAAACCACGCGAGCCCGGATCGGAGAGCTCCTCCAGCCGACAGAGCGTGCTTATGGGGGGATCTGTGCTCATTTCGTTGCCATGGACCGCTAGAGCTCATCGAGCCCGGAAAGACCGGCCTGGCCGCATTTGCGCCCCGCCAGCCGGCAGGCGCCTTGCAGCGCCCGCTCCAGCGACCAGCCGCGCAGGCAGCCCGCGATCAGACCGGCGTTGAAGGTGTCTCCGGCTCCCAGGGTGTCGATCACCCGCGGCGGCGCAAAGGCCGGGCTGTGCAGCAGGCGGTCGCTGCGATCCAAGGCCCAGGCGCCGGCCTCGCCCCAACTGCACACCAGATCGGCGCTGGGCGCCCGGCCCCGCGCCCAACGCAGCAGCGCCTCGGCGCTGGCGTAACCGCTGGCCCGGGCGTAACTGCGGGAAAACAACAGTAGCTCGGCATGACCGAACAGCGCCTCCACACCGGGTCGTGGCTTCTCAACCTCCACCGACCGGCGCAGATCCGGATGGCGTACTGCGGCGTCGGCCAGCATCCTGCACGTGTCCTCCACGTTGCGTCCCTCACAGTGGAGCCAGTCGACGCCGACCAGGTCTATGGCGCGGTAGTCGTCGAAACCGAACTCGGGCAGGTCCCGGTAGTGCACGATGGTGCGCGAGCCGTTGCGCCGGTTGAGCGTCACATAGGAGGTGGGCATGGCCCCGCTTGGCAGACGCCGACAGAAGCCGGTATCCACATCATGGGCGGACAGGTCGTCCACAATGCGCCGGCCATCGGGTCCTTCGACCAGCACACCGCCCCAGGAACAGCGATGTCCCAGCTGAGCCAGCACCACCAGGGTGTTCGTCGCATTGCCGCCGCGGCAGACGCGCTGGGCAAGAGCACGCACTTCGCCGTCTTCAGGCGGATAGCCGTCGACCGTGTTGATGATGTCGTGGGTGGCAATGCCGATGCCGAGGATGCGGGCCATGATGCCCGTGGGAGGTTACGGCACGCACCGCGTTTGTCAACACGGTACGCGGCGGGCGGGAAGGTTCACCAGATCGGCTTGGAGTCCGAAGAATCGCTGGTGCCGGGGGTTTGCCCCTGACCGGCACCGCTGGCCTGCAATTGGGCGGACCCGGCGTCCGTGGCGGGCGCCGTCGAGGATGCTTTCCGGTCGCTGCCGACCGCGCTGTCGGTGACCGGGCCGGATTGGCTGTCGGCCACCGGCGCGGGCGTTTCCGACCCAGCAACAGACTGGCTGGCGGTTGTATCAGCGGCGCCGGGGTCGGCGCTGTCGGTGTTGGCGGTTACCGCACCCGCGTCGCCGGTCTGCTTGGCCGGGGGTGCTTTGCGGTCACCGCCGTCGGCGCTGCCGGCGATCGGGCCGGGTTGGATGGCGCTCGCCGATTCTGGCGCTTCCGGCGCAGCAGGACTACGGGCGGCGGCTGTCGGCTCGATACTGGGCGCGGGGGCGTCCATCTTGGCGGTCGCGGCGCTCGCAGCGCTGGCGTCCTTAACCGGCGGGGCCGAATCCGTCGGGTCCGACTTGGGTTGGGCAGGGCGCGCCGCGGTCACGACTGCCTTGGTCGGACCGTGACGCTCTGCAAGGTGCGTCTCCCGGACCCGGGGCGCGGCGGCCCGCTTGGACTCATGGCGACGGGCGGCAACGACCGTCTTGGGCGGAGGTACCCGCCGGCCCGATTCGCGTGCCTTTGCAGGACGCTCCACCGCGGACTTTGCCGCCTGTTCGTGGTGCCTGGAGGCCGTCGGAGCCGGTGCTGCCGGCCGCGCCACCGACCCGGCGCCACCGCTGATCGACTTCGCAGGCGCAGCCGCGACGACCGTCTGCTCGCCTGCCTGGGCGGCCAGACGCGCGCCCCAGAAGTGGTAACCCAGCGCCCCGCCGGCGCCCAGGACCAGGGTGGCCGCGATCCCGATCCAGAGGCCGCCTTTGCGTTTACGAGGCGCATTCGGAGGCGTGGCGGCAACGGCCGTCTGCTCGGCATCCCGCAACGGCCGTTCCGGCTCACGCTCGGCGACCTCCGCAAGCGGGGCGGACGTATCCTGTTCAAGGGGGGGCGAAGAGGGGGCAGCAGCGATGTGTCCCGAGTTGGCATGTTCGCCGTGCGAATCCCCCAGGTCGGGAATATCCAGAGGCGCTTCCGGGCCACGGGCTCGAAGCGCTTCCAGTTCCTGCTGCAGCTGCAGTGCCTCCTGTTCGGCGGCTTCGCGAGCGGTTTCGGCCTCGGTGCGCAAGCGCAGGGCGGTTTCGACGTTGGCCCGGGCCAGTTCCAGCTCCTTGCGGAGTTCCGCATGGGGATCGCCGTCGTCGCCGGTTGCGCCCTGACGCAGCTCCGCCAGGCCCCGGGCGACAGCGGCCTCGGCACGCAGCTGGTCGGCTTCCGTTCGCGCCGCGTCACGGGCACGGACCAACGCGTCCAGGCGCCCCTGGTATTGGGCGGCGTCGGCGGCCAGGCGATCCCGTTCCGCTCGTACCTGCGTGAGCTCGGCAACCATGTGCTCGGACGGCTCGCGCACGCCGTCCAGCTCCGCGCGCAACTTTTCGATCGTGCGGTCGAGCTCTGCCCTTTGCTGCTCGTGCTCCTGGCTCAACCGGTCCAGCTCCTCGTGGGGGACGGTTCCGGACAGCGAATCGCGGGCCGCGGCCAGGGCTTGTTCCACGGCGGCGAGTTTGGTAGCGGACTCTTCGCGAAGGACCTCGATAGCCTGGGCGTGCTCAGCGCCCTGCTGGTCCATCTCCTCGCGGGCCTGCGCCAAGGCTTCGTCCAGCTCCGCGATGCGCTCGCGGGCAGCGTTCAATTCGGACTCGACCGCCTCGGCACGCTCCAGGTCGCTGCGCAGGCTGGCAATGCGGGCGTCCCGTTCGGCAAGATCGCCCTGCAGCTGTTGTTGCAGGCTGCTTGCCTGTTCGCGCTCGCTGTCGGCGGCCTGCAGCCGCGCCACATGCTCTTCGAGCTGGCCGGTGACGGTCTGCAACTCGCTGTCGAGACGGGCGCTGTTGTCCTTCAGCACGGACAGCTCTTCCTCGGCAGCGCCGCGCTGCTCGGCCTCCTCCTGGGAGCGGCGTTCCCAGTGCTGCGCCGTAGTGCGGGCGCTGTCCCGCTCGCCCCGGATGACGGCGAGCTCTTCCTCGGCCGCAGTGCGGACCCGCTGCAATTCCTGGCGCAGCAGGTCCTGTTCGCGACGGGCCTCCTCGGCTGACGAGGACAACTCGGCTTCACGTTCCAGGGTCCGCTCCAGCTGCTGCTTGGCGGCCTGAAGATCGGTTTGCAGCGATGTCACTTGTGCCAGAGCGTCCCGCTCGGCGGCCCGCATCCGGGACAGCTCTTCGGAAATTTCCGAGGCGGTCTGTCCGCTGGCGGCCTGTTCGTCCTCCAGAGCCTGCACCCGCTGGCGGGCGGCCTCCAACTCCCGCTGCAGGGCATCCTGATCCTGAAGCCGTCCGTCACGCTCGGCGACCTGCGCCAATGCTTCCTGCAACTGCTCGGAGGCGCGAACCAGCTCGGCCTCCTGCGCCTGCTGTCGCGTCTGCGCCTGCTCCTGCTCGGTCTCCAGCCGGCCACGCAGGTCGTCAAGCTCGCGCAATGCAGCCGTCCGCTGCTCGGCCAATTCGATCTGGGCCGCCTCCAGCTCGGCGATTTTCCCGCGGGTTGTCTCCAACTGCTGCTCGAGAGCGCTCTGCTCCCGGGCTTCGCCCTCGGAACGTTCCGCAAGCCGGGCGTTGGCGGCGTCCAGCTCGACCTGCAATTGCTCGGCCCGTTGGGCGGCGGCCCTGGACTCTTCCAGTGCCTGCTCCAGGTCGCTGTGCTGCCGGCGCAGTTGCTCGATCTCGGCACCCGCCTGCTCGGCGGACTGCACGGCCTCCTCCAGCCGGGTGCGCTCCTGCTCCAGGGAGTGCGCCTGCTCCTGGGCGGCCGCCAACGCCTCCCGGGCCGCTGCCAGATCCGCCGACAACTGCTGGCGCTCGGCGCTGTCCCCTTCCCGGGCCGCCTGCAATCCCTCCTGCAAACGACCACGTTCCTGTTCGAGGCTCGCACTGCGCTCCTGCGCGGCGGCCAGCTCCGCGCGGGCCTCATCCAGATCAGCCTGCAGCTGTTCGCGTTCGGCACTGTCCCCTTCCCGGGCCGCCTGCAGACCCTCCTCCAGGCGGCCGCGTTCCTGCTCGAGGGTTGCGCTGCGCTCCTGGGCGGCGGCCAGCTGCGCCCGCGCCTCCTCCAGGTCAGCCTGCAGCTGTTCGCGCTCGGCGGTCAGTCCGGCACTGCGGTCGACCGCAGCGGTTTGCTCGGCCTGCAGACGGTCAAGCGCGTCGCGGGCCTCGCGGGCTGCCTGTTCGGCGGCGGCGACGGCCGTGTCCCGCTCGGCCAGCTTCTCGCGCAGTTGGGCGGCTTCCTGACGCTGCTCGTCCAGTTGCCGTTCGGACGCCCCGTTTTCGGCCTGCTGTTTCTCGATTTCCTCGACCCGCGCGCGCAGGGACTCGAGCTCCGCCAGTGCTGACGACTCAGCCTCCCGGGCCGTCTCCAGGCTGGTCTCCAGTTCGGCCAGCCGTGCCTCCTGTTCCTGGACTTCCCTGTGCCCCGCCTCCAGCTTGGTGCGCAGCTCATTGAGGAGCTGTTCGGAGCGGCGCAGGGAGATACGCTCGTTCTTCAGTTCGTCGCTCAGTGCCCGTGACTGATCCTGGGCGAGGTCGCGCGCCTCGACGAGCTCGGCCTCCCGATCCCTGGCGGCCTTGAGACGATCCCGCGCCTTGTCGCGAAACACCCTGATCTTGGCCAGTTCCGCCTCATAGCGAGCCCTGACATCGTCGGCCTGTTCCGATCCGGCGCCGGTCTGCGGCTCCTCCGCCTGCGGCACGGATCGCTCCCGGTCCAGGGCGATGACCTCGGCCGTGGGGCGCTCCTGCGTCGGCGGCTCGGCGACCGGTGCGGGGCCGGCGGACGCCGTCTCGGAGCCTGCGGCCGCGAATCCCGGGGTGCTCATCAGACCGTCGCGCAGCACGTAGACATCGTACCCACGCTGGCTCAGCACGAAGGCACCGCTGGCGCTGCGCCGGCCGGTGTCGCAGCACACGATGTACCGGCCGTCGCCGTCCAATTCGTCGGCGCGCTCACGCAGCGACGACAAAGGAATGTTGACGCTGCCCTCCAAGGCGGCGTTCTCGAACTCCCCCGGCAGCCGTACATCCAGCCAGGTGGCGCCTTCGGCTACCATGGCAGTGGCCTGCTCGTAGCTGGCCTGGGCAATCAGCGGCTCCTTCAGCAGTTGAACGAAGTCCTTCTTGGCGAGCCGCATCAGGACGCCGTCGGTGAGCATGGTGACCGTGGCATTGCGTTTGGCGTCGGACAACAATGCGTCCTCGCCGAAGCTGGCGCCGTCCCCCAACTCCGCCACTTTCACTTCGGCCGCCGTCGGAGACGGCCGGCGGCTCACCGCACAGCGGCCGTGTTTGATCAGATAGAAGTAGTCCCCCTCACCGCCCTGCTCGATGATGGTCTCGCCGGCTTTGGCGGAGAAGGCTTCCATGCTCATGAGCAGGCGCTGGATGTTGGCGGGGGGCAGTTTCAGGAAGGCTTGCGACTGGAGCATGCGCGTCATCCAGTCGTCGTCGTCCTCCGCGTCGATTTCCACCACTTCGTAGCCCGCCGACTGGTCCCATGTCAGCATGATGTCAAGCAGGCTGGTATCGATGCGCACCACCAGCGCCGTGGTGGTGGCCCGCGCGGAGACCTGTCGCGGCTGGTGGTTGGCAAGCGGGTGGCGGCTGGCGTCAGAGCCGCCTCGAATGGAGCCGACGACCTCGTTCTTGTCGCCGATCAGGTTGACCTCGCCTTCGAGCAGGTAGACCGATTGGTTGTCCCGGTCACCACGCTTGAACAGGTAGCGTCCGGGACGCAACTCGTCCACCACGGCCTTTTGCGCAATCTCGCCGAGATACGCTGGAGACAGACCGTTGATGGGGATGAGATCCCGAAAAATCTTCTTGTCTAACGCTTTCTTGGCCGCTCCCATACCCACCAATTCAACCCCGAAGGAACCGTTCGCGCATTAGGATCTCCGGTCGGCCCGAAGGGTCCGGAGACGTGCAGATATACAGCAGAGCTATCGGCCGGATGAGCGGCTTTCTTGATCCGGTCCTACCCGAAAATCGATGCCGATGTCCGGCGTCGACCGGCCGCTGCGGCAATTCCGACCATGTGCGGAAATGCCCCCTTTATACCCCGGGGCGGCGACTCCGGATTGTGGACTGGTTCACATCATCCAGGTGCTGGCAGGGTCCTCTTGCCGCCCGCCCGGCGGTTCCCTACCATGAAGGTGCACGCGACCGGTGAAGGCGTTCATGGCCAACAAACCTTTCCCCACCCCGGAAGCGGCCGAAACGGCTTTCTATGACGCCCTGGAGCGGGCAAGCCTGGAAGGCATGACGGCCGTCTGGGACGACAGCGACGAGATCGCCTGCATACACCCCGGCGGCCAACGCCTGAGCGGGCGGGCAGCGGTGCTCTCCAGTTGGCGGCAGATCTTCGCCGGCGGTGCCCACCTGCACTTCTCCATCACCCACCGCCACAGCATCGCCGACGAGACCTTGGCGATCCACATGGTGGACGAACACATCGTCTCCGGCTCCCGCCGCTATCCGCCGGTGATCACCACCAATATCTACCGGCGTTCGGGCGCGGGATGGCGGATGGTGCTGCACCACGCCTGTCCGTCGCCCCCTGCGACCGGCGCCGCCAACGAGAACGGCCGACTCCACTGAACGCCTGCCAACGGATCAGGGACGGGCGCGATGAGCGCGGGCTCTCGGCTCGGGCGGCTCGCGGTATTCCATCACGCGCCAACCGTCCGCACCGGCTTCAAGCACCAGGCAGGAAGGTCCCCCATAGGTACGCGCACGCCCGCAGGCCCCGGGATTGAGCACCCAGGGCCGGGCGCTGCGATCACACACGAGCCGGTGGCTGTGTCCGTATACCACCGCACGGGCGTCGGGATAGCGGCTTCTCAGCCGCGGATGGCGCTGCGCAGGCCCACCGGCCCGATGTCCGTGCACCACCACCAGATGCCCGCCAGGCAACTCGATATCCGCTTCCTCGGGGAGCATGCGCAGTACGTCGTGGTGCCCGTTGCCCCAGTGCGCGTCGTCATCGTTGTTACCGCGCACCGCAAAAACCGGCGTTCCCGCAGCTTTCAACGCTTCAAGCACGGTGGCGCCGCCAATGTCTCCGGCATGAACGATGAGGTCGCAGGCATGCACCCGCGCGGCGATGCGCGCGTCCAGATAGCCGTGGCTGTCGGCCACCAGGCCGACTCGTACCCGTTTGGTCATGGTCACAAAATAGCGGCATTCGCGCCGCCCATCACGGTTTCACAGGCCCCGCATACTGCAATCGCCGCATGCTCCGGCAAGGCGCTTTTCGGGACCGGAGGCATCGGGTTCGGAATATGACGGCAAATGCTCGTTGGCCGCGCAGTCGTCAACGCATGCGTTCCTACAGTCCACCCTGCACCAAACAGCGGCAGGAAAGCGACGAAATGACTTTCCAAAAACCTTTAACAATTTTCAGGTTGTGCTATCTTATCGAGGCCGGAAAACCAAGCACAGTGCAGAGGAGCGTAATAAATGGCCGCGAAAAAGAAAGCCACCACCAAGACCGCCAAGACCAAAGCTGTAGCGAAGGCGGCAAAGAAGCCTACCACCAAGTCGGAAACCTTCTCCTTCATCGCTGACAAGACCGGGCTGGCCAAGAAAGACGTCGGCGCCGTCTTCGACACGCTTTCCCAGCTCATCAAGCGCGATCTGAAGAAAGCCGGACCTGGCGTATACACCGTACCCGGTCTGATGAAGATCAAGGTCGTTCGCAAGCCCGCTACCAAGTCGCGCAAGGGCGTGAATCCCTTCACCGGCGAGGAAATGACCATCAAGGCAAAGCCGGCCCGCAATGTGGTCAAGGTGCTGCCGCTCAAGAATCTGAAGGAAATGGTCTAAGCCGGACCTACCAGCCGGCGGGCTGGTGCGAGGGGGAACGCTATAAGAAAGCGAGGGCAGACGAAAGTCGGCCTTCGCTTTTTTTCACCCCTTTTCCCGCCGTCTCAACCGGCGCTCATCGCGAAGCACCGGGCCCGCGGGAGCGACCGCAACCGAACTCGATGCAGCTCCCGTCCGCTTCATCCGGCCTGCAAAGCAGCCCACCGGATAGGGCGCCTCCCGCGGATCCCACCGCAGACATCCACCGACCCGGGCGCGACCAACCGCAGGGCCTGGCCGCCGGTACAGGCCGGTCATGCACCGTGCGCAAATGCGTTCAGGGCTGATGGAAACGCACCGGGGTGTCCACATCCCGGACGTGCAGTGCCAAATGCGTCAAGAGCGCGGCCATGGGGAGACCACGCTGGAAGGCCGGGCCGGTCGTCAGTCGCCGCGCTGCTTTTCCCGAAGCTCGGCCTGCACGCGGTGCTTGGTCTGCAGGAAATCCTGGTGGGAGACGTGCAGCAGATCGGCCACCTTGCGCACCAGGTACTCCTCGTACTTGTCCATGACGCCGTCCGCAAAGGCCACGCGCCACAGCATTTCCACCACATAGGCCTTGCGCTTGGGAGAGAAATGCGTATCGATCAGATGGGTGAACTGAAACAGACTGCTGGCGCCGCTGGCATCCTGCTCGGCCAGTTCCACAAGCTCCGCCGTTTCCTCGGCCGACAGGCCGAACACGCGCCGCAATGCGTTGTGCACCGCGGTTCTTTCCTCCGATTCCACGTGAAAATCGGCTCTCGTCATCTCCACCAGCAGCGCGGCGGTCGCCAACCGCAGGGCATGCTCGGTATCGCCGCGACCTTCGTCGGCGGCCCGCATCTGTTTCTCGAAGAAGTGTTGAATGGCTCGAATCATGGCGTGGAAAACCGCTAAACGTCGATCATTGTAGTTTTCGGACCACACCCGAATGACTTCGTTCTCTACGCAGGCGCGGTCCGAAAGCCCTTCCCAGTATACGGGACGCCGCTGGCGTGTTCATCCGGACCGTGGCACAGTGGCGTCTGCGGCGCAATCCCACTGCCGTGCGTTTCCCAGGAACCCGAAATGAGCTCCCAGACAGTCACCAAGGGCAAAATGGTCTCCATGCAGTACAGCCTGACCACCGCCGACGGGGTCGTCGTGCGCACTGCCGAGGAAGAGCCGATCCGTTATATCCACGGGGAGGGCATGCTTTTCCCCAGGCTGGAAGCCGCACTGGAAGGTAACGGCCCCGGCGACGTGGTGCGCGTCAAACTCCTGCCCGACGATGCCTTCGGCAAGCGGGATGTGGACCTGGTGCACGAAATCCCCCTCGGCGAGCTGCCCGCCGGCGAGCACATCGAAATCGGCGGCCAGTTGGTGGGCAAGGACGAAGCCGGACGGGACGTGCCGTTTCGCATCACGGAAATTCGCGACGACATCGTGTACCTGGATGGCAACAACCCTCTCGCGGGCCATACGCTGATCTTCGAAGTGGAATTGCAGGACATCCGCGATGCCACCGAAGCCGAGCTCGAGGCGGCCCGCCAGTCCGGCTGATGGCCCGCGAGTGCCATGGCCGAATCCATCGTATTGCTCAGCGGCGGCATAGAAAGCACGACGCTGCTGCACCAGGAACGACGACACCATTCGCCGACCGGCCTGTTCGTCGACTACGGGCAGCGCGGCGCGGCCAGGGAGCGGATGGCGGCACAGGTCCAGTGCGCGCGCCTGGGCGTGACGCTGCGGGAACTGGGCATGCCGGCCGTTGGTAAGGCTTTTCGGGAGGGCCTGGACAGGCGTTTGCATGTTCCGCTGCCCCACCGCAACCTGGTGGTCCTCAGCCTGGGCCTGAGTTTCGCGGACAACCACGGCGCCGCGCGCCTGGCCCTGGCGCTGAATCGGGAAGACACGGCCAGCTACGCCAGCGCATCCGCCGACTTCCTGGACCATTTCAAGACCCTCGCCCGCGACCTCAGCCCCATCGAGATCGCCACACCACTGCTCGCATTGAGCAAAGCCGAAGTGATCGATCTGGGCACCGGGCTCGGTGTGGAATTTGAGGACACGTACAGTTGCCTGCTCGGCTATCCGCAGCACTGCGGAAGCTGCCCCCAATGCCAGAAACGCCGGGCCGCCTTCAAGGCGGCCGGGCGACGGGACCCGACCGACTATAGGCGCGACTGAGAGCGGGGAATGCGGCGGCGTCTGCGCCACCCGTAGCCCAGCGCGGCGAACAGGGTGACGAGTATCAGTGAACCGTCGTGTTGACCTCTCGACACGGTACAGCCACCGCCCCCGCCGCCGGATGATGTGGCGGCCACGGGTGGAGGAGGCGCCGGGTCGGGAAGCGGGTTGTCGGCGGCAGCAACCGCCGCCTGGGCGTCCACCGCACCTGCACCGCACAGACTGGTGTTGCAGCTGGCGTCCGGGAACGGGCGGGCCGTAGCCCTGAGGGTGGCGCGCACCTGAGCCGGGGTGAGGGCCGGGTTGCGGGACAACATCAGGGAAACCACTCCGCTGACGACGGCAGCGGCCGGGCTGGTGCCGTCGACGAGCCCGTAGCCCGGGAGACCCGGTGTGGTGGCGCCCAGATTGTAGGTGGACTCGATGCCGTCGGTGCTGTCGCCCCCCGGTGCGCTGAGGGCAACAGCACTGCCGTAGTTGCTGTAGGCGGCCAGGGCACCGCTGCGATTGACGGCCGCCACCGTGACGACGTTGTCGCAACTGGCCGGGGTCACGTTGGCCACATCGCCGCTGCTGCCCGCGGCGTGGTTGCCCGCCGCCACCACCACCGTCGCACCGGCCGCCACCACCGCATCGATGGTCGCCTGTTCCGCCGGGCCGCACGGCCCGTCGGCGGCGAAACTCAGATTCATCACCCGGGCCGGCGTAGGATTGTCGGGAACGCCGGCCACGTGCAGGCCCGCCGCCCAGCGCATGGCGTCCAGCACATCGGACATCTGCCCGCCGCCCACCCCCAGCACGCGCACCGGCAACAACCGCGAGTAGTGGTTGATACCGGCGATACCCACGCCGTTGTCGGTGGTCGCCATGATGATCCCGGCCATCATCAGGCCGTGCCACGAGCTGGGCGTGGAAGATGTCCAGTCGCCCGGATCGCTGGGGTCCGGATCTCTTCCGTTGCCGTCGTTGGCGATGGTCGGATCGCTGATGAAATCGTAACCCGGCAGGATGCGGCTGCTGTCCAAATCCGGGTGGGACAGAATGCCGGTATCGAGCACCGCGATGGTGATACCCGGGCTGCCCCGCTCCATGTCCCACGCCCCGGGCAAACGCGCACCAGCAGTGTCCTCGTACAGATACCATTGCTGGGGGTAGCGCGGATCGTTGGGGACGAACGCCGCATGCACGCGCCGGTCGGGCTCGGCATAGGCAATTGCGGGATCGCCGGCCAGCTTGGCCGCGATACGCCGCGCATCCGTGAGCGACACCTGCGCCGGAAGCCGCGCCAGCACCGCACCCCCGGCCATGGTGCGCACCGGCGTCAGGGACACGCCCGCAACGCGGGAGGCCGTTGCGAGGGCATTTCCCTGGGCGGCGACAGCACCTACCGCCACTGATTGCGGGCTGCGAAAGCCGATGATCAGGCCATCGGTCGCGGCCTGCGCCCCGGCGTACGGCAGACAACCCAGCAGCGCGCCGGCCAGCGCCACCCACCAACGGGCCGCACCGGGACGTCGGTGGATACCGTTGCCCGCAATCGACATCGGATCAGCCCGAACCCAGCCGGAACCGCACGCCGTGATACTCCAGCACGACACCGCCCTGGGTGATGCGCAGCAGCCGCGGGCCGGCCGCGAGAGTGTCTCCTTCCCGATAGCGATGCATGTTGATGAGCACGAAACGCCGGGCCGGGTTCCTGGCGTACACGTGCACATCCACATGCAGCGCCGGCAGCCCCTGGCGTACGTTGGCGGGCAGGTCCCGCAGCAACGGGACCTCCACCGGGGTTACCGGGGCGGCCGGCGCCGATGAAGCGACGGTCGTTGACGCCTTCTCCGACGCCCCGCTGCTTGCTGGCGTGGCGGGCGGCGGCGGGGCGGCATGAGCCTTTGCGACATTGGAAACGGATACCGGCGGCGTGCTCGGCGGGGCGGCGGAAACAGCGGCAGCCGCCGGCGGCGGGCCGGGATGTTGTGTCGAGGACAGCGCGTTCGCACTCGCGCCGGGCACGGGAGCGGGCAGCGTGGGCGTCTGTTCGACCGGCGGCACCGCCGCCGCGGGTTGCCTGGGCGGCGAAGCTGACCGGGACGCCACCACGTCCCGGGGTGGCGCCGGCTGTCGCGGCCGTGCGGCCATGCTGGCGGGCGCCTGGGACGCGGCCGGCGACGCTGCGCCGGGTCGGGCCTGGGGCACAATGGCGGCAGCCGGCGGAACGGCTTCCACCGGACTGCGATGGCTGTCACCGATCTCGAAGCGGGCCAGCAGGATGCCGCCCGACAGGCCAACCAGCACCATGAACGCACCGAGCACCCAGCGGGTCACGGGCGGCGCCTCCCGCACCGCCACCTGCTCGGCACCGAGACTGGGGACCTGGCCCAGGGCCCGGTCACGCTCCGATTTCTTCAGTGCTTCCAGGATATAGGACATGGGTTCAAGCCGGTTTGGAGGGTTTTGCGCACAGACGCGGGGTGTCCGCCCGGTCGGCAGCCGAGTTCAACTGGATCAATGTCCGCCCCCCCACGATACCGTCGGCACGCAGGGCATGCCGGCGTTGGAAGCGCTCCACCCGGGCCTCGAGGGCGCTGTCGAAACGGTCCGGGTCGGGCACCGGCGGCACCGCGCCGAGCACCCGTTGGAGTTGGGCGCGCAGCCAGCGCACGTCCGGCCCGCTGTCGCCGACCTTGAGCACCGCCGACGCCACCGGCGGGCGCCAGAGGACCGTATAGTCGCCGTACCACTGCTGCTGCAGCGCACTGACTGGCAGGTTGTACACATGACCGGCGATCCGAACTCGCGCAACGGTGTCGTCCAGGTGCTGCAAAAGGACGGGAACACGCCGACCGTCGCTTGTCACCAGTTCCAGGATGGCCGGCCGATCGATGTTGCGTAGGGTACTCCAACTGCCCGCATCGCTCAGACAACGCAGTCCATGAGCCGCCGCGGCGCGGCACGGTGAGCCCTGCCGTTGTGCCGACGGCAACTGCAGCTGCCAGAGGGCGAAAAGGCCCTGCCACGCCTGATCGCGGGCGTCGGCGCCTGCATCGGCGAGCAGTCTCGTCAGAGAGTCGGCGGCGGGAGGTACCGACGGCGGTGTCGGCGAAGCCGTCGGCGCATTCGTACCGGAACGCGCTTCGTCGGCCCTGGCAATGGCGATGGGGCCATCCTGGGACACGGGTCTTGCCGCGAGCGCCGACTGCGAATCGGAATCGAGGTGACCGGGCCGGATGTTCAGCACCGACCATGCCACTGCCGCCACGATCAACAGGGCGGCTCCACCGGCCCACGGCAGCCAGGCAATGCGCCGCGCCTCCCCCGGCGAACGGCCCAGCACTTCACGGGTGGCGCGCCGGACGATGCGACGGTCGACGCGCTTTTTCTCCTCTACATAGGCACCCAGCAACGCACGGTCGCACAGCACATTGATCAGGCGCGGCACGCCGGCGGAGCGGGCCTGTATCTCCCGCAGTGCGCCGTCGGTGAACAGCCGTCCCGAGGCGCCGGCCACCCGCAGCCGATGGCGGACATAGTCCCTGGTCTCGGCGAAACTCAAGGGTTCGAGATGGTAGCGGGCGGTGATGCGCTGAGCCAGTTGGCGCAGGTCGCTGCGCTCGAGGATCTGCTTGAGCTCCGGCTGCCCGATGAGAATGACCTGCAGGAGTTTGTCCTGGGTGGTTTCCAGATTGGTGAGCAGACGCACCTGCTCGAGCACTTCCGCGCTCAGGTTCTGCGCCTCGTCGATCACCAGCACCGTTCTGCGACCCCGCCCGTGGGCATCCAACAGGTGCGCGTTCAAGCGGTCCACGAGTTGTTTGACCGTGGCGCCTTCGGGGTAGGCCACACCCAGCTCGTCGCAGATGGTGGCAAGCAGTTCGACGGCATCGAGGCGGGGGTTGAGGATGAGCGCTACGGCGACATCGTCCGGCGCCTGCTCCAGCAGACAGCGGCACACGGTGGTCTTCCCGGTACCCACTTCGCCGGTCAACTGCACGAAACCGCCGCTCTCCCCGACGCCGTAGAGCAGGTGGGCCAGCGCCTCCCGGTGGCGGGCACTCATGTACAGAAAGCGCGGATCAGGCGTTATCGAGAACGGCCGGCACTGCAATCCGAAGTGATGGCGATACATACGCGTTTGGAAACGGGATTCCGCACACCGTAGCGATTGACGCTGCACATTATGCATCGGACCCGGAGCGAATGCAGGCGCAACCTGTCACCGCCCTGGTACGGGCAACGGGTGTCCTGAAACTTTACAGGGGGCCGACGGCACTTTTTCCATATATTCAATGACTATCGTTCACGACACTCGGCGGACACGAGGGGGCGTGGCTGCCGCGGCGCGGCCCTGGATAACCGAGCCCTGCCCGGTGGATGGAATTTCTCCAGTACAAGCGGCGTCTTACACATCCGATGGCAATGGATGGCGGCCGCGGCGCAGTCAAAAACTTTACACCGGACCGTCCTTTCAACGCCTTGCTGTCGGACAGCCGACCGATAACCGGCTGATCCCGCCCGGGTTTATGCACATGCGGCATGGGTCTTGCTTGTTCCCTGCAAAGGTACGAGCGCAGCGCGTATTGGCCTGATGGCCGCTGTCGCGCAGGCGCCCGCCCAAGCAGTAGCCGCCCGGGACGCGCCCAACAACAACCAGTACACCGCGCCCACGGCGACCGGTACGCCGGTCAACCCGGCGGAGGGGGACTTATGAACGGAAGAGTCCGCAAAGAGATCAATGGCCGTACGGTAGTGGCACGCCCCGTCTACAAGGGGGGAGTGTTGCCCGCCTATTGGGTGGGTACCGTGAACGAACGCACCCTTCCCCTGACGTTCGAATCGGCCCCCGCCGTGTTCGGCTTCGTACGCCGCAACAACGGGCACTGAGCCCACCGCGGGTCACCCGCCCCCCAAGCGACACCCGGCCCAACCTTCCGGGCGCAAGCGCTTCACGCCGCCTCGGCGAGTGCCTCCAGCAGACGGGCCTTCAGATCGTTGAGCCGGCCGTGGAAGAAATGACCCACATCCTTCATGCACAGGGTGTCGGGCGACGGGTCCACGCTCCGCACCCAATCGAGGACCTGGTTGCAGGGCACCACCTCGTCGCTGTCGCCCTGCACCAGCAGCCAAGGGCAATCGGGCGGCGCTATCGTACCGAAGTCGAAGAAGTTCACCGGTGGAGCCACGGTGATCAACCGGCTTACCGGCCAGCGACTGGCAGCCCGCAGCACCACATAGGCACCGAAGGAAAATCCCGCCAGCCAGACGTCGTGTCCGGGGCGCTGTTTGCGCGCCCAGTCCAGAACCGCCAGCAGGTCGTCGGTTTCACCCTGCCCGCCGTCATATTCCCCCTCGCTGGCGCCCACGCCCCGGAAATTGAAGCGCACGGTGCCGACGCCGAGCTCGTTCAGCGTCTGGGAGAGGTAGTGGACGACCTTGTTCTGCAAGCTGCCGCCGTACAACGGATGGGGATGACAGACTACGCCCACGGCCCGCATGGGCGCGCCCACCGGCGGACAGGCGGTAATGGCCTCCAGCATGCCGGCCGGGCCGCGGATACGCACCGCCTCGCCCACGCACGGCACCATGTCCTGGTCGCGGTCATACCAGTGGGAGTCCTCGCTCGGCGGCAGCATGGGTCACATGTACTCCGGAAGCCCGCATGGGCGGAGGGAAGATTATAGCGGAAGCACGAAGCGGCGCTCAGCACGGCGCGGCAGGCGATACCGGCCCGTCGCAAATAAGGGAGACACCGCAGGCGGTGACACTGTGTCGAGCCGGCCATCCCTGGCGGTTTTCCGTTAGGGAGCCTCTGCACAGGCCGATCAAGTGGATGATCACAAGGCGCAAAGGGGCGGGGAAGCGGAGTTTACAAAAGGTAAAGAGCATTCCGAGCGCCTTTGCAACGCCGTGAGCGCCGCTTCAGCGCCCTGTGCAAGGGTTCCCTGGAGGGGGCCACAAAGGCGTCAAGCGGGACCTGCCGGGTGCCTAAGCCAGGAACCGCAGGCGTGCTGCGCAAAGGTACCTACAGGTCCTTGACCGAGTCGCGGGTCTGGGTGAACGGGGAATGGAGCAGCAGGTCGAGACGCAGCCAACCTTCCATGTCCACAGATTCCCGCCTGGCATTGGCGTATTCCAGCACGACTCGCTTGATCCGGCCCTCGACATGCAGGACCGCCCGGACCTGGACCAACTGCCCCACGATGTTGGTGTACCAATAGCCGGGAATGGGTTCTTGTTGTAGGTACATGGTGGTGTTGCCCGGGTTGCGGGTCGTTCTTGGTTATTGATCGACCGCCGCGTACAGCCCGAACCAGCGATCGCATGGCGACATCGGAAATGCCCTACTCGCTCAGCGCCCCCGACGCCGGGCATGGGCCACCGACACCTGGCCACGCCCGCTATATAGGGTCCAGCATCCTACATAGGCACATGTTACAGGGGACGCCGCCCCGGCGCCAAGGGCGCCGCGTGGGAATCGGGTGACCCGGCGCCGTTAACCCGACGTAAAACCCGCGCACCCCACTGCACCGCGCCGAACGCGTACGCGGGGCCCCACCATCATCGAGTCGCGACCCCGCCCACAGGGCCCCGTTACCCGCACTTGGACTCCCCGCAGTTCAGGCAGGTCAGGCACCCGTCCATCTGAATGGCCGCCTTGGTGTTGCACTTGGCGCACAGCTGGGCGCCTTCCGGGAAATCTCCGGAGTCGGCGGCCTCCGGGGCCTGGGCGGTGCTAGCCTCGTACTGGGCACGCTTTTCCGCGATGAGCTGCTTCTGATGCTCGTCCAACTCGTCGTCCTTGAGCATGCCGATCATACGCAGGTGGCATTCGATGGCGTCGCCGATCTCCGCCACCAACGATGGCATGTACTTGCCGCCCTTCTTGAAATAGCCGCCGCGGGGATCGAACACCGAGCGCATCTCTTCGACCAGGAAGGTGACGTCACCACCCTTTCGGAACACCGCCGAAATGATGCGGGTCAGGGCTACGATCCACTGGAAGTGATCCATATTCTTCGAGTTGATGAAGATCTCGAAAGGCCGGCGCAGCTCGTGGACGGTGCCCTGATTGAGGACGATGTCGTTGATGGTGACGTACAGCGCATGCTCGGACAGGGGCGTCTTGACCTTGTAGGTCGACCCCAGCAGCATCTCCGGACGCTGCAGCTTCTCGTGCAGCTGTACGACATTGTCCACCTGCTTCTCGGTCTCGGCTACCGGCGCCGCGGCGGCCGGCTCCTCGGGCTTTACCACACCGTAGCCAACGATTTTGCTGTCGATCTTGGTTGTCATTTCCTGTCCCCTGATTACAGCCACCCAGTTCGCGAAACGCCCCGTCCGTGCAATCGACATCGCGGGGCCATGCGGTGTCCCGGTGGTCAGAATTTTCCGTAATAGCCTTCTTTCAGGGCATCGTAGAGGTTTGCGGCGGTATGCATCTCGCCGTCGTACTCCACTTCCTCGTTGCCCTTGAGCTCGACCGTGGAACCGTCGTCCAGCTCGAAGCGATAAGTGGTGTTCTCCAGATCCTGCTCCTTGACCAGCACGCCCTGGAACGCTTCCGGGTTGAACCGGAAGGTGGTGCAACCTTTGAGCCCCTGCTCGTACGCATACAGATAGATATCCTTGAAATCGTCGTAGGCGTACTCGGTGGGCACGTTGGCGGTCTTGGAGATGCTGGAATCGATCCAGCGCTGGGCGGCTGCCTGTATATCCACGTGCTCCTTCGGCCGGATGTCGTCGGCGCTGACGAAATACTCCGGCAGCTGCTCTTCGGGCTTGTCGCTGTAGGGCATGGCCTTGGCGTTGATCAGCTCCCGGTAGGCCAGCAGCTCGAAGGAGTACACACCCACCTTCTCCTTGGTCTTGCGGCCCTCGCGAATCACGTTGCGGAAGTAATGATGGGCGAAGGATGGCTCGATGCCGTTGCTGGCGTTGTTGGCGAGGGAAAGGGAAATGGTGCCGGTCGGCGCAATGGATGTGTGGTGGGTGAAACGCGCGCCCACCTGGGCGAGTTCCTCCACCAGCTCCGGCTCGGCGCCGGCCACACGCTGCATATAGCGGCTGTAACGCGCATGGAGCACCTTGCCCGGCACGCGATCGCCTACCGACCAGCCGTCGCGGGCCATTTCCGGACGCCTGGTCAGCATCTCGGGGGTCACCTCGAACTCCTCGTCCATGATGGGCGCCGGCCCCTTCTCCCGGGCCAAGTCCAGGGCAACGCGCCAGCCCTCCACTGCCATTTCCCGGGTGGCCCGCTCGGTGAACTCCAGAGATTCCGGCGAGCCGTACTTCATGCGCAGCATGGTCAATGTGGAACCGAGCCCCAGATACCCCATGCCGTGGCGGCGCTTGCGGTGGATTTCCCCGCGCTGGCCGTCCAGGGGCAGGCCGTTGATCTCCACCACGTTGTCCAGCATGCGGGTGAATACCGCCACCACTTCACGGTACTCGTCCCAGTCGAAGCGGGCCCGGTCGGTGAACGGCTCCACCACGAACTTGGTGAGGTTCACCGATCCCAGCAGGCACGAACCGTACGGCGGCAGCGGCTGTTCTCCGCAGGGATTGGTGGCGCGGATGTTCTCGCAGAACCAGTTGTTGTTCATCTCATTGACCTTGTCGATGAGGATGAAGCCCGGCTCCGCGTAGTCGTAGGTGGAGGACATGATGACGTCCCACAGGCGCCGGGCGCGGATGGTCCGGTAGATCCTGCAAGCCACCTGGCCGGCGGCATTGACCACATAGCTGTCCTTGACCGGCCAGTCGCGCCAGATCACCTGCTCCGAATCGGTCAGATCGAGGTTCGCCGAATCGGCTTCCTCGCGGGTGACCGGGAACGCCAACGGCCAGCGGGCGTCATTCTTCACCGCTTCCATGAATTCCCGGGTAATCAGCAGCGACAGGTTGAACTGGCGCAACCGGCCGTCCTCGCGCTTGGCGCGGATGAAATCCAGCACGTCGGGATGGCCCACATCGAAGGTGGCCATCTGGGCGCCCCGCCGCCCGCCGGCGGAGGACACCGTGAAGCACATGCGGTCATAGATGTCCATGAACGACAGGGGACCGGACGTGTAGGCGCCGGCACCCGCCACATAGGCGCCCCGGGGCCGCAGGGTGGAGAACTCGTAGCCGATACCGCAACCGGCCTTGAGGGTCAGCCCCGCCTCGTGAACCTTCTGGAGGATGTCGTTCATGGAGTCGCGGATGCTGCCCGACACCGTGCAGTTGATGGTGGAGGTGGCGGGCTTGTGCTCCCAGGCGCCGGCGTTGGAGGTGATCCGCCCGGCCGGGATCGCACCCCGGCGCAGTGCCCACAGAAACCGCTCGTACCAGTGTTCGCGTGCCTCGGCCGTCAGCTCCACCTCCGCCAGCGCCCGCGCCACCCGTTTGTAGGTGCCATCGATGCTGGCATCGATGGGCATACCGTCCTTGGTCTTCAGGCGGTACTTCTTGTCCCAGATATCCATGGACGCAGGCTGAAAGGGAATGTCGGAAACTCGGGTGGGAACGGCTTTGAGGTGTGCGGTGGTCATTATGTCTCCTGGCTTCCAGAGGACTTATGGTTATAAGCCGACAGCGCGGCCTGCCGGCTCGGCCTGGCATGGAACACAGTCGTTGGAAAGGGTCAGATACACCACAAGATGTTGTGGTCAGTGCTAGGCAGATTAGGCACAACAAACGACGCTGTCAAGAGTCTGAAACAATCCGCGAGAGTATTATTTTGTACTTTATTATTAAACACTTATAATAGACGTAAATGTGGCGCCCGGAAACTCCGAAGGATATCAGTGACAAAAGGGGAAACCGCCCGGCTCTGCCCAGGAACCACAATATCTTGTGCTCCGGGCGGACTGCCCCCCAGGCCGCCGGGGCAACAGCCGCCAAAGCTCTCCACACAGCTCCGCCGGCGCCTTGAAAATCCCCGCTGCGCCTATATCTACGGGGTAGAGACCGACAACCGATTCCGAACAGGAGATACGCTCATGGCTGTGACCCGCTATGAACCTTGGAGCATGCTCAACCAGCTTCAGAACGAAATCAATCGTATGTTCGATACCCGTGCGCCCGTGACCGGCGCGGAGGACAATGCCAACGTGGTGACCGGCGACTGGGTGCCCGCGGTGGACATCAAGGAAGAAAACGACCGCTTCGTGATTCACGCCGATGTGCCGGGCGTGGACCCCAAGGACATCGAAGTGAACATGGAAGGCGGTGTGCTGTCCGTGAAAGGGCATCGCGAGAGCGAGAAAAAGGAAGAGCGCGAGAACTACAAGCGCGTGGAACGGGTCAGCGGCACTTTCTACCGCCGCTTCGCCCTGCCCGATACGGCAGATGCCGAAAAGGTCAGCGCCAAAGCCCGCAACGGCGTGCTGGAAATCGTCATTCCCAAGCA
>Ga0307441_1000052_pt1 | contig 52047 bp, 39 predicted proteins | sample SalMarWE160420MG_FD_202149 | JGI IMG/M metagenome (GOLD analysis project Ga0307441, IMG submission 202149) | Salt marsh sediment microbial communities from the Plum Island Ecosystem LTER, Massachusetts, United States - WE1604-20 | ecosystem: Environmental > Aquatic > Marine > Intertidal zone >... | reverse complement strand
TATTTCACTTCCCGTCCTTTGCAAAATATGCCAAGGCTTTTTTTAAAATGTCTCGCTCCATTTTTAATGTAGCTATCTCTTTATCTCGTCTTCTTATTTCTTCATCTAACGGTTTTAGATGGCCTTTTCCCGGAAACGCATTCTGTGTATCTTCAAGATATTTTCTCTTCCAGTTAAATAATGCATTCTCACTTATTCCTAGCTCTGATGCTATGATCTTTACTGACTTTTCTGATTCCAGAACCAGCTTTACTGCCGAAAGCTTAAATTCTTTGTCATAACTTCTTCGTGGCATTCTTTCTGTCATTTCTTTAGCTCCTATATTTTTTCTTTAGTAATATAGTTGCTTTTCTCTTTGTATACTATTCGGGGGACAGTTTAATCATAATCGGTTATTTTGCTGTTAGTAATTTTGTTAATAAATTCAGAAAAGTACTTTTCACCTTCATAAACTTTCACAACGGCTTTTTCAAGGACACTAAGTTCTTCTTTAGCGCTTATTATACCGTCAATACAGAAATTTGTCAGCAAATTAAAATAATTCTTATCCGTTTTGGATGTAAATACTACTTTTTTAACTTCATTCACAACTGAAACATCAACAATCAATTGATTAAGCTCTTCGTTTTTTACGGCTCTGTCATCAATTATAACTATATTGTAGTTTTTATTATTGTTCTTAAGTTTATTTGTATTAATGAAATCATCGAAATCCATAGCTAGAAACGGATTATTTATAATAAAAGCCATTAAAGCTTGTAATACTGCAGGCTGGCAAGATAAAAAAATAGATTTAATTTTTCCCATCAAAAAGTACCCCCAAATTATTATTAATAGTTAAATGGAATATTAACTGTTATAGTTGTAAAAAGATACAAACGAACTGCTGGATAAAATTCGGTGGTCTCCAAAAGAAGAAATCTATTCCTAAACCGTGGTTCCCTTCTATATTGTAAAAAACATTTCATCATGCACCCCCATAAAATGGTAATTATTTTTACGATATTATTTTAATGTATTCTTGTTACAAATACAATTAAAATAATATTAATCAAGGAGAAGGATAATATGAAAAAAATATTAAAGGAATCTTAGACACCCAATGTTTTTAAAACATTGGGTGTCTTGTTAAACTATTATTCCATTTTCATATCACGTGTCATCAAATCGGTTGTGGCTTTAACGGGGTCTTTGTCTTGGAAAAGAATTTTATAAACTTCGGTTGTAATCGGTGTTTCCACTTTATGTTTTTTTGCAAGCTGGCTTGCAGAACGGCTGGTATCGACTCCTTCGGCAATCATATCCATGGATTTTAAAACTTCTTTTAATTTTTTCCCCGCACCGATCTGTTCTCCTACATACCGGTTGCGGCTGTGGCGGCTCATGCAGGTAACAATTAAATCGCCCATACCGGAGAGGCCCGCAAAAGTTTCAGGCGAAGCTCCCATAGCTACTCCGAGCCTTGCAATCTCAGCAACACCGCGTGTCATTATCGCTGCTTTTGTGTTGTCTCCGAATTTAGCTCCGTCAATTATTCCGGCACCAATTGCAATAACATTTTTAAAAGACCCGCCCATTTCAACGCCGAGTATATCCGTTGAAGAATAAACCCTGAAATAGCTCGTCATAAAAGCACCCTGAATTGATTTTGAAGTATCTAGACTTTTAGATGCGGCGACTACGGCTGTCGGAATTCTTATGCTGACTTCTTCAGCATGGCTGGGTCCTGATAAAATACCAAGCTGCTCATCATCCAAAGAAGGGATTTCATCCTTAAGCATTTGAGACATAGTCATTAAGGATTTATTCTCAATTCCTTTGGCAACATTAACAAGAATTGAATTTTTAATATCACGAGGATTAAAATTTTTAACCACACTTCTTAAATACTGCGAAGGTACCGCAAGCACCAGCATATTTTTTCTATCAGTAATTTCTTCAAGGTCGTGTGTAATTTTTATTTCGGAAGGAATTTTAACTCCCGGCAGGAAAATAGGATTTTCGCGGGTCTTATTTAATATTTTTACATAATGTTTTTGATACTCCCATAAAGTAACATCATGGCCGTTATAATAAAGCAAAATGGCCAGGGTTGTGCCCCAGCCACCTGCACCTAAAACTGATATTTTCATTACTTAAAGAGATGATTTTTTCTTTTTGGAAAAACTTATTTTACTCTCATTCCCGTTTAACAAACGAACAACATTTCTGCGATGTGTAAATATAACAAGCAAGGACAATCCTACAACAAACGGCAGCAAAGTATTATAGCCGGGTATGTTTACATTAAAAATATTTTCTCTTATAACCAATGCCAACGGAACGGCAATAGCGCCTAATATCGAACCTAAAGATACATAACGGGAAATTGTTACAACAATAACAAATACACCGATTGCAATCAGCATATCGACAGTTGAAATCATAAGCAGCATACCTAGAGCGGTAGCTATTCCTTTACCGCCTCTAAATCCTGCAAAGACTGTCCATATATGTCCGATAACCGCAGAAATTCCGGCAATAATTTGAATTAACGTTAAATCGTCAAATGGAGTTGTATTCGCAAACGGCATTGATCCGTAATGCAGTCTGGCAATCAAAACAACTACAACAACACCCTTAAGTGCATCAAGTATAATTACAAGCACACCTTGTTTCCAGCCGAGTACACGCATTACATTAGTACCGCCGGCATTACCGCTGCCGTAATCTCTAATATCAATTCCTTTTGATATTTTACTGACAATTATGCTGGTCGGTATCGAACCAACTAAATAAGATAATACAATTATTAACGCTAATAAAAACATTGTAAAACCATTAAAAGATTGAATGTTTAACCTAACTATAATCAACCAAATATTCAATGATAATTTATAATGTAAGAATAAATTGACGAAAATCAACCAATTAACAATAGAATTATTATCGAATATTCTTTTCCTGGATTTAGATACTATCTATTAATAATAGGTTCCTAATACAAAGACAATCTTTAGTTATTGCCTTCTCAAGACTAATAATAGCCGCAATAATTGTTATATGCAAAGACAATGATTTTTCTAATTTACAATAAGTGAAATCACTTTTCTCATTCTTCATTATTAATTATACCGTTTGCGTGAATTAAAAATTTATTTAAAAGCCCGAGAAATAAACAAACATTTATGTCAGTCTGAGCGGAGTCGAAGACTGATATCCACCGTTCAATTTCGCCTATGACGACAATTTAATACATTTTTGAAAATAATTTTAATCGGAAATTTTCTTCAGTGTATATTATTTTCTAATTCACACAACGGGTTAATTATTTGTTTTTAAATAGTCTTGTTTTATCGATGGGGTAGAAAAGTTTTTTTATGGCTGGTTTAATATTGTAATCTTAAATAATAAAAGTCTTAATTAAAAAACTTCAATTATTTCTTTAATAAATTTTTAAGCAATTCAATATCTGAATTCGTTGTAACCTTAAAATTAATTAACGATCCTTCAACAACATAAATATCCTGGTTCATTCTTTTAATTAACATCGATTCATCAGTACCGTAAAAATTTTCTTCATACGCATTTTTCATTGCATTAAATAAATCTATGTATTTAAAAATCTGCGGCGTCTGAACATAATAGATTCCTTCCCGGTTAACATAATAATCGACAATCTCATCTGCTTTAACTAATGTATCGCTGACTTTAACACAAACCAGTGCATTGCCTTTTTCCCTTGCTGTTTTTATTGCATCGGTAAGAATACCGGAAGGTAAAAGCGGACGAGCGGCATCGTGAACAATTATTAAGTCTTGATCTTCTGCCGGTAACGAAACAAGTGCATTATAGACGGAGTCCTGTCTTTCTCTTCCCCCTTCTACAATTTGTTTTACCTTTGTAAACTTGTATTTTTCTTTTATTTCCCACAGTTGTTTAAAGAAGGTAGATTCCGAAGAGATAATTATACCATCGACCAATAAATTTTTCTGAAATACCTCAAGGGTATGTACAATTAATTCTTTCCCGCCGAACTTCATATATTGTTTAGGAGCGGTTGACCCGCTCCTAATTCCTTTTCCTGCGGCAGGGATTATTGCAAATGTTTTCACTTTTAAGTCCCGGGCTTATAATAACAACATTGCATCGCCGTAACTTAAGAAGCGGTAGTTTTCCTTCAAGGCTTTTTTATATGCTTTCATAACCAGATCTGTTCCGGCAAATGCACTAACTAACATTAATAAAGTTGATTCGGGGGTATGAAAATTTGTAATTAGCTTGTTAGTAATTTTAAAATCATAAGGGGGATAAATAAATTTATCCGTCCAGCCGCGGTTAGGTTTAACTAATCCGTCTGCTGTAACACTTGTTTCCAATGCACGGCATGTACTTGTACCTACTACAAAGACATTGTGTTTTGATGTTATGGACTTATTAATAATTTCGGCCGACTTATCATGAATTTCAAAATACTCCGAATCCATTTTGTGTTTTGTTAAGTCTTCAACTTCAACAGGTCTGAAAGTTCCAAGTCCGATATGCAAAATCACCGGAACCACATGAATTCCTTTCTTTTCAATTTTTTGTAAAAGTTTAGGAGTAAAGTGAAGGCCTGCAGTCGGCGCTGCAACCGCACCGTCAATCTTAGCATAAACGGTTTGATAATCCTCTTTATCGGAGGCTTCCGGTTCTCTTTTAATGTACGGCGGAAGCGGGGTCAATCCGATTTTTTCTACCGCCTTGTATACGTTGCCGGGCTGATTAAATCTTACCGTTCTTCCACGCGAAGTGGTGTTATCGATTACCTCACACCAAAGCTTATCATTAAAATAAATTTTATTTCCTATTCGTACTTTACGGGCAGGATCAACAATTACATCCCATATACAATCCTCTGCATTTAATTCTCTTAGTAAAAAAACTTCAATTTTTGCGTTAGTCTTCTCTTTTTTACCGTATAATCTGGCTTGGAAGACACGCGTTTCATTAACCACCAAGACATCGCCCTTTTCCATGTAGCTTACCACATCGGTAAACACTTTATTTTCAACCTCGTGAGTTTCTTTATTTAAAACCATTAACTTTGCCTTATCCCTTGGTGAAACAGGATATTTAGCTATAGCGGTCTTAGGCAGGTTATATTTGAAGTCCGATAATTTCATTCTTCGTTACCTCTTTAATGTGAACTATATGTTATTCAAGGGAGCGGATTAACGCCCCCTTAAATAACCGTTATTTACTTTTTATTTTTTCTTTTTAGAGACCTTCTTCTTACCCTTGCCGGAAGATTTTGATTTTTTCGGCTTGGAAGATTCAAGTTCCTTAACAACAGCTCTTGCGGCTGCTAGTCTAGCAATAGGCACCCTGAAAGGTGAACAGCTTACGTAATTTAAACCTGTTCTATGGCAGAATTCTACCGATGACGGCTCACCGCCATGCTCGCCACAAATACCTACTTTAAGATCGGATCTGGTCGAACGGCCTTTTTCGGTTCCCATCTTAACTAATTGACCGACACCGTTCTGATCAAGTACTTCGAAAGGATCGTTCGGCAGAATTTCATTCTGAACATAAAGCGGCAGGAATTTACCCGCGTCATCTCTTGAAAGGCCGAATGTGGTTTGAGTTAAGTCGTTAGTTCCAAAGCTGAAGAACTCAGCACCTTTTGCAATTTGATCTGCAGTTACTGCGGCGCGAGGCAATTCAATCATTGTCCCAACCAGATATTTTAACTTTTGTCCTTTTTCTTTCAGTACTTCCTGAGCAACCCGTCTTACTATTTTTTCCTGGAATTTAAATTCATTCAAATCGCCGACAAGAGGAATCATAACTTCCGGATGAACCTTAATTCCTTTAGCTTGAGTATCGCAGGCAGCTTCAAAAATTGCACGCGCCTGCATTTCGGTAATTTCAGGATAAAGTATGCCTAAACGGCAGCCCCTGAATCCTAACATAGGATTGAATTCGTGCAAGCTATCGATCTTTTGCTTTAATTTATCAACTGAAATATTCAAAGCTTCGGCAAGTTCATTAATTTCTTTTTCCTCGTGAGGTAAAAACTCATGCAGAGGCGGATCTAATGTTCTTATTGTTGTCGGCAATCCGTTCATTACTTCAAATATGCCTGCAAAATCCTCTCTTTGAAGCGGCAGCAATTCGGCAAGAGCTGCTTTTCTTTCTTCCAGAGTATCGGAAACTATCATCTTTCTCACAGACATAATTCTATCGCCTCCGAAGAACATGTGCTCGGTACGGCAAAGGCCTATTCCTTCCGCACCAAATGCGATAGCGTTCGCTGCCTGATCCGGCTGATCTGCATTAGTTCTAATGTTAAGTCTTCTTAATTTATCAGCCCAGCCCATTAAGCTTGCATAAGTTTGATAAACCGGAGAGTCTTTAGGATCAAGAGTTTTATTAAGCAATACCTGGATTACCTCGGAAGGTTTGGTTTCAATTTTACCTGAAATAACTTCACCGGTTGTTCCGTCTAAGGAAATGTAGTCTCCTTCTTTTAAGACAATATCTTTTCCTTCAACACCGACAGTTCTGTCTCTATAATTTATTTTCAATGAACCGCAGCCGGCGACACAAACTTTTCCCATCTGACGGGCAACTAAAGCAGCATGTGAAGTCATTCCGCCTCTTGCTGTTAATATACCCTCTGCCGCGTTCATGCCTTTAATATCTTCAGGAGAAGTTTCGATTCTAACAAGAATAACTTTATCTCCATTATTTGCCATATCTTCGGCATCTTGAGCACTCAATGCAATTTTACCGGAAGCGGCGCCCGGTCCGGCATTCAATCCCTTTGCTAAAAGTCTGCCTTCCCCAACAGCAACCTGCTTTTGGTCAAGATCAAATATAGGTCTTAACAATTGATTCAATTGATTAGGTTCAATTCTATTTATAGCAACTTCTTTTGTGATTAATTTTTCTTTAACCATGTCAACAGCCATTTTAATAGCAGCGAAGCCTGTTCTCTTGCCTACCCTACATTGAAGCATCCAGAGGTTGCCTTGCTGAATGGTAAACTCTATATCCATCATATCTTTATAATGTTTTTCAAGAATATTCCTGATATCATCCAATTGTTTATAAATTTTAGGATCATCTTCTTTTAGTTTTGCAATAGGAAGAGGGGTTCTAATACCGGCAACAACATCTTCGCCCTGCGCATTGAAAAGATATTCACCGTAAAATAAATTTTTTCCGGCGGCAGGATCTCTTGTAAAGGCAACACCCGTACCCGAATCTTCTCCCATATTTCCAAATACCATCGACTGAACATTTACTGCTGTTCCCCATTCTGCAGGAATGTTATTTATTTTTCTGTATATGATAGCTCTTTCGTTATCCCATGATCCGAACACCGCACCAATAGCACCCCACAATTGATCCATCGGTTTTGTAGGAAAATCATTTCCGGTTTTCTCTTTTATTGCAGCTTTAAATTCTTCAACAAGTTCTTTTAAATGATCTGCAGTTAATTCCGTATCAAACTTAAAGCCGTTGTCGTTTTTTTTCTTTTCAATAATAACTTCAAACGGATCTTCTTCGTGCTTATCAACGGGTTTTAAGCCCAGTACAACATCACCGTACATTTGAACGAACCTTCTGTAGGAATCATAAGCAAATCTCGGGTTGTTTGTCTTTTCAATTACACCCTTTACGGTTTCATCATTCAGCCCTAAGTTAAGAATCGTATCCATCATACCGGGCATAGACGCTCTTGCACCGCTTCTAACAGAAACCAAAAGCGGATTTTTAGCATCACCGAATTTTGCTCCCATTGCGGCTTCGACCTTTTTAAGTGCCGCAAGCACATCTGCTTTAAGTTCTTTAGGATATTTCTTCTTGTTATTATAAAAGTATGTGCATACATCGGTTGTAATTGTAAATCCCGCAGGAACCGGTAAGCCGATATTAACCATTTCCGCAAGGTTTGCACCTTTACCACCGAGTAAATTTTTCATTTCGGCTTTTCCTTCAGCCTTTTTATTTCCAAAGAAATAAACGTACTTATTTTTTTTGGCCATTTTTTCTTTTCCTCCAAATTAAGTTTTCGTGAATAATTACATTTTTTCCTGTTTTTATAAATGTACAGCTCATTTTTAATTAATTATTTTTTCTCATCTCCCGTTTCTAAAGTGTTAATTAAATATTTTTAATAAAAATTCCTTAAAGCTCTCAGGCTCATCCATTTCCAATTCAATTTTTAAATAGAAAATATCAATATCGTCAAGCTCATTGGAATATTTCGAAAGCTTTACAGCATCCTTCTCCGTTGTTACTACGGAGTGAGAATTAGTTGAATAAAACTCTTTTCTTATCCGCTGCACTTCTTTCAAGGTATAATACTTATGATCTCTGAATATTATCTGATTTTGAGTATCAACGTTTGTCTTTTTAAGCACATTAATAAAAGAATACGGATTTGCTATCCCGGATACCACCAGACTTTTTTGTCCTTCAAAGTCTTCAATATTATAATTAATTTTCTTTTTAACATCGTAAAAGCATATTGCTTTATAGTATGCGGTAAACAAATTCTTATTTTCAAAATATTTTTTCAAATGTTGCGGAACGTCTCTTTTCCCTGAGAATTTGCGATTGATTACTATTGCATCAGCTCTCTTTAATGAATCAAACGGCTCCCGCATAATTCCGGTCGGCAATAAATTTTGATTCGTAAAAGACTTATCATGCAGGAATCTTTGTTCACAAAGCAATAAGTTTACATCCCGCTCAATCCATCTATGCTGAAAAGCATCGTCAAGTATAACTGCATTTATTTTGGTTTCTTTTATAAGATTCTCGGCACCCAAAACTCGGTTTTCGGAGACTGCTGCAGGCACTTTACATTCCGATGCCGTATGAAATATTTCATCACCGCATAAATCCACCGAGGTTAAAATCCGATCGCCTTTCGAAACCAATATATAGCCTTTGGACTTTCTGCCGTAACCCCGGCTTAAGACTCCTGCTCTTATATCCTGCTGCTTTAACAGATTAGATAAGTAAATCACCATTGGAGTTTTACCGGAACCGCCGACGGTAATATTTCCAACCGAAATAATTTTAGCATCAACTTTTTGAGACTTAAAGATTTTTTTGTCAAAGAACCAATTTCTAATTCTAACTGATACCGCATAAACGGGAACAAACGGATATAATAATATTTTCAATAGATCAACCATACCAAATCATATCAAAGTTAATTTACCATAATACATTTGCTTCATTATGCAGTTTATTTAATTCGTGTTCACAATCTTCTATCATTTTTGAAGTATCATCATAATTGAGATCGCTTTTTATTTGAACCGGATTCGAATAAATAACTTTCACTCTTGAAAAGAATTTCGGTATTTCAAATTTATCCCAGCTTTTTAATATCCTTTTTTTCTCATGACCTATTCCGACCAAAACCAAAGGAAGACCGCTCTTTTTTGCCGTTACCACAGCCCCTGCTTTTAATTTATGAATAGGTCCCTTCGGCCCGTCGGGAGTAATAGCAATTGAATAATTATTTTTTGCATAGTCTACCATAATTCCTAATGCTACATTACCGCCTGCCGTGCTTGAACCTCTCACAACTTCATATTTCCAGCCTTTTAATATCCTGGCAAGAAGATCACCGTCTTTGCTTTTGCTTATCAAGGCGGCAAAATTTTTATTCCTGCTTAAATACCAGGGTATAAGCATTGAGCCATGCCAGAATGCAAGCACGTATTTCTTTCCGTTCTTATCCAGTTCATCAATTACATTTTTATTCACGTATGCAATCCGTAAAGTCTTACAAAGAACATTAACAACATTAAAAAGGAAATAATTTCCTATAAATCTTAAAGTATCCTGCCTAATTTTTCTAAGCTTCATTCATTAGCGTATAAATTGCTTTAGCAGCTTTTTTAGATGCGCCTTCACTCCCTAATTTTTCCTTAATACATGCCAACTTATTTTTAACGGCATTATATAGATTTTTATCCGATAAAATTTTTTTACACTCACTATAAATTGATTGTTTATTCACTTCGCTTTGAATCAATTCTGCCGCCACTTTCTCACCGGCAATAATGTTAACCATCCCTATGTTATCAACTTTTATCAAATTCTTGCCGATTAAATATGTTAAATAGCTCGTTTTATAAACAATGACCATTGGAAGCTCGAATAATCCGGCTTCCAGTGTAGAAGTTCCGGATTTTACGATTCCGAATTTTGCATATTTAAGAAGATCGTATGTCCGGTCTTTAATAACTTTAAAGTTCCTTAAGTTTGTAATTCGATTAAATATATTATCATCAATATTAGGTGAACAAGCGGCAACAACCTGAAGGTTAAAATCATCTGCTAATTTTTCAGCAGCCTTAATACATTCGGGAAAAATTTTTTCGACCTCATGATTTCTGCTTCCCGGAAGTATCAATAACAATTCCTTTTCCTTATCAAGATTAAATTTATTATACAATTCATCCTTTGATAAAAAATCGTATTCTTTTACCCTCTCAAGCAAGGGATGACCCACAAATTCAACATCAACTCCGGCATTTTTATAAAGCTTTTCTTCAAACGGGAAAACGACAAGCATCTTGTTGATTAATTTTTTAATTTTTTGAATCCTGCCTGCACCCCAAGCCCAAATCTGCGGCGATATATAATAAATCAGATTTATGTTGAGCTTTTTTAATTTTTTTGCTATGCTTAAATTAAAACCGGGATAATCTATCAGAACGACATTTTTTATTTTGTTTTCAACTGCTTTTTTTATCAAGTTATTCTGAACATCTTTAATGAACGGCAGGTGCTTAACCACTTCAACAAAGCCCAGGAATGCCATTTTATTTATATGATAAATAATATTCATCCCGGCAGCCTTCATTTTGTCGCCGCCTATGCCGAAAATATTTATTTCGCTGTCAATGGCTTTTAACTCTTTAATTAAAGAAGCTCCGTGCAAATCACCCGAAACTTCACCGGCTATTATCATTAAATTTTTACTCAAATTACTTTTTCATTAATTAAACTGTATTAAAATCTGCGAAAGAACCAAATAAGTAAAATAGTTATAGTAACTAATCCAAAAGCTTGTAATGTTCTTTTTTCGGATTTTAATCCGCCCTTCCAGTTAAGAGGAGGCTGCTGAACATTTTTAACCTTGTAAGGAACAAGCTTCGGAAAAAACCTCGGAACGTTTTTAATATATGCTTCATAATCTTTACCGTATGCGTTTGCAAGAAAACCCTCTTCTTCTTTAACAATAAAATGATATTGAACGAAGAAGAAAATTATTGCAACAATTTGTAAATAAGGAAAAATTGCAAAAGACATTATTCCAAGACCGAGATAGAGCAAAATATTTCCGACGTACAATGGATTGCGTACATAGCCAAAAGGGCCGCTTACAATCAAAAAAGTTCCGCCGACACTCCCGGTTGTTCTTGTTTCGCTGCCTGCCCAGCTTACCCCCCAGAATCTTATTAACTCTCCGGTTAGAGCAATTATAAATCCGATTATCAGACTCCATACGTTTGCATCTTCAAAAAAGAACATTAAAAGTAAAAACGGTATTGGTGTATAACTTCTGTACTTAAAAAATTTTGATGCAATTGCAGACATTAATTTATTTTTTCACTTTCATAGGAAAATATTTTAACAAATTTTATTCGTTTATATACAATTCTCTTCTTTTCAATTCAGCCTGGTATCTCTTTTTTAATCTTTTTCTTGATTTTAATTCATCTATTTTAGCTATAATATCGTTAAAATTATCAAACGGGAAATATGTAATTCGTTCTACTTCGCAATACTTAAGCAAGTCGTCTTTTGCAAAAATAAAATCACAAAACTGAACCGTATATTTGTCCGAGTTTCCATCGCCAATAAATATTGTAAATTCATCTTCACCGCTGTTGTTAATGATATGATTTCTTTTGCAGTTTGCCGAGCTTGTACAGTTATGATCGAAGTAAGGAAAAGACGGAACAAGTTTGTTGTTAGAATCAATTTCCAGCTTATTGGAAAAGCACCTTATATCTTTAAGATTTTCTTTTTCAAAAACCTTTTCGATGTAATAGTCAAATCCGTCGCTAATAACAAACAATTCCATTTTATTCTTTTTACAATAGTCAACCAGGTTGTGAAAAGTATGATCAATTTCCATTGAGTCAATAAATTTATCGAGATTATTTCTTGTTAGATTTTCAACAGACTCGCAAAGAGAAAGCCAGCATTGTTTAGCGGTAATTTCGTCGCTTAATAATTTAATTATTATACCTTCAACCTTATCTTTATTGCCGAATTTTCTAAAAATTTCCTCACCGATATCTTGCTTTGAAATTGTGCCGTCGAAATCAACAAATATTTTAAATACTTTTTCCACTTATATAGAACCGAATTTTAATTTGTTATAACCATTTTTTTTACATCAACGAATTTACCCACCTTAAAACGATAGAAATAAATTCCCGGGCTTAATCCTTTCGAATAAAATACAATCTTGTTTTTACCGGCAGGAAACGATTTATCAATTTCGCTTATCTTATCTATATGAAAATCAAAGAAATCTACCGTAACGGAAGCAGAATCCGGGAGATAAAAACTAATAACCGTGGAATCGGAAAAAGGATTGGGAGCATTTTGAGCAACAACAACATTGGATGAAGCTGCAAAATAATTTACCCTGGATATATCGCTCACCTGTTTGTTGCCTTGTGTATCAACCTGAATAACACGGTAATAAAGAGTTCCTGTTATTTGGGGAACATCATAATACAAATAACTTGCAGCATTGCTTATACCGTTGGATTCGATAGTATCTATATCATCCCATTTTAGGCTATCGATTTGCGTCTGCGACGCTCGTTCGATTGTGTAACTGGTAGCTCCTCTTTCATTAGCCGCATACCATGATATCCTTACCGAATCTCCCTTAATGCTTGTTTTAAAACCGATAATTTGAGAAACAAATGTGCCGGAATTAAAGACTTTTTGAGCGTAAATTTCATTACCATCCTTGCGGGTATTTTTAAAGATTACTATTGCACCGCCATTTCCGTCCGATATAAGTGAAAGATAACTTTTAGGAGAATTATAATTTGAAGCAACTTCCAATCCGAGCGAATCCCATTCGGTATTGCCCCGCTCATTTATTTTTTGTGCATAAATATTTGCAAGCAGCGAATCGGCGCGTCTGTCAACCCAGGCTACAATTACACCATTTTTGCCGTCACTAACCATTTTCTGTCCGAACTGTTCTCCATGATACTTTATAACCGGGACGCCGGTTTTATTCCAAATAGGAGTTCCCGCTCTGTTAAACTTCTGAATATAAACATCGTTGTCGTTTCCGGTTTCATTTGTCCAGCTTAGTATAAATGATGAATCCGAAACAACAACCTGCGGATTAATTTGATTTCCTTTTAAATCGGTAACTAGTTTTCCTCCGGCTTTCCACAAACTTTTTCCTTTATAATTTATCAGCTGATGATACATGTCTTTATCTGATTTTTGAGTTTGCCACACTACATAGATTGTTTTAGGTCCGGATTTTTTAACAACATAGGTTATTACATTATGGGAAATGTTTGATATAACCTCAGGATTTTTACCCCAGAGTAATTTGCCTGCAGTATCAACATGCTGCGCTAAAATTTCACTTTTGTTGTTTTTATAGTCAAGCCAAAATATAAAAGCGCCGCCGCTGTCGTCAGGAACAATGGATGTCATGCTTTTTCTTTTCATTGAACTATAAATATTTATACCGTTGGAGCTGAATAAAGTTTTGCCTTCGGGAGAAATTTTTTGCATCTTTACTTTATATTCACTTGTAACAGCCGCTCCCTTGGAAACGAAAGAAGTATAAACGAATCCGGCAGGATCAGATGCAATTGAATATTCGCTTACGGATTCATTTCCTGTTGTTATTTGAATCCCGTCTTTAGTCCACAGGCAATTTCCGTTATCTTCAATTTTTTGAACAAACAGGTTCCCGGAGCTTGAAAATGTTAAATCTTTCCACATCACCACGGCTGTATTCGGCCGGGTTTCAGTACAAACAGGATTTTCTTGAGCGCCGTATAAACCGGATACATGTTTGCCGTCGGCACGAAAACTTATTTTACCGGATGCATCTACATGCATAAAATAAATTTGGTAGGGAAAACCGTTTTTATTATCCTGCCAGAAAATAAAAGCGCCTCCGTTTTTATCGCTCGTGGACGAAATATCAAAAGGATTATTCGTATTTATAACAATTTTTGTATTATGCGAAGTACTGTTTGTCCATTGAGCAAAAGACTTTTGACATATTGAAAAAAAGCCTAACATAAGAATTAAAAGTTGTATTAAGCGGTTACGACTGTTTACATGAACTGAAAAAATTTTTATTACCTTTAACCAGCAAATCTTAAGCAAAATTAAAATCCTCATTAAATCTTACGCTTACTAATTTGGATACTCCCTCTTCCTGCATTGTTACGCCGTATAAAGTATCCGCTGCTTCCATTGTTCTTTTGTTATGTGTTACAACTATAAACTGTGTGTCTTTACTGAAGTCCTGAATAATTTTTGTAAATCTATCGATATTTGCATCATCAAGAGGGGCATCAATTTCATCGAGAATACAAAACGGGCTGGGCTTTACCAGATAAATTGCAAACAGTAAAGCAATAGCAGTTAAAGTTTTTTCACCGCCGGATAGAAGTTCGATAGATGTAGGCCTTTTGCCTTTCGGTTTTGCAATAATTTCAATTTTGCCTTCAAGCGGGTCGGCGTTTTCTTCCAAGCGAAGATCAGCTTCATCGCCCGGATTAAACAAACCCCGGAATATATTTACAAAATTTTCTCTTATCTTTTCAAAGGTATCCATAAATTGATTTTGAGCAGTCTCATTTATTTCTTCTATTGTTTTTACAATATCTTTTTCCGATTCCAGAAGATCATTTCTTTGTTTGGTAAGAAATTCAAGCCTCTGTTTTTCTTCTTCGAATTCCGAATAGGCTAAAAGATTTATAGGCCCAAGGTTTTTAACCTGCTGCTTAAGGTTATGAACTTCATCTGCTCTCTGCTGAAAATCAAATGAATCCAGATCATCAAAATCTTTTATTTCGATTGTAATAGAGTAATTTTCTTTAATATTATCCTGCAGATTGGTTATTTTCATTGTAAGCTCGTTGAGCTTCATTTCGCTTGCATGAATTTCATCAAGTGTAGTTTCTCTTTTCTTCCTAAGAACATTTTGATTGCTTTCTTTTTCAGCAATTAATCCCCTGATCTCCTTATACTTCAGATCGATTTCTTTTTCCTCTGCAAGAAGATTCTCTTTCCCGTTAATCAGCTCATCATTTTCAATCCTTTTTTCTTCAATTGAGTTGGTAAGCGAATTTGATTCTTCAATTGAGGAAGAAATATCAAATTCACGTTTAGTTATTGATTTCTTAATAGACTCTATAGAATCCTGCGCGCGCTTAATTGAATTTTCCGTATTCTTCTTTCCGCCGAAGAGTCTTTCAAGATCAAGGTTTATTTTATTCAGATCTGCAAGTAAAGTGTTGTATTCCTGTTCAAATTTTTTAAACTCTTCTTCAAGTACCCGGTGTTCTTCTTCGGCCTTACTTCTTTCATTTTTAAAGCCGGTTAAAAATTCATCAAGTTTTGATCTTTCATTATCCAGCTTATTCGATTCAACAGCCAGGTCATTTATTTCCTGCCGTGTTTTTTCTATTTCATCATTAGCTTTTTTCTTTTCGAACTCAAACTGTGCAATCTGCTTCTCAACATTTGCAAGATCATTTACTAAAAGCCTGCCTTTTTCGGAAAGTACTTTTAAATCGATACTGTTAATTTTTACTTCCAGGCTTTCAATTTCTTTTTGAAGAGATTTCATTTCGGCTTCACGCTTAGGAAATTCTTCTTTAAGATTCTCGAGAAATTGTTTTCTTCCGAAGAGAGAATCATCAGGTTTGTATGCCGAGCCTCCTTCAACAGCTCCCGAACTATTAATAAAATCGCCGTCCAGTGTAGTAAAATTAAATTCTGAGTATTTACCGGATAAGTCAAAGGCCGTTTCAAGCGAATCTACAACAGCAACTCTTTCGAGCAGCCTTTCAAAAAACGGCTTCCACTTTTCCTCAGTTTGAACGAATCCGATTGACCATCCGAGAAATCCTTTTTCATTTTCCAACCGAGTACTGCGACGTTTAAGTGTGTATATTTGAAACTTTTCAAACAGCGTTTTTCTTCTGCCGTTTCTAAATCCGGGGACATAAAACGATGCTTTCCCGATTTCATTATTTTTTAAGAACTCGATACCGTTTTTCAAATCATCAAGAGTTTCAACAAGAATATCGTTCAAATTATTTTTTAAAGCGGCTTCAATAGCAAACCTGTATTTATCTGAAGTATTGCCGGTATGTGCAAGTAATGTTTTATTTCCTTTAGCCCAGCTTTCATCCTCTAGAAGGGACTTTGCCCCTTTGGAAACTCCTTCAAGGTTATCGATTAAATTTTGAATTAAATGTATCTTATCTTTTAGACCGTTTAATACGCTTTTATAATCAAGTTCTTTCTGTTTAAGATTATTTAATTCTTTTTCTAAATTTTCCTTTTCTCTCTGCTTTTGAGTATAAATCGATTCAGCTTCGTTCAGCCTGCTTTCGGTTTCTTGTTTCTCTAGTTCAAGCACTTCGAGAAAACCAACCGTCTTCGCAATATTGTTTGTCAGTGTTTGTATTTTTGCATTTAATTTGCTGATTGAGAGGTTTTTAGATTCTAACGACTTTTCTAAATTGGATAGATCATTCTCTTTATTTGTTATCTCTTTGAACTTTTCCAGCAGAATATCCGAATGAGATTTTAAATTGTTCCTTTTCTCTTCCAGTTCGGATTTATATTTTAGTAAGGTTTCACCGGCAGATTCTTTTTGTCCGCTCTTTAAAGAAATTTTATTATCAAACTCTTTTAACGCCGATCCGCTGTCGTTAATAAATTCCTGCGTTTCTTTTAATTGATTATTTAATTCTTCAAGCTCCTGTTTGTATCTTTCTATATTGCCTTCTAAGGATTTCTTCCTTTCCTCGGCAACAGAAATATGCTTTTGAGAATTGTAAATTCTCTCCGTCTGGGCCGTAATTTCATTTCTTTTACTTTTTAACTGATATTCTATTTCGTTTAAGTTAAGCTTAACCGTTTTAAGTTCTTCTTCGATCTTGGAAAGTTCAGACTCAATTGCAATCTTGCTTTTATAACTTGCTTCTTTTTGCTCTCTTGACCCTGCTTTCTGTTTCGTAAAAAGAGCCAATTCTCTTTCTGCCAGATCTAGCTCCAGCTCACGAAGTGTAGAAGATATTTTATTGTATTTATCAGCTCTCTTAGCCTGCCGTTCTAATGAATTTACTTTTTTTTCAACCTCGGCTACAATGTCGTTTACTCTTGTTAAATCGGCCTTCACCTCATCCAATTTTTTTAATGCGAGCCTTCTGCGAAGTTTGTATTTATTAACACCGGCAGCTTCTTCAAACAATACTCTGCGGTCTTCTGCTTTGCTGCTTAAAATTGTTTCTATCATTTTAAGCTCAATAACAGAATAGGCATTAGCCCCGATGCCGGTATCCATAAAAAGATTTGTTATATCTTTAAGCCTGCAGACGTTTTTATTTAAAAGATACTCACTTTCGCCTGAGCGGAAAATTCTTCTGGTAATTGTCACTTCGGAATATTCAGTCGGCAGGATTCCCTTACTATTCTGAATGGTAAGCGAAACCTCAGCCATTCCCATCGGCTTTTTATCGTTGGTACCGTTGAAAATAACATTTTCCATTTTATCGCTTCTTAAAGCGCTGCTGCGCTGTTCTCCAAGGCACCATCTGATTGCATCAACAATGTTTGTTTTGCCGCATCCGTTTGGTCCTACAATGGAAGTAACACCGTTATTAAAATTAACAACCGTCCTTAAGGCAAATGATTTGAAGCCAAGTATTTCCAGCTTAGTTAAATACAAATTATTCCGTTATCCCAAAATATGATATTGTTTGAAAGTCAGTTGAAGATAATCAAAAACCGAATTTTTCATTTGAAAGATTATTAAAAATCCTCCGATTAAGACAAGAACAATAATAATACTGTAGAAATATACGCTTGCCGCATTTATATCGTATATAACGTATATCCCTTTCATTAAGCGATAAAAAATCCAAATTGCAAAAAGAATAAGACCCGCATAAATGTAAAAATTTACTGCATCGGCAATTAGAACTCTATACAGAATTATACCGACAGGAATTAAAAGAACTAAAGGTAAAAAAGACCAGATAACTGCAAAATATGCACTGGAAAAAAATACTTTGTTCCTTACAAAAAAGGAAGCGGCTTTAACAATAATTGCAACGAATATGATAATTAAAAATGACAATATAGTAAGCCATAACAATGAAGCGAAAGGATGCCAGGCTAAAAAGCTTATTGTATCGATTATTCCGGTACTTCCAAAAGCCAAAAGGATTTTTTCAACAACCACATTTTCTCTGTAATAAAACAATAAGTTGCTAATAGTCAATGCAACGGCTGCCGAAACGATTACGGCCAGCACAGTTGAATGATAACCCGACATAATTCTTTGGTCACGAACATCCGCAAAAAAATTATACGGCCTTAGTAAGGCTCTCGATGAATCTTCTCTAAACTTTCTGCCTGAGTTTACCAAAATCCCCATAATTAATGCAAGCAGCAAACCGGTAATTACAAAAATCATCGGTGAATCGTCTTTTTTGCTCCCTATCGGGATAGTTACTTTTTCAGCGTTATGTAATTTTGAATATATCACTTTATAAGCCAATCTATTAGTTCCTCTATCTTCCCCGCATACTCCAATCTTGTATAAATTATCACTGCTGTATCCGGCAACCAGAGAAGCATAATCGCCTCTGTAATCAAACATGGAATTAATAAAGTAACCTGTCATTTGGTTATCGTTGGAGTAATCAATAAGATCTTCAAAATATTTTGCCTGGGCTTCGAAGGAATGTTTATTTACATAACCATTCGTATTACCAATGCTTACCGTATAAGTGGCCGAACTGACAAAAACTTTTCCAATGCCGAGTTTTTTCTGCAGATCTTTAAATTGATCATTTACTTTGCTAATAGGAGTATTAAAAAGCGTAACTCCATATAAATCCAAATCGTCGATTGGTAAAATATCAAATCCGCTGAATGAAGCATAAGTAAGTTTGTTTGAATTTTTTTTAACTATGGATGCCAGGCTTTTAATTAAAGCAATTTCAGCGCCGGATTTTCCATAGTATGATCCGCCTAAGCCTATGGCAGCAACAGATGAATATTTTTGATATGCTTTGATATAGCTTGCTAAATAATTCTTACATCTTGTAATAAAATTTGGATCCTGCGCCAGTTGTTCGGGAATATTGCCTAAAGGTAGTTCAATAAATGCAAGCAGTCCGTATTTTTCACATAACTGTAAATAGTAAGGATGGGGAACCGACTTTGCAAATCTTACGCTGTTGAAACCGAGTTCTTTGATCATTTTTATATCATTTTTCATTTCAGCATAAGTAGCAAGGTTTCCAAAATCATTAAATGACGGAATATATGTTACTCCGTTTAGTAAAAATTTTTCCCCGTTAAGCGTAAATGTTTTTTCACCGGCTTTTAATGAATAAATGGATAATGATCTATTAATTTCATCAACAAGATTATCTTTGCTTAATATTTCAATTTGAACATCGTACGACTGAGGATCGGAAGGAGACCACAAAGTAGGCGAAATTAAATCTATGCTTTGGTTGATATCTTTTTCTTTATATGGTAATATCTGGAAGGCATAGTCCTTCATAGATATTGTCTTTCCGTTGTTAGGCGAAATAAACTTAACGCTTAATTTATATTGATTATTCAGCGACAAAGAATCGGTAGATTTTGTTGATTCACGATTATCTATTTTTGTATATACGTTGACATTAGCTCTTTTTGTTTTAGTATCATATTTATACGATATAGTTAAATCCGTTACGCAAACATTCGGCAGTATTTGTATATAAACATCTCTAAATATACCTCCGAAATCCTGTGGAAAAAGAAATCGTTGTTTTAAGGGGATGGTATCTTCGGAATCAAGTTTGTAAAACAATTTAACAGTTAATAAGTTCGGTTTATCAAAATGAAGTATATCTCTCGGCAGATCGAATTTAAATGGAAAAGAACCGCCTATATGCCTGTAAATAATTACACCGTTTACCGAAATATCGGCAGTATAATTCAAACCTAAAAAATCCAGTTTCATTTTATGGTTAAGAATTTCATCTTTGGTTAATGAAAATTCTTTCTCAAAAACAAGTTCGCCGTCACCCTTAAAAATTGATGGCACGGTAACCGACACTCTGTTTTTTGCCTTGTCGTTATTGTGATAAACACTCCATGTTCCGTCTAAAACAATAATATTTCTTGTGGAATTGATATTAAAAAAGGAGGAATCCGATGTATTTATGTGGTATTCAGGTAATTCCTTAAAAACAATTTGACCGTTAATTGATTGAGTGAAAAGGATAATTATTACAAGAAAAGCAAGTGAGATATATTTGGGAAATCCCATCCGTATTTTGCGTCCTATTTATTTAAATTAAACCGACAAATATACTAAAGAAAGGAGGGGAAATCAACGTAATTATTGAGGTGACTTCGGGCAAATTAAGCCGGAGCCACCTTTGTTAACTTATTATAATTTAAAAAGTTACACAGACTTAATGATGCTTATAAAAGAATCAGCTTTAAGACAGGCACCGCCTACTAAAGCCCCGTCAATATCTTTTTGAGACATAAGTTCCGCAGCATTATCCGGTTTAACACTTCCCCCGTACTGTATTATTAAATTTTCCGCGGCATCTTTGTTATATAATCCGCTTATAATTTCTCTAATGAATTCATGAACTTCTTCCGCCTGTGCAGGTGTTGCCGTCTTGCCGGTACCAATTGCCCAGACGGGTTCGTATGCTATTATTATGCTGCTTAATTCATTTAATGGAATTTCTTTTAAGCCTTCAACAACCTGTCTTTTAATAACGTCTTTTGTAACACCGGATTCTCTTTCCTGTAAGGTTTCACCGATACAAAAGATGGGTTTTAAATTACTTTGAAGAGCTTTTTTAATTTTTTTGTTAATTAAACTATCAGTCTCGCCAAAAATTGTTCTTCTTTCGGAATGTCCGAGAATTACATATTCGCAGCCTACGCTCTTCAGCATTGATGCAGAAATTTCACCTGTATAGGCTCCGCTTTCTTCATAATGCATATTCTGGGCACCTAACTTCATTACGGTATTTCTTGTTAATGAACTAACCTCTTGCAATGAAGTATACGGCGGGCATATAATTACATCGCAGTTTATTTTTTCGCTGCTCAATCCGGCGGATAATTTAGAAATTAAATTTTGAGATTCACTTAAATTATTATTCATTTTCCAATTGCCGGCAATAACTTTTTTTCGCATTTTTTCCTCTAATTTTAAATTGAGTTTAATTTTTCGATAATTATCTTATCAAACTTACAAAAGATGATTATTTACTTCAATTTTTAAGGTTAAATTATATTAGACCAAAATATACTTTAAATAATAGGACAAATGTTTGCGGTTTCTTAATTAGATAAGATAATAAGGTTAATTTTTTCTAGGGTAACTTTGTTATTAAGGTTAAAACAGGAAATAAGGTTTTAAAGTGGAATTATATTCTACAAACCTGTTGTTCGAAACTAATATTAAAACCGTTGTCCGAAGGACTCCTTTGGAGAAACGGTTGCAATGTGAGTCCTTATATCATTAACGCCGGGATCAATCCCGGCGTTAATAAAAACAATTATTTATAATTCAACTGTTTTAATTTAACTGCCAAACGGCAGACAGTTTATAAGTTATGAAATCTATTTCGGACAATGGGTTCTACAGTAATCTAAAAAGATTACAGAGCAAAGGAAAACCTTATTACATTTATAAATCTTAGTAACAATTATCAAGCTTATTATCTGCTTCACATTTTTTTTGAAGAGTTATTGTTTAAATTGAATTCATTGAAAAATTTTTAAATTATTAACAACAACCATATCAAAATAAAAATATAAGAGCTATTTTAATTATCCATATTTTCAGTTAAGGAGATTTATTCTGAAAAAAATTCCTAAGCAGGTAATAGTGCTGGGCTTAATAAGCCTTTTCACCGATATAGCGAGTGAAATGCTTTACCCGATCACCCCGTTATTCCTAACTACTGTTCTGGGCGCTTCAATGGCTGTGGTAGGAATAATTGAAGGATTAGCTGAATTCATATCGGGATTTTTAAAAGGATATTTTGGAAGACTTTCCGATAAATTAGGGAAGCGATCTATATTTGTTACTATCGGTTACGGATTATCTGCCCTGGTAAAGTCGCTGCCCGGAATTTTTCCGTATATATCAACAGTATTTTTTTCACGAATAACCGACCGCGTCGGAAAGGGAATAAGAACTGCCCCAAGAGATGCATTACTGGCTGGCAACGCAGATGGAAACACAGGCGCTGTTTTCGGATTTCACAGAGGAATGGATACGCTTGGCGCTGCTATCGGACCTTTAGTTGCATTAATTCTTCTTCACTTCTATCCGAACGATTTCAAATTAATATTTCTCGTTGCATTTCTTCCGTCGGTAATTGCGGTTAGCTTCACGCGTGCAGTTAAAGATAAAATTACGGCAATTAAGGAAAAACAAAAGGAACACTATTTAAATGTATGGAAGTCCGCTCCTTCTCAATACAAAACGATAATTATTCTTGTAACAATTTTTTCTCTCGTCAACAGCAGCGACGTTTTTTTAATACTAAAATCTCAAAACGTTTCTCACTCAAGCACTCTGGCAATAATTGGATATATTTTTTATAATATTATCTATGCGGGTGCTTCTTATCCGGTTGGAAGAATTTCAGATAAGTTCGGTAAGAAGAATATTTATGTGTTAGGTTTATTAATATTTTCAATAGTTTATCTCGGCTTTGCTGTTTCACCTAATGTAGATTGGCTTTGGGGATTTTTTGTCTTGTACGGTATTTATGCCGCATCTACCGAGGGCATTGCCAAGGCCTGGGTTTCCGATTTAATCCCGGATGAAAAAAGAGGAACTGCTATAGGTTTCTTAACAATGCTTTCAAGTTTTGCAGTTATGCTCGGTTCGTTGATTACGGGAATTCTGTGGGATCAATTCGGACCGACTGTGCCATTCCTGGTTTCCTCAATAATAAGTTTTTTAATTGCCGTTAGTTTTATGCTGATTAGAAAGAAATAGTTTCAATTTTTAAGATGTTTGAATTTTGAAGTCTGTGTTCTTAACATGTAAATCTCTCTGAGGGAACGGAATTTCGATATTTGCCTTTCTAAATCTTTTAAATATTTCAAAGTATAAAATACTCTTTAGAATTGCGGGTTTGTTAATAAATTCGTCTGTCCAGACTCTAAGTATAAAATTAATCGAACTGTCCCCCATTTCGGAAAACAAAACTTCGGGTGCCGGCTTTGTTAAAATTCCTTTTGTATCACCGGCAATTTCCAAAAGAATTTTTCTTACATTCTCAGGATCTTCCTTATAAGATACGCCTATCGGAATATTAAATCTTACATTTCTGTCGTTGTAACTCCAATTAATAACTTTTGTTGAAATGAAATCCGAGTTCGGAACGATGATGGCTATGTTATCATTAGTTATAACCGTGGTAGAGCGCATTGAAATATTAACTACATCTCCGAAAACGTCGCCCACTTCAATTCTGTCGCCGACTTTAATCGGCCGTTCAAATAAAATAATAATACCGCTTACAAAATTATTCGTGATGTTCTGCAGGCCGAAACCGATACCTACGCCGAGGGCGCCGGCGAGAATAGTTAGGGCGCTCAAGTCAATTCCTTCGGTTTGCATTATTACAATAAATCCGAGCACTAAAATTAAATAACGAACTATTGTTCCCACGGCAATTCTAACGCCGAGTTCAATTTTACTTTTTTCCAGGAGTTTGTAAACAACCCATTTTTTAAGTTTGGCAGTGACGAAAAATAGGATGAAAATGAGGAGCACTAGATAAATAATTGACCAGATTGTTAAATGAGTTTTACCAATCTCGGCAACCGGAAGATCTAAAAAACGCTTTATTTCAACGAAAAAATTTTTGAGGGCGTCCAAAATATTCCTTAGTAATTTTTGAATTTAAAATAGAGAGTTTAAGAAATCCTGGTAAGAAGTTAGTTAAATCATTAATTAAAAAAAAGAATGTAATCGGTGTATTTTAATTTCATTTATTAAATTCTATAAACTAATGAGCTTTTGTTATCTTAAATTATTTTTATAATAGACTTGGGTTTAGAAAATGATGACGATATCACCTTAACAACCACGGGTAGTTCATGTGATGTAAACGGTAAAATAATTTTGGACAACTTCAATGTGTCCTGCTATTTTTTTATTTTTACCAACTTAAATTGTAAATGGAATGACAAAAATCGAAAAAAATATTGCGGTTGTAGCACTTAGCGGAGGAATGGACAGCTGCGTGACTGCAGCAATAGCTAATAAAAATTTTGAACTTGCTCTGGCGCATATCAATTACGGCCAGAGAACCGAAGCGCGGGAATTAAAAGCGTTTAATGACATTGCTGATTTTTATGAGGTGCAAAAGAGATTGGTTATCGATTATACACACCTATCAAAAATCGGAGGTTCATCTTTAACCGATAAAAAAATAAAAGTAACGGAAGCCGACCTAACGAATAAAAGTATACCATCTTCTTATGTGCCTTTTCGGAATGCAAATATCCTCTCGGCATGCGTCAGCTGGGCGGAAGTTCTAAATGCTTCGGCTGTTTTTATAGGCGCAGTGTACGAAGATTCATCGGGTTACCCGGATTGCAGGCCTGAGTTTTTTACCGCTTTTGAAAAGATGATAGCTGCCGGAACTAAACCTTCTACTAAAATTAAAATAGAAACGCCTATTATAAATTATTCCAAATCGGAAATTATTAAAAAAGGAATTGAGCTCGGGGCACCTTTAAAATTAACCTGGTCATGCTATCAAAACGAGGATGAAGCATGCGGTGTTTGCGACAGCTGTGCTTTAAGGCTGAGAGGATTTCAACAGGCAGGAATTGAGGACCCGATAAGTTATAAAGTCAGACCTTTATATATTTAATATTCCAATTTATATTTGAATCGTCTAAAGAAAAACATTTATTAATTTGAGTAAATAATGAGTGACAAATTAAAACTTTTGGAAGTATTTGAAAACGCATATCCGGACAGAGATTATACGGTAGTTCATACCGCGCCGGAATTTACATCTTTCTGCCCCAAAACCGGGCAGCCGGATTTTGCTACTATCACAATAGAGTATATTCCGGATAAATTATGTATTGAACTTAAATCATTAAAAATTTATTTGAATTCTTTTCGAAACGACGGAATATATTTTGAAAGTGTTACTAACAAAATTTTGGATGATTTGGTGGAAGTCTGCAAACCTCGATACATGTTTATAACTGCGGAATTTAATGTACGCGGCGGCATTTCTTCGGTTGTGGAAGCTGAATATGAGAGCAGCGACTGGATTAATAAAGGGAACTTTAACTAGTTAAATAAGTACTATGCTTTAGTTGCGAGAATATTAAAATTTAAGTTGTAAATAAATGATTTCTGTTGAAAACATAAAAAAAGAATTTTTAAGGTCCAGGGATAAATTATTCCAGGGAAATATAAGACAAAAGGATTCTTTTCAATTCAGTGTTTCTTACAGCCTGCTTGTTGAAGAATATATTAGAAGACTATCGGGAGATGCTAAATATAATTTTGTCCTGGCTTCGGCAGGCAGTTTTAGCAGGCGGGAACTATCACCTTTTTCCGATATAGATTTAATGTTTATAACAAACTCCGTAGAAGAAAACAAAGAAGATATTGCTAAGCTTGTAACAAAATTTTGGGACAACGGCCTTGAAGCATCACACACCGTAAGGGAATTTTCCGATATTGAAAAATATTTAAAAACAGATCTTCACACTTTCACACAATTTTTTGAAACCCGTTTTCTTTTAGGAAGCGAAGCCTTATTTAGCAAATGGAATGAAACGCTGTTTTCATATATAACGGAAGAGGTCAAAACAAATTTGTTAAATGAGTTGTTCGAAGATATTAATGACCGTTATAATAAATACGGCGAGTCGCCTAAAGTATTGGAACCCAATGTAAAGCTTTCTGCCGGCGGTTTAAGAGATTTTCAAGCAATTGAATGGATGTACATCCTTATGAACGGTACATTTCTTAATAAACAAAGTGAATCAACACAGGCAGAAACATTTATCGATCTTTTAAGAGATAATCAATATACATCGAATAACGAGTGTAATCGTCTGCTTCAGAGCTATAAATTAATACTCGGCGTAAGAAATGCTCTTCATCTCACTTCACAGCAAAAGAACGATAGATTCGAATTTGCATCCCAGAAAAAAATATCTTCCATGATGATTCACCGGAAAGATGCATTAGCCAACTTTATGCACATGTACTTTATTTCTTCAAATATAATTCATCGATTCTCCAAGTCTATGGTAAAGAAGTTTCAGGAAGAAATTTCAAACCCTCTTCCGGATTCATTGGCTATTGATTTGGATGAGGATTTTATTCTTAAAAGGAAAATAATTTCTTTGAATCAGGAGGCTAATCTATCTCTATCGGATATTTTAAGAGCCTTTTATTATCGATGCTTATATAATGCACATTTCGATGAAAAGCTGCGTTCCACAATTATTGAGGTAGTTGAAGAGTATGACGGAGTTGTTAAAACTGAAGCTGAGTCTTCGGTTTTCTTCAGAGAAATTTTACGTCTTCCCAAAAATGTAGGTCAGACGCTGTCCGCAATGAATGAACTCGGAGTTTTAAAAGCTTTTATGCCGGAGTTTAATGACCTGATCGGGTTCCTTCAGCACGGGGTTTATCACTGTTATACTGCGGATGAACATACTTTAATAACAATTCAAAACCTGGAAAATTTGGAAAAAGATACATCTCCTCTCGGGAAAATTTATAATAACTTAAAAGATAAAGAAATTCTTCATCTCGGATTATTATTCCATGATATAGCGAAGCCGATTAATGTTTCCGGTCATGAAATTATCGGTGCGGAAATGGCTTCCTCAATAATGCACAGACTCGGTTACAGCGAAGAAGAAATTGAGCCGGTATCTTTTCTTGTAAAAAATCATCTTGTAATGGAGCAAGTTGCTTTCCGGAGAAATTTAAACGATCCGGAAACCTTAAACAATTTTACCTCCAAATTTAGTTCAACAGAAGACCTGGATCTGCTCTACCTTGTTACTTATGCCGATCTGTCTGCGGTTAACCCTGCAGTATGGACTTCCTGGAAAAGCGATCTCTTGGCAGAACTCTATAAGAAATCAAAGTCAATGCTGGAGGAACAAATTAGCGGTGAAGAGCTTTTAATGAACAGCATTTACGTTGTACCGAAAGAAATAAGCAAACACTCGGATATTATTTCCGAATCTCATGTGCAGGAACATATTGATTCAATTAATGATATCGGTTATGCACATCAATTTTCCGATGTGGAAATTGCAAAGCACGTGGAAGAAATTCAGAAGGGAAGTAATCTCTCCGTAATGTTTAAGGAATTTGAAGACTTTACGAACGTTACAATTATAACTAAAGATTATCCCTCATTGTTATCAAAATTATGCGGTGTTCTTTCTATAAATGATGCCAATATTCATGATGCAAAAATATTCACCCGTAAAGACGGTATAGTAATAGATACATTTAATCTGACGGATTTTAGAACCCATACTAAGCTTAATGTAGAAAGATATTCAAAAATAGAAGAAGATTTTAAAAAGGTTATCTCAGGATTACTTCAATTAAATCAGGAATTTGCTCGATTAAAATCCAGATGGTGGCGGATTGAAAGCAAGTTTTTTAAGCGTGCGGGCAAAATTAAAATTGCTTTCGACAAGCATGAAAAATATACGATCATCGATGTTTTTTCTCCGGATAGACTTGGATTTTTATACCAGGTAACAACCAAAATGTCTGAGCTCGGATTAATTATTTACTTTGCAAAAATTTCAACCAAAGGTGATGATATTGTTGATTCTTTTTATGTCCTTGACAGACAGGGCAAAAAAATATCTCAGAATGATTATGAATTTATTAAAACCGAACTTACCGATACTATCTCTCAAATGCTATAAGGGAAAAAATTGAACTTCATGGAAAAAGAAAAACCCATCGGAGTATTTGATTCCGGTATAGGGGGATTAACCGTAGTTAAGAGAATTGCTTCAACACTGCCCAAAGAAAATATTATTTATTTTGGAGACACCGCAAGAGTTCCCTACGGTTCAAAATCAAACTCAACTGTTATAGAATATGCACTTCAAGATGCTAAGTTTTTAATAAATAAAAATGTTAAAGCCATAGTAGTTGCATGTAACACGGTATCTTCTGTTGCTTTAAAAGAATTAAGAAACAATTTTAATGTTCCTATTATAGGCATGATAGAACCCGGTGCAAAATCCGCTGTTAAAGAAACAAAGAACGGACTAATAGGTGTAATTGGTACGAGGGCAACAATAAATAATAAAGCATATTCAAAAGAAATAAATGTAATTGAACCGGATATTAAAGTGTTTGAAAAACCATGCCCTTTATTCGTTCCGCTTGCAGAGGAAGGGTGGGTTAATCACAAAGCCGCATATGAAATTGCGGAAGAATATCTAAAAGAATTAAGGGATCTAAAAATAGATACTCTCGTTCTCGGCTGTACACATTATCCGATTTTAGCAAAAGTAATTCAGGAAGTAATCGGGGAAAATGTGAAGTTAATTGATTCCGGTATTGCTTCTGCGGAAGTAGTTAATAAAGAGCTAGATAGATTAGATCTCCATTCAAACAAGTATTCCCAGGGAGATCAGGATTTCTTTGTCAGTGATATTCCGGTAAAATTTAAAGAGGTTGCCGAACTATTCCTTGGCAGAGAAGTTAATCAAATTCAAAAAGTTGATCTGGAATTATTAACCTCTTAATTAATTATCGTCGAATATTTTTCTTAATTCATTCAGGTCTTTTGTAACTCCGAGGGCAAGCATTAATTTTATTCTTGCTTTCTGGCCATTGAGATATTCAGCAAAAATGACCCCGATACTATGAAGCCATTTACCCGCACCGGGATAGCCGTAAATATCAAGAGTTTCTCCCGCCGGACATCTTGAAACTAGAATTACGGGAATATTTTTATCCACTGCATACTTAATGCCCTCAAACGCAGCAGGGGGAACGTTGCCTACGCCTAATGCTTCAACAACAATTCCTTCTACATTGCTGTCGGCAGAAAACTTAAAAAATTTTTCATTCATTCCGGCATACACTGTTAGCATATCTACATTCGAGACTATTTCATTAGTTGTAATCTTTTCCAGCTTCCTCGGCAGTCTGTTTAATATTACCCTGTCATTTTGAACAAATCCCAATGCGCCGAAATCCAGGCTTTGAAAAGTATCCACTTCGTCCGTAAAAGTTTTCGTAACTTCACTTGCCGCATTCATTTCTCCGTTAAGGCAGACTAAGACTCCTAAATCCCTGCAATTAGGATTTAAACAAATTTGAACTGCATCCAGTAAATTTCTCGGTCCGTCCCAGTCTGGCTCGGAACTGTTTTTCATAGATCCGATTACAACGATAGGTATAGATGTTTTAACGGTTAAATCCAAAAGATAGGCTGTCTCTTCGAGAGTATCGGTACCGTGAGTTACTATTACACCGCTGTAAGGTTTTTCATCAATAAGCTCTTGTATCTTATTTGCCAATTTAAACATTAGTTCCGGTGTCATATGCGGACCGGGATATTTTCCAAAATCATAGCATGTAATATTAGCATGTTTTTTTGCTTCCGGAATTTTTGCCATTAATTCTTCGCCTGAAAATCTTGGTATGGCGCCGCCTGTTAATTTATCAATCATCATGGAGAATGTACCGCCGGTAAAAACTATTAAAATATTTTCCATATATGCCTTAAAATTTTGATTCGAAATATAAGTGAAAGTATAATGAAAAATATGATGATTTAGTTTTACATTATTACTTAATTAATACTCACCGGAATTCATCACAACTTTCGCTTACATATTATAAAGACTTGAAGCAGTTATATTTTACCTTTATTTTTGTATGTAAATTATTTTCAGGAGTAAGTTATGTTATTAGTTCAAGATGTCGATTTAACACCTAATCCGCATGCGTTAAAGTTTATTCTGAATGAAAAATTATTAAAACTCGAGACTAGGCAGTTCAGCAGTAAGGAAGAGGCAGAAAAGGATCCTTTGGCTAAGGGAATATTTGAAATTGACGGTGTCGTGACGGTCTTTTATATGGACAAATTTATTACAATTGAAAAATCCCAAACTGCAAATTGGGGACAGATACAAAGGCCATTTATAGAATTCCTTAAAACATTTGATAAAAGCTTAATTCCAGAAGAACAAATTGTTGAACCGTCTATTGAAGAGAGCGAATTATTAAAACAAATAAATAATATTCTGGATCAAAAAGTACGGCCGGCTCTAGCCGGAGACGGAGGCGGGCTTCAAGTTATCGGTTTAAACGGATATACGGTTAAGATTCATTATCAAGGCGCCTGCGGAAGCTGCCCTACCGCAATTAGCGGAACTTTAATGGCAATTGAAGGTTTGTTAAAAAGGGATATTAATCCTGCTATAGAAGTAATACCCGATTAATTGTAATATTTAAAGTTTTTGAAAATTAAGCCCAATTCATTTTTGAGATTGGGTTTTTTATTGTTTCCTTGTTTTGACATTCTTTTAAGAAATTTTTCTTAAATTTAAATTAAATTTATCTGAAGGAGTGCATTATGAAAAACCCGGAAATTTTATATTTTGCTTCCTCAGAAATATCAGGAATTCACTTTAAAATTTTTGCTTCTCATAACGGAATTGTCAGAATATTTTTAAATAAAAAATCAGCCTTCATAGAAAGCTCTAACCGAACCAACCTTCAGCCGGATGATCCTTTTTTATTTAATGTGTTTCAACAATTGGATGAGTATTTCAATTATAAAAGGAAAACATTTAATATTCCCCTGGACATTCAAGGAACGGAGTTTCAGAAAAGGGTATGGCATGAATTATTAAAAATTCCTTTCGGCAAAACAGTTTCCTACAAAACTATTGCACAAAGAATCGGAAGTGTAAAATCAATCCGTGCCGTTGGAAAAGCAAATGGGGTAAATCCTATTCCTATTATTATTCCCTGTCATCGTGTAGTTAATTCGGACGGATCAATCGGAGGTTATTCCGGCGGAATAAAAATTAAAGAAAAACTACTGGAACTTGAGGGAAGCATAAATCCCCGCTTGTTTAATTAGATTCTTCAATTTTTTTAATAAAGAAAATAAAAATACGTCAACCCGGATTAATTTATTAATTAAATTCCAAATTGACGTAAACTTTTTACGCTACCATTTCGGAATCATATTCAACTTCTTCATCAAGTTCATCTTGAAAATACATCTGGCCGTAATTTGTACGTATAATTTCATTCAGTTCATCCTGATAGAAAAATTTTGGCTGACCGAATGCAGGTCTTAAATCGCTTAGCCAGGTAGCTTTTGGATCATACTTAGCAAAGAAAGGACGTTTGCCCCATTCAGGATTTCTTGCTTGTAATAAAGTGAGCACAAATACTTTTTCACCTCTAATTTCGGCTATTCCTTCGATTGCTATTTTTCCCGGTAAGGCAGACATTGAGGGACCCCGAACAGTTCTGCTTAAACCGGAAACCTGAACGAAGGCTTCGCGAAAAATGTTATATGCTCTTTCAAGAGGTATTGAAAAGTAGTTCTTAGCGCCGGTGTTTCTTTCAACAAAGAAATAGTATGGAATACATCCTAAGTTTACTTGTTCTTTCCACATTTTTGCCCAGACATTCGGATCATCATTTATGTGTTTTATTAAAGGAGATTGTGTTCTAATTTCAGCGCCGGTATTTCTAATTCTTCTAATAGCTTCTTGTGCAATATTGGTTGATAATTCAACCCAATGGTTATAGTGTCCCATAATTGCCAAATGCTTACCGGAATTAACAATTCTTTCAAACAAGCTGAGCACCCCGTCTGCTTCTTTGTCGGTAACATACTTGTACGGCCAATAAGCAACCGATTTGGTTCCGATTCGAATTGAACGAATATGATCAAATTCAGGTTCTAAAAACGGCTCAAGATAAGTTTGCAAGTTTTTTAAGTTCATTATCATCGGGTCTCCTCCGGTGACAAGAATATCTGTAATATTCTTATGCTTCTTTATGTATTCTTGAAATCGATTTGATTCATCTGTGGCAAAGTGGAGATCGTTCATTCCTACAAACTGCGCCCATCTAAAACAAAAAGTACAGTATGCATGGCATGTCTGGCCGCTTGAAGGAAAAATTAAAACCGTTTCTCTGTATTTATGCTGAATTCCCGGTACCGGATTATCTTCTATCGTCGGCACATTCATAGTCATTTGTGCAGCAGGATGAGGATTTAGTTCCAGTCTAATTATGTTTGCCATTTCTTTAATTTCCGATTTCGGTGCATTACTCCTCAACAATTCGGCCATTCTTTCAAATTGATCATCCGTTAACATCTCTTTTTGCATAAAAGTAAGCTGAAACATCGGATCATCGGGGATATTATCCCAGTCAATCAATTCTTCAACTACATAATTATTAGTACGGAAAGGAAGCACATTTGACACAACTTTAAGGGAAAAAATTTCTTCTTCGCTTAATTTTTGCAGTTGGGGGATGCTTTCAATATTGAATAAACTATAGAGTTTCATCTTTTTGGGGATAATCATCTGTCGACACCCTCCTTTCTTTGTGAATTTGATTACTATTTAATTTATTGCTGAATATTATTAGCGAGTTTTACAACAAACAACAGCAGATTTTATTTGAATGAATGGAAGATTAAAATCTCCACATTTTATTAGTAGTAGAAGAGAATTTAAGAAATTTTTCCATTAAGTCAAGTGAAAAAATTAAAGAAATAAAAAGGTGGGCAGAAAAATACGATTTGGTTAAAAAAAGCGGCAATTTTACCGCTTTTTTTAACAATTATTTTAACTCGGTAACTTTACTTATATCGTCAATTTTAACAAATTTTTCATTAAACTTATAAGTTCCCTTTGCAGTCTTAACGGTTTTAATCAACTTAACATTTACAGTTGTTTCTTTTTTCTTTGCTTTAGCTTTATCAGCAAATGTTTGTTGTTTTGCCATATTTTAACTCTCCTTACATTTTAAGTGCGCAAATATAGCAAATATCATTTTTAAATAAAAGATACATTTAATTGAATGACTACAATTGAATTAATATTTCCCAAATTAACTTTTAAATAGGGGAAATGTCATTTAGTACTTAATTATAAAACTAATTTTTTACTTCTTCTTTTCTTATGATAGTCCTTCTTAGGGTGAAACCGGAAATAGCAGTTCAAATAAAGCTTAAATTAAGAAATCATTTCACCAGCATCATCTTCTTAACCGACTTAAAGTTTCCTGCAGTTAATCTATAGATGTACATTCCGCTTGCGTATTTCCCGGCATAAAACATTACTTCATAATTCCCGGCTTTCTGATCCTTATTTACCAGTGTTTCTACTTCTCTGCCGAGTATATCGTATATTTTTAAGTTTACCGGTACGCTACCCGCTTCCGGGATTGCATATCTTATCGTTGTTGCCGGGTTGAACGGATTGGGATAATTCTGGTATAATGCAAATTCTTTCGGCGCTGAGTATTTAAGTATAAACGACTTCGTCATATTTATTCCGTCGCCGGTTATCTGAAACTCAACTGTCTCTTTTACATTTGCCGGGGCGGTTACTTTTATATCAAAGCTAAACTCAGCATCTGCACCTTTGTTCTGAATGATTTGCTTTATTGATTGTTCTTCTTGATTAAACTTCAGCTGCTTTGATGATTTTATTAGCTTTACAGTTATATTTTGTGCTTGTGTAGTTTTTGAAGTATTTGACAGCTCGATAATTATTTTGTTGCCTTTTGTACCGGGATCGACATTATACACAGTTGATGTTTCCGGCTGAACTGACTGAGCTTGCAATGAACATAAACTAAATATTATTACCACAACCGCCGATATCGGAATATATTGTAAAACTTTACTCTTCATTTTTTTTACCCTTTTTATCTTTTACAAAATATCATATATGCATTTATTTAATTACTATCTCTTAGTGTTATTTCGTGCTCTCAGTGCCTAAGTGGTATAAATCCCCTTACCACCAAGACACCAAGAACACATAGTTTCACTAAGAAAGCTGTTCTATTCACCTGTATTAAACTCTACCTTACTATTTGCCGATATATCCTGACTCTTATCTTGTTGTACGGAATTATGACTCATTCTGAATGTTAATGTCTTTGGCAATAATTCCTTGGTAATTTGTCCGTTAACTGTTTGTCCTATTTCTCTCCATCCGCCGGAATAATATTTTATATCCGCGCCATCCACCGGCTGATTTTGTGAATTCTTAACAACTATTGTACATAGAACAGTGGAGAATGTTACAGTACCGTTTGTTCCTATATTCTGCTGCTTATCGTTAGAGACAAATTCATATGTCATTCTGAAAGAGTAATTATTAGTAAGAAGTTCTTTCGCAGCAGTTCCATTTGTTGTTGTACCGAAATCTCTCCAACCTCCGGCATAATATTGAACTGAACCTTGATCCCCCAAAGGGGCAGGTATCAGATTTCCAAGACTATTCTTCAACTGAACATTCGTATTAACAGTTTGGAACACGACTGTTGAATTATCGCCTACATTTTGTTGTTTATCATTGCTTCCGTAAGCATATGTCATTCTGAAAGAATAATTGTTTGGCAGAAGTTCTTTGGCTGCCACTCCATTTGAAGTTGTACCAAAATCCCTCCAGCCTCCGGCGTAATACTTAACTGCGCCTTGATCAATTAAGTTCCCTTGACTGTTCTTTAACTGAACATTTGCATTAACAGTTTGGAACACAACTGTAGGATTACCTCCAATGTTCTGCTGTTTGTCGTTACTGCCGTATGCATAAGCCATTCTGAATGAATAATTGTTGGGCAAAAGTTCTTTAGCGGCAACCCCATTTGTTGTTGTTCCGAAATCTCTCCAGCTGCCGGCGTAGTATTGGACTGTTCCCTGATCTATTGGATTACCAAGACTATTCTTTAACTGTACATTAGCACTTACTGTTTGAAATACAACCGTAGGATTATCGCCTATGTTTTGCTGTTTATCATTGCTGCCGTTTGCATAAGTCATTCTAAATGAATAATTATTTGGCAGAAGTTCTTTTGCGGCAACTCCGTTTGTTGTTGTACCGAAATCTCTCCAACCGCCAGCGTAGTATTTGACAGTCCCTTGGTCGATGAGATTACCCTGACTATCTTTTAATTGAACCGATACATTTGTCGTATGGAATGTATAAGTACTGTTTTGTGCTGGAACGTTTGAGACTGTCTGCGAGCCGTATGCATAATTCATTCGCAGGCTCAAATTAGTTTTATCGGTATTTATACCGAAAGTACCGTCGCCGTTGTTTACTGCGTCTTTCCATCCGCCGTCATAATACTGAAGATTGCCGCCTATAAGTAAGCTATTGGAACTATTCTCAAGGTTAACCGCTAATGCCGGCGCATTAGAACCTGGCAAATGATCTAACAAATATTCCGTGTTATATTTTATAAGTGCGTAAGCTTCACTTGTTAAGTTTGATGTGCTGTCAATATCTACATCATGCAGAACCTTGTTAAGTGTGCTTTTAACTCCGGTAATATTGTTTTGTTGAAGTTGTGTTTTGGCGGTGGAAAATAGGCTGTTGTATTTATTGGCTGTTAAGCTATCCTTCACCCAGCCTAAATTGTATGAACGAGAATTAAAATTTAGCAAGGTATCTAAAAAACTCAGTGGAATAAAAGGGTTCGGAGGTAAAGTCACTGCTATCACGGAAGCAATAACAGAATTATTTAAGTAATCATCAACAATACTATAGCTTTCATCACCTTGATAACCAATAAAATTAAAAGCTCTTAAATATGCATCTGAAATATAAGGTAATCCTTCAGCGTTATAAGAGAATTCCATTTTTGTCCCAGGCTTAATTTTATACTTAAATGAAAAATTTTCATAAGGAGGTTTCACTTGTTCATTCCAAGAAATTTCCGTACTAAGTTTATTAACCTCCCACTTTGGTGGATTAGTAATATTTAAAATAGAATCGCTGTTACCATATACATCGAATTCATTAATTGCTTGAGAACTTGCTATCTCATTTTTTACTGAATAATAATAATTATAAATATTTTGCCTTTTTTTTGAAACTAATGAAATAACTTTAGCAGTAAATCTATTCCGGGGAAAAAATCTATCCAGAGGAAAACCATTTAAGTTATCTGAGAAATCATATATTGTTCCATCCCAACTATAGATAATTGAATTATCATTAGAATCATTTGCACCACTATCCAAAGTTTCATAACCGATAATTTCCCATATTCCATCTCCTTTATAATCGGCAAAATCATATCCCATCCCTGTTATGCTTTCTATTCCTGATCCATATTCATTAAATTTATTAATAATATTTACACTTGTACCATCCCAAGAAAAAATCCATAAATCAAGTGGATCATTCCAGGAATCTCCAGTTAACCATGTTGTCATTATCTCTACCTTCCCATCATTATTAACATCAAAACAGGCCAGTATTGAACCGTGAGATGCACTGAAAGGTTCAATAATATTTGATTTCCATATTAAAATATTGTTTTTATATAATCCAACTACTCCAGAGTCATTAAAAGTTTCACCCTCTCTTTCGGCAATAAAAATAACATATCCTTCCAATGTATTATAAGGATCTGTAATCTTACTAAATTTACCACCAATAATCTCAGCAGAATCAACATTAACTAACTCTGTAACAACATAATTTTTATTAAAAGAAGAATATAATTGTTCAGCAATTGACAAACTGTCCTGTCTTGTCCCATATTGAGCAAATTGGCATTTCGAAATAAAAATAACAAATAATAAAATTGAAATTTTTATAAAATTTTTCATTTTTTATCTCCTAGGTATAAATCTTTCCATGTTAGAAATAACTTCATTTAAATATCCTCCTTTATATTTATTCCATAAATAAACCACGGTTTTGAAAGCTTCTTCATAACCTTCATTTGCTTCAAATATAATATCCCCCTTCTTATAATCTATAAAGTTTGAAACATAATTATTCGTTCTACCTAAATTAAAACCATTTTTTTTAAATAAAGAAGCATAATGATAAATCTGATATTTAAACCCTGCAGGTTCATTCAGATTTTCTGGTCTATCATTGTTTCCTGTGCCATATTTTTCTTTAATAGCTGTTAAATACATATTTTGAATTAGCCCGTAAGAAGCTGCTATTCGTGTTTGAGCATAAATACTATCAAGATTTTTTCCTTTCCATTCAAATTGCATGTAATTTAAAAAAGAAACTCGTGCTGAATCATTTGCAATTAACTGCAGAGAATCTTTTAGCACTATTCCATTTTTAATTTTATTTATTTTTCTAATGTTATTTACAGAAACAGTTAAAAAATCTTTAAATTTATTTAGAATACTATAAGAACGAGAATGGATAATTTGACCTTTTTTTCTCCCAGTTTTATATTGAGCTCCAAATGCTGTTAAAGTATTATTAGGATCAACTATTTGAGAATTATCTTTTATAAATTGCCAAACGCTTTTGGGCTCTTCATAATAATGAATAATCCATACTCCTTTATGTTCTTCTTTTGTTGGAACTCCTAATGATCCATTTTTACCCATTGATGAAGCTGTGACAATAAAAGGATTTTTATTTTTCTTAACTATATCATCTACAAAAAATTGCCCAGTATAAGGTTCATATCTATAAGAAGGTCTAAAATGAGTTTCAGTCAATATATGTCCTTTTATAAGTTGAGGGGGAATTCCATAACGCCCTCCCCAATAAATACATAAAGAATCAACATTATAAGTTGAATCATGTACATTTTTCGAATTAGTATAAGTTGGTATTTGTCCATTTGTCAATAATTTATTTGGTTTAACTACTTTTATTTCAATCGAAGCGGAATCCTTATCTTGTTTTGCAGTTAAATTTACTTTATAAGTTGAATCCGCAGTCCAATATCTCCCTACTAACCTAATCAAACCTTTAGCAAGATTTCCTTTATTTGTATTTCCATCCCAAACCGGTTTGTCCGCTTCCCAATAAACTCCCATCTTTTTGCCATAATTTTTACCAGTATCAACACTAACCGGATTATCTCCCCAAACAGTATTATCTGTCAGCCACTGCCAACCATTCTCCGTTCCAGTTTTTCTCTGGGGTACTCCGTTTTCATCAGGTTTTATTTCCACTATTTTTATTACACCGGTATTAGTGTCTTTCTTTGCCTGAAAATATTTTGTTTCACCAAGCATGATGCTGTCTACTTTTTCTTTCCTAATTATCAATTCACCAAATCCCAAATCACCTGGATATAATACCGACATAGCTTTTGATTTATCATTACCACTATTCATACTTAACATTGATTTTATTTTTCTAAACCCGGTTTTGTTCTTAGAATTTGAAATTTTAGTTATTAAATTTAAACCTTGGGTAACAGTTTTGTTTGTACTTGGCTTTGTTTTAACTTGACCTAGTTTTACCTTTGCAAGAATACCACCTCCCGATGAGTATGCTTTTACTTTGATTAGCACTTGTGCAGAGTCAACTTTAATACTATCCGCCGCAATAAATTTAGTCCCTGCAAATACATCGTAATAAGAATCTGCCGTATCTGGATATTGAGGTGAATAGAGTGTTCCGTACTGTTGTCCTTTAATAATTTCTATGTCAAATTCTTGATTAATCTCATACGGTACTAGCAATCCATCTTCATTTCTCTGCATTAAAATTATTTGAGCTGTATCTCCGGGGGAAATTTCCGGCGGATCAAAATTTACACTTACCGGAGCCTCAAAAGATGAAATTGTATCCGGGTGCATAAATAAATCAATAGATATGTCATCAAAGCTAAGATCGGCCCAATCTTCAAAATTAAATGTTCCGATATATATTTCTCCGTCCTCTAATTGAAATTGCGTATTCACATTGCTGAGTTTGGGATAAAGCTTACTATTACCGTATACGGGATTTGGTGCCCTAATATATAGTCTTATTTTATCCCCGTTATTTCTTCTCCCAATTTTAACTGTATCGCCTATATAATTATTCAAATTAGCTTTAAGTAAAGAATCATGTGGAATTTCCGAATAGAGAGATGAATTATAACCTCTTTTTGCCGATGCGATTTTTGCATATACATAACCGGATACCGGTACGGTAATATCACCATTCGGAGTTTGCGGATCCCCTAGAACATCTAAAACTTCTTGAGGTGGTGATTGAACATCGGAACTATCGATATCTAATTCAGCAATAAACAAATAATCAGGCATCCAGGGATGGGATGGATTACTTGTATTAAAATCTAATTCCGCAAGACTATAATAAGAGTCGTAACTGTTTCCTAAAAACCAGCCGGAACTAACTTCATTGTAGACGATATCATCTGACGTAGGATTGTACATATAAAAATCAAATCTCTGCCATTGATGAAAATGATGAAGATTTAATGAGTCAAGAAAGCCTATGTCACCGCCATCTAAATGCCCTATTGTTTCTTCCCATAATTCATAAGGATGATAAAAATCCCAATTTAAATTATAAAGGATAAAATCACCTCCGTATCTCAAATAAAATGGTTCTTTTGGATCATCTATAGATAATTGTATTGATTTGATCGGGTTCAAGTCCACCTTCTCCTTTATTACTACTTGAGAAAATGTAAAACTAAACGTACTTATCAGCAATAGGAAAATAATAGAAATAGTTCTCCTCATTTCGCCCCTCGTTTTATTTTATAAGAATGTCTTATACTTAATTTTGGGAAATAATTATTATGGGATCTCCGCCTGTCTCCGCCTGTTCATACTTTTTCTCAGTCTCCCCTTTGCAGCTTATTTTTAATCCTAGATTTGTTTTGCCGAAAGGTCTGAAAATTTGAAACCATGTTTTTAATAATTTTTTTTAAAGTCAAGTAAATGAAGAATTTTTTTGAAAAAATTTTCTTTCAATTAGCCAATCCTACTTTCAATTCATTTAAAGTTTAATTTGGTTTTATAAACAATTTATCTTGAGCTGAGTTGGTGAAAGCTATTTTAAAGAAGATTAGCGTAATTTGCTCCGGTAATTTTTATTAAATCATCCGGCGAAAGATATACTTGCATTCCCCTGATCCCCGCACTCACATAAATTTTTTCAAAAAGCTGTGCTGTTTCCTCAATAAAAGCCGGGTAATGTTTTTTCATTCCAATTGGAGAACAGCCGCCTCTAATATATCCGGTTAGCGTAAATAATTCCTTTACTTTAACCAGTTCAATCTTCTTATTATTACTCGCATAGGCTGCTTTCTTTAAGTTAAGTTCCTCCGCAACCGGAATGCAGAATATATTAATTCCGTTTCTGTCTCCATTAGCGACCAATGTTTTAAAAACGGTTGTTGCTTCTGCACCAATTTTGCGTGCAACTAAGGTGCCGCTTAAGTCATTTTCATCTATTTCATATGTATGAATTGAGTGTTTAATTCCTTTCAATTCCAGGATTCTTATTACGTTAGTTTTGGACATTCAGAGAAATATTTTTAAATGAAATATAATTGAGGTAAAATATTTTTTAATCAAATTCAGTTTTTAATTCATCATACGACAAATCATAGCTTTCAGCTTTTAGTAAATATTTTGTATATGGATGATCCGGCGATGAAAAAATCTCTTCGGTCGATCTTTTTTCAACTATTTTTCCTCGGTACATAATTATTATGTCATCACAAAGTTTTCTCAAAATTTTTAAATTATGAGCTATACAAATTATGGAAACGCCGAATTTTTCATTGATAGACTTGAAAAGCGTTAGAAAATTTAGTTGGGACTCTGTATCTTGAGAGGAGAATGGTTCGTCAAGAATCAATAATTCAGGTTTCACTGCCAGCAAACGTGCCAACGCAGCTCTTTGCTGCTCACCGCCGCTTAATTCGTAACCTTTCCTGTTCCATAAGTCCGCAGATAGATTTAATGAATCAAAAATACTTTCTTTCAATGTGTTAATTGTTTTTTTGTCTTTGAATCTTATATAAATTGCTTCTTCTATAATCTCGTTAATTGTGCGAAACGGATTTAATATTTCCCCCGTATTTTGGAAAAGTATTTGCACAGGACTTGATTTTACCTTTTCCCAATCTTTCGAAAAATTAAATAATAACTCTCCGGATGTTTTATCTTTTACGCCTGCTATAATTTTTGCAAGTGTTGTTTTCCCGCTCCCGGATTCACCTGCAATTCCGAGAATTTTACCTTGTACAAGGTTAAATGAAATATCGCTTAGAATTATTTTTTCATTTTCCTGCCGTCCGAAAATTTCGACATTAGCCACACTATAATTAAGATTTTGAACCTTTAATAATAAATTCATGAAGCTATTTGATTATGAGAATTTAAAAATTTTTCCAGATCCGAATAATTTTTGACTTTAAAAAATTCTTCCGGAGAGTAGAATTCGGTTAATTTTCCTCCCGATAAAAATGCGATTTTATCGCTAACTTTATTTGCAAAATCCAGATCATGAGTAACTAAAAGAGCAGAATTGTTTTCTTTACTTACGAAATCCTTTAACTTTAAGAGAAATAAATTTGAAATAGCTAAATCAATCCCGGAAGTTGGTTCGTCTAGAATGAGTAATTGAGGATGGGTAAGTAAAGCTAATACAAAGTTAATTCTTTGGGCCATACCGCCGCTTACTTCATAAGGATATAACTTTAGTAGCTCTTTTGAATTAGGAAGAAAAAAATATTGAAGCAGCGGATCAATTTCGTCTTTGTTTTTCACAAGAAGATTAAAATAATAGCCGAAATTTTTAAGATGATCGAAACTGCTGACTGCATCCTGGAAAAGATATTTAATTTTATTCTTTCTTAAATAAAGCAATTCTTCCTTTTCCATGGTAAAAATATCCCTGCCTTCGAAAGTTACCTTACCGGCCACGGAATAAAATCTCTTATCCAATAAGTCTGTAAGAGATTTAATGAAAGTTGTCTTGCCGCTTCCATTGGCTCCCAGAATTGTATAAATATTATTTTGTTCTAATTTAAAGTGAATGTTGCTTAAAAGCTTTTTTTTATTCTTTATACACAAATCACTAATCTCAATATTTAGCATATAATATCAATCAATTTTTTTGGATTTAACAAACAAAATAATAAATTAACAACAAACTTATTAGCAATATTTTTAACGGTATATGCTTATGGTGAGCAAAAAATTATACATTGCAGTTTTATTGCTAATTGCTGTCGTTTTTTCTTCATGCCGGCAGAAGTCCCCGCTCAATACTAATCGGGTAGTTGTTGCAATCTCGTCTGATGTTGAATCATTTAATCCTTTATTTGTAATGAATTATGACGAAGGAAATATCTCCGAACTATTATATGCCAGCCTCGTTCAGCATGATTGGGACTTTAAAAAGGGAGATATGAATACGGAGCCCATGTTAGCAGAAAGCTGGAAATGGAGTAAAGATTCATCGTCTATTACATTAAATTTGCGCAAAGATGTCCAATGGTCCGACGGAACGCCGTTTACTGCCAACGATGTTGTTTTTACTTTTGATTTATATTCGGATCCGCTTGTTCAAAGCCGGCTGTATGGAACATTTAAACATTTTTACGTTGATGCTTCTTCGCATATAAATTTAAAGAAAACTTTTATTGTTGAAGGTCCATACAAACTAATCATAAATTTTAAAAAAGGAACAAGCCCTACTTTTTACGATATCGATTTCCCGATAATTCCGAAGCATGTATTTGATAAAATAGCGAGGAAAAATCTTGTAACAATAGAAAAGGAAATAAAACCGGTAACCGACGGTCCGTTTTTACTTGCACAGTGGAATAGAGATCAATCAATAATTTTAAAACAAAACAAGAAATCATTTTTATATAATCCTGACGGGATTAAAGAATTAATATTTAAAATTATTCCCGATTACAATTCGCAAATAAATCAATTGAAGAGCGGAGAAGTTGACCTGGTTCAGGATATTAAAGCCGACGACATCGGAGATCTAAGAAAAAATTCGAGATTAAATGTTGTTTCACTAAATGGAAGAGATTATGATTATATCGGCTGGAATAACATTGATCCGAAAATTTACGGTAAAACAAAAAGGATAGTTCCCAACAAATTGTTCGGTGATCCAATTGTTAGAAGCGCTTTAACTTATGCTATAAACAGAAATGAGATTTTAAAAGAATTTTTGGACAATTATGGGCAGATCGCTGTTGGTCCGGTTGCACCGATATTTAAAAATGCATATGATACATCTTTAATTTTTAGGAGTTTTAATCCTCAAAAAGCAAAAGAACTTTTAGCAAGCAGGGGATGGAAAGATGTGAATAATACAGGTAAGCTTTCAAAAAACGGGAAAGAGTTTGCTTTTACTCTTTATTATCCTAGCGGTAATCCGAGACGAGAGTTTGCCGCTTCAATAATACAAAATAATCTTAAAGCTATCGGCATAAATATTAAATTAGATAAAATGGAACCCGAGGTATTTTTTCAAAAGATGTATAATAGAGAATTTAACGCCTGGATGGCGGGATGGTCTGTGCCGATTCCGGTCGATTTAAGGACATATTGGTATTCTAATTTAAATGAAACACCGATGAACGTATACGGCTACAAAGATAAAGCTGTTGATTTATTGCTTAATAAAATAGAGAATGAACGTTCAAATTCCATCAAGGATATAAATTATAAAAAGATACAGCAGCTTATTTACCAGGATGAACCGGTAACATTTTTATACTGGATCGATAATATCATAGCATATAACAAGCGGATTCAAAATATGTCAAATACTCCTCTTGGTCCGCTTCACCGATGCTGGGATTGGTCAATAAAAAATAGTTATTAATGAATAAAGAAATTACAAAAACTCTAATCAAAAGAATTCTTTCATCTTTTCTTGTTCTATTTTTAATGATTACTTTTCTTTTCTTTTTATTAAGAATATCTCCGGGAAGCCCATATCAGAAATTTGTTTCACCGGAATTAAGTCCTAAATTATCTTTACTCGTGAGAGAATCCTTTAACCTCAATAGCTCCCTGGCTGATCAATATAAATCTTTTATCGTAAATCTTGTCCAGGGTAACTTCGGAATATCCTATACTTATCGTATTCCGGTAATTGAAGTAATAAAAAAATATTTACCGTTCACTTTAATCTTTTCCTTGATCAGCTTCATAATTCAACTGTCGATTGGATTTCTGCTTGCTTTAATATCAGTAAAAAAGATAAACGGATTTTTAGACAATTCGATTTCAAAAACCGGTCTTGCGTTGTATTCAATTCCTTCTTTTGTAATCGGAGTAACTCTTATTTTCATTTTTTCCGATTGGTTAAATATTTTCCCGTCATCCGGGTTGAGTTCATTCGATTTTAGTTCCTACACATTAATAGGAAAGCTTACAGATTATACTGTTCATATGATTTTGCCTTTAATAACATTATCGCTTGCCGGAATTATAGTGTTTTATAAATATATGCGAGATAATATCGTTGAAGTATACAATAAAACTTTTATAGAAAATCTTAGGATGCACGGTCTAACCGAAAAGGAAATTGCTAGGAAACATGTTATTCCAAATGCAATAAGTCCGCTTATATCTGTTGCAGGTGTTGAATTGGGACTTCTCTTTGGCGGGGCTCTGATTACTGAAGTGATTTTTTCTTTGCCGGGAATGGGACGACTAACCGTAAATGCAATTCTCTCCCGGGATTATCCTTTGGTTGTCGGCTGCACCTTTACGGCAGGGATATTGGTAATTATTACAAATTTGGCTGCTGATTTAATAAAAGCAAAACTGGACAAGAGATTGGTGAAAGGAATTATAAACTAATGCATATTAAAATTAAAATATGGCATTTTGTTTTAGTTCTGTGTGTAATAATTATTATTGTCAGATTTAATCTATTATTAAATACCTATCTGCTGTTTATCAAATTAATAAAACTATTTGTAACCAAACCTTCGTTGGCCTTTCAACAATTAAATCTTTCAATGCTGGATTCTTTTGTTTCGTTTTTTTTAATTCTTATAATTCCTATTTTTTCTTTTATCAAAAGGAAAAAGATAGGCGCTCTTTTCAACACTATAAATTTTACGTCATTTATAATAATTATATTAATGTTTTTTTTCTGCTTGGCCCCTCTTATTGCTAATTCAAATCCCAATTTTCAAAAAAACCTGTCCGTAACAAAACTATTGCCGCCGTTAAGTTACATTAAAGTCATATATCTTGTGCCTGAAGAGAATTCAAACAGTAATATAATGAACTTTATAAATTTAAAAAATAAAGTTGTAAAAAAATCTTTCAATGAAAATATTATATTTGCGGATAGTGTTGCCGATGGTCAAAAATTTATTTATTATCAGCACGGTTCCGCTTTCGAATTACCTAAATCGAAGATTATTATGAATGACGGAAAACCTCTTATTACTCAGAAATATTTTTTATTGGGAACCGACGAATTAGGCCGGGATATATATTCCAGACTAATATACGGGGCACGAATTTCTTTATTTGTAGGTCTCGGTTCGGTGGCAATTTCTTTATTACTTGGTTTAATCTTAGGATTTTTAGCCGGATATCCTGGCGGTATTATGGATTCATCGTTAAATCGAATTACAGATATGTTCCTTGCCTTCCCTGTAATTTTTCTTATTATTTTAATATTGGCTTTGTGGGGTAATTCACTTATAAGTGTAATTGTTGTGTTAGGTTTTTCCGGGTGGATGAGTCTGTTTAAAATTGTGCGTGGAGAAGTTATTTCATTAAAAAATAAAGATTATTTTATAAGTGCAAAATTGATTGGTCTTTCGAGAAAAAAATTATTGATAAAAGAAGTATTGCCGGTAATTTTAGCCCCGGTAATTGTAAATCTTGTTTTCCAGTATGCAAACGTAATTTTAGCTGAAGCCGCTTTAAGTTATTTAGGGCTGGGAACAGGAAGTACCTATCCCTCCTGGGGTGCAATGATTGAAGCCGGACAAAATTATTTATCCCATGCCTGGTGGATGATATTTTTCCCGGGTTTAATATTATTTTTGACGTTATATACGGCAAATAATCTCGGCCAAAAAATAAACATTTATTTTAATCCCCGGATTGAGGTATGATAAACGAAAAATATATTCTTAAGAAAAAGTTAGGGCAAGGAAGAAGCAGCGTCTTTCTTTGTGAAGACATTGATATGCCGGGGAAAGATATTGCAATTAAAATTCTTCCCGTAAATGCCGATGAATTCGAAAAAGAAATGTTTAAGAATGAATATTTTACTCTTTTAAGGTTGAACCATCCTAGTATTATTCGTCCTTTTGAATACGGAACAATACAAACGGTTGAAGATGAAAAAGAAAAAATTTCGTTAGGAAGCAAGTTCTTTTCACTTGAATACTACGGGGGAACAGAGCTTCTTAAGTTTCCTTTAATTAAAGATGAACAGATATTAAGAAAAATTGTAGCGCAAATCTGTTCGGTTCTCTATTATTTACATCTCTCAAACTATATATACTATGATTTAAAACCGGAGAACGTTTTAGTTTCATTAGTAAACGGACAGCCTTTGATAAAAGTAATCGACTTGGGTTTTGCCCAAAACATATTAGATAATAGTGAAAATGTAGTTAGAGGTACTGCCGAATATATTGCCCCTGAAATATTAAAAAGCGAAAGGCATGATAGCCGGGTTGATTTTTATTCATTGGGAATGGTGCTTTATAGAATTATATATAACGGATTTCCTTTTAACACAACTAATGAATTAGATATTTATAAAGCTCAAATTGAAAAGGAATTTGAATTTAATAAAGTAAAATATTCCGAAGAACTGATTAAGACTATTAAAAAGCTTTTACAAAAAAATCCATCGGATAGATATAATAACGCACTTGAAATTTTGGAAGACTTAAATGTGCCGATTGATGATAATCTTTCAAAAGATTGGCTGCCGGCAAATATTTTTTCTAACAGAAAGGATTCGCTTACTATATTAAAAACTTACATATCGGATGATTCAAGCAGCGAAGTCTTTTCTATTAGAGGTTCGGAAGGTGCCGGGAAAACATCTCTTGCTTACGAATTATATTCCAATTACGAAAACGCGGTTTTTATCAGCAACAATACATCATTGACAGGCATCAAATTTATCCGTTTTTCCATTAACAAAATTATATTCAACGATTTTATTTTTTCAAAATTAAATCCGGGGCTTTTCAAAAGTCTAAGCGATACATTTAATAATCCAACCGACTTGGTAAACAAATTGAAATCCTTTTTTAGTCAATTATCAACAACTTGCAGTTTTATCATAATTTTTGATGCGTTCAACAGCTATGATGATTATACTATTGAGATATGGAAAAATATTATACCTATTCTTCAAGTTAACAAGATAAAAGTTATATTAACGGAAAACAGCGACAAACACTTTATTGCTAATTTTATTCATAACCTAAGAGAAGTAAATCTTACTCCTTTCACCGAAGCACATTTGTCGGAATATTTGGAAAAAAGATTTCCTCCGTTTTTCCCTAAAAACGAACTAAAGCGTCTTATCCTGTCATATGCCGATTTATTGCCGGGGAATATTGAAAGTTTTATAAGAGATATAATATTCTTAAAAATTCTCACATTTACCCCAAGGGGAATTGAGATTATTCAAGATAATAGAACCGATTCGATATTAAAAAGTTCTCATGATGAAATATACAATCTGCGCTTTACCGAGCTTTCCGAAAAGGAAAAATTAATTTCTCAATTTACTTCGGCATTCGAAATAACCGTTAATCCGAACGTTATTTTAAAATATTTTGATTTATCAACTGAAGAATTGTTATTGCATTTTTCCAGACTGGAACAAAAAAATATTATCCAGCATGTACAAACAAATTCAAATCCGAATTTTGTTTCCGAAGGATTAAAAAGATTTATTTATTCGACTATAAAAGATAGAGGCGCTTTTCATTCTTCAATTTCACAGTTTCTATATGCAAATTTCCCGGACTTTGGAAGCTTAGAACTTGCCAGACAATTTGAATTATCCGGGAATTATGATGTCAGCTACGAAATTTTAGATAAAGAAATAAAACGGGCGGATGATGTTTCCGCATATTCTTATGAAAAGAATATTCTGGAACGTCTCATCAAGTTTCCTTTAAGTACAAAGACAAAGTCGGATATAAAAATAAAACTGGCATATATATATTTTAAATTGAGCCAGTACCAATCTTCAATTAATTTAATTGACTTAATATTTAAAGAAACAAAAGATTTAAAATCGGATAATAATTTATTATTCCTAAAGGCCAGATGTTTTATCGGATTAACGGAATTTGGCGAGGGTAAAAATATAATTGAATCTTTACTGCCTAAAGTTAAGGATAATAAGAAAAAACAAATAATAATGCTCGAACTTGCAACTGTAGAATTTAATCTCAATCAATATGATAAGGCTAAATCGATATGTGAAATCATTATTGAGGATAAATCTTCAGGATTAGAAGAAAAAGGGCAATCTTATGAAATGTTAGGTCTAATCTCAGTTCACAAAAACAACAATCTTGAAAACGCTTTGGATTATTTTAAAAAGGCTGGTATTATATATGAAAAATCTGGCTTAAATCTTCAATATGCTCAAATTTTAATGAACATTGGGATAACATATAACATCCAGGGAAATCCTAAACAGGCGAACTCTTATTGGGATAAATCATTAGACATCAATCGCTCAATCGGGAATATAGAGCAAGAAGCAAAATTGCTTATGAATTATGGTATGTACTATTTTGATATATTGAACTTTGATAAATCAATAAAATTTTATGAAAAAGCGCTTTCAATCTTTAATAGTTTAGGTAATAAGAAGGGTTATGGCCTGCTTCTTATTAATTTGAGCGAGATATATATTTTAACTTGCGAATACCAGAAAGCATTTGATTATCTTAATAATGCGGTAAATACTTTTAAACAATTGAAAAATTTAGAAGAAGAATTAGGGACTCTTTTTTTATTAGGAAAATTAAATTTTACTGTTGGGGATTTTGAGAATTTAAATATTACAGTCGAAAAATTTAAAGTTTATACAGAAAATAATGAACTATCTGAAAAATATAAGAACTATTATAAATTACTTATTATATTAAATCGCATAAATAATGAATTTAATCAAGAATTCGTTAAATCTTTGAATTTATTAAGACAATTTTACTTACAAGAAAAAAATGAATATGATTATTATTTTTGTACTATTTTGCTTATAAAAAATTTGATTAAAAAAAGTAAGCTGGGTGAGGCTTATAATATTTTAATTTCTGATGAATTAATTAAGATATGTAATGATAATTTAATTTTCGATGCTGAAAGAAATTATATGGTTGGTATAGTAATTAATTTAGATACTTCTTTAGACTCAAAATCTCATATTGATTATTTTAATTTTGCTTATGAAAAAATTTCTGATTCTTTTATAACCGAACTTACCTGGAAAGTTTTATATGCATTAACAAATGTATATTATAAAAGAGGCAATATTACAAAAGCATCCGGGTTTGGTAAATACGCTGCATCTCTACTCAATTTTATTGCTGAAAATATTAAAGATAATAGACTAAGGAATATTTATTTAAAAGAAGAGGAGAGAAGAGAAGCGATGGAAAAATTAAATTCTCTATAACTTTAATTTGTATAATGAGCAAATACTTTGCAAAAATAAAAGTTTATTCGGATATTGAGGACGTGTCTTCTATAGATTCAGCATTAAAACAACTCGAATTAAAGGACCTTCCAATTATTCCTATATTCTCAAAAAGATTTTCAATTGAGCCGAATGTTATAATAATATTGCAGGTAAATGATATAGAATCAAATTTATTAAATAAAATTATTAAGGTTAAAAATAACGTAAAAAACAAAATTTTATTTGTTATACCAAATAATAATGCATTACTAGTAAGTTCAATTGCCAAGTTGGGATTTATAGATATTTTTGTTTTCCCGTATGAATTATACAAGTTTATTTCTTATTTGGAAGAAGTTGTTGTTAATAATGCTTTTTTAACATCGACATTATCAACCAGGGATTTTGCGGAGAATCTTGACGAGTTTAGTTCAATAATGGGGCAATCAAAAAATCTATTGAAAGTTATAAATCTTGCCAAGAAAATATCCGAAAGAAAAGATATGAATGTCCTTATAAGGGGAGAAACAGGTACAGGAAAAGGTTTATTGGCCCGCGCTATCCATAATAACAGCAGAGAATCAAGAGGGCCTTTTGTAGATATTGTCTGTTCTTCCATACCGGAAAATTTACTGGAATCGGAACTATTTGGCCATGAAGCAGGAGCATTTACTAATGCAAAGACTAAAAAACCGGGCTTATTCGAACTTGCAGAAGAAGGCACCCTATTTCTCGATGAAATTGGTGATCTAAGTTTGAATATTCAGAAAAAACTGTTAAGAACCATTGAGAAAAAAATAATTCGGCGATTAGGCGGAATATATGATATCCCTATCAATAATAGACTTATTTCTGCCACAAATATGAATTTAGAGTCTTTAATTGAAAAAAACATCTTTAGAAGAGATCTTTATCATCGATTAAATGTAGTTTCCCTTGAACTTCCTCCTTTAAGGGAGCGTGAAGGTGATGCAATTATATTGGCAGAACATTTTATAAATGAATATAGCAAACAATTTAATAAAGTAATTAAGAAAATCGATCTGGAAACTATTGATTTTATATCTCAATATCCCTGGCCGGGTAATGTAAGAGAATTGAAAAATTCAATTGAAAGAGCCGTATTATTAACCAATGATTCAATTATAAGATTAAAAGACTTTTCTAATTTGATCAATACTAAACAACGACCTTCATTAGAAGGCGGCGAAAAAATTATTAATTTTCCGCAATATATAAATGTTGATTTAAATTATACGAATACAACCATAAAAAAATTAAATAAAATTTATGCAAAACAGGTGCTTGATAAAGTAAGAGGGAATAAATCAAAAACTGCAAGAATATTAGGAATATCCCGTCCCAAACTTGATTCACTTTTAAATAATTCGGATAAATAATTTTGAATTTCAAATATTATGTATAAATTAATCAAAAGTAAAAATGAAAATTTCTTTCTATAAAGCTAAATATTCTTAAAATAGGCTAATTTCAAAGTTTCATTAGAAAACTGTAATTTTTATTTACAAAACAACTAATTTTCCCGATAGAAATCAGTAATTATTACTTGCTTTCAGTTCAATTACCCTCAAAACAAAAAAAATCAAATCATCACCTTGATGGCATAAACATTGCCCTTATAACCCTGCTTAAAACTATAAATATCTATTTTAAATAAGGTGCGAGGGAGAACAATGCAGAAAACTATTTTCACTATGATCCTCTGCGGGTTATTTTTTGTTGCCGCTTATGCTGAGGGTAATCAAAAAAATAACAAAGTAGAGGAAGCCCATCGCTTCCGCGCTCAAGTCACCAATACCTCTTTACAGGTTAGTCAAGCAACTATTAATAAGGTATCTGCTCAAAAAGTCTTTCTGCCGATCCTTGTTAATAATTCATCTGCTCAATTAGATGAACTCGGCGGTCGTTATGGCTGGTCCAAGTCTAATGCTCAATTAGATGAACTCGGCGGTCGTTATGGCTGGTCTAAGTCTAATTCTCAATTAGATGAACTCGGCGGTCGTTATGGCTGGTCTAAGTCTAATTCTC
>Ga0307441_1000051_pt1 | contig 52225 bp, 53 predicted proteins | sample SalMarWE160420MG_FD_202149 | JGI IMG/M metagenome (GOLD analysis project Ga0307441, IMG submission 202149) | Salt marsh sediment microbial communities from the Plum Island Ecosystem LTER, Massachusetts, United States - WE1604-20 | ecosystem: Environmental > Aquatic > Marine > Intertidal zone >... | reverse complement strand
CTGCCAGATGACCGTGGACGTGTTCGGCTTCAGCAAGGACGACTTCATTCCGGAAGTCACCGACTATGTCGGCGCCACCTACTTCCTGCCGGTGGCCAAGGACTCCGACGTCTGCCTGTTCATCTGAACCGCCTCTGGTTCCCCCCAAGGCGCGCATCCTCTTGCGCGCACTGTTACCGGACCCCGACCTCCAACCCTCGGGATCCGGTTTTTTTTGTCCCCGTCGGCAGGGTGCGTGAGCGGCGCGCATGTGGGAGAATACGCGCCGCGCGTCCGCTCCGGCGCGGCACCCGCACGACCGTCGACCCGCGATGCCTAAACCAGCCGCCAACCTGAATCACAGCGACAACGCCCGCAGCGCACTGAATCCGGACCTTTCCAAAGGGCCCGATGTGCGGGTATGGGGGCGGCTGTACGGCGACAGTCTGGCCCTGGCCATCCAGGCGGCGGCCCGGCGCCACCGGGGTCCTTCCCTGGTAGTGGCTCCCGATATGCAGCAGGCGGACCGTCTGCTGGAAGAATTGCGCTTCTTCGCTGCCGACACGGCAATGCCCGTGCTCGGGTTCCCAGACTGGGAAACCCTGCCCTACGACGCCTTCTCGCCCCATCAGGACATCATTTCCGAGCGCATAGAGGCCCTATACCGGCTGCCCGACCTCAGCCAGGGCATCCTGGTGGTGCCGGTGGCCACCGTCATGCAGCGCCTGGCGCCTGCGTCCTATCTGCGCCAGACCGCACTGATGCTGGACGTGGGGGACCACCTGGACCTGGAAGTCATGCGCACACGCCTGGATGCGGCGGGCTACCGCTGCGTGTCCCAGGTCATGGAGCACGGCGAGTTCGCGGTACGGGGATCGTTGCTGGATCTGTATCCCATGGGCAGTCCCCTGCCCTACCGGATCGATCTGTTCGATCAGGAAGTGGAGTCCATCCGGACCTTCGATCCGGAAAACCAGCGCTCCCTGGACAAGGTGGATTCCATCCGGCTCCTGCCCGCACGGGAATTTCCTCTGGACCAGAACGCCATCACCCGTTTCCGGCAAGCCTATCGCGCCAATTTCGAAGGCGATCCCCAGCACAGCCCCGTCTACAGGGATATCAGCAATGGGCTGGCGCCCAGCGGCATCGAGTACTACCTGCCGTTATTCTTCGATACCACCGCCACGCTTTTCGACTACCTGCCGGACGATGCCCTCATTCTGGACCTGCCTGGCACCCGTGATGCAGCCCAGGCCTTCTGGAATCAGGCCGAGGAGCGTTTCGAACAGCGTCGGCACAACATCGAGCGCCCCCTGCTGCCGCCGGACCGCCTGTTTCTACAGACCGACGCGCTGCATGCGGCGCTGGCTCCGTTCTCCCGCGTGCAACTGGAGCGTTTCGAACAGCACGAACCCTCGCCCGGCGTCACCAACTATGCCACCCGCGCACTGCCCGACCTGTCGTTCAAGGCCCGGGCGCCCCGGCCGGCGGCGGCATTGGTCCAGTTCCTGGACAGCTTCCCGGGCCGCGTGCTGTTCGTCACCGAATCCACCGGCCGGCGGGAAACCCTGCAGGCCATGTTGCGCGAGTACGGCATACAACCGCGTCCGGTGGAGGGCTGGCAGGCCTTCCTGGACGGCGATCAGGCGCTCGCCCTCACCGTCGGGCCGCTCGAGCAGGGCCTGTGGCTGGACGAGCCGTCGGTGGCGGTCGTCACCGAAACCCAGCTGTTCGGGGAGCGGGTCAAGCAGGCACGCCGGCGCAAGCCCAGCCGCGACCCCGAAGCCATCATCCGGGATCTCACCGATCTGTCCATCGGGGCGCCGGTAGTTCACGAGGATCACGGCGTAGGCCGCTACCTGGGCCTGCAGAAGCTGGCCGTGGGCGATGTGGAAACGGAGTTCCTGACCATCGAATACGCCGGCGGCGACAAGTTGTACGTTCCGGTGGGCTCCCTGGAGCTGGTCAGCCGCTACAGCGGCACCTCCCCGGAAGCGGCGCCCCTGCACAAGCTCGGCGGCGAGCAGTGGCAACGGGCCCGACGCAAGGCGGCCGAACGCATGCGGGACGTGGCGGCCGAACTGCTGGAGGTCTATGCCCGCCGCGCCGCCCGCCAAGGCTTCAGCTGCCGCATTCATTCCGACGAATACGCGGTGTTCGCCAGTACCTTTCCGTTCGAGGAGACTCCCGACCAGCAGTCCGCCATCGAAGCGGTGCTGCAGGACATGGCCTCGCCCCAGCCCATGGATCGGGTGGTATGCGGCGATGTGGGTTTCGGCAAAACCGAGGTGGCCATGCGGGCTGCCTTCGTCGCCGCCCAGGACGGCCGGCAGGTGGTGGTGCTGGTGCCCACCACCCTGCTTGCCCAGCAGCACTACCAGAACTTCCGCGATCGCTTCTCCGACTGGCCGATGCGCATCGAGGTGCTGTCGCGGTTTCGCTCGCGCAAGCAGCAGGACGCCGTGCTGGCAGGGCTCGCAGACGGTACGGTGGACATCGTGGTGGGCACCCACAAGCTGCTTCAGGAGGGCATCCGCTTCAAAGACCTCGGACTGGTGATCGTCGACGAAGAGCACCGCTTCGGCGTACGCCAGAAGGAACGCCTGAAGACGCTGCGCGCCGAGGTGGACCTGCTGACGCTCACCGCCACCCCCATTCCCCGCACCATGAATATGTCCCTTTCCGGTCTGCGCGACCTGTCCATCATCGCCACGCCACCGGCCCATCGACTGGCCGTGAAGACATTCGTCAGCGAATGGGACAACGTCACAGTCCGCGAAGCATGCCTGCGCGAAATCAAACGCGGCGGCCAGGTGTACTTCCTGCACAACGAGGTGGAATCCATCGAGCGCATCGCCCGCACGGTGCGCGAGCTGGTTCCGGAGGCGACCGTAGAGGTGGCCCACGGACAGATGCGCGAGCGCGAACTCGAGCAGGTAATGCTCGATTTCTATCACCGCCGCTTCAATATACTGGTGTGCACCACCATCATCGAAAGCGGCATCGACGTACCCAGCGCCAACACGATCGTCATCAACCGTGCCGACCGGCTGGGGCTCGCCCAGCTCCATCAGCTGCGCGGCCGTGTGGGCCGTTCTCATCACCGCGCCTACGCCTACCTGCTGGTGCCCTCCCGGGGTGCCATGACCGCCGATGCAGTGAAACGGCTGGAAGCCATCGAAGCGCTGGAGGAACTGGGTTCGGGTTTCACCCTGGCGACCCACGATCTGGAAATCCGCGGCGCCGGCGAACTGCTGGGCGCCGAGCAGAGCGGCCAGATCCAGGAGATCGGTTTCACCCTCTATCGGGAGCTGCTGGAACGCACGGTGAAGGCCCTCAAGGAAGGTCGCGACCCGGGGTTGGACCAGCCTCTGGAACACGGCCCGGAGATCGACCTGCGCATCCCGGCCCTGATCCCCGACGACTACCTGCCCGACGTGCACACACGTCTGATACTCTACAAACGGGTCGCCAGCGCCGCCAGCGAGGACGAACTGCGCGATCTTCAGGTGGAGATGATCGATCGATTCGGGCTACTGCCCCCGCAGACCAAGAACCTGTTCCGCACCACGGAGCTGAAATTGCGCGCCGCCCCCCTCGGCATCACCAAGATCGAAGGTGGCGAGCGCGGCGGCCGGCTGCTGTTCGCCCCCCAACCCCATGTGGACCCCGGCGTGATCATCGCCCTCATCCAGAACCAACCCGAGCGCTACAAGCTGGACGGCGCCGACAGGCTGCGCTTTACGGGTGACATGCCCGAAGCCGAACAACGTCTGGACGCGGTGGCCACTCTGCTCGCCACGCTTGTCCCCGGAGAACGTAACCCATGAGCCACACGCGACATCCACGGCGGTTGCTGAGCGGGCTGTTGCTGGCGGCCGGCGTGGCTACCACCATGCCCGCACTGGCCGCCCAGGACACTCAGACCCAGCTTTACGATGTCGAAATCTTGGTGTTCGCCAACAACAATCCGGACGATCAGGGCGAACAGTGGCCCGCCAATCCGGGCATGCCCGATCTGAGCGGGTCCGACGAGCTCGGGGCTCCGGACGGTCCCACCCAACTGGGGCCCGCCAGTTTCCGTCTGCGCGCCGACGATGCGGCCCTGAAACGGTCCGGACGCTATCAGCCGATCCTGCACATGGCGTGGCGTCAGGCCGCCGAGCCCCTGGACGCCGGCCACGCCGTGCACATCCATGGACCCGGCAACAGCGACACGGTGAACGGTACCGTCAAGCTGTCCGAGGGCCGCTACCTGCATCTGAACATCGATCTGCTGTATTACCCCGCCGGCGGCCCGACCGGCGGGTCCGTGCCGGCGGCCGCCCAGAACGGTCCGTCGACGCCCGGCCCGACGGGCAACACCGGTGCGGACGGCAATCCGCCTGGCGCCCCGGCCGACGCCGCCTCCCCGCCCCCGACACCCGCTGATGCCACGGATACCGGTGCCGGACAGATGAGCATGCCGGCACCCGAGGCGTGGGTCTCCGATCCGGGTGTGTTCCGTCTGGACCAGCACCGCAAACTGCGCACCGGGCGCGTCCAGTACTTCGACCAACCGCATTTCGGGGTACTGGCGCTGGTCACCCCCTATACGCCGCCCAAGCCGAAATCCGAAGCGCCCGCCGCCGATTCCGGCGACAACGCGCCGGCAAACGACACGAGCGCGACCCCGAACGGCCAGTAGACCGACCCGACAGAAGCAAAGCCTTGAAGGAGGAGCCGGAGCGGGTAGCTCCGGGTCGATTCAAACGGTGTTGGCCACCTGTTCCAGCAGTCGCCGCACCTTTTCCATGCCGGCCGACAGATGGCGGTCGATCTCAGCCATAGTGATGGTGCCGTCGCCGCGACCGGCCGCCCAGTTGGCAAGCACCGCGCAGGTGGCATAACAGAGTTCGGCCTCACGGGCCAACGCCGCCTCCGGCATGCCGGTCATGCCGACCATATCGCAGCCGTCGCGCTCCAGGCGGTTCACTTCCGCGGCCGTCTCCAGCCTCGGGCCCTGGGTGGCACCATAGACCCCGTCTTCGATGGCACCCAATCCCGCCCGGCCGGCAGCCGACACCAGCTTGCCGCGCAGGTCCTGGCAGTACGGATCAGTGAAGTCGATATGGGTGACCTGGGTGAGATCACCCTGGAAATAGGTGTGCTGCCGCCCGAAGGTGTAATCGATGATCTGGTGCGGAAAGGCAATCAGACCGGGCGCCATATCGCCGCGGATACCGCCCACGGCAGCCACCGCGATCACGTGCTCGACACCCGCCTGCTTCAGAGCCCAGATGTTGGCCCGGTAGTTGACCTCGTGGGGAGGAATGGTGTGTCCATAGCCGTGGCGAGCGAGAAAGATCACCTCTCTGCCACCGAGCACACCGTGGGTCAGCGGTCCGGAAGGCTCGCCGTAGGGGGTATGCATGACCTCACGGCGCTGGATCTCCAGCGTCTTGAGCTTGGTCAGACCGGTCCCGCCGATGATTGCCAGTTCAGCCATGGGGTTGTGTTCCGACTCGATCAGAGACCGCGCACAGCGAAGATGCCCGCGGCGTTGCGCAGATAGCCCTTGTAGTCCATGCCATACCCGAACACGTAGCGGTCGCCCACTTCGACGCCCACGAAATCGGCGTGAATGGGCTCCGGGCGCCGGTCGTGGTGCTTGTCCACCAGCACCGCACTGTAGACTTCCCTGGCGCCCTGCTCCCGGCAGAAATCCAGGATGGCCGACAGCGTCAGCCCCTCGTCGAGAATATCGTCCACCACCAGCACGCTGCGCCCCTTCAGATCGAAGGTGGGCCGCGTTATCCAGTGCAGCGTACCGCCGCGCGTATCGCCCCGATAGCGAGTGGCATGCAGGTAGTCGAGCTGGAGGGGAAAATCGAGACGGGTAATGAGCTGACCGGCAGGTACCAGCCCGCCGGTCATCACACACAGGACGATGGGATTACGATCCCCGAGGCTTTGCGTTATCCGCGCCGCCATTCGATCAAGCGCCGCGTCCACTTCGGCCGCCGTATACAGCCGGTCCGCTTCAGCAAGAACGGTGCGAACCTGATCGGCGGTAACCGTCATCCCGATGCTGTCGTCCCAGCCTAGTAGGTGAAGGTGACGGTGTCGTCGTCCATGGCCTCGCTGATCACGTAGGCACCGCCCACGGTCTCCTCGATTTCGGGGATCAGATCGTCGCCCCACAGCTCCAGGGTGGGCGTACAGACCTTGAACTTCACGCCCGCTTCATGGGCGTCCTTGATGAAGTCATACACGCTCTTGGGACTGCCTTCCTGCACGAACAGGTTCTCGGCCACTCCCTTCTTGGCCAGCTCGCCGGAACGTCCGGTCATCACCACCTCCACGTCGTATTCCATGGCAGCGGCAACAGTGGCCTGAAAGAACGGCGCACCGAGCTCGGAGCCGTTGGACGGGTCGGTGTTCACCATCACGATTAGAAGCTTGTCGGCCATACTCAACTTCTCCACAGCTAATGTAGTTGTCGGACGGGTTCGCCTTGCGAAGACGGGCAATTATAGAGATGTGCCCCCCACAAAACCAGCCCGGCGCCGCCAATAACCTATTGCCGCAAGGGATTTAAAGCCCGGCTCCGAGCGCGTTTTCTATGGCCGGCGCAGCGTCGGCCGCACACCGATGCCCTGCCGCCACCGCTTCCTGGCCGCGGTGAAATTCCATCAGTCCGATCTGGCCGAGCCGTGGTGTCAGCAGCACGTCGGGGGGATCCCCGGCCATGCGACTGCGACTGATCCGCACCTGCATGATATGTACGCTGCGCGTCACCACATCCAGCAGGGACGGTCCTTCCTGCTCGGCCTCGCCGGCACTCCACCAGGCCTTGAACCAGCCGCTCCTGCCCGCCAGTTGCCGCGGACTCTTCTCCGCCAACCCCGGGCCGGCCGTGGGCAAATCCAGCTCTTCGGCCTTGTCCTCAGGAGTGATGCGCCTGCCCAGACGGTCCGCGTTCAGGTCCACCGCGATCACCACGTCGGCACCCAGAGCGCGGCACAGGGACACAGGGACGGGATTGACCAGTCCACCGTCTACCAGCCAGCGTCCGTCCCGTTGTATCGGAGTGAACAGGCCGGGCAACGCCGCGGACGCACGCACGGCGTCCAGCAGATCGCCTTCACGCAGCCAGATTTCCTGACCGGTTTCCAGATCGGTCGCCACCGCACCGTAGCCACAGCCAAGTTCTTCGATGGGGACCGCGGCGAAGTGGTTTTGAAAGAACCTGAACAGCTTCTTGCCGCGGATCAGGCCGCCGTCGAAACTCACGTCCAGATAACTCACCACGTCCTGCCATTGCAGCCCCAGCACCCAGTCATGGAGTCGCTGCAACTGATCCGCCGCCTGGGCGGCACCCACCAGCGCCCCGATGGAGGTACCGCATACCACATCCGGCCGGATGCCTTGGGCGTGCAGCCACTGCAGGACACCGATGTGGGCCCAGCCCCGTGCCGACCCGCCGCCCAGAGCGACCCCCACACGCCGGCGGCGGATTCCGCTCACGTCACCTGTCCCGTCACCGTGGCAAGGCCCAAGAACGTATCAACTCGACTGCGCCCGGGTGGCGGGCACGGGCGGCAGCTGCTGGTGCGCTGTATCCCCGCTCAGGCGCAGGCCTTCAGGCACGTGCACAGTGGAGGTGGGAAAGGCGATCTCCGCACCGTGCCGCGCGATGATGTTCTGTATCTTGAAGAGTACGTCCTGTTTCACTTCGTGGTACTCCGTCCACACCGTGGTACGGGTGAAGCAGTACACGAAAAAGTCCAGCGATGAAGGTCCGAACGCGTTGAAATTCACCATCAGCGTCTGGGCCTGATCGATGTCGGGATGGGACATCAGCATGTCTTTCACATCGGCCACGATGGCTTCCACGCGGCCGGCGTCGTCGTAGCGCAGACCCACCGTCTCGTAGATACGCCGATGACTCATGCGCGACGGATTCTCCACGGCGATGCTCATGAACGTAGAGTTGGGCACGTAGACGGGACGCTTGTCGAAGGTACGGATGCGGGTCAGCCGCCAACCGATATGTTCCACCGTCCCCTCGATGCTGCGGTCCGGCGAACGTATCCATTCGCCCATCTGGAAAGGCCTGTCCAGATAGACCATCAGGCCACCGAAGAAATTCGCGAGCAGATCCTTGGCCGCAAAACCCACCGCGATGCCGCCAATGCCGCCAAAGGCCAGTACGCCGGAAATGCTGAAGCCCAGGGTCTGCAGCATCACCAGGGCGGCGGTAATCAGGATCGACGCACGCAGCAGCTTGCTGAGGGCATCCACGGTGGTGGGATCGTAGCGCGCCTCATGGGCTTCGTGGCGGGCCACCACGTTCTGCTGGATATTGGTCACCAGCCGCAGCAGGAACCAGGCGATGGTGGCGATCACGCCCACGTCCCGCAGGGGCGGGATCGCGGCGAAGATGGCGGCGGCGGTCTCCTTCTGCGCGATCTGGGCGGCGAAGGCAATGCCCACGACCCAGATCAGCACGGTCAGGGGCTTGCTCAACGCATCCACCAGGGCGTCGTCCCATGGCGTGCGGGTGCGCTGCAGTTGACGGTACAGACGCGCGGTCACCAGACGCTGCAGAAAATTCAGCAGCAGCACGCAGAACACCACTACAAACACCTGGACGATCCAGGTGTTCTCGCCACTCCAGGCGCGCACGGCATCGAGCATGCCGTTCAGACTCGCGGAAAGATCCATGACCGACTCGTGCTTTGGCCGCAATAGGCTTGGATGCAGTACACCAACGGTTTCTCCGGCTTACCTTTACAGGTCCATGTCCAGCAGGGGTGCGTCGTCGTAGCCATGCACCATGGCCACCGCATCGCGCCAGCGCTGCTGGGCATGAAGGGTCTCCCAGTCAGGGGCGGCCCGGCCGTGCATACGGGCCAGACGTGCATGACCGGCAGGCTCATCATACCCTGTGAGCGCATCCACCACAGCCGCTGCATCGTCGGGCGCGTTGCACACCAGCACCATGTCGCAGCCGGCGGCGAGCGCCGCTCGCGCCCGGCTCGGGCAGTCGCCGAGACCGGCCGCCGCCCCCATGCTGAGGTCGTCGCTGAAGATGGTGCCCTGGAAACCGAGACGGTGGCGCAGCACCGACTGCAGCCAGATGCTGGAAAAGCCGGCGGGCGCATCGTCCACGCTGGCATAGACCACGTGGGCAGCCATCACTCCCGCCATGCCCGCATGCACCAGCCGCTCGAAGGGCACCAGGTCCTCCAGTTCGATGTCGGCGTAGCTGCGCCCGTCCACCGGCAACGCCACATGGGAATCCACGTCCACGGCGCCGTGGCCGGGGAAGTGTTTGCCGGTGGCCTGCATGCCGGCCGCCAGCATGCCGGCCTGATAGGCCCTTGCCAGCTCCGCCACCGCCTGTGGATCCCGGTGCAGGGCACGATCGCCGATGACCGGACACATGCCCCGGTCCAGATCCAGCACCGGAGCGAAGCTGATGTCCACCCCCACGGCGCGCAGCTCGGCCGCCATCAGCCAGCCGGTGACCCGCGCCAGGTGACGGGCCCGATCGGGGTCGCGATCGTGGATCGGCCCCAGCTGACCGACCGGCGGCAGGCGTGTAAAGCCGTCCCGGAAGCGCTGCACGCGGCCGCCCTCCTGATCCACCGCAATAAGCAGGCGCGGCTGGCGCGCAGCATGAATCTGAGCGGTCAGCTCCCGCACTTGCGCCGGAGATTCGTAGTTGCGGGCGAAAAGGATCACACCGCCCACCTGCGGATGGGCGAGCAATTCGCGCTCTTCCGGCTGCACGGCAGTGCCGCGCAGATCCACCATGACTGGACCCAGTGACATCGACGGCGATCCTCTCGCGAGGTTGAGTTAAAGACTTCGATCGCGCCCGGCGAGCCGGGCCGGCATCGGACCCGGAGTGCGTCGCCCCCTTAAAGCCGGCCGCAATCGTTCAGCTACGACGTCGGCGCACGTCCAGCCGGTCCCGCAGACGGTCCCCCAGCAGGTTGATGGCCAGGATCACCAGCAGCATCGCCCCCCCCGGCGCCAGCACCAGATGCGGTGCCACCAGCAGATAGCGGGTGCCGTCCCGGATCATGCTACCCCATGAGGCGGCCGGGGGCTGCACTCCCAGGCCCAGGAAAGACAATCCGGCCTCGGCCACCACCACGCCGGCCACGCCGAAGGTGGCTTCCACGATGAGCGGCGCGCTGATCATCGGCAACAGATGCCGACGCATGATACGCCACTGGCCCGCTCCCAGGGCACGGGCGGCCAGCACATGCTCCCGGTGCTGGACGGACAGCACCTGCGCCCGCGCCAGACGTGCATAGCCGACCCAGCCCACCGCCGTCAGGGCCAGCACCACGTTGTCGATGCCGGGGCCCAGGATGCCGGCCAGGGCGATGGCCAACAGGATGCCCGGAAACGCCAGGAACACATCCGTCACCAGTACGGTGATGCGGTCCCACCAGCCCCCCAGGTAGCCGCTCACCGTGCCGATCAGGGTGCCGAAGGCCACCGACAGGCCGACCACCCACACCGCCACCAGCAGGGACGTGCGGGCACCGATGGTCAGGCGGGTGGCCACCGAACGGCCCAGGTCGTCGGCTCCCAGCCACACCGCCGGCGACGGCGACGCCAGAATGCGCTGCAGGTGCACGGCGTTGGGATGCACCGCCAACAGCGGTCCGGCCAGAGCCATGGCTGCCCAGGCCAGCAGCACCAGCACCGGCAACAACACTCCCTTCAACGCCGATCACCCAGCCGAATGCGCGGATCGGCCCACGCATAGATGAAATCGGTGAGCAGGTTGACCACCACGTAGGTCAGGCTGATCACCAGCACGCAGGCCTGCACCACAGGATAATCCCGCTGCTGGATGGCCTGCACGGTGAGCAGGCCGATGCCGGGCCAGGAAAACACCGTCTCGGTGATGACCGCACCCGCCAGCAGCCCGCCCAGCTGCAGACCCAGCAGCGTGATGATCGGCAGCAGTGCATTGCGCAAGCCGTGACGCAGCACCACGGTAAGCGTGCCGAGTCCCTTGGCGCGGGCAGTGCGTATGTAGTCCTCGCCCAGCACTTCCAGCAGGGTGCTGCGCACCATGCGCGAGAGAATCGCCGCCAGCGCGGTACCGAGGGTGAGCGCCGGCAGCACCACCGAGCCGGGCGCCGAGCGCCCACTCACCGGCAGCCAGCCCAGCCACAGGGAGAACACCAGGATCAGTACCGGCCCCAGCCAGAAATTGGGGATGGAGACACCGAACAGGGAGAAACCCATGGCGCCGTAATCCCAAACCGTGCCCTGACGCACAGCGGCGATGATGCCCAAGGGGAAGGCCAGCACCAGCGCCACCGCCAGGGACGCCGCCGCCAGCTCGGCGGTGGCCGGCAGGCGCTCGCGCAGCAGTTCGGTGATCGGTCGATGGGACTGCAGGGAGCGCCCCAGGTCCAGATGGCCCAGTCGGTCCAGATAGCGACCCAGCTGCACACCCACCGGCTCATCCAACCCCAGGGCATGGCGAAGCGCGGCCCGGTCGGCCGGCTGGGCCGATTCGCCCAGCATCACGTCCACCGGGTCCCCGGGCACCAGATGGATCAGCAGGAACACCAGGCAGGCCACGCCCACCACCACCAGAGCGGCACTCAGCAGTCGCTGGCCCAGCAGGGTCAGCATGCCGCGGGCGCCCAAAGACAGGGGCACATACCGGTCATGGCAGCCCTTCGACCTCGCCGGCACCCGCACTCAACGGCCGCTCCTGAATCAACACCCGGATACCGGCCGGCACCCGATCGAAGAGCTCCATGACCTCGGCGTTGCGCATCTTGATGCAACCGTGGGAACTGGGTACGCCCATTTCGTCCTCGTCCGGACAGCCGTGGATATAGATATAGCGGCGCATGGTGTCCACCACGCCGAAACGGTTGCGTCCGGGCTCCAGACCGCTCAACCAGAGAATCCGGGTCAGGATCCAATCCCGGTTCGGATGCTGCGCCTTCAGTGCCGCACTGTAGAGCTCGCCGGTGGGCCGACGCCCCACGAACACGGTGTTCTCGGGGCAGCCGTCCCCGATGCGCGCCCGCACCCGGTGCCAGCCCCGGGGCGTGCATTCGGTGCCGTTGCGCTCGCCCACGCCGTTGCGGGCGGTGGCGATCCGGCAGTCCATCAGCACCTCGGTGCCGTTCAGCAGCTGCAGACGCTGCTCGTCGGTACTCACCTGTATCAGCAAGGAGTCGGTACTGGAGGTCACACGCAATACTCTCCTACGTTGCTGGGCCGGCCCGCACCATGGCTATTGTGCCGCAATGGGGCGCCGGTCGTCGCCCGCCGTTGCACCGCGACGGCGCACCCACTGCAGGCCGTCATAGTTGCCGTCCGTCGCCAGCCGGTAGCCTTCGATGCCGGACCGGCACACATACACCTGGTCTTCGTACCACAGGGGCACATAGGGCAGTTCGGCCAGCAGCCGCGCCTGTACCCGCCGATAGTCGCGCGCCTGTTCGGCCATGCTGTCGGCGCGGCCGGCGGCGTCTATGAGGCGGTCCACTTCGGGATCGTCGAACCGCCCCCGGTTCGCCCCGGCCGGCGGCACCGACGTGCTGTAGAAAACATATCGGAAAATGTCCGGGGATTTGATACCGACCCAGGACAGGCTGTACATCTGGAAGCGGCCCGCCTTGATGTCTCCGTAGAAGGTACCCCAGTCGTAGCTCTGCAGTTTCACGGCTATGCCCACCTTGCCCAACTCGTCCTGCAGTACCGTGGCCAGACGCACCCGCAACGGATCGCTGGAGGTCTTGTAGGTCAGATGCAGCGGATGGCCGGGACCGTATCCGGCTTTCTTGAGCAGCGCGCGGGCCCGCGCCGGGTTGTAGCGATAACCCTGCAGGCTCGGATCCCCGGCCCAGTGGGCCGGCGGCAGCAACGCGTTGGCCGGCCGCGCCGCGCCGGCCAGTACATAGCGAATGATCGCCCGTCGATCGATGGCGTGTGCAATGGCCTTGCGCACCGCCAACGGGCGGGTGGCCGGATCCTTCAGATTGAAACCCAGGTAGGTGAAATTGCTCCCCGGGCCCTCCTGGATGCGCACGCCCGGCTGACGACGCAGGTACGCGATGAGCTCGGCCGGCATGTCGTTCTGCAGCATGTCGATCTCCCCGCGCAGCAGCTTGAGAGCCCGTACGGTGGGATCGCGCACTTCCAGGAACACCACGCGCTGCCCGTCCGATATCCGTTGCAGCACCAGCCGGCTGGTCTGGGGCCAGGCCAGGAACCGGAACGGGCCACTGCCCAGGGGATGGTCCTGAAACGGGCGTCCCGCCGCGATGGCCCGCGCCGGAAGGATACCGATGGTCAGATAGGCGGGAAATTGCAGGTCCGGACGGGCCAGATAGAAATCCACCGTGTCGGGATCCACCACCCGGATGCGCTTTATCACCGTCAGGGTGGCGCGCTGCGGCGAACCGTTGGCCGGATCCAGCACGGAATCGTAGGTCGCCTTGACATCCCGTGCCGAGAGACGGGAGCCGTCGTGGAAGCGCCGTCCCCGACTGCCCAGATGAAACCGGTAGTGCACAGGCGTCAGGCGGGTCCAGGTGGCCAGCGCCGGTACCGGGCGTTCCCAGGCGTCGAAACGCACCAGGCGTCGATACAGCAGACGGTTGATCCGCGCCGAGGCCGCATCGGTGGCATAGCGCGGGTCCAGGTTCACCGGCGCCTCCGAGAGCCCGAAGCGCAGCGCCTTGTCCGGGGGATGGCTGCAACCGCCCAGCAGCAGGGCCGAAATGACGGCCAGCAGGGCCGTCCGCAGCAAAGCCAAGGGGCTACCAGTCCCGATACGGATGCCGTACCAGGGAGACATTGTAATAGCGGGGATCGTGGGACACCTCGTCGCCGGCCCAGGGCGGGCGCTCGAAGGGCTCATCCTCCCGGGACAGCTCGATTTCCGCCACCACCAGCCCGGCGTTTTCGCCCTCGAACACATCCACTTCCCAGGTGTGGTTCCCGTAGGGCACCAGGTAGCGGGTCTTCTCGATCAACGGGCCCTGGGCCAGGGTATTCAGGATTTCGTGGCCGTCTTCCAGAGGAATGGGGTATTCGTATTCCTGACGGTGGATGCCCAGGGTGGCGCTCTTGATGTTCAGCCGGGCCCGTCCGCCACCCACCCGCACCCGGATGGAGCACGCCGGGTCGCTGGCCAGATAACCCTGGCGATACGCTGTGCCGGTGTCGGCGCCCGCGCGCCACTGGTCATTGCAGACCAGGAACTTGCGTTCGATTTCCGTTGCCATAGCCTGTGATCCCCAGCGGTCCGAGCCCGCATGGTATGCCACCGCGTCCGGCTTGTGTAGGGTACACTTGGGTAAGGCCCGAAAGCGTCGTGCCACCGTGACGACGGTGCGGCACAAGGAGGAGCGCAACGTCATGAAAGCCGTGATCATGGACAAATCCGGCGGCCCCGAGGTGCTGCACCTCGCCGAGCGGCCGGACCCGGCCATTTCCGCCCCGACCCAGATCCTGGTGCGTCTCAAGGCGGCAGGCATCAATCCGGTGGATACCAAGCTGAGAGCCAACGGCACCTATTACCCGGACCGTCTGCCGGCCGTGCTGGGCTGCGACGGTGCGGGCGTGGTGGAAGCGGTGGGGGATGAAGTCAGCCGCTTTGCGCCCGGCGACGCCGTGTATTTCTGCAACGGGGGCATCGGCGGCGAACCGGGCAACTATGCCGAGCTCACGGTGGTGGACCAGGCCTACGCCGCCCGCAAGCCGGCATCCCTCAGTTTCGAGGAAGCGGCGGCCGTGCCACTGGCGCTGATCACGGCCTGGGAATCCCTGCACGACCGCGCCCGGGTGCAGGCCGGCCAGCGGGTGCTCGTCCACGCCGGCAGTGGCGGCGTCGGTCATCTGGCCGTGCAGCTCGCGCACCTGGCCGGCGCGCGGGTCGCCAGTACCGTGGGCGACCAGGAACGGGCCGACTGGCTGCGCGGCCTCGGGGTGGAATACCCTATCCTCTACAAACAGGCGGATTTCGTGGAGGCGGTGCAGGACTGGAGCGGCGGAGAAGGCGTGGCGACCGCCCTGGACAGTGTCGGCGGCAACACTTTCGCCCGCACCTTCCAGGCCATGGCCCACTACGGCGATCTGGTCACCCTGCTGCAGCCCGGCTCGGACGTTGACTGGAAACCGGCCCGCCTGCGCAACCTGCGCATCGCTCTGGAATTGATGCTCACCCCCCAGCATTACGATCTGAACGACGCGCGCCGCCACCAACGGGAGATTCTCGAACACGGTGCCCGCCTGTTCGAGGAAGGCCACCTGAAGGTGGCGGTGCAGGCCGTTTATCCCCTGGAGCGGGCCGCCGACGCCCATCGCGACATTGCCGGCGGCAGCGCCCGGGGAAAGCGTGTGCTAACAATTTCGAACTGACGGGCCGCCGGAGAGCCTTCTCTGATGGCCGGTGCCCTGATTTTCTTCTACGGCAGCCTGCTGCTGGAACCGGCGGAGGCCAGGGTCCAGCGTGCTCTGGCCGCCTGCCGGCCGCTGGGAGGCGCGTGGATACAGGGGCGGCTGTACGATCTCGGTCACTACCCGGGCGCCGTGCCCAGTCCGCGGCACAGCGACCGTATCCGGGGCGAGCTCTATCAACTGCGCGACACGGGTCGGAGTCTGCGCCTGCTGGACCGTTTCGAGGATTATCACCGCAGGCAGCCGGCCGACAGCCTGTATCTGCGCCGCCGCACCACCGCATGGCTGAACGGGGGCGGCCGTGCCGTTGCGTGCTGGGCCTACTTCTACAACGGTCCGGTGCGAAGCCGCTGGCGCATCCCCGATGGGGACTACCGCCGCTATCTGCAGCGTCGGCAGCGCTGATGTCCGTAACAGTTCCAGGCGCGACTATGCTGTAGGCATACGCGGTTCGTCAAAGACACGACATCCAAGCCCGGAGGTGCCCATGGCCAGGAAAAAGATTCTGATGCTGGTTGGCGATTTTGTCGAAGACTACGAGGTCATGGTGCCGTTCCAGGCCCTGCAGATGGTGGGGCATACGGTCCATGCCGTGTGCCCGGGCAAGGACGCCGGCGAAAGCGTTCGCACGGCAGTCCATGATTTCGAAGGCGACCAGACCTACAGCGAAAAGCCCGGCCACAACTTCGTTCTCAATGCGGACTTCGGCAAGGTTCACGGAGCGGACTACGATGCCCTGTGCATCCCCGGCGGACGGGCCCCGGAATACCTGCGCCTGAACCAGGACGTCCTGAAGTTGGTCCGTCACTTCGCGGAGAAGGAAAAGCCCATTGCCTCGATATGCCACGGTGCCCAGATTCTGGCCGCCGCAGGGGTGATCGAAAACCGGGCCTGCTCGGCCTATCCCGCGGTGGGTCCGGAGGTGAGCGAAGCGGGCGGACGCTTCCAGGACATACCCGTGGACCAGGCGCACGTGGACGGCAACCTGGTCACCGCGCCGGCCTGGCCCGCCCACCCTGCCTGGCTGGCGGCGTTTCTCGATGTGCTGGGTACCAAGATCACCCTCTGACACACGGGCAGCGAGGGCCCACCGGGCCCTGCGCCGGTGGGCCCTCGCTCTCGGCCTCGTGGCGTCCCTGCCGACTTGGGCGGCAGGCCCCCTGCCGCTGGACAGTCTTCACCTGCCGCCCGGTTTTCACATCAGCCTGGTCACCGACCAGGTGCCCGATGCCCGTTCCATGACCTTCGGCGCCCGCGGCACCCTGTTCGTAGGCACCCGCGAGGCGGGCAAGGTCTATGCGCTGGTGGACCGGGACGGCGACGGTCGTACCGACCGCGTGTACACCATACTGAAAGGGCTGGATATGCCCAATGGGGTCGCCTTCCGCAACGGCGCCCTGTACGTTGCCGAAGTGAGCCGCGTGCTGCGTCTGGATCACATCGAGAGCCGGCTTGACGATCCGCCCGCGCCCGTGGTGGTGCGGGACGACTTTCCCGGCGAACACCATCACGGCTGGAAGTTCATTGCCTTCGGTCCCCACGGCTGGCTGTACGTTCCCGTGGGCGCACCCTGTAATGTCTGCGACCGGCCCGGCTACGGGGCCATCTACCGCATGCGGCCGAACGGCAGTCGCAAGGAAGTGTTCGCCCGCGGCGTGCGCAACACGGTCGGATTCGACTGGCAGCCCGACACCGACATCCTGTGGTTCACCGACAACGGCAGGGACATGCTGGGCGATGATCGTCCGCCGGACGAACTCAACCGCGCACCGCGCGCCGGACTGCATTTCGGGTTCCCCTATTGCCACGGACGCGACATTTCAGACCCGCGCTACGGGAAGGGCCACCAGTGCGCCGACTACACGCCGCCGGTGGCCGACCTCGGGGCCCACGTGGCCGCCTTGGGCATGCGTTTTTACACCGGCTCAGCCTTTCCTGCACCCTACCGGGGTCGCATCTTCATCGCCGAGCACGGTTCATGGAACCGCAGCACCAAGGTTGGCTATCGCGTTGTGGTGGCCAACGTGGACGGCAACCAGGTGACGGACATCAAGCCCTTCGTGACCGGCTGGCTAAAGGGCGGGCGGGCATGGGGCCGTCCCGTGGATGTGCAGGTCGCTCCCAACGGCGACCTGCTGGTATCCGACGACCGCGCAGGCGCCATCTACCGCATCCACTATGCCCCGTGAGGTGCCCTCGATACCCACGCAGCCCTGTCGATGGCCAACCTTGCGTACCCGCCGCGCCAGCACCCATTACGGATGCAACCGAAGGGCCTCGGCTAGAAATCGCCCGCGTCATAGCGGGCGGTGGAGCACATCTGACGAGTTGGTACCCGACCCGGCTCGTGGTCTATGCTGGCCCGCATCGCCAAACACGAGGCCAACACGGAACTCCACATGAGTGTTGAGTCGACCACCGCCTCCCCTGAAGAACGAAGCGGCAACTGTTCCGCCATTGAACGATTCATCCATCCCAAGAAACATGATCTGGGAGGTTTCTCCGTACGACGGGTGCTGCCTGCCGCCGGTCGCAGGATGGTGGGACCGTGGATCTTCTTCGACCATATGGGCCCTGCCACTTTCCCACCGGGCCAAGGCATCGACGTGCGGCCCCACCCCCACATCAATCTCGCCACCGTAACCTACCTGTTTGAAGGAGAAATGCTCCATCGGGATTCGCTCGGCCACGAGGCCGTGATCCGGCCCGGCGAAATCAATCTCATGGTGGCCGGTCGGGGCATCGTGCATTCGGAACGCCAGCGCGACGAGGTCAAGAGCTCCGACAACACCCTCGAAGGCCTTCAATTGTGGCTCGCCCTGCCCGAGGCGGATGAAGAAATGGAGCCGGAATTCCACCACTACGGCCCCACGGACATTCCGCAGATCGAGGTGGAGTCGGTGGCCGTTCGGGTGCTGATCGGCGCCGCTTACGGGGCTCGCTCACCGGTAAAGACCTTCGCCGAGACTCTGTACGTGGAGGCTGAACTGAAGGCGGGTCAGAGCCTCGTGCTGCCGGATAACGTCGAGGAACGAGCCGTCTACGTCGCAAGGGGGCAGCTTTCTGCACGCGGGAACCTGATCGACCGATTGTCGATGGCAGTATTTGCGCCCGAGCGAAAGCTGGCCGTGACGGCAACCGAGGACACTCGGATCGCCATCGTCGGTGGCCAGCACCTGCCGCCCCGCCACATCTGGTGGAATTTCGTCTCCAGCCGGAAGGAGCGGATCGAACAGGCCAAGCGTGACTGGCTGTCAGAGGCGTTTCCCAACATACCCGGCGACGACATCGAATTCATTCCGCTACCGGAGCGTTGAACAGGTCCGGCGCCCACGCGGCCGGCTCCGTGGACCTGACCCGGAAAACAGCGGCGGCGCCGCCTCTTGACCAAGTCCGACCGTCGACAAGGGCCCGCAGAAATGAGAGAACGACTGCTGTTCGTCCCTTCGGTCTCCTTCCCCTGCAACCGTCATACCGCGTTTCGCCCCCACTCACCGGCCGTGCACCACAAATACCCCTTCTTCTTGAGCGGTATCATTGCCCTCCGCCATGCCCTCGGCGGCCGACACCTGACGGCCCCAATAGTCCGACGCCGGTCTCACCAAGCGCTTACAAAGCGACGCGCCGACTGCGTGTTTGGCCCTGTCCGCGCGACACCCGATGGGTGTCAAAATCCAGTTGGCCGGCTGCGTTGACAGCTCAAGCCCCGGTAAACACGCCATAAAGTATGACCGGAAGCCATTCCGTGTTACCGTTTAAACGCAGTTTCAGCCACGGCGGTGAACGGACAGTCGAGCGACATGCCGAAATGGAAAAGAGGATCAGTGCCTCGCTGTTGATCGAAGGAATGTACGTTGTACGTTTGGACCGCCCGTGGCTCGATACGAATTTCGCATTTCAGGGATTTTTCGTCCGATCCAAAGAAAGCATACGGCGCATCCGCGAGATCTGCGACTACGTCATCATCGATACTTTCAAGGGTCTCGATGTAAAGGACGATGGCATCCTCATCCGTTCCATCGCACGCACCAAGCCTCCCCCACCACAGAAGATATACCGGAACACGGTTCCGATAGACGAAGAGATCGAAGTCGCCCGGTTGGTACGCCGCAGGGCACGGGAATATCTTGATCATGTCTTCTCCGACGTCCAGGCCGGTATGCGTCCTGACTTGTCCGACGTACGAAAGATCGTCGGCGACATGGTCGCCAGCGTCGTGCGCAACCCCAACGCACAGCTGTGCCTGACCCAGCTAAAGAAGCGCGACGAATACACGGCGCAGCACAGCGTCAACGTGTGCGCCCTGAGCATCACCTTCGGCCGGCACCTGGGTATGCCAGAGGATCAACTGACCTTGCTGGGTATGAGCGGACTGCTTCACGACATCGGAAAACTGAGAACCCCTCTCGATGTGCTCAACAAACCCGGTCGGTTGACAGAGGAAGAATTCAAGCTGATGAAGGCGCACCCGACAGAAGGTCGGGGAATTCTACAAGCGATACGCGATATACCCGATGCAGTGATCGACGTTGCCTACAGTCATCACGAGCGCCTGAAGGGCCACGGTTATCCAAACGCACTGGCGGCCGACCGCATCAGTCATTGGAGCAAGCTGGTAGCCATTGTCGACGTGTACGACGCAATCACCAGTGACCGGATCTACCACAATGGCATGCCTGCAACCGAAGCACTCACCAAGATGTATTCCTGGAAGGAAAAGGACTTCGATACGGCACTGCTCGAACAGTTCATTCAGTGCGTTGGCATTTATCCCGTCGGCTCCATCGTGGAATTGACGAGCGGCGAGATAGGCATCGTGATCAGCGTGGAGCCTCAGCAGCGGCTGAAGCCCGTGGTGATGCTGACGCTCGACGAAAACAGAAACCCGTACTTTCCCGCACGGATCGAGGACTTGTCCCGCTTCGGGTCCGATATCGCGGGCAGTCCTGCCATCAAGCACGTGCTTGCGCCAGGGACCTATGGAATCGATCCGGGCGAACAACTGAACACGCTCGGTTTCGCCAAGAGATAGGTCCGAGGCCTCGGCCGCATTGGTAAGAGCCGTTGGAGTTCACCTTGCGGGGAAGGCAGTGCCGGCCGGACCCGACAAGCTGCCGCAACGGGGCACACACTTCCACCCAGCGGGAACGCTGCTCCGCTTTGGCACAGGCAAATGGAGTGTGGAGCTTTAGTAGTACTGTTCCAACACCCCGGTGTGCGGGTCCTGAACCCACGGCGCCGCCAGCCCTCCGGGGTAACGACACCGCAGGCGGAACAGTTCCTCTCCGATGGCCGATCGGCCCGTTCCGTCGCTGAATACAGGGGCGAACAGCCCCGCCGTCCCGTCGGCAAGCCCGCGTAGCGAGTCGATTATGCAGTCCGGAAATCCCTGAACACATGTCACATGCGGAGCAAAGTGCAATCGGGCGAGTTCCCAGATCCCGGAGACTCCGAAGCTCTGCCGTATGAAGAACCCTTTATCCCAGTCCTGCTCTGCAGGTGGAACCAGCGTGGTCGGGATGCGCGACAGCGTGTTCGACTCGATCCAGACACCGTGCAGTACTTGACCTGCCGTCGCCGGCTGCCTGCTCTGGAAGGCAAAGAAATCACTGACTTCCTGGCATGCGCGCTCCATGTCTGTAGAAGAGCGTACGAACAACAGGTAGCCCACTCCGCCTCCCCGACGTCAGCCCCGCGGAGCCTGCGACACCCTGCCGAAATACATGCCGGAAGCGTCTACAGTGCCGCGACGCGTCGAAGTCAGATACGGATCGGCACTGACGCTGCGGACCGGGCGAAATCGCTGTTTGGAAAGCGCGACGTAAGCCGGGTGCTCGCGATAGTTGTCGGCGGCGGCCCGGTGGCAAAAACGGACCAGCCAACTGTATCGACACAGCGCATCTTCTCTCACGGCTTTGCCTGAATGCACCTCCCGCACGCCGGGAATCGTGGTGAGAACACGCTGTCCCTCGGACATGACTGCTTCCACCGCGCTGTCATCCAGCCCCTCGACGTCCAGGGTGACCACATGTTCCACAGGCGCCCAGTGTCGGCATTGCTCCAGCACCTCGGCGGCCCGCCCCGCCGCGCCCCAGAGTCTGAGGCAGCGCTCGGTCTCCTGCTCCACCACCTCCTGTACCGCGCGCATGGCGGTGGTGTAGCGACCTTTCGCGGTTCCCTTGGCGCTCGCCCTCACCTGCTCGAAGGCGGCATCGGCGAGCCCCGTAAAATAGTTGATTTTGGCGACGCCGTTATCGATCAGCCGCCGAACCTGGCTGTTGTTCAGACCGGTGCCGCCATAGACCGCCAGCGGAATTCCCAATGCTTCGTTGATCTGTTTGAGGCGCTGCCAATCGAGCTTCGGTTTTGCCTTGGTGCGACCACGCACGGTCCCGACGGATACGGCCAAGAAGTCGACTCCGGTCCTGTCCACATAACCGCGAGCCTCGGCCACCGACGTATACACGAGTTGACCCGGGTCCGGCGGTACCGAGTCTCCTTCGGCCTCCGGCACATACCCCAATGTGCCTTCCACCGGTACGCCGCACCCTTGGGCCATAGCAACCACCTCGCCGGTAATGGCGATGTCTTCTCCCAACTCGTTGTGAGAAGCGTCAACCATCACCCCGTTGCAGCCTGCGTTGATGGCGCGCACGGCGGACTGAAGGTCTCGGCCATGGTGTAAATGGATGGCCACCGGAACAGAGGCGCGCTGTGCCGCGCGCTCCACGGCCGCGACCAGAAGCTCGAAATCCAGGGATTCGAAATGCGGCTCCGCGAGACTCAAAATCACCGGTGCCCGGCAACGTTCCGCCGCCGCCATGACTCCCTGAAGGAACTCCAGGTTGACCAGTTCGAACGCCCCTACCGCATAACTGTGCCGGTAGGCGTGGTCGACCATGTCTTTCATGTTTACCAGTGGCATGGCGATCGTTGCTCCACACGGTGATCGCGTTGCCGAGGGTCGGGTGCGTTGCCCCCGGGACCCGGCAACTGCAGACGCTAGCAATCCGTCCTTGGAGAAGCTGACAGTCGTGAACGCCTAATCCCGACCTCCTTAGTCAGGATTAAGTTGAGTCTATGGAGAGAAGCTGATAAATTAAAGTTTAAGTTTTTAAATCTTTTTTTAATTGATCGTTTAATATCTTATGCCAATTCGACGCGCGACTCTGCATCAGCTCCGGATCTTCGATGCCTTGGCCCAGCACATGAGCATCACCCGCACTGCCCAGATGCTCCATCTCACCCCGCCGGCCGTTTCCATACAGGTCAAACAGTTAGCCGAAGCGGCAGGTCAACCACTGGTCGAACAGGTGGGGAAGAAGCTTTTCCTCACGGAAGCGGGCAAGGCTGTCGCGTCTGCCTGCCGTGACGTGTCTGCGCGCATGGAACGGCTTGTCCAGGAACTGGCTGCGATCCAGGGGCTCGAGAAAGGCACACTCAGCGTGTCCATTCTCACCACGGCCAAGTACTTTGTGCCGCAACTGCTGGGCCAATTGAGCGCGCAGCACCCGGGCATCGAGGTTTCACTTTTCGTTGGCAACCGAAAGGCGATTCTCGATCGGCTCGCCCACAATCAGGACGACCTCTACATCCTCGGCCAGCCTCCCGAGAACCTGGGCGTCGTCACCCTGCCCTTCGCGCCGAATCCCCTGGTCGCTATTGCCCACCCTGAACACCCGTTGGCCGGACAGAAGAACATTGCCCCGCAACGCCTGGCCGAAGAGCCGTTCATTGCACGGGAGCGGGGCTCCGGTACCCGCCTGGGCTGCGAGGCCTTCTTCCAGCGCCATGACACGGCCCCACGGGTGCGAATGGAGCTCGGCAGCAACGAAGCCATCAAGCAGACGGTGGCGGGGCGACTGGGCATTTCCATCATCGCAAAGATCACCGTTGAAGCGGAGATCGCCCGCGGCAATCTCGCCATCCTGGACGTTGAGGGCTTACCTCTGGAACGCCAGTGGCATCTGGTCTATCCCGAGCACAAAGTTCTGGCACCGGCGGCGCAAGCGTTCAAGGACTTCCTTATCTCCCAGCACATCGGCGAGGACGTTCAGGCATAGGCCCCTCGAGGTCGCAGGCTGCGGGTCTTTTGCACCATTCGATAGGTCGAGCGATTGTTGTTGAATCGCGAAACCTGCCCCAGCGGCACCCATCGGACGTCATGGGACTCATCGCTGCCTGGCACGGGCAGCCGGTCGTCTATCTCCACGAGAAAGCGGACATCTATATGGTCATGCTCCGGACCCCGGTGGCTGGCCGGGATGCGATGGATATCCAGGTCGAAGATCCAGTCGTTCACCAAGCGGATCTGGTCCGCATCGATCCCGCTCTCCTCTGAGGTCTCGCGCAGGGCGACCGCCACGATATCGGCCTCGCCGTCGGCGTGTCCTCCCGGCTGAAACCACTGGTCGTGTTTGCGGTGGTGCACCAGCAGCACCCGCGAGCAGTCCGGGTTGACCACCCAGGCGGACCCCGTTACATGGGCCGGCCAGAGATCGCAGTGAAAGCAATCCGGATGCATTTCAACAAACGCCCGCGACCGGTCGATGTAGGCCGCCTCCTCCATGAACGGCGTGCGGTGCCGCGCCAATAGGCCGAGTAGCTGCTGTCGATGCATGGCTTCACGTACCCGATGGGTTGTTGACCGCCGCGATGGCCGCGGCCGCAGCCTCGTCGACGTCGGCCTCACGACCGGCCAGCGTCAGGCGCCCATAGGCACCGACGGCACGCACGTCGATGAGGGTGATGTTGGCGGCCTTCTCTGCCTGGTTGGCGGCATACACGATATAGCCGGCCGGCTCGGTCTCCAGGATAAACATGCTCTGTTCCGGCAGGATCATCGAACCGCGGCGGTTCTGCCTGTTGATGAGCACCGTGTGATCCGGTGTCATGCCCCGAATCACCTCCTGCCACGCGATCTGGCAAGGACGTCGGTTATGCACGTGGGAGCCCAGGTGCTGAAGTATGACTCGCCCGGCCTCCTGCACGTCGCTTTGATCACGATGGTGAATGACCATCGAACCGTACGCCCGCTCGACCACCTGCTGCGCCAGATTCACCCGCGTGGCCTTGAGCGCAATGTCCGTCAGGCGGTGGATCGCCATGCCGGGCGACACCTCCACCCACAGACAGGCATCGCCCGGTACCGGCAGGAAACCCTGCGATACCGTGGCCATGTACTCGGCAAGCTGCGGCTGCAACGAGTCGATATAGACGTATGTTCGAAGCTCTATCATCTAAAAAGCTGCTCTTCCCGCGGTCCACAACAAGCCCTCGAGCGCTGCCTCGTCTCAATCGGCTATGCCGGTCTGAACGCCGCGACGGCGATCAGCCGCTGAATTTCACCAATCGGGTGATCTGAATGTCGGAGATGAACACCACACCGGAGTGTTCGTTATAGAAGGGGGCAAGGCCCTCCAGGATCGGTTTGACCAACTCTTCCGGGACCGCCGCAATGATCATGATCAGCACATCGTCCTCATTGAACATGAGGTGCCCTTCGTGAAATCCGTGGCTGCCCTTGCCCGAAAGATTATTGATGATCGTATAACCCTTGACCCCCGCCCGGTCCAGGATGTCGGTGGCAAAACCCTGGTGTTCGCCACCGAGAATGATTTCAAGTTTCTTGAGCGGGCTGAAATTCAGATTGTGCATGATTCGCTCTTCTCCTCAACGAAAGCCGGCTCCGGGGCGCCCCAACCGCGGGGTTCGATCCACTCGCCTTCATCGTACAGCTTGACGTCCCCCTGCTCCGGGTCGATGATCACCAGCCGGATCCAACCGTTGCGGACCAGCGCCTTCACCGCAGGCACACTCTCCACCGCCTGCCAGGCATGCTCAAACGGCGCCTCGATCACGGTAATCAGACGCAGCGGCTCATGGTAGGGGAGCCCGCAGTCGAGAACGGTCTGCGCCGGCAGCCCGGTACGCAGGTCGCTCAGATTCCCGGTCATCACACCGAAGCGCCCCGCCACATTGTGGTAGACCTTACTGCCGCTGCCGAAACGCTCATTGTCGACCGTGGAAAAGTAGTGCTCCATGTTGATCCATTGTCCGACCACCAACGGGCCGGTGAGTATGTTCTCCAACAACCGCCGCTTCGGGTCCACGCGATAGTCGTAGGAGTGCAGAAACGCGCGCCCCTTTAACGACATCGACTGGGTCAGGCTCCGACGGCCGATGACGAAATACGCGTTGCCCGCCAGGCCCCATTCCGGACGCACCTGCGACCAGTCCATGGAGTTGCGTTGGGCATCCTTGAACGATTCTCCCGGCTCCGGCGAACCTGCGTCCATCTGCAGCGCCGGCATGCGCTCCTGCGTGCAAAGCCGGGATGCCGCGGTAAGCCCCTTATGCAGCCGATCCATGTACAGCACATGGGAGGGCGGCATCCGGTCCAGGTCGAACAGTTGCAGGCCGTCGGTCGTGGTGTCGTGCAGGGCGGGCACGAACCAGGCATCGTCGGGAATATCAATGCCCTGTTCGCGTAGTCTGTGCCGTACCTCCGCCTTGTTCGCCATCTGCGCGAGCGCCCGGGCGTTGACCAATCCGTGGTTGCCTCCGCAGGCACCACAATCGAGCGCCGACTCGTAGGGATTGTTCTCCGAGGTGCTGCCATGACCCACCAACAGGATGAAGCGGGAGAAGCCCCCCGTCAGACCGATCGCACGCAGCGCCTGTCCGACAAAGCCGACCTGCTCGTCGAGGCTGAAACCCAACCGGGCGAGCCGTTCCATCTGCAACTGGGCAAATGAAGCATCAATGCGATAGACCCGCCGCAGGCGTTCGATGAACGCCTGCTCCGCGCGTTCATCCATGCCCAGGGACTCCACCAGCGCCGGGGCGCCTCGGCTGTTACCCATGGCCGCTTCGCGCAGCTCGCGGACGAGAGCGTCGTTGATACCTTCGGCTTCCAGGCCGAACTCCTGCTCCACGGCTTTGACGATCACAGCTCTTTGAACAGCGCGCACAATGGAATCGGCCTGTTCCCGGCTGAGCTTGTCGAGCAGCAGGTGGGTTTGCGGCTTGTCGTCGTGCAGACGCTGACGCCAACGGTTGTAATGCTGAGGAATAAGCGTCTTACCCACCAGGTCCAGGCCGAACAGCAACCCGATGGCCTCGACGGTCACGAACGGGGTGAGTACGGATTCCTTGAGTTCGTGCAATGCCTTCTCGAGTGCGGTAACAGCTGTGACGTCCGCTCTACCCTCCGACACGGCCATTTCGAGAACGAGATTCTTCGGCGTCAGCAGCACCGGACAGAGGTTGATCTCACTGCCCTTTCCCAACTCCATGAAGCTCACCGGCACGCCGAAAAAGCCCGCTATACCGTAGGTCTGGTAGTCACCGACGTTCTCCAGGTGCCGACGGATTCGCTCGGAGCGGGTATCAATGCAGAACAGAGCCTGGGCAAACGGGCGCTTCTCGCGCGCAACGGTCGGCTGGTCACTGACGCCGTTGAGCAGGCGATGCAGCGCATGCTGTTCCAGTGCCCGCAGCCAGATCATGCCCTCGCCCTGCTCAAACTCGCGCAGCGAGTCCAATAGGCTGCCGAGTTCCTCCTCGGAAAGCCGCCGAAGCACTTCGGGTTGACCCGCCTTTTGTGCCAGTTCCGTAAGCCGCCGCCCCTGGAATTGCGCCTCATAGGTACGCTTTTCGGCCACGTACTCGGAGAAGAGCCGCTCGATCTTCCGGGACCGCGCGGCTGCCAGCGTCTGCTCTACCCGAGCCGCCATGGCGGGCAACACCGAGCCGCCGTGAAGCTCGTAGCGAAGGTAGGTTTCCTTGGGACGTTCTTCGATAGCCTTCATCAGATCGGTTGCGCTGGCGGCGATACCCTTGCGCCCCCGCTCGCTCAACAGCGCAACAGCAAGGGTCAGCCGTACGGCCATCAGATCCACCAGGTCCGCCGGATAGCGCTCCGCCCAGTAGTAATGCTTGGCGTTAGATCGCCAGCGGATGAACCCCGCCCAACCATGCAGGCGCGCGAGTTCCCGTGCAAAGTAGCTCACCCACTGATCCTGGGGCACCCCTAGCGCCCGCATCAGCTGGGAAATGACCGCCTCGGGGCTGTCTTCCTTGCCGGCAACACGGTTGATGTGCACGCCCCGCAGATAGAATCGCCCGTTGCGGCTGGCGACATCGCGCCACGCGGCGAAAAACCCCTGGTCCCGACCCGGCATGCCCCAGACGGACTGACCTTCGTCGAAAAAATCCAGGCAGGTCTTGATTACCAACTCGTCGAGCTCCGAGCCGATCTCGGTCCCGTAAAGCGCATCCACAGCCTCGTAAACCGGGCGCGAGCCCAACAACTCGCTGCGCAACCAATCGCCCAGCACCTCCCCGTCGACCTGCGACGCCACCTGCGGACGGCCGTTCAAGGTGTTGTGTACGTCGGAAACCTGTGCAAGCGTGTTGCGCTCCACGACGGTCTGATCCATCTCTCTCAACAGGACTGACAGCCAGGTGCGCAAGTCCAGCTCGGGCAGAGCCCCGTGTTCCGCCACAAACCGGTCCACGCCGGCATCCAGTTCACTCTGATCGACCTTCCCCTGGACCATGTAACGTTGGTAGTCGGCCCGTTGCAGGAATCCCTTCGCATGAAAAATCCGCCGGCCTTCCTCCACAGCCTCGGGAAACGGCAGGTGCTCCAGACCGTGGAGCGGATTGTGGTGAATAAACGACCGCATGGGCCAGAAGTAGGGGATCGGTTCGCCGGCCAGGTAGATCATGGCGCGGATCTGAAGTGTTTGACCGAGTGGGAGCGTCATATCAGATCCCCCGTGAGTAGAACCCCGCCGACGAGCATAATGACCAACACCGCAGTGTAAACCCAGGTGGCAGCCAGACTGAGATCCGGTACCTTGGTGCCGTTGCCCGGCCCCACGATCAACCCTTGCAGCAGGCGCACTCCCGCCCAGCTCCAGAGCAGCCACACGCCGGCCACGGTCAGCGCGGTCGCCGGCATGGTCGGCGTTGTCGCGGCAACGGTTGCCAGCATGGCGAAAAAGGTCGGGAACAACGGAGCGGCCACGATGGCCAAAATCACGCCCACCAGCACACCGGACATCCGTGGAAGCGCCTGTGAAAGCCCGCCGTACAGCCCCGTATAGGCGGCACCGAAGCGTTCCTCCAGACGGGCGCCGAGCAGGGCGAGCAGCATCAGCGGCAGGCTGAAAGCGAAGGCGTACAGACGCACCGTGGACGGGTCCGTATGGACAACGAGGGCAACCCACAGCAGAGCCCACGCCGACGTGGCCAGGTAGCCGATCCACTGCCCCACCTCTCGCAGCCCGATGGCCCGGAACGCGTACAGGGCTGAAGTGAACAATGCCAGCAGCACACACCAATGGGGTATCGGTCGGTTGACCGCAAGCACCAGGGTCAAACCGATCTGCGGCCAGATCAGCAGCAGTATGATGCGCACGGTGGCACTGCGCACCCGACCGAACAGGGCATTAAAGGCCATGCTCAAGGGGAACAGCGGCATGAACAGACCGGCGATCCAGTAGGTCAACGCACCCATATTCAGACCCATCCCAACCAGACGTTCAGTCGTGTCGCCACCGTCAACAGTGCCCGGGCGAAGCGGGTAAACAGGTCGGTCAGATAGAACTCACGGGAAACCAATGCATAGAAGGCCAGCCAAAGGCGCCCATGATGCTCGCCCTGGCGGCTCCCGTTCTGTTCCGAGTAGTAGGTCAGGACCCAACCGGCCACGATCAGCACGGTAACCAGGCCGACCAGGATGTCAAAGCGAAGCACACCGATATTGGCCGCCGCATAGATTTGCTGACGAAACGCTTCGTTCGGATAGAGGAACAGGTCGAAGGCATGGCTGATAAGCGTGTAACCCACCACCACGACCGTAAAGGAAAGGATACTAAGCGTCACCAGTCTCCAGAGATTGCCGGTACGCATGCGATAGGTTGCGAAGATCAGTTGGGCTCCCGTGACCCACCCGAAGAAGAGCAGCACCACGGCGCCCTGTTCCTGGAAGAAGTTCTGCCCGACCAACGAATGGGCCGCGACAAGTATTGTCACCGGCACGGCCAGGGTGATCGCCGCCATCAGAATCCAGGGCCTGCGCACTCTTGCTGGACGTCTTTCCACCACAAACGTATAGAGTTCGTCCTTTGGTACCCCGTCGTCCTTGCGGGCCGCATTGATAGCGCCGCCGGAACCCAGAAACAGCGTCCCTTTGAACAGGCCGTGGGAAATGAGGTGAAAAATCGCCAGGGAAAACGCACCCACGCCGCATTCCATGATCATGAAGCCCATTTGCCCCATGGTCGAATACCCGAGCGACTTTTTGATGTCGTTCTGGGTAAGCATGAGGGTCGAACCGATGAGCGCAGTGACCAAACCGACGACGAACACCCACGGCAGCACACCTTGCGTGTGGACGAATACCGGGGCAAATCGGTTGATCAGGAACCCGCCCGCATTGACGATACCGGCATGCATCAGGGCCGATACAGGCGTCGGTCCGGCCATGGTGTAAGGGAGCCAGGTGTGCAGGAGAAACTGTGCCGAGCGCGCAAAGGCGGCCACCGCAACCAAGCCGGCCACCAGGCCCGGCAATGGCAGCCCGAAAAGACTGTGCACCACCGGTCCGTCGGCGATGTGCGAGAATATTGCGGGTAAAGACCATGTACCGTAAGCGTGATAAAGCAGACCCGCGGCAAGCACCAGCGGGAGGTCCCCGAATCGATAGGTAATGAGCGTCCAGAAGGCGTAGCGGTGTGCGGAATGACTGCGGGTATCCTGGCCAAGCAGAAAATAGAGCAGGACCCCGGTCAGATGCCAGGCTATCAACAGGGTGATCAAGTCCCCGGCAGCCACCATCACCAGCAGCGTCGCCGTCATGATATCGAGGAGCGCGAAGAAGCGACCGTAGCCGGGCTCCTCGGCCATGTAGCGCACGGAATAGATATGCACGATCAGGCTGATGCCGGCGATAACCGTCGCCATCAGCGAGCTCAGGGGATCGAACAGGAATATGCCCCACGAGTGCCCCAGGGAAATCTGCCCCGAAGCCCCGTGGACGACCGCCGTTGCCAGAACCACGGCTGCAAGGGAAAAGGTGACGGCCGCAAACGTGACACTCACACGGGCCACCCGGCGCCCGAGACGGCCGGACGACAGCTGTACCAGCACAGCGGACACCAGGGGCAAAAGCGCGACTATTACGACGAGCTTTTCCATCGTCATCTATCCCCTCCCGTCAGGTAACGGTGTACAATCAGCTGCTCAGTCTGGCCACACCCGGCGCCCGCTTTGATAGGGGTCCCCGCGCTGCTCTTTGGTCGCCTGTGACGACCGCCGGCTCGGAGCCTTTTTTGCAGGGCGCTGCGGGGGCTTCTGACCTCGGGGCTCCTTTGGCACGCTTTGTGGCGTCTCGGACTTGGTTGCGGCGGCCGCCTTGGTCTTTCGCATGGAGTTCACCAGTCTTTCACCGGTTTTGTCGTTTGCAGTCATTGTGTGACTACCTCATTGATCAGGCTACGGATCTCCGCAGCGGCGGCGGCGCCGCTGCGCCCCATGTCCAGCACGCTCCTGCCTTCCAGCACACTGGCGCGATACACGGCCCGACGGCGAATCGCAGTTTCCGCGGCTGGCAACTCCAGTTCGGCGAGGGCTTCGCGAATCAGTCGGGACAGCCGCGTACGCGGCTCCAGTTGGTTGATCACCAGCAGCGCCCTGATTGCCGGGTTGCTGCCGCGCGCCTTTTCCACCGCCTGTTCGATATGCACCGTGGCCCACAGATCCAGCGGCGACGGCTGCACCGGTATCAGTGCAATATCGCAGACCGCCAGGGCCGCATGAGTCTGAGCCGCGTGTACCGATGGCGGGCAATCGATAACCACATGCTCGTAGAGAACAGCCGTGTCCGCGAAGATCTCTTCCAGGCCGCTTGCTGTGTCGATTACCTTCGGCTCCGCCCCGGTCGCTGCGATGCTCTGCCATTGCAGCGCCGATCCCTGCGGGTCGGCGTCCAACACCACCGTGCGGCCGTTTGTCGCCAGGGTGGCGGCGAGATTGACGGCGAGGGTTGTCTTGCCCGCCCCGCCCTTGTTGCCCACCACTGCGATCACGGCCATGGGGCGAGGTCTCAGCCGGTGCCAGCGCCGCGATACAGCTCGTCGAGCTGTTCGGCAAACCGGCGCTGCGTGTCTCCCAGTTCATCCGCGCCTTCTTCGGCGTGAATGGTGAAGTTCGCATAGTCCCGCCCGAATCCGATATCCGGGTACAACCCTTCGCGCTCGGACAGTTCTGCTGCACGATCAAGAAAATCACGCAGAGCGGAATAATCCGGAAATACGTACCGCCGTTCCAAGCGGTTCGGACGTTTGCGTTCCTGCCATTGGTCACTCATGGCACAGCTTCCCTAAAAGGTGGCACGCGGCCTTCCAGGAACAGGTCCATCGGGGCGCTCGAGCTCTTCGAGCCAGGCGGTCAGCTCGCGTCCATGAGCCAGTTCCTCCTCCAGGAGCGTGGCGAAGAACAGGCGGTTGTCATGATCGCCCTGACCGCCGCAGTAGCGGGTGGCATCGGTGTACAGGCGAACGACTTCGTGCTCCAGCGCCTGGTCGTGCCGCAACAGCGTCCGCAGATCGCTTCCAAGCTGCGCTGGGCGAAGCTGGGATGCGCCTGGCGCCACCCCCACCGCTAGCATCCGTGCGATGACCCGGTCCACGTGGCCCATCTCTTCGGTCGCTTCGCCGCGCAGCCTGCTGGCCGGTTCGGACAGCCCCCAGGTCGCGACCAGCCGCGCCTGGGTGCTGTACTGTTGAACCGCACTGAGCTCGAGGCTCAGCGCCCTGCCGAGATAGCCAAGAACACGCTGATCCGAAAGCCCCTGCATCATTACGACAGATCCGTCAGTTGATCCAAATGCGCACGATCATTCAGCTGCGAGCCGGGCGATTGCCGGCCATGGCGTTCTCGCCGTCCAACACCGGTTCGACTTCACGGTGCGGGCGGGCAATGATATGCGCCGCAACCAGGCCGTCACCCACGCGCTCGCAGGCGTCGGCCCCCGCGCGAACCGCCGCGTTGACCGCCCCCGTCTCACCACGCACCAGCACGGTTACGTATCCGCCGCCCACGAACTCGCGTCCGATAAGACGCACCTCGGCGGCCTTGGTCATGGCGTCCGCCGCCTCAATGGCGGGCACCAGCCCGCGGGTTTCAATCATGCCGAGCGCAATACCGTAGGTATTGTTGGCCATGGCTGGAATCTCCTGTCGTACGTAGAGTTGCTAATTAAGTCGCTCAGGCCGCTGCGGATGCGGACTGCGCACTGCCGGTCGGCAGCACCGGTTCCACTTCGCGATGCGGACGGGCAATGATGTGTGCTGCGACCAGACCGTCACCCACACGCTCGCAGGCGTCAGCTCCGGCACGCACCGCCGCATTGACCGCACCGGTTTCACCGCGCACCAGCACCGTCACATAGCCACCGCCCACGAATTCACGACCGATCAGACGCACCTCTGCGGCCTTGGTCATGGCATCCGCCGCTTCGATGGCGGGCACCAGTCCGCGTGTCTCGATCATCCCCAATGCGATACCGTAGTTGTCATTTGCCATCGTCGTATCTCCGTCTTCGGAATTAAGAAAACATACAGCGCTTTACTTGTTGCCCAATACCGGTTCGACCTCTCGGTGCGGGCGGGCGATGATGTGTGCGGCAACCAGGCCATCACCCACACGCTCGCAGGCATCGGCCCCGGCGCGCACTGCCGCGTTGACCGCGCCGGTTTCACCGCGTACCAATATGGTGACGTAGCCGCCACCCACGAATTCGCGACCGATGAGACGCACCTCGGCGGCCTTGGTCATGGCATCCGCCGCTTCGATGGCGGGCACCAGTCCGCGTGTCTCGATCATCCCCAGTGCGATACCGTAACTTTCATCTGCCATCTTCGTGTCTCCTGCTTACGTTGTTTCCTGTTCCGGGGCTCTCGTGCCCCGCGTGTTCCTGTCACTGTCATGGCCGTCCGACACCCCCGCTTCGGTCTGCCAGTAATCGATGATGCCGCCGATGGTGAGATCGGTAAGAACCCCGAAGTCACCGCAGGCATATCGCGCAGCCGAACCGCTGACGGTAAACACCCAGTTGCCCTCGCGCGCACCCACCGGATCCACCGCAACATGCCGTCCGCCTTTGGGATCCCGCAGGACGCGCAGGCTTGTTTGTTTAAGGCCCGCTACCCTGCGTGTGCAGACCAGCGGCGCTTCCACCTGGAGGATGTCCATCGGTCTGCCTCAGTCCTGCGCCTCGTCCGGCGGCCAGTGGTCAATGATGCCCACAATGGTCAAATCACTCGGGTATTCCTTGCTGCCTGCCGCTTCACGAGCGGCGGAACTACCCACGCAGATCACCCAATCGCCGGGAATGCACCCCACGGCATCGACCGCCACCAGCAGCGCGCTGCCGTCACGCACCACCTGCATGTGTCTGTGCTCAAGGCCTGGAATACGGTTGGTGGCAACCAGCGGCCGCTCCACCTGACATATCTTCATCAGTGTGCTTCCCCTGTTGCATCCGCGTTGACAGAACAACCCAGCACTTCAATCCGCCCTCGGGAGGCGTAGTCGCGCACCAGCATCAACGTGTGCAGCAGACCTCCGTTGACCAGATCCGCGTAGCGCGCGGCGATCGCCTTCGCGACCCGCTCGCAGCGGCCGACCGCCCGTTCGCGCGCACCGGGCACATGCCCCTGGTAGTCGTATCGCACCACCACTGGGATGGGCAGACCGTGGGCGACATTCAACCGGGAGAAGATTTTGATGCCGACGTCCAGATCGGGCGCAGCCTCCTCCACCGTGTCCAGATAGGCGAAATAGGTGAGATTCCGCAGCTGCACTTCCTCGAAGCCCTTGCCCGCCCCGATGAATCGTTCGGCGTGGCCGATATCCTGGTAGCGTCCACCGTGATGGGCCCGCACATACTCAATCTGCGACAGATTGTTCTCCAGCAGACGTGCCGTCAGCCGCTGCATGCCTTCGGGCATATCGGGCGCGGCTTCGCGCACCCGCGCTTCGACGCGCTCCAGGGCCTGATGCCCTGAAAGCCTCCGGATCGCCTCGTACAGTTCCTGGGCGTCGATGTACCGGTCCAGGTCAATGACTCCGTTGCCGTCGGCTACGTGCACGCGGATGGCATCGGTGTCCGTGTCCAGTCCGATCAGCATGAGATCGATGGAAGCGCCGCAGCAATGGGTGTTCTGCACCGCCTCCTGGAAGCTGCGCAGACGCTCCAGCCCTGCACGCGCCGCCGCCGCGGCGTCGGAACCGTGGGCCGCGCAGCCCTCTCGGCTCGGGTCGCTCGAACTGTAGTGGTAGACCACCGTCTTGAGATAGCGCGTGGGCGCATCGGCGGTGTTGGGCCGGCCCTCGCGAAACCGCATGAGTTCGGTTTCAGTCCATTTTTCGAGACTGTCGTCGATATCGAACAGCGCGCCCGCATAGGATTTGCGGCGCACCGCGCGATAGGGCAGGCGGAGCACGAACCGTATCACGTGAGCCAGCCGACCGTCGGCGCAGGGGGAAATATCCAGGGTATGGAATCCGCATTCCTGCAAAAACGCTTCGAAGGCCTGTTCGTCGTGCGAGCCCAGCGGATCTGTACTGAAGAAGTCGTCGCAGAAGCGCCGATAGGTCTCGAACACACACCAGGCGAACAGGCGGCGCATGTCCAACTGCTCCACCCAGGCGTCGGACAGAATCTGCGCCGGCAACTCGAAGCCCAGGCAGTCGCGGGCCGTACGCTGCGCGCGAGCCTCGAAATCCTCTTCGTGCTGCAGAGCGGAAATGCGCTTGAGAGCCGGCACGATGGCGTCGAAGGCGGACTTGACCCGCTGCTCGTAGTCGAACAGACGGGCGTTCTCCTCGACCCGCACGAGAGGCTGAGAACCACTATACCCACCCCCGTTGGCGCGCGGCGCAGGCGGGCGCGCGCCGGCCACCGCCCCCGGACGCCGCCGAGGGGCGGCCGGCTGGGGCGCGGGGCCTTTCAGGGGATGTTTGCGGTAGTTCAACATGCCTTTATCCCGAATCTCGCCAATCCAACGTCAACCGGTTCAGCCCCGGGCTCCGCCGGAATAGGTCACCAGCGCGCCGCGCTCGGTGTTGCCGCTGCCGCCGGTGACTTTGCTCAGCGGCTCCGGCACTTCGTCGTTGCGCTTGTCGGCATGGGAGAACGCGGGCATGGCACTCATGCCACCGCCGCGGCGTGTCGGGTTGCGTCCCATGGACGAGGTCCCTTCGGTTCCCGTCACCCGGTCGCCACGCTCCCAGTCATCCCCGGTGATCTTCTGGCCGGCATCCATGCCTTCCCCGGTGATGCGCGACTTGATCCGCCCATTGATGTTGTCGGCGGCAGGCAACGCCGCGACGTCCTCCGTCGGCATTGCACGATTGCCCCGTCCGAAGCGTGCCTCCTCGGTCCCCGTGACCTTGCCGGCCGCCATGCCGAAGGGCCCGGTAATCTGCCCCTGTTCATAGCTCGAACCGGTGACTCCCCCCTTGCGCGTCTCGACCTGTGCGGCCTGCAAGGGTGGTGCAACGCTGAACTGCCCCCAGGGAGTGTCACCCAGCGCCTGTGGAAAATCGGGACTGCCGGGCTCTGCCGGAGTGGCCGGGCAGGCGGCGGCGAACTGATCGGCGCCCACGTAGGGCGTACCGCTGACGGTCTCGCAGGCACCCTTTTCCGCACCGGTCAACGTTCCGCCGATTCCGGGTTGCTGACCGGTCATGACCGAACCCGGCGTGCCGCGCTGCACCCGCGTGCGTGCCGCGGCCATTTGAGCCTGCTCCGGCTCACAGTAACTGCGGTATTGTTCGGCCCCGGCATAGGGCGTGCCGGTAATCGCCTTGCAGGTGCCGGGCTCGTCCCCCGTTACCTTGCCGGAACGTCCGGTGAGCGTACCGCTGACAGCCTTGCCCTTCTGGGTCCGCGACACACCGACCTTGAAGTCCTCGGGCGCCGGCGTGGCCGGGCAGAACTTGCTGTACTGCTCCTTGCCGATGTAGTCATCACCGGTGATGTTGCGACAGCTGCCGGGCTCGTCGCCGGTGACCCGTTCGCTGCGCCCGACCTGGGTGCCGGTCATGTAGCCACCGCGCAGGGTCTGACTTCTGCCGACCTTCGGCGGCACTTTGCCGTTGCCGGCCTGCATGTACTGAGTTCCCGTCAGCTCACGGCCGGCACCTGTCTCGTCGCCGGTCACCCGGCTGGAGCGGCCCACGTTGTTACCCGTCACCGTCTTGCCCGTACGGGTCTGCGAACTGGTGATCTTCATCGGGCCGGCCTCGTTGCGCGTTCCGCAGAAGACCTCGGATTGATCGGCACCCACATACTGGGAACCGGTCACACGCTTGCACGTCCCGGGCTCGTCCCCGGTCACGCTTCGGCTGCGGCCGACCTCGTTGCCGGTGACGCGGTTGCCGTGTCCCGTGGGACTGACACCGACCCTGCGCGGCGATTTGCCGGGCTCGGTCTGGCAGAACTGGCGAAAGATGTCCGCACCCAGGTACTCGGTGCCGGTCACGTTGCGGCAGGTGCTGGCCTCGTCACCCGTGGTACGGACACTGCGACCGACCTGGGTACCGGTCACGGTCTGGCCGTAGGAGGTTTCACCGGCACCCACCTTCCAGGGAGCGTCCTGCGCAGGGCCGGGCCGGTTTGCGCTTTCCGCGGTCTGCCGGCTGCGTTTGCGCCCGCAGGGCTCGGACTTCTTCTGCCCGGCTCCCCCCTTTTGACTGCGCTGGGCCCGCAGGGTACGGGCGAGCTCCCGACTGGACAGGTTGGGATTGGCCGCCCGCGCGGTCTGTGCCTGGCTCGGGCCGTTGCCCTTCAGCCCTGCCTTGCCCCGTGACGACATGGCATGCCGCCGGGCGAGGGCCGCGGCCCGCCCTGTACTCATGGAGGCGCCCCGGCTGACGTTGCGGTTCACGGTGTGTTTCTTGGCCAGGGAACGGGACGGCGTCGCAGCTGCACTGTTGAGGCTGAGCCGACCGAGACCCTGATCGGAACCTTGAGCGTCGTTCTTCTTCACGGTCTGATCGACCGGTGCCCGCCCGCCTTTGCAGCCGCAGCCGCAGCCGGCTTTTTCCCGACTGGCAGCCGTGCTACCCGACTGCGCTTCCCCGGTCGAATCCGCACGGGTACGGTCCGCGATACTGATCCCGGCCTTCCCCCGGCTGGACATGGCCCGACGTCGCGCCCGCGAGGCGGCCCGTCCCGGTGAAGCGACCGCGTCCGCACCGGCAGCACGAACTGGGGCGCTGGGCACACTGGATGCGCCGGACGCCGCCGTCTTGGGCTTGCTGCCCGAGGCACTGCCCGCGGCACGGACACCCGCCTTGCCCTTCTCGGACATGGCGCGGCGTCGGGCGCGTGATGCCTCACGAGCACTGGAGGTGGGAGTGTTTGCAGTCTGTGCCATCTCTAACCCCGTCGCGTCGATGGTTGCCTTCCGTTACCGGGCTCAGCCGCGTCCTTCGAAGACCACGAACGCCAGACCCTGGCTCTGGGTGTAGTTGTCGTAGCCGAGCAGGCGGACATGGTGGTCCGGATAGGCGCGGTGACAGGCCTCCAGCTCGTTGATGACGTTGCCCAGGTTGGTCTCACCGAAGAACGGCAGCTTCCACATGGTCCAGTAATGGTTGGTGGCCTTGGAGGGGTGCTCGTGCTCGATGGCCGGCGTCCAGCCCTGGGCGAGCAGATAGACGATCTGCTCGTGGATCTCGTCCTGGGTCATGGGCGGCAGAAAGCCGAAGGTCTCAAGGGTGTGGGCGGTCTGGTAGTCGCCCATCTCGTACATGCTTGCCATGATCGTATCCTCGCTTCAGTTCAGTATCGGGTTCGCAGGCGGCGCCGAGGGCGCTCAGGCGACGTCCAGCTTGTCCACGGTCTCGAACTCGAACTTGATTTCCTTCCAGGTATCCATGGCCATGGCGAGCTCGGGACTGTTGGCAGCGGCCTCGGTCAGGATGTCGCGCGCCTCCTTCTCGAGTTCGCGGCCCTGGTTGCGAGCCTTTACGCAGGCCTCGAGCGCCACGCGGTTGGCCGCGGCGCCGGCCGCGTTGCCCCATGGATGGCCCTGGGTGCCGCCGCCGAACTGCAGGCAGGAATCGTCGCCGAAGATGGTGACCAGCGCCGGCATGTGCCAGACGTGGATACCGCCGGAGGCCACCGGGAACACGCCGGGCATGGAGCCCCAGTCCTGGTCGAAGAACACGCCGCGGGAGCGGTCCTCCGGCACGAAGGATTCTCGCAGCTGATCGACGAAGCCGAGGGTGGACGCGCGATCGCCTTCGAGCTTACCCACCACAGTACCGGAGTGCAGATGGTCACCGCCGGACAGGCGCAGACATTTGGCCAGCACGCGGAAGTGGATGCCGTGCTTGGGATGGCGGTCGATCACAGCGTGCATGGCGCGGTGGATGTGCAGCAGCATGCTGTTCTTGCGGCACCACTTGGCCAGGCTCGTGTTGGCGGTGAAGCCGCCGGTCAGGAAGTCGTGCATGATGATCGGCATGCCCAGTTCCTTGGCGAACTCAGCACGCTCGAACATCTGCTCGGCGTCAGGGGCGGTGACGTTGAGGTAATGCCCCTTGCGCTCGCCGGTCTCGTCCTGGGCCTTGAGCACCGCCTCGGCCACAAACTCGAAGCGGTTCTGCCAGCGCATGAACGGCTGGGAATTGACGTTTTCATCGTCCTTGGTCAGATCCAGGCCACCGCGCAGGCACTCGTAGACGGCGCGCCCGTAGTTCTTGGCCGACAGACCCAGCTTGGGCTTGATGGTGCAGCCCAGCAGCGGACGGCCGTACTTGTTGAGCCGGTCGCGCTCCACCTGAATGCCGTTGGGCGGACCCATGCAGGTCTTGATGTAGGCGATGGGGAAACGGATGTCTTCCAGGCGCAGGTGCTTGAGGGCCTTGAAGCCGAACACGTTGCCGACCAGGGAGGTCAGCACGTTGACGATGGAGCCCTCTTCGAACAGATCGATGGGATAGGCGACGAAGGCATAGAAGGACTCGGAGTCGCCGGGCACGTCTTCGATGCGGTAGGCGCGACCTTTGTAGTACTCGAGATCGGTCAGCAGCTCGGACCAGACGGTGCTCCAGGTGCCGGTGGAAGACTCCGCAGCGACAGCGGCGGCGACTTCTTCACGGGGAACGCCCGGCTGCCCGGTGCACTTGAAGCAGGCCAGCAGGTCCGTATCAAGCGGCACATAGTCTGGGGTCCAGTACATCTCGCGGTACTCTTTTACGCCCGCTTGGTAATTCGCGCTCATTGAGGAGTCCTCCTGTTTGCGATACTCAGTGTTAATCCATGGCTTCGCGTTACCGTTCCGCAGCCTGAGCCTCTGGAAATTGGTCGGCAGTGTAGGGGCAATAAATGATTAATGACAGTTTAACTTTCTTAAGTTTGTATTTACGGATCGTTTAACATCGAGACGCATCGAGGCGCCATTGGAGCGGAGTGTACGAAGGACATTGGGATAAAGGACAGTTTAATTTTTTAAAGATATTCTTTATTGATCGTTAATACTCCATTGAGCAACGAACTACTGAAGTGCCCGTCTGTCACGCCGATCGAACAGTGATACGTGACACAACAAGAGAGAATTTCCCCATTGTGCCGGTGCTTTACAGCCTGTTCCAGGCGACATAAAGTATCATCCGCCATGCTTGTTTATGCACCGCTACTCCTCCACGCGATGTAACCAACCATGAGGGCATCGGAATGACTGACGAGTTGGAAGAGGCGCACAAGCCGCAATTCGAATCGGCGCCTGGGCAGGCCCGCAAGGCGGCAACCGTCGAGGATTCCCTGGCCGCTGCGGCAGAGTTGAAGCCGATGGTGGGGGCCGTGCGGAAGCTGGCCCGCGAACGGCGCGCCGCCATCGGCAAGACGGGCAAGATGGCGCTGCCCCCGGAGGAACGTTGACGGCGGTCGGCGTTCAGCCGGCGCGCCTGCAGCGCCTCCCCGGGCCGGGCATTTCAGCGGCCCACTCGACACCAGACCCGGACACCACCTGTTCCCATCAGGCGATCCAGGTTCTGTGCGAACCCGACAATCTGGAAGCTTCTCGGGAAACGACGCCAAGGACGGCCACGCCTGTTGCCCCCGGGCCGGGTCTCCGTCATCCGGAATTAGCGCATTCCAAGCGCATCTGACAAGACCCCTGCAGCCTGTTCGGCAGCGGTGAAAGCGAGCGCTGCCCGTGCGGGCTCAGCAGCGATCCCCCCTACCACTTCTTCTGCAGTGATCCGGCGAACCGATCCTTCACTTCTGTCGCGCAACCTGTGCGCGCCATGGGAAAACCGCAACCACTGGTCGTAGGCTGCGAGAGAAGTCGTCCGTGCTATGGGACTCTGTCCGTGAAATCCGACATCGCACACATTCCACGGCTGGCGGGCATATCCCGCAGAAAGGATGCCCTCGAAGGGAGGATGGCATACCGGCTCCGCAACGGCCGAAGCCGGTGTGCTCATCTTTTGAGGTTTGCGATTACTTGCGAGAGTACGCGAGGCAGTAACCGTGGGGGCTGATCGAACCTTGCACAAGCTTGCAGCTACCGTTGGCAGTCGCCGAGCTGCCAGGATTGAACTGGATGCAGGTCGAGCATTCCTGACCTGCATCCGGGCGGTCCTGGTATTGCATGGCCGACTTCGGGACCTTGGCCGATGCGTTGCCCACCAACAGACTCGATCCGATAGTGGCACCGGCAACCATCACGGCACCCTTGAGCACGGAACGGCGGGAAATCTTCTTCTCGAAATCAGGCATAGAATATCTCCGAAAACGAAACATAACGGCGGCACGGTTACAGCTAATACACCGCCTACGTTGACTATGGGCCCAGGGGACGCGGCGTAGTCGTCGGACGTAAGGCCAGTCTGGTAGAGTCGCCCTGCGATGTATTGCACCGTGGCACAGGACACTCACATCGGGTTACAAGACTGGCACGGATCCGATGACATACCGGCAGGCACACATTGCGCAAATATCACGCGGGGTCCACGACCGAACATGCTGTCCGCCGTTTCCCTCGCACATTTGCCCGATCTGTGTTTCATTGAATCGCAACGCTTCCGTATGAACCATTTGACTCAACCCTGGTACGGGGACCTGTACCCATCGCTTCTCTTGCTCCGACGCTGCCTACTTTAGCGCGCCGGCGTTCGGCTACCATGATTCAGGTCAACAACATTGCGCATCAACAGGACGGATGCGGCACACTACGCCACTGCTATGTTCGGAAACCGATATATTTGATCGTACCTTCACACTCGTGCGCGATAATCAATTAAGAAAACCAGTGGATTGTTCGCACGAGTTTTCGCGCGCAGTGCTCAACTGCACCGTAGTAGCAGTACGGGTCCATTACAGTTGAGATCACTGTCTGACCGAGACAGCCATGAGCAAACAGCGCTGCGTCACCACGCCCTGTCTTCTCACATGCGACCGCATGCGTTGTCGGACACAATGTAGACTCGGCCTGCGGCCCGCGAACTGGCTGACTCTAGCCCAGTCCCCATATACACGGACACTCGAGCCAAAGGTTCGCGGCACAGCTTCTGTCTTCATGCCATATGGCGGATGCGCACCCGCAACCGTCTATAGCTATCGACGTCGACCGCATCCGGAGGGATCACTACGCGATGGATGCGGCCATCTTCGGTGCGCAGAGGCAGGACGACCAGCATCGGGTGCTCATGAACGGTGCGCTCCAGATGGGCCGACTGCCAGCGCCCGCCCGCGTGGACGCTCCAGGACCCGTCGGCTCCCCATACGATACTCGACGGCATCCGTACACGGATGCCCCGTTGCCGACGCAGCTCGCGCCAGCCACTGGCCAGTATGGCCGCGGTCAGCAGCACTCGCAGTGGCACCGAAAGCGGGGCAGCCCACGCGGCCAGCAGCGCCAGGGCATGAACACAGAACAGGAACCGGGCCAGTAACCGGGAGGGTTGTATCTCAAAGCGCAGCGGCGCTGCGAATGGCGTCGACGACATGACCGACCTCCTTGTCGGTGGGAATCATGCGGCCCATAAGACACTCCAGCAGGACCGCATCCGGATATTCCAGCAGGGCCGCGAAAGCGCGTCTGCCATCGCCGTCCAAGCGTTCGTAACCCCGGTCGAGGAAGGCCAGCAACAGTTCATCCAGCTCCCGCATGCCGCGACGGCATTGCCATTGAAGCCGGTTGCGTTCGGCCAGCCTATCGGACATGGCCCTTGCGGGTCCGGAGTCCACCGCCGGTGCGCCATCCGACGACACGACGGGGGCGCTCACAGGGAATGCTTCACCATCAGCTCCTTGATACGGCCGATGGCACGGGTGGGATTCAGTCCCTTGGGACACACTTCCACGCAGTTCATGATGGTGTGGCAGCGAAACAGCTTGAACGGTCCATCCAGGTCCGCCAGGCGTTCCTCGGTGGCTTCGTCGCGGCTGTCCGCCAGGAAGCGCCAGGCCTGCAGCAAAGCCGCCGGCCCCCGGAACTTGTCGGGGTTCCACCAGAACGAGGGACATGACGTGGAACAGCAGGCGCACAGGATGCACTCGTACAGTCCGTCCAGTTCGGCACGCTGGGCCGGGGACTGCAGACGCTCCACTTCGGGTTCCGGTTCCCTGTTGATCAGGTAGGGCTTCACCGCCCGGTACTGCTCGTAGAACTGGGTCAGGTCCACCACCAGGTCGCGGATCACCGGCAGGCCGGGCAACGGGCAGATGCGCACCGGCTCCTTGAGTTCCGCTAGGGGCGTGACGCAGGCCAGGCCATTGCGTCCGTTGATGTTCATACCATCCGAACCGCATACGCCCTCGGCGCAGGAGCGCCGAAAGCTGAGCGTCTCGTCATGGGCCTTCAATGCCAGCAACGCGTCCAGCAGCATCATGCCGGGGCGGATCTCGTCGGCCGGCAGCTCGAAGTCCTGCATGTACGGCCGTTGGTCGGTTTCCGGGTTGTAGCGGTAGACGGAGAATCGCATGGCAATGGCCTTTGGTCCCGGTATCAATAGACCCGCGGTTTGGGCGGAAACGAATCCACCGTCAGCGGCTTGATGCGCACGGGTTTGTAGTCCATGCGGCGCCCCTCTCGGAAATAAAGACTGTGGCGCAGCCAACGGACATCGTCCCGCTCGGGATAGTCGATGCGCGAGTGGGCGCCGCGGCTCTCGCGCCGCTCCAGCGCCGAACGCACGGTGCCCACGGCGATGTCCATCAGGTTCTCCAGCTCCATGGCCTCGATGCGGGCGGTATTGAACACCTTGCTGTGGTCCCGCAGCCGGGCATGGGTCAGGCGCTCTTCCAGTGCCAGGACCCGCTCCAGACCTTCCTTGAGCACCTCCTCGGTGCGGAACACTCCGCAGTAATGCTCCATGGCCTGCTGCAGCTCGCTGCGCAGGGCATCCACCGATTCCCCGTCGCCGCTGCCTTCCCAGCGGGCCAGACGGGCCAGGGCCCGCTCCACGCCGTCATGGGAAAGCGCACGGTGATAGCGGTTCTCCTGCAGATAGCCGGTGATGTGGTTGGCGGCCGCCCGGCCGAACACCAGAATGTCCAGCAGGGAGTTGCCCCCCAACCGGTTGCCGCCGTGCACCGACACACAGGCGCACTCGCCGGCGGCGTACAGGCCGGGAATCACTTCTTCAGGGCCGTGATGCTCGGGCACCACCACCTGAGCATGGCGGTTGGTGGGAATGCCTCCCATGGTGTAGTGGGCCGTCGGATAAACGGGAATGGGCGTATCGATGGGGTCGATATGCAGAAAGGTCAGCGCCGTGTCGCGTATGCCCGGCAGACGAGAGCGGATGACGTCGGCTCCCAGGTGATCGAGCTTGAGAAGGACGTAGTCCTTGTTCGGACCGCAGCCGCGTCCGTCGCGCACTTCCGTGGCGATAGCGCGGCTGACCACGTCGCGGCTGGCCAGATCCTTGACATGGGGCGCATAGCGCTCCATGAAACGTTCCCCCTCGCTGTTCACCAGATAGCCGCCTTCGCCGCGGGCACCTTCGGTGATCAACATGCCCTTACCGGCAACACCGGTGGGATGGAACTGGAAGAATTCCAGGTCCTGCAGCGGTATGCCGGCTCGCAGGGCCATCGCCATGCCGTCGCCGGTGTTAATCAGCGCATTGGTGTTGGTGCGGAACAACTGCCCGGCGCCACCGGTGGCAAGCAAGGTGGTCTTGGCCTCGATGATCATGGGCTTGCCGGTGGCGATGTCCAGCACGAGAGCGCCCAGAATGTAGCCTTCGTCGTCGCGGATCAGGTCGACGGAAAAGTATTCGTCGAAGAAATGGGTACGGGCCCGGATGTTCTGCTGGTACAGGGAATGCAGGATGGCGTGGCCGGTTCGGTCTGCCGCTGCGCAGGTGCGGGCGGCCTGTTCGCCGCCGAAGTCCCGGCTCTGGCCACCGAAGGGACGCTGGTAGATATGGCCGTTGTCCAGACGCGAGAACGGTACGCCGATGTGCTCGAGCTCGTAGACCAGCCGGGAGGCGGCCCGACACATGTACTCGATGGCGTCCTGATCGCCGAGGTAGTCGCTGCCCTTGACGGTATCGAACATGTGCCAGTGCCAGTTGTCGGGCAACACGTTGCCCAGCGCCGCATTGACGCCGCCCTGAGCGGCGACCGTATGGGAACGGGTGGGAAACACCTTGGACACCACCGCCACGCGTGCCTCGTCGCGGGCCAACTGCAGGGCGGCCCGCAACCCGGCACCACCCGCCCCCACGATCAGCGTATCGAACTTGCGCCGCGGCACGTTCGTCTCGCCGCCGGCCCGCGCCGCTTTGCGCCGTTCGCGCCAGTCGCCGCTCATCCGTTCACCGTCACCAGGAACAACACTCTAAGACCCCAGGCGGCGCAGGCGATCAGGGCCAGGGCGGCAGCGGCCAGCACCGCAACGCGCATTCCGGCGGGTCGAATATAGTCCATGATCACATCCCGCACCCCGACCCAGGCATGACCCACCACCGACAGTACGAACAGTGCCGCGGCAAGATTCACGAACGGTTCGGCAAGCCACGCATGCCAGGCTTGATAGCCCACCGGAGCGTTGAAAACGCCGAAGCGAATTACCACGAAGAGAATGAATCCGGCCAGATAGACGGCTGTGAAACGCTGCAGCAGCCAGGCTCGGAGCCCGTGGGCGGCACCGGTCACAGCAGAGCCCCCAGGTAGCCCAGCACCACCACCACGGCGGCCAGGTTCACCGCCCACGCACTGCGGTGCGCACGGCGCCGATCCACACCCATGTCCAGATCGATGAGCAGAAAGCGCAGGCCGGCGAACAGGTGGTGGGCCAGAGACCATACCACTGCAATGGAAAGCAGCTGCACGGGGACCGAGTGCCACAACGCGGCGGCCCGGGCATACCCATCGGGACCCTGGACCGAGAGGTCCAGAAGATAGATGCCCAGCGGCACCACCAGGAACAGGACCACACCGGCGAACCGATGTCCGAACGAGGCGACGGCGCCGACAGGCATGCGGATGCGCAGCAGATCGAGGAATTTCGGAGGTGGCTGGTGCCCGGTCATCTGGGGTTCATGCTCATTTGCGCTTTTATAGCATTCTACCGAACTGACACGCCAGCCCACTAGGGCCTGTACGTACGATGCGGATTACCACTGTCGCGGCCGGGAAGCCGCCACCCGAAGGGAAAGGGCCCGCCGTCCTCCCCCCGTTGTCCTCGCTCGCGCAGCGGGACGAGCGCGCCCCCGCCTCGCCGGGAGGGACGCGGGACCGGGGCACCGGCAACGGCGACTCCCGGCGTCCAAACCGGCCCTGGCCCGGCTGCTGACAGGGAGGCACAGATTGTCTACCATTTGGCCCCTGCAACCTGTGGGGCGTGCGCGATGAAAGCAGAGTGGAAAGAATTTCTCGAGAAGGCCGGCGCCGAGTTGTGCGACGGCGAAGTGGCCACCTACGGCAACCCGGACCAGGAACTGAGCATTGCCCTCACCGGCAATGTGTTCGCCGACCTTTCCCATCAAGGGATGATCGCCGTGCACGGCGCCGAGGCGGAGTCCTTTCTGCAGGGTCAGCTCAGCAACGACATCCGGCAGGTGGACGAGGGACACAGCCAGCTCAGCAGCTACTGCAGCCCCAAGGGCCGCATGCTGGCCAGCTTCCGGGTATTCCGACGGGGCGACACCTACTACCTGCGAATGCCGGCGTCGCTGGTGGACTCCACATTGAAGCGCCTGCGCATGTTCGTACTGCGCGCCCAGGTCACTCTGGATGACGCCAGCAACACGTTCGTACAGATTGGGGTGACGGGACCCGGCGCCCCCGACCAGCTGATGGAGTTCTTCGGAGTGCTGCCGGAAGCGGTGGACGACGCGGTGCAGGCCAAGGACTGCACGCTCATTCGGGTCCCCGGCGCACATTCGCGCTACGAAATTTACGGCCCCCTGGAAAGCATGCGCAAGCTGTGGGATACGTTGAATGTGCGCAGCGCCCCAGTCGGCTCCACGGCGTGGGCGCTGCTGGACATCATGGCCGGCATTCCCGTTATCTATCCAGCCACCGCCGATGCCTTCGTGCCGCAGATGGCGAACATGCAGCTCATCGGCGCCGTGAACTTCAAGAAGGGCTGCTATCCCGGACAGGAAGTGGTGGCCCGCACCCAGTATCTGGGCAAGCTCAAACGTCGCATGTATCTGGGACGGGTATCCACGGAACAGACACCCGCACCCGGCGACGAACTGTTCTCACCGGGCACCGGAGACGAACAGAGTACCGGTCGCATCGTGGACGCACGCCCCCATCCGGACGGGGGCTATGCTCTGCTCGCAGTGGTACAGATCGCCAGCGCCGAGGGAGACACCCTGCACTACGGCGCGCTGGACGGTCCGGCTGTGGAACTGCTGGCCCTGCCCTATCCGTTTCAGGAGACCGAAGCCGGCAGTGCCTCTTGAAGAGGCCGGCCGCGCGCTCACGGACGCATGTGAGGAAACAGCAGCACGTCGCGGATCGACGGTGAATCGGTAAACAGCATCACCAGCCGGTCGATACCGATGCCTTCGCCGGCGGTGGGCGGCATGCCGTGCTCCAAAGCGGTGATGTAGTCCGCGTCGAAGTGCATGGCCTCCTCGTCGCCGGCTTCCTTCTCTTCCACCTGACGCCGGAAGCGCTCCGCCTGATCCTCGGCATCGTTCAACTCCGAGAAGCCGTTGGCGATCTCCCGCCCCCCCACAAAGAACTCGAAGCGGTCGGTGACGAACGGGTCGTCGTCGTTGAGGCGCGCGAGAGGCGAGACCTCGGTGGGATAGGCAGTGATGAAGGTCGGATGCTTGAGGTTTGCCTCCACCGTCTTCTCGAAGATCTCGATCTGCACCTTGCCCAGCCCCCAGGAAGCCTTCAGGGGTATGCCGAGGTGGCTGGCCAGTGCCCGGGCTTCGTCCAGATCCTCCAACCGTGCGGCGGTCACGTCAGGATTGAAGTGCAGGATCGACTCCTTGACCGTCATGCGATCGAAGGGCTTGCCGAAATCGTACTCTTCGCCCTGCCAGGTCAGGGTGGTGGAGCCGAGCAGCTCCTGGGCCATGGTGCGCAACAACGTCTCGGTGAGATCCATCAGATCGTGATAGTCCGCATAGGCCTCGTAGAATTCCAGCATGGTGAATTCGGGATTGTGGCGCGTTGAAAGGCCTTCGTTGCGGAAGTTGCGGTTGATCTCGTAGACCTTCTCGATGCCGCCCACCACCAGACGCTTGAGATAAAGCTCGGGGGCGATGCGCAGGAACAGCTGCATATCCAGAGCATGATGGTGGGTCGTGAACGGCCGTGCCGTGGCACCGCCGGGAATCATCTGCATCATCGGGGTTTCCACTTCCATGTAACCCCGGGCGTTCAGGAATTCGCGGATGTACTGCACGATGCGGGTGCGCATCTGGAAGGTGCGGCGGGTGACGTCGTTCATGATCAGGTCCAGATAGCGCTGGCGGTAGCGCGCCTCCTGATCGGTGAGCCCGTGGAACTTGTCGGGCAGCGGCCGCAGGGACTTGGTGAGCAGGCGCGCATCCTCGGCCTTGACCGTGAGCTCGCCGGTCTTGGTCTTGAACAGAGTGCCTTCCACGCCCACGATATCGCCGATATCCCAACCCTTGAACTGCTGATAACGCCCTTCGGGCAGGGCGTCGCGCTCCAGGCGCAGCTGGATGCGGCCGGACATGTCCTGCAGATGCGCAAAGCTTGCCTTGCCCATCACCCGCTTGGCCATCAGCCGGCCGGCCACGCACACGCGGCGGGGATTCGCCTCCAGCGCCTCGTTGTCCTGGTCGCCGTACTCGGCATGCAGCTCGCCGGCCATCACGTTGCGCCGGAAATCATTGGGGAACGCGATGCCCCGCTCGCGCAGGGCCGCCAGCTTGGCGCGGCGTTCGGCAATCAGGCGGTGTTCGTCTTGGTTATCGGTCATCGCGGGTTCGTCAAGTTCGTTTGAGTCGTCGGTAGGAATCGCTGCCCGGCGCCGGGTCAAAGACCGGCCTTCAGGCTGGCCTCGATGAAATCGTCCAGATCGCCGTCCAGCACCGCCTGGGTGTTGCCCACCTCCACGCTGGTGCGCAGATCCTTGATGCGGGACTGGTCCAGCACATAGGAGCGGATCTGGCTGCCCCAGCCGATGTCCGACTTGGACTCCTCCAGGGCCTGCTGCTCGCTGCGCCGCTTGTGCATCTCCAGCTCGTAGAGCTTGGCCTTGAGCTGCTTCATGGCGGTGGCGCGGTTCTTGTGCTGGGAACGGTCGTTCTGGCACTGCACCACGATGCCGGTGGGTTCGTGGGTGATGCGCACCGCCGATTCGGTCCGGTTCACATGCTGACCGCCGGCGCCGCTGGCCCGGTAAACGTCCACCCGCAGGTCCGCCGGATTGATGTCGATATCGATATCGTCGTCCACCTCGGGGGAGACGAACACCGCGGCAAAGGAAGTGTGACGGCGGTTGCCGGAATCGAACGGCGACTTGCGCACCAGACGGTGCACACCGGTTTCGGTGCGCAGCCAGCCGAAAGCGTAATCACCCTCCACCTTGACGGTGGCGCTCTTGATGCCGGCCACTTCCCCGGGCGACACTTCGATCAGCTCCGCCTTGAAGTCATGGCGCTCGGCCCAGCGCAGATACATGCGCAGCAGCATCTCGGCCCAGTCCTGGGCCTCCGTGCCGCCGGAACCGGCCTGGACGTCCAGGAAGGCGTTGGACTGGTCCATCTCCCCCGAGAACATGCGGCGGAACTCCAGGGCCGCGATTTCCGACTCCAGCTTGCCCAGGTCGGAGGTCACCGCGTCGGCCGTGTCCTGGTCGTCCTCGTCGCGGGCGATCTCGATCAGGTCGCCGGCATCGGCCAGCGCCTGTTCCATCTTTTCGAGGGTTCCCACCACCTCTTCCAGGCGGGCCCGTTCGCGGCCCAGTTCCTGGGCCCGTTCCGGATCGTTCCAGACGTCGGGCTGTTCCAGCTCGCGGGTGACCTCGGTCAGGCGTTCGCGCTTGGTATCGAAGTCAAAGATACCCCCTCAGGGACTGGGAACGCCCTTGCAGGTCTTTGATCTGAGTAACGATCGGGTTGATTTCGAGCATGATTTGAAATGCGCTTGTTGGGTTGACGACAAGCCGACAATGATACTACCGCAAGCGCCCCGGTGTCACGTCTTGCGATGGGAAAACACTGCCGACTCAGCCGCTTAGATGGCCTCCCCGGAATACCCGAGACAGCCGACTCGGAAAGCGCCGACCGCTAGCGGCGGCCGTCGCCCTGCAGGTAGTCGCGCAGCGCCACCGCATTGTTGTGCTCCCGGTCCTTGGCACCGAACAGCAGGGTCACGCGCCGTTCCCCGGCGCACTGCGCCAATCTGTCCACAAGCTCCGATTTCCCGTCCAGCTCCCGGAAGTACCGCTGCTTGAATTCCTCCCACCTGCTCTGGTCGTGCCCGTACCATTTGCGCAGGTCGCTGCTGGGGGCCACGTCCTTGAGCCATTGGTCCAGCCGCGCATCCGCCTTGCGCACACCGCGGGGCCAGACCCGGTCCACCAGCACCCGTTCACCGTCGCTGGGACTGGGTTCGTCGTACACCCGTTTCACCTGGATGTTCATGCCCGGCTCTCCTGCCCCCACAGTCCATGACTCCAAGGATAGACAAGCACGGCGCGCGGCCCGGCAACGGCCGAACGGACCCTTTGCGGAACATCTATCAGCGGCCGGCAATATGCTCGACGACCAGCTGCACGGTGCGCGTTCCCCGAAATTCGTTCACGTCCAGGCGGTAGACCAGCCGCACCCTGGCCCCCACAGCCCCGTACTCGTCGTCGGCCTGGTTGAAGGCGATGGCATCCAGCACCGGCTCACCTCCTTCAGGAACGACCGCCAGTTTCAAGTGGCGCTCGCCCACCACGCGCCGGCTGCGCACCTCGAACAAACCATCGAACAGCGGCTCCGGAAATCCCTGGCCCCAGGGGCCGGCGTTGCGCAGGCGTTCCGCCGTCTCCAGGGAAAAGTCCGCGCATGCCAGCTCCCCATCGCTGTAGATCACACCCCGCAGGGCGTCCTCGTCCACCCGTTCCCGCACCACCTCGTCGAAAGCGACCTGGAAGGATTCCAGATGAGCACGGGGCAAGGACAGACCGGCCGCCATGGCATGCCCGCCGAAGCGGTCGATGAGCGTGGGGTGTCGGGCCGCCACCGCGTCCAGGGCGTCGCGGATATGCAGCCCGGGCACCGAGCGGGCCGAACCCTTGAGCTCCCCCTCGGCGGCTTGCGCAAAGGCGATCACCGGACGATGCAGGCGTTCCTTGATCCGCGAGGCCAGAATGCCGATCACGCCCTGATGCCAGCGCTCGTCGAACAGGCACAGCCCGGTGGGCAGCCCGTCGCCGTCCAAGTGCAGGCGTTCGAGCTCCTCCAGAGCCTGGGCCTGCATCTCGGCCTCGATGGTGCGGCGCTCGCGGTTGAGTTGATCGAGGCGGGCCGCCATCTCCCGCGCCCGGCCCGGGTCGTCGGCGAGCAGGCATTCGATGCCCAGGGACATGTCCTCCAGGCGCCCGGCGGCGTTCAGCCGCGGTCCGACCACGAACCCCAGATCGGCCGCGGTGATGCGACCGCGGTCCCGGCCGGCCAGCTCCAGCAGGGCCGCGATGCCCGGCACGCAGCGTCCGGCCCGGATACGGCACAGCCCCTGGTGCACCAGGATGCGGTTGTTGTGGTCCAGGGGCACCACATCGGCCACCGTGCCCAGGGCCACCAGGTCCAGCAGCTCGGCCAGGTTGGGCTCGCGGCCACCGCCCCGGTCGAACCAACCGTCGGCGCGCAGTCTCGCCCGCAGGGCCAGCAGCACATAGAACGCCACCCCGACGCCCGCCAGGTGCTTGCTGGGGAAGGTGTCGCCGGCCAGGTTAGGATTGACGATGGCGTCGGCGGCCGGCAGTCGGTCGCCGGCCAGGTGGTGATCGGTCACCAGCACCCGGATGCCCCGGGCGTGCGCCGCTGCCACGCCTTCGATGCTGGAGACGCCGTTGTCGACGGTCATGATGAGCTGCGGCCGCTGGGCGGCCGCCACCGTCACGATCTCGGGTGTCAGCCCGTAGCCGTACTCGAAGCGGTTGGGCACCAGGTAGCGTACGTCGGCGGCTCCCAGCGCCCGCAGGCCCCGCACCACCAGTGCCGAACTGGTGGCCCCGTCGGCGTCGAAGTCGCCCACCACCAGGACCCGCTGGCGCTCCCGCAGCGCGGTCTCCAACAGAGTCACCGCCTCATCCAGCCCGCC
>Ga0307441_1000050_pt1 | contig 54180 bp, 58 predicted proteins | sample SalMarWE160420MG_FD_202149 | JGI IMG/M metagenome (GOLD analysis project Ga0307441, IMG submission 202149) | Salt marsh sediment microbial communities from the Plum Island Ecosystem LTER, Massachusetts, United States - WE1604-20 | ecosystem: Environmental > Aquatic > Marine > Intertidal zone >... | reverse complement strand
GCACTTGGGGCCCACACGGCAGGCCGGCGCCGGGGAGCCCTACTCTTCTTCGGGGCCGGGGCGCTGAAAGTCGGTGCCGTGGCAGGCCGGGCAGGGCGGGATCTTGCCGGTGTGGTGAAAGTGAATTTCTTCGCCGCAGCCGGTACAGCGCAGGGCGCCGGGACCGGTGACCTCGCCGGTGTGCCACAGCGAGTGCTCGGCGAGCTCTTCCTGAAACTGCAGCATCTGCAGGCGCGTCTGATCGGCAACCCCGAACATTGCGTCCAGCATGCGGTCCTCGATCAGCTCCAGGTCAATTTTCAGCCAGTCCCGCAGGTCGGTGCCGGTTTCGTTGATGTAACGCGCCGCGTCCTGCAGGTCCCGCTGCAGGTACATGGCCACCTTGTCCGCCTCTTCCCGGGTGAGCTCGCCGAGCTCCACCGCCTTTTCGCGCGCCTGTTCTATGTTGCGATGCAGACTCGGGACGGCCTTGTCGCCGGCCTGGTCGATGTTGGCCTTGACCCGTTCCATCATCCGGTCGTAGCCCCGGCTGAGTCGCTCCTCGCGCGGGGATTCGGGGTGTTTTTCGCTCATGGAGTTCTGCCTGCGTTGGATGTCATTCTGATGGTCGTTAGTTTGAACCATGGGGGCACCCAGGGGAAGCGCGCCGGCCGCCGAGGTTTGTTGTTTGCCCGGGCTCGCCTACGGTATGCTTGATTTTTTGAGTCAGCAGAGTCACCTATCGGCCATGTCAGAACCCTACAGCCCCGACCGTATCGAAGCCCAGGCCCAGCGCTACTGGGACGACAATCAGACTTTTCGGGTGGTGGAGCGTGGTGACCGGCCGAAATTCTATTGCCTGTCCATGTTTCCGTACCCCAGCGGACGGTTGCACATGGGCCATGTGCGCAACTACACCATCGGAGACGTGATCGCCCGCTACCGGCGTATGCGGGGCGACAATGTGCTGCAGCCCATGGGATGGGACGCCTTCGGTCTGCCGGCCGAGAACGCGGCGATTCAGAACCGGGTGCCGCCGGCGCGCTGGACCTATCAGAACATCGACTACATGCGTACCCAGCTCAAGCGTCTGGGGTTCGGCTACGATTGGGATCGCGAACTGGCGACCTGCGACCCGCGTTACTACCGCTGGGAACAATGGCTGTTCACCCGCCTGTTCGCCAAGGGGCTGGTGTACAAGAAGACCGCACCGGTCAACTGGTGTCCCCACGACTTGACGGTGCTCGCCAACGAGCAGGTGATCGACGGCCGCTGCTGGCGGTGCGACACGGTGGTGGAGCGCAAGGAAATCCCGCAGTGGTTCATGAAAATCACCGACTATGCGGATGAGCTGCTGGCCGAGCTGGACCGGTTGCCGGGCTGGCCCGATGCGGTGCGCACCATGCAGCGCAACTGGATCGGACGCTCCGAGGGCCTGGAACTGGAGTTCGAGGTTCAGGGCCACAGCGAGCCGTTGACCGTGTTCACCACACGTCCGGATACCTTGATGGGCGTCACCTATGTGGCAGTGGCGGCCGAGCATCCTCTGGCCCTGGAGGCGGCACGCAGCGCGCCGGCATTGAATGCCTTCATCGACGAGTGTCGCCATGCCAGCGTCGCCGAGGCGGCGGTGGAGACCATGGAAAAGAAGGGCATGGCCACTGGCCTGCACGCCGTGCATCCCATCACCGGCGATGCGGTGCCCATCTGGGTGGCGAACTTCGTGTTGATGGGCTATGGCACCGGGGCGGTGATGGCGGTGCCCGGCCACGACCAGCGGGATTTCGAATTTGCGCGCAAGTACGGCCTGCCCATTCGTCAGGTGATCTTTCCCGCGGACGGTTCCCAGGCCGATGTTTCGGAGGCCGCCTACATCGACAAGGGTGTGCTTGGCAACTCCGGTGCGTTCGACGGACTCGACTACCAGGGCGCCTTCGACGCCATCGCCGGACAGTTGGAGGATGCCGGTCGCGGTCGCCGGACCGTGAACTACCGGCTGCGGGACTGGGGCGTATCACGGCAGCGTTACTGGGGTTGCCCCGTTCCCATCATCAACTGTCCCGACTGCGGCGCGGTGCCGGTGCCCGACAAGGACTTACCGGTGGTACTGCCCGAGGATGTGGCCTTCGACGGGGTGGGCTCGCCCATCAAGAAGATGGCCGAGTGGTACACCACGACCTGTCCGCGCTGCGGCGGTACCGCCGAACGGGAAACGGATACGTTCGACACCTTCATGGAGTCGTCCTGGTATTTCGCCCGCTATGCCTGCGCCGACAACGACCAGGCCATGCTGGATGCGCGCGCCAATTACTGGTTGCCGGTGGACCAGTACATCGGCGGCATCGAGCATGCCATTCTGCATCTGCTTTACGCGCGTTTCTTCCACAAGCTGCTGCGGGATGTCGGCCTGGTCAATTCCGACGAGCCGTTCGCCAATCTGTTGACCCAGGGCATGGTGCTCAAGGACGGTGCCAAGATGTCCAAGTCCAAGGGCAACACCGTCGATCCCCAGGCACTGATCGACCGTTACGGCGCCGATACCGTGCGTCTGTTCACCATGTTCGCCGCACCGCCCGAGCAGTCGCTGGAATGGTCGGATGAAGCGGTGGCCGGCGCCTATCGCTTCCTCAAACGGTTGTGGGCGCTGGGAGAGCGGCCTGAGTATGCGTTCGAGCACTTCGACACAGCCAACAAGCGCCGTCACCTGCTGGCCGACTTCGACTGGTCCGAGCTCCCGGAATCCCACAAGAAAGCCCGCGCCCAGATCCATCAGTCGGTCGATCAGGCGGTGCGCGATTTCGAACGCTACCAGTTCAATACGGTGGTGGCGGCCTGCATGAAGATCGTCAATTCCCTCGGCGCCATGGAGCCGGTGGACGAGGAAAGCCCCTCGGCCCGCGGCCAGGCGGCGGTACTGTTCGAGGCTGTGGATATGCTGCTGCGTCTGCTGGCCCCCATCGTGCCCCATATCAGCCACGGCTTGTGGAGTACCCTGGCGGCGACCGATGCCAAGGCGGTGGTGGACGCCCCCTGGCCCGCCGCCGATCCCACCGCCCTGGAGCGGGACATGATCGAACTGGTAGTGCAGGTCAACGGTAAGGTCCGCGGACGGGTGTCGGTTGCCGCCGACAGCGACCGGACGGCGCTGGAGTCGGCCGCCATCGCCGACGAGAACGCCCAGCGGTTCATCGCCGGCAAGTCGGTGCGCAAGGTCATTGTAGTGCCGGGTAAACTGGTCAACATCGTCGTCTGACGTACGCAGCGGGCGAGGCCCGGGAGAGGACTACGTTGGCAAGCAATGGTTATCACACCCGGCAGCGCAATCTTTGGTGGGCGGTCCTGTGGTGTCTGGCGGCGTCGCTGGCAGGATGCGGGTTTCACCTGCGCGGCCCGGTGCATCTGCCCCCCCAGATGCACAGCACCTATATCCAGGGAGGTGGCCGGTTCAGTCCGCTGATGACGGACCTGCGCCAGTCGTTGAAAGATTCCGGGGTTTCGGTGGTGGACGGTCCGGCGCAAGCCAGCGCGGTGTTGCGGATTCTGGGACAGCAGGCCGACAAGCGGGTCCTGTCGGTGGGAGCGGACGGCCGTCCCAGGGAGTCGGAGCTGTATTCCCGCGTGCGATTCGACGTCACCGACGCCAAGAGCGGCAAGCCGTTGCTTTCGCCTCAGACACTCGAGGTACGCCGGGACTATCTGGTCAGCGTGACCAACGTGCTGGGGACGGCCAGCGACGAGGCCTTTGCCCGCAAACAGATGGATCGCGATCTCGTGCGCATGATGATGATGCGTCTGGAGGCGCTCACCCGTTGACCATGGCACTGGACGAGCGGCTGTCGGGGTAGGCATTTATGCAGGTGCGTCTTGAACAACTGGACGGGCAACTCAATGGCGGCCTGGCTCCCGTCTACCTGCTGTACGGAGAAGAAACGTTGCTCGTGCAGGAGGCTGCCGACGCCATACGGGCCCGTGCCCGCGCCGAAGGCTACAGCAGCCGGGAAGTCATGCACGTGGAGAGCGGCTTCGACTGGAACGCGTTGGCCCAGGCCTCGAACAGCCTGTCTCTGTTCGCCGAGCGCCGTATCATCGAGTTGCGTATACCGGGTGCCAAGCCGGGCGATGCCGGTGCCAAGGCATTGCGTGCCTACGCCGAGCGTCCTCCCGAAGACACCCTGCTGCTGGTGATCGCCGGCAAGCTCGATGCGGCGGCGCGCCGCAGCCAGTGGGTCAAGGCTCTGGAGGGCGCCGGCGTGGGGATCCCGGTCTGGCCGGTGGATGCACGGCGCCTGCCCGCGTGGATCCGCCGGCGCATGGAGCAGGCGGGACTGCATCCGACGCCGGCGGCGATTTCGCTGTTGGCCGACCGGGTGGAGGGCAACCTGCTGGCCTGTGCCCAGGAGATCGAAAAGCTGCGCCTGCTGCAGGAGCCGGGCCCCGTCGATGCCGAGGCGGTGGCGGCGGCCGTTACCGACAGCGCCCGTTTCGATGTATTCACGCTGGTGGACAGTGCGCTGGGCGGCGCCGCGGCCCGCAGCAACCGTATTCTTGCCGGCTTGCGGGCGGAGGGCGTGGAGCCGGTGCTGGTGCTGTGGGCGCTGGCCCGCGAACTGCGCGTGCTGGCCGCCATGGCCCGCGAGGTCGCGGCCGGCGAAAGCCCGGACCGGGTGCTGGCGCGCCGCCGGGTGTGGGATTCCCGCAAGCCTGCGCTCAAAGCCGCCCTGGGGCGGTACCGGGCACCGGCCTGGCAGAGCCTGCTACGCCAATGCGCAGTTATCGATCGGATGGTAAAGGGCCAGGCCCCGGGCAACCCCTGGGACGAACTGGTACAATTGACATTGCGAATCGCCGGTCATCGGTTAGTGTCGGCGCATTGAGCTGATAACTTGCTGTTATACTTGAAAAATGACAGTTTTATCCGCCAGCGGGCGGTTGTTCTTCTGACGGGCCGTGAACATGGGTGCCAACGCAGAATCGATGGATTTTGACGTCGCCGCGTACATGCAGGATGTGGGGCGCCGCGCCCGGGCTGCCGCGCGGGCATTGGGGCGCGCCGAAACGGGCGCCAAGAACGCCGCCCTGGCGGCCACGGCGGCAGCCATCGAAGGGGCGGCGGATCACCTGAAGGCGGAGAACCGCCGCGACCTGGAGGCCGGTGCCCAGCGCGGCCTGGATACCGCCATGCTGGACCGGCTGGAGCTGAACGACGCCCGCCTGGCCGCCATGGCCGAGGGCCTGCGCCAAGTCGCCTCCCTGCCGGATCCGGTGGGCAGCATCAGCGACCTCAACTACCGCCCGTCGGGCATCCAGGTGGGCCGCATGCGCGTCCCACTGGGAGTCATCGGTATCATCTACGAGTCGCGGCCCAACGTCACCGCGGATGCCGCCGCGCTGTGTCTGAAGGCCGGCAATGCGGCCATTCTGCGCGGCGGCTCGGAAGCCATCCATTCCAATCGCGCCATTGCCGCCTGCATCCACGAAGGCCTGGCCGCCGCCGGTCTGCCGGCCGACGCGGTGCAGGTGGTGGACACCACCGACCGGGCGGCGGTGGGCGAACTGCTGCGCATGAAGGACTACGTGGACGTCATCGTTCCCCGCGGCGGCAAAGGCCTCATCGAGCGGGTCAGCAACGAGTCGCGGGTGCCGGTGATCAAGCATCTGGACGGCGTCTGCCACGTGTACGTCGACGATCGGGCGGATTCGGACAAGGCCGTGCGAGTCGCTGTCAACGCCAAGACCCAGCGCTACGGCACCTGCAACACCATGGAGACCCTGCTGGTGGCCGAGGGGATCGCCGAGCGCCTGCTGCCCGAGTTGGGGCGGGCCTACGAGGAAGCCGGCGTGGAACTGCGCGGCTGTCCGCGAACCCGGGAGATTCTGCCTGCCGCCACGCCGGCCACCGAGGCCGATTGGGACGCCGAATACCTGGCCCCGATCCTCGCCGTGCGGGTTGTGGACGGGTTGGACAGCGCCATGGAGCATATCGCCCGCCACGGCTCGCAACATACCGACGCCATCATTACCGAGGATTTCAGCCGCGCCCGCCGGTTCCTGCGGGAGGTGGATTCCAGCTCGGTGATGGTCAACGCTTCGACCCGCTTTGCCGACGGTTTCGAATACGGGTTGGGTGCCGAGATCGGCATCAGCACAGACAAGCTGCACGCCCGCGGACCAGTTGGCCTGGAGGGGCTGACCACTCTCAAATACGTGGTGCTCGGCGACGGCCATGTACGCAAGTGAGGGGCAATGCCGACGGTGACCGCCAATTGCCGGTTTGAGGTCACGATGCGTCTCCAGCCGATTCCGGCGGCGGACGCCGGTGCGACGCCGGGGTGCGAACCTCGGACGGCACGACACCATCGATGATCGGTATCCTTGGCGGCACTTTCGATCCCATTCATTTCGGTCATCTGCGTCCGGCTCTGGAATTGCTGCAGGAGCTGGGTCTGGACCATGTGCGTCTGCTGCCGGCCCATGTGCCGCCCCACCGGGACGTTCCCCACGCCACGCCGGCGCAGCGCCGCCGTATGGTGGAGCTGGCCGTGCGGGACCAGCCGGGCCTGTGCCTGGACGACCGGGAGCTGCAGCGCGAAGGGCCGTCCTACATGGTCGATACCCTGCAATCGCTGCGCGGGGAGGTGGGCGCACGCCCCCTGTGCCTGATGTTGGGAATGGACGCATTTATCGGTCTTCCCGGTTGGCACCGCTGGGAGGAACTGATCGAGCTCGCACACTTGGTCGTCATGCGTCGCCCAGGTTGGGAGGCGCCCGACGAGGGTCCCCTTGGGGCGCTCATTCGCAGCCGACAGGTGGGACAGGCGACCGAGCTGGCACGGTCCGCGGCGGGCGGTCTACTGTTTTGTACGGTCACCCAGCTCGAAATTTCCGCGACCTACATCCGCCAGCAATTGAGCCAGGGCATGAACCCCCGTTACTTGCTTCCGGACCGGGTGCTGGGCTATCTACGGGACGAACATATCTACGACTAGCGGCCTGTCACGCCGCGGGACCAAAGATGGGACGATATGCAAGCTGAGGCGTTGAAGGAGCTGGTGGTAAAGGCCTTGGAGGATCTCAAGGCCAAGGATATCAGGGTACTGGACGTGCGCGAGCGGACCTCCATCACGGACGTGATGGTGTTCGCCAGCGGCACCTCCGATCGGCATGTGAAATCCCTTGCCGACAACGTGATTCACGAGGCCAAGAAAGCCGGCATGCCGCCTCTGGGTGTGGAGGGTGAACGCGAGGGCGAGTGGGTGCTCGTCGACCTGGGCGAAATCGTGGTCCACGTGATGCTGCCCCGCATACGCGATTTCTACAACCTGGAGAAGCTCTGGTCGGTGGGCGACGGGAGCGAGTCTGTCTTGCCGGCGCGCAACGCGGGCAAGTGATGCCCGCCGGCGTGTGGCGGCGTGGATTGTCATGCAGATTCACCTGATCGCGGTGGGTACCCGACTGGAAAGCTGGGTCGAAGCGGGTTACCAGGAGTATGCCAAGCGCCTGCCCAGGGAGTGCGCCTTGCGCCTGGTGCAGATTTCCCCCGGCAAGCGCACCCGCAGCGCGGATCCGGCGCGGGCCGTGCGCGAGGAGGGCGAACGCATGCTGGCCGCCATTCCCCGGGACAGCATGGTGGTGGCCCTGGACGTGACAGGCCGCAGTTGGAGCACCGAGGGGCTTGCCGATCAACTGCGGGCCTGGCTGGCCGACGGTCGGGACCGCGCTCTGCTGATCGGGGGCCCTGACGGATTGTGGCAGGACTGCGAGGCCCGGGCGGATATGCGCTGGTCGCTGTCGGCCCTTACCCTGCCGCATCCATTGGTACGCATCCTGGTGGCCGAGCAGCTGTACCGGGCCTGGAGCATCGTGGCCGGCCATCCCTATCATCGCGGTTAAGCGGTACGAGCCGGGCAACCTATGGTCTTCGATAGTCCCGCCGAGCGTATTCCCGGTATCTATCTGGCGTCCGGGTCGCCCAGACGCCGGGAGCTGCTCGCCCAGATGGGGGTACCCGTCCAGCGCCTGGTTGTCGATGTGGACGAGACCCTGGTTGCGGACGAAAGCCCGGACTACTACGTCAGCCGGCTGGCCGTCGACAAGGCGCGGGCCGGGTGGCGGGCGCCCGAGCGGCAGGCGGATGCGCCGGTGCTGGGGGCGGATACGGTGGTCGTGCTGGACGAGCGGGTGCTCGGCAAGCCCCGCGACCGGGACGACGGCCTGGCCATGCTGGCGCAGCTGAGCGGGCGCAGTCACCGGGTGTTGAGCGGTGTGGCGCTGGTGCAGGGAAGCCGTGAGGCCGTGAGAGTCAGTGTCAGCACCGTGACCTTCCGGGTGGTCAGCGAACGGGAGCGCCGGGCCTATTGGGAAAGCGGCGAACCATCGGACAAGGCCGGCGCCTATGCCATTCAAGGACTGGGGGCGGCCTTCGTGAGCCGTCTGGAGGGCAGCTACTCCGGGGTGATGGGGCTGCCGGTGTACGAGACGGCGCAACTGTTGGGCGATTTCGGCTACGAGCTGATCCCGGTCTGGCGGCGCCCGGGCTGACGGAGGCGATTTTCGCTCCGGCGTCTGAGGCATGGGTCACGGTTACTGTTTCCATGCCGGGATAAAAGCGGGTGAACGTCCGGCGGCCGTCCCGCAGGCGGGGTACCGCGACGCCGCAACCCTGCGTGCTGCAACCGCCGGTCGCCGGCCTGCGTGGAAGTGACCGACAACGTGGATGAACGTGTCAATGATTGCTGGAATCTCGACTGTGCCGTCTGTACCCGGCCTGCGCCCCCTCCGTGCCCTGGCGTGTCCCGGCACGCCTGTACCGCGTCAGCATCCCGGATGCCCGTCCAATAGGGGGGGCAAGGGTCTGTCATGAGCGAGGAGATTCTGGTCAATGTGACCCCCCGCGAAACCCGTGTGGCGCTGGTGGAAAACGGCGTCCTGCAGGAGGTGTTCATCGAGCGCACACGGCGCCGCGGGTTGGTTGGCAACGTCTACAAGGGTGTCGTGACCCGCGTGCTTCCGGGCATGCAGGCGGCATTCGTGAGCATCGGACTGGAGCGGGCCGCGTTTCTGCATGCCTCGGATATCGCGGCGGTGGACGGCGATGGGCCGGGCGGCGAGCGCAAGACCGACAACATCACCCAGCTCGTGCACGAAGGACAGCAGGTACTGGTGCAGGTCATCAAAGACCCGCTGGGCACCAAGGGTGCCCGGCTCACCACCCACATTACCATTCCTTCGCGCTGTCTGGTCCTGATGCCGGGGGCCTGCAACATCGGGGTCTCCCAGCGTATCGAAGACGATGCCGAGCGCACACGCCTCAAGGAAATCGTTCAACGCGGCATGGCGGAATCGGAGGCTCACGGCTACATCGTGCGTACCGCCGCCGAAGGCGCCAACCCCGAAGCGCTGATCGCCGATATGGTGTTTCTGCGCAAGCTCTGGACTTCCATCCAGGAGCGTGCCAGCCGTGCGGCGCCCGAGACGATCGTGTACGAAGATCTCCCTCTGGTGCTGAGGGTGCTGCGCGACATGGTCGGAACCGCGGTGGAGAAAGTGCGTATCGATTCCCGGGAGACTTTCCAGAAGGCGATGCCGTTCGTGCAGGAGTTCATCCCCGAATTGGCGACCCTGCTGGAATACTATCCCGGTGAACGGCCGGTATTCGATCTGTACGGTGTGGAGGACGAAATACAGAAAGCGCTGGAGCGCAAGGTTCAGCTCAAGTCCGGCGGCTATCTGATCATCGATCAGACCGAGGCGATGACCACGATCGATGTCAATACCGGCGCCTATGTGGGTCACCGCAACCTGGAAGAGACGATCTTCAAGACCAACCTGGAGGCGGCCCAGGCCATCGTCAGGCAGCTGCGTCTGCGCAACCTGGGCGGGATCATCATCGTCGACTTCATCGACATGCAGCAGGACGACCACAAACGTCAGGTGCTGCGCGCTCTGGAGAAGAGCATCGAGCGTGACCATGCCAAGACCCATATCAGCGAGGTTTCCAATCTGGGTTTGGTGCAGATGACCCGCAAGCGTACGCGCGAGAGCCTCGAGCACGTGCTGTGCGAGCCATGCGCAACCTGCGGTGGGCGGGGGTCGTTGAAGACCGCCGAGACGGTCTGCTACGAGATTTTCAGGGAAATCCTGCGGGAAGCCCGCCAGTTCGACGCCGACAAGCTGTTGGTGCTGGCCGCCCAGGATGTGGTGGATCTGCTGCTGGACGAGGAATCCACCAGTCTGGCCGAGCTCGAAGCGTTCATCGGAAAGCCCATCCAGCTGCAGGTCGAGCAGCTCTACACCCAGGAACAGTACGACGTCGTGTTGATGTGACCGCGGTTGCCCGGTGATCTGGATTCCCTCAATGCCCGACCTTTCGGCCTGCACAGCGATCGGCATCCCCCGCGAAGGGAGCCTTTGAAGACCGTGCTGCGACGTCTGTTTCGCGTCTTCTGGTATCTGGTGGCAGCGCTGGTCATCACGACCGCCGTATTGACCAGCGCGGCGCGTTTCCTGTTTCCCGTGGTGGGCGGCTATCGGGCGGATGTGGAAGCCTGGGTGAGCCAGCGGGTGGGCGAACCGGTGCGTATCAGGAGCCTGCGCGCGACCTGGCAGGGCTTGGATCCGGTCATCCGGTTCGGGGGGATTCGAGTGCTCGACCATCAGACCGGTCAGGTGCTGCTGGCGGCACGGGAGTTGCGGATCACGCTCGATCTGTGGGGCTCGATCCGTGCGCGCCGGCCGGTGGCCGGCGGAGTCACGGTAGTGGCTACGCGGCTGGACCTGGAGCGGCTGGCAAGCGGGCGCATCGTGCTCCATGGTTTCGAGGACAGGCCGGTGCGGGACCTGCCGTTGGCGCTGCTGCTGCAACAGCAGCACGCGGCAATCGTGCAGAGTACGGTCAGTTGGACCGATGTCGGCAAGTCCCGCGGCGCGTTGCGATTCAGGGACGTCAACATCCGCCTGAACAACCGGGGTGACCGTCACCGTCTGGAAGGCGAAGCCGTGCTGCCGGGCGCATTGGGCCAGGCCGTGCGCTTCTCGGCACACTTGACCGGCTCGTTGCAGCACCTGCAGAAATGGCAGGGTGCGGTGTACGCGCAGGGCCAGGGTCTGCGACTGGGCGCCTGGACGGCCGGGCGTGTGCCGGCCGGGCTGTCCCTGGCGGGTACCGCCAACCTGAGCCTGTGGGCCGACGTCCGGGACAGTCGGCTGGCATCCTTGAGCGGTGTGACCGCGGCGAGTGGATTGGAGGTCGCCGGGCGCGGACACACTGCCGCTGACCCTGTGCGCTTCTCCGCGCTGGATGGGCGCTTCCGTTGGCAGCGTGCCGGCGGCGGCTGGCGTCTCGATGTGGACCGCCTGCAGGTTGCGGCCGGCGGGACACCGTGGCCGCAGACTGCCTTCAGCGTGGCTGTCGGCACAGCGCAAGGAGGCGACGGGCGGGAATGGCGCGCCCGCATCGGTTACGGGGACTTGGCCCTTGTGAGACGGCTGGCTGCCGCCACCGACTTGCTGAGCGCCGGGTTGCGCAGTTCCCTTGCCCAACTGCAGCCGGTCGGGCATATCCGCGACCTGCAGCTGGCGCTGGTGGAATCCGGCGGCAAGATCCGCCGATTCGGGTTCCGGGGCGGATTCCGGGGGCTGGGTGTGCAACGTTGGGGCCGGTACCCGGCAGTGGCCGGATTGAGCGGCACCGTTCACGGGGACCTGGACGGCGGCGTGGTGTCGTTGGACAGCAACCAGGCAACTCTTGACGATCCCCATCTGTTTTCCATCCCCATCGTTGCCGATAAGTTGGCCGGGACCGTGCGTTGGCAACGCTATGGGGATCGGTTGCGGGTGCAGACCCAAGAGCTGGACATGGATAATCAGGACCTGCAGACGCGCAGCCGCATACGCCTGGATGTCCCCAGTGATGGCGGATCTCCGTTGCTGGATATGCAAGTCGCCTTTGGTGACGGCGATGTGAGCCGTGTAGGCCAGTATCTGCCCGAAGGCATCATGCCTCCGCGAACCGTGCATTGGCTGCGCCGGTCACTGGTGAGCGGACGGGTAAGCTCCGGGACCCTGCTGCTTCACGGCCGTCTGGCGGCGTTTCCCTTTGCGAACGGATCGGGTGTCTTCCAGGTCAGCTTCGACGTGCAGGACGGGGTGCTCGATTACATGCCCGGCTGGCCGCGCATCGATCAACTCGCCGCTCACGTGGATTTCGTCGGCCAATCGATGCGGATTCGGGCTCGAAGTGCCAACGTGCTGGGCACCGATCTGAAGAATGTGCAGGCCTCCGTGACCGACCTGCGCCACCCCCGGTTGCGGGTCAGCGGCCAGGCCACCGGTGCGTTGAGTCGCATGCTCGATTTCCTGCGGGCCAGTCCCCTCGGTCAACGCTACACGGGCATGCTGGGACGGGTGCAGGCCACCGGCTCGGCCAGTGTGGATTTGTCCCTGGAGCTCCCGCTGCACGGCGCCCGCCATCAGGTGGTTGCCAAGGGGACAGTCCATTTGCCCGGCAACGGGTTGTTATTTAAGGACTGGAATGTGGCGCTCACGGATTTGCGCGGTACGCTTCATTTCGACGGCGACAATCTGAGCGCCCAGGGCGCACAGGCTCAGTTCCTTCAACGACCGGTACGCATCGCTGTGAGTACCGCCCAGCCGTCCGGTCGGCCCCCGCAGACCCGGGTGGCACTGACCGGACCGCTTCACCTGGTGGAGCGGTTGCGCAAGTCCGGCCAGCCGCTGGCCAGCCATATCAGCGGGTCAACCGACTGGCGGCTGTTGCTGACCGTTTCCAGGCCGGACCATGGCAACGGTTCGCCGTCGGCGGGCCTGACCCTGGAATCCGACCTGAAAGGTGTTGCCATCAATCTTCCTTCACCGCTTGCCAAGGCGGCGGATGAAGGCCGCAATTTCGTGCTCCGGACGACGGTTTCCGGGCGGCGTGTGAACCCCCTCCAGGTCAGCTACGGTGACATACTGAAGGCGCAGCTCGCCTTGGCCCTGGACAAGGGGCGCCTGCAGCTGCAACGCGGTGAAATACGCTTCGGAACCACGCCCGCCCGGCTTCCGTCGACCCCCGGCTTGCGGGTGGCCGGCGACATCTCCCGATTGTCGATGGGGCAGTGGGTAGGGGGAGCCGGCGCGTTGATCGGGAGAGGGGGCAGGGGCGTTCAGGACCAGGTCCGGGACCTGGATGTTAAGGTGCAGGCGCTCGATGCCTTCGGCCAGCGCTTCGGATCCACCCGCGTCCAGGCCCGCCGGGCGGGCGGGGCCTGGATCGTCGACCTTCAGGGCTCGAAGATCGACGGACGAATTCTCTGGCCGTCCAAGCCGAGCCCGGCGAGTCGCGTCGAGCTTGCGTTGCGGCACCTGTCCATCGAGCCCGCAGACGGGAAAGCTAAATCCGCCGATGGGGGCATGAACCCCGCTGAGGTTCCGCCTCTGCAGGTGACCGCCGATCGGCTGGAATACGGCAGCGTCGACCTCGGACGGCTGCAGCTCACCACCGTGCCGGAACCCTCCGGGCTCAAGGTGGAGAGTGCGAGCCTGGTTTCGGACTGGCTCCAGTTGCACACCCAGGGCGACTGGCAGGACCATCGCGGGCACCAGACTTCCCGTTTTCAGATCACCGTCACCGGCGGCAACCTCGGCAAGATGCTGAGCGCCTTCGGTTATGCCGGGAACATCAAGGGAGGGCAGACCCGCGGCGATATCAGCGCCAATTGGCGGGGCTCGCCGATGGCGTTCTCCCTCAAACGCCTGCAGGGTCATCTGCATCTGCATATCGGCGAGGGCCGGATACTGCGCGTGGAGCCGGGTGCCGGGCGGGTATTCGGTCTGCTCAGTCTGCAGGCTCTGCCGCGGCGTCTGTCGCTGGACTTCAGCGACCTGTTCAGGAAGGGCTTCAGCTTCGACTCGATTGAAGGCAATTTCACCCTGAGCGAAGGGGACGCCTATACCAGCGATCTGGTGGTGGACGGACCGTCGGCGCGTATAGAAATCGCAGGACGCACCGGCCTGGTGGCAAGGGACTACGATCAGCTGGTGACGGTGATTCCTCACATCCGTTCCAGCCTCCCGATCGCCGGCGTCATCGCCGGCGGCCCGGCGGTGGGAGCGGCGTTGCTGCTGATGGACAAGCTGTTTCCCGGTCCCCTTAACGAATTGACCAGTATTGCCAACTACCAGTACACGCTTACCGGGACCTGGGACGATCCCGTGGTGAAGCGTCTGAACGACAAGGCCGGCGGCGCGCCGGCGTCGCCTCGATGAACGGCCTGCCGGGCGTGCGTAGGGCCGCTGGCCCATTTGTGCTATTCTGCGCTCCAATGCGCGGGGTACTACTGGTCCTTCTGTTGTGCGTTGCCGCATCCGCCCGCGGTGCGGACCCGCACTATGCAATTTCCATCGACGACTGGGCTCGTCCCCATGACGGGCGCGCAGTGGTTCACATGCAGCCGCTGGCCCAGGCCGTGCAGACCCTGACGCGTGTTCCGCACGCGGTGTTGGTGATCAACTATCCCGGTGGCGAGCAAGGTTCGTTATGGGCCCATGAGCTGCGTTCGTGGCTGGTCGCCCTGGGGGTTCCTTCCCGGCGGCTCCAACTTGCGCCGGGCAGCCAGCGGGAAGATGCCTTGGACATTCAGGTGGTACAGAGAGGCGCGTCACTGCCATGACGATGGTGGCCTGCATTCAAATGGCTTCCGGCCCGAACGTGGGAGCCAACCTTTTCGAGGCCGAGCGGCTCATCGCCCAAGCAGCGGCGCAGGGTGCTCGTCTGGTGGTGCTGCCCGAGAACTTCGCCATCATGGGCCTGCACGAGACCGACAAGGTGGAGGTGCGCGAGCCCGCCGGCTCCGGCGCGATTCAGGATTTTCTGGCCCAGCAGGCCGAGCGTCACAAGGTCTGGCTGGTGGGCGGCACCATACCCCTGGTGGCGGAATCCGACGGCAAGGTGCGCGCAGCCTGTCTCCTGTACGACGATCGCGGCCAGTGCGTGGCCCGTTACGACAAAATGCACCTGTTCGATGTGCATCTGGTGGACAGCCACGAGAAATACAACGAATCGGAAACCATCGAACCCGGCGAACAGGTCGTGGTGGTGGATTCGCCTTTCGGTCGCCTGGGCCTGGCGGTCTGCTACGATCTGCGCTTCCCCGAACTGTTCCGCCGCATGCTGGATGCCGGCATGGAATTGGTGGCCGTGCCGTCCGCATTCACGGCGATCACCGGCAAGGCCCATTGGGAGACTCTGGTGCGAGCCCGTGCCATTGAGAACCTGTGTCACGTGGTCGCCGCCGCCCAGGGGGGCTATCACGTCAACGGCAGGGAAACCCATGGCGATACGATGATCGTCGATCCCTGGGGAACGATTCTGGATCGCCTGCCGCGGGGTTCGGGGGTGGTGGTGGCCAGGATCGATCGCAGCCAGCTGAAGAGCATACGGCGCAATTTTCCCAGTATCGACCACCGGCGTCTGTTCTGTGGGCCGCGCGGGGAAGGTTCCTGAGCGCCGCGTCAAGATCGATACGCATTCGCCGTCCGCCGCGCCGCCGTTAGGTCTTCAATACCCTACTGACTCGGCTGGAACTTTACAGTGCCATCGTGCCGTGTACCCTGTAACTGCCGGGCGCAAATCCGGACCCGGCCGTTGCCCAAGGAGTCCCATGTCATCGAATAACCTCGATATCGCCCGTGCGCAACTGCTGTCTCCCACCGGGCTCGGCGAAGACGATCTCAATCGGGTCCTCGATCAGTTGCTCGGCCATGCCATCGACAGCGGCGATCTGTATTTCCAATCCAGTCGATTCGAGTCCTGGGCCCTGGAAGACGGCATCGTCAAGGAAGGCACCCACAGCATCGAACAGGGAGCCGGCGTCAGGGCGCTCAGCGGCGAGAAGACCGGTTTTGCCTATTCGGACGAACTGGCCTTACCGGCCCTGCTGGAAGCATCCCGCGCGGCCCGCGCCATCGCGCGCAGCGGACGCCAGAGCACGCTGCAGGCCTGGCGTGCCGGCGGCTCGATGGCGCTGTATCGGCCGGTGGATCCTCTGGAAACCCTTACCGCGGACGCCAAGGTGCAGTTGTTGCAGCAAGTGGACGCGGAAGCACGCAAGCAGGATCCGCGGGTTACTCAAGTGGTGGTTTCCCTGGCCGGCGTCCACGACGTGGTGCTGGTGGCTGCCAGCGACGGCACGCTTGCCGGCGATGTACGGCCGCTGGTGCGCATGAGCGTAAGCGTGATCGTCGAGGATGAGGGGCGGCGCGAGCGAGGCAGTGCCGGTGGTGGCGCGCGTACCGGCTACGAGTATTTCCTGGACTCGGACCACGCCATGGGCTACGCCCGCGAAGCGGTGCGCCAGGCACTGGTGAATCTCGATGCCGTGGATGCGCCGGCGGGCTCCATGCCCGTGGTATTGGGACCGGGCTGGCCCGGTGTGCTGCTGCACGAAGCGATCGGGCACGGACTGGAAGGCGACTTCAACCGCAAGGGTACGTCGGCGTTCGCCGGCCGCATCGGCGAACGGGTGGCGTCGCCCCTGTGCACGGTGGTGGATGACGGTACCCTGGAAGAGCGCCGCGGTTCTCTCACCATGGACGATGAGGGTACGCCCACCCAGTGCACCGTCCTGATCGAGGATGGCGTTCTCAAGGGCTATATGCAGGACAAGATGAATGCCCGGCTGATGGGGATGGCGGCTACCGGCAACGGGCGGCGCGAATCCTATGCCCACCTGCCCATGCCGCGCATGACCAATACCTACATGCGGGCCGGCGACCACGATCCCCAGGAGATCATCGCTTCGGTGGACCGGGGGCTGTATGCGGTGAATTTCGGAGGCGGTCAGGTGGATATCACCTCGGGTAAGTTCGTGTTCTCGGCCAGCGAAGCCTACCTGATCGAGAAGGGCAAGTTGACCCGGCCGGTCAAGGGGGCCACCCTGATCGGCAACGGCCCGGACGTGCTGACGCGGGTTTCCATGGTAGGCAACGACCTGGAGCTGGATTCCGGAGTGGGCACCTGCGGCAAGGAAGGCCAGAGCGTGCCGGTGGGCGTCGGACAGCCCACTGTCAAGGTGGACAGCCTGACGGTGGGTGGCACCCACGCCTGAGTCGGCTATATGTAGGGGAAAACGGACCCGCTGCCGCAAAAGTAATGCGTGACGGGCCCGACACCCACTCAGGTCGCTGCGGGGCGCCGCCATGCCACATCACCCATTGCTCTCCCACGAGCGATCCCTGCCCCACAGCCTCGACGACAAGGGTGCCGTCGTGCAGTGGCACGCTTTTCGGGTGCGGGAAGCGGCCGAGGCGTTCATCCCCCATATCCGGCTGGGGCCCGGCCAGCAGCTGGTCGGGGGGGTGACGCGGGACAGCGTGGGTCCTCTGTGGTGGGTGGGAGTCGAGGTGGATGACCGGGTCCGGTGGGGCAGCCGGCTGGCCGTCAACAAGCACGCCGATTGAGGGCGTCAGTCGGCTTCGGTCAGCTCCCGCAGCAGCCGGAACAGGGCGCGCGCGCTGCGTGGTCCCCGACTCTGCTCGCGTTCCAGTCTTGCCTGCCGCACGAGCTGGCGCAGACGTTGGCGGTCGGCATCCGGGTGGGACTGCAGAAACTCCGCCAGAGCCGCATCGCCTTCGGACAACAGGCGTTCGCGCAGCGTTTCCAGGCGCTGGAATCGCAGGGCCTGTTGACGGTCCTGGCGCTGCAGGGCCTCGATGGCGGCCCGGATGGGTTCCGCGTCCGTCTCGCGCAGCAACCGGCCGATGAACTTGAGCTGCCGTTTGCGCGCGCCGCGGGCGTCCATGGTGCGCGCGAAGCCAACCGCTTCGCGCAGTGCTTCCGGCAGATCCAGTGCGTCCAACTGGGCGGCGGGCAGCGTCACCAACTGTTCGCCCAGGGCCTGCAGCGCCTGGGAGTCGCGCTTGCGCTGGGACTTGCTGGGTATGGCGTGTTCCGGCTGGTCCGTGTCACTCATGGCGGATACCGGTGCCAGAGGCCAGGCACAATGTGCGCGCCGCCGGGAATTTGTGGCCCCGGGTGGGGAATCGGTAGAATTCCGCTATTCCAGAAACGAGGCAAATCATGACAGACAAGGCAGTGGCAGACGTCGCCCCCATTCTACCTGACCAGCAGGTGCTGGCCGAGCTGGTCGGGCAGATTCTCGACGAAGCGCGCGCACAGGGCGCTTCCGCCGCCGAGGCCGGGGTGAGCATGGAAGCCGGACTGTCGGCCACCGTGCGGCTGGGCGAGGTGGAAACCCTGGAATACCACCGGGACCGGGGGCTGGGCGTGACTGTGTACTTCGGGCAACGCAAAGGTTCGGCCAGTACCTCCGACCTGGATCCGAAGGCGGTCCGCGAGACCGTCAGGGCCGCTTGCGACATCGCCCGCTACACCAGCGAGGACAGCTGCGCGGGGTTGGCCGATGCGGCCCTGCTGGCCACCGACATCCCCGATCTGGATCTGTACCATCCCTGGAACCTCGCTGCCGAAGGGGCCATCGAGCTGGCCCGCGAGTGCGAGGACGCCGCGCGGGCTTTCGACAGCCGCATCGACAACTCCGAGGGCGCGAGTGTTTCCAGCCACCAGGGACTCAGGATGTACGGCAACAGCCTGGGTTTCGTGGGCGGTTATCCCAGTACCCGCCACAGCCTCAGCTGTGCGGTGCTCGGCCGTCTGGATGACCAGATGCAGCGCGACTACTGGTACACGGTGTCGCGGGTGCCGGGCGACCTGGAGGCGGCGGCGGACGTGGGGCGCAGGGCCGCCGAGCGCACCGTGCGGCGCCTGGGCGGCCGTCGCCTTTCCACCCGCCAGGTGCCGGTGGTGTTCGCGGCCGAGCTGGCCAGCAGCCTGTTCGGCCATCTGGTGGGAGCGGTGCGGGGCGGCAGCCTTTATCGCAGGTCTTCGTTCCTGCTGGATCATCTGGGCAAGCCGGTGTTCCGACCGTTCGTGAGGGTCGATGAACAGCCCCATCGCAAGCGTGCGCTCGGCAGCGCCCCTTTCGACAACGAGGGGGTGGCCACCCGCGACCGGGATCTGATCCGGGACGGTGTGCTGCAGGGCTATGTGCTGGACAGCTATTCAGCCCGCAAGCTGGGCATGCAGACCACCGGCAACGCCGGCGGTGTGCACAACTTGACCGTCGAGCCCGGCGGCCACGACCTCGCCGGTCTGCTGCACCAGATGGGTACCGGGCTGCTGGTGACGGAGTTGATGGGGCAGGGCATCAACATGGTTACCGGTGACTACTCCCGGGGGGCGGCGGGTTTCTGGGTCGAAGGCGGGGAGATTCAGTATCCCGTGGAAGAGATCACCGTGGCGGGCAATCTCAAGGACATGTTCCAGCAGTTGGTGGAGGTCGGCAATGACGTGGACCGGCGTGGCAACATCCATACCGGCTCGGTGCTGATCGAAAACATGACCGTGGCGGGCGAGTAACCCGGCCACACGGGCGTCGGCCCCAAGGAGTCTTGCCCGAGTGCGGGTCAGAAGATCAGGTCCTGCATTCCCCATTTGCTAGCCATGGTTTCGGTAGCGTTGAGTACCTCCTCGCTGCGGGCCGGGTGATTGAAGCGTCCTTCCGCCAGCCAGCGCAGGGCGGTATCCCTGTCGGGCGCCAGGGCCAGCAGGTGAATCAACTCGCCGGCCTCGGCTCCTACGATTTCGCCTCCCAACAGGGCGCCGCTGTCCATGTCGCCGATCAGGCGCACGAACCCGTCGGTGTCGTCCTGGCCCAGGGCGCGCGGAGAGGTTTCGAAGGCGGCGAAGCCCACCGCCGGTTCCAGTTCCTCGTCCTCGGCCATGTCCTCGTCCATCCCCACCCGGGCCAGCTCCACCGCACTGTAGACCACGAACGGCACCCACAGGTCGTCCCGGTGCCTGCTGCGCGCTTCCAGAATGTTGGCTACCGCCACGGTGGCGTCGGCCAGCGCCTTGTTAGCGGTCATGATGGGTGAGGCGCAGTCGCCGATGGCGTAGATGTTCGGCACGTTGGTCTGCAGGTGCGGGTCGCAACGCACGAATCCATGGCTGTCGGTTTCCACCCCCACCGTATCCAGGCCCAGTCCCTCAGTGTTGGCATGACGCCCGGTGCCCAGCAGTACCCAGTCCACCTCCACGCTGCCGCCGTCCTCCAGGACGATGTGCACGCCATCGTCGGTCACTTCACTGGAGCGGATGCGTCCGCCTTCGCTGCGCGGCTCGACCTCCTCGCGGCTCAGGGCCTGGCGCAGCACCGCCATCGCCTGGGGACTGTAATGGGCTTTGCGCAGCAGGGTGGAGCGGGCCAGCCAGGTCACCTCGCAGCCCAGCATGGCGAGGATATAGCTGAACTCCACGGCCACTACGCCGCTGCCTACGACCGCCACCCGCCGACCGTCGGGCACCGGGGCGTCGAACAGCATGTCGGTGGTCAGAATACGTCCGGGAGTGGCGGGCAGGGATTCCGGTACCCGCGGGCTGGAGCCGGTGGCGAGAATGACGTGGCGTGTGTCCAGTAGGCGCGCCTCGCCGTCGGCGAGCTGCACCTGCACCTGGTTTGGGCCCTTCAAAGTGGCATGGCCTTCCAGCGCATCGATGCCGAGGCGTTTCATGTAATCCGTGTAGCTGTCGCGCACGGTCCGGACCACACCCTTCTGGTGTGTCCAGGCGGCGGCGATATCGCCTCGCAGCTCGCCGATCACGCCCCGTTCCGACATGCGGTGGCGGCTGGCCGCGATCAGACGCGCACTGTGATGCCAGGTCTTCTTGGGTACGCAGCCGCGGTTGAGGCAGCAGCCGCCCCATTGAGCCCGTTCCACAATGGCGACATTGAGGCCCCGCAGGGCGCCCAGGACCGCAGCGCGGTAGCCGCCCGGTCCGGAGCCGATGACAACGATGTCATAGGGTTTGGCCATTGGCATGCGTCCACGTGTTTTGGTCAGAGGAGAAAAATGGTGGCTAGGCCCAGAAAGGCCATGAAGCCGACCACGTCGGTGACGGTGGTCAGCAGCACCGAGCCGGCCAGGGCCGGATCGATCCTGATCCTCCGCAGCAGCAGGGGCAGCCCGAAGCCCGCCAGAGCCGCGCATACCAGATTGATGATCATGGCGGCGGCGATAATCATGCCGATGTGCACGTTCTCGAACCAGGCGGTGGCGATGACGGCCACCACCAGCGCCCATATCATGCCGTTGAGCACCCCGACCGCCAGTTCCTTGAACAGCAGCCAGCGGGCATTGGTGGGCCCCACCTGTCCCAGTGCCATGCCGCGAATGACGATGGTCAGGGTCTGGCTGCCGGCAATGCCGCCCATGCTGGCCACGATAGGCATCAGCACCGCCAGGGCGACAATCTTGTGGATGGTGCCTTCGAACAGGCCGATAACCCACGACGCCAGGAATGCCGTGAACAGGTTGATGCCCAGCCAGACCGCGCGGCGCCGGGCGCTGGAGACCACCGGCGCAAAGATGTCTTCTTCCTCGTCCAGGCCCGCCATGCTCATCAGCGAGTGGTCGGCCTCGTCGCGGATCACGTCCACCACGTCGTCGATGGTGATGCGGCCGATCAGTCTGCCGTTCTCGTCCACCACCGGGGATGAGATCAGATCCCGGTCCTGGAACAGCTTGGCCACCTCCGTTGCCGGCAGCGAGGCCGGGATCCCCTCGACCTCCCGGTCCATGACTTCCGCCACGGTGTGATCCGGTTCCATGGTGAGCAGGGTGGTCAGTGGCAGTACCCCGCGGTATTTGTCGTAGCGGCTCACCACGATCAGACTGTCGGTGAGTTCGGGGATGGTTCCCCGCAAGCGCAGGTAACGCAGCACCACGTCCAGCGTGACGTCGGCGCGCACCGTGATGGTGTTGACATCCATCAGGCCGCCGGCGGTGTCTTCAGCGTAGGACAGCACCGCCTCCAGCCGCTGGCGGTTCTGCTTGTCCAGGGCCCGCAGCACTTCATGGATGACGGCGCCAGGCAGGTCGGCAAGCAGGTCCGCCAGATCGTCGGTATCCAGCCCTTCGGTGGCGGCTACCAGCTCGCCGGTCTCCATGTCCCGGATCAGCCCGGCACGGACTTCGTCATTGACGTGCAGCAGCACCTCGCCCCGGTCGTCCGGTTCCACCAGCTGCCACAGTACCGCGCGGGGATCTCGCGGCATGGATTCCAGCAGGTGTGCGATCTCCGCCGGGCGCAGACTGTTGAGCAGCTTGCGGACCGGTTCGACGGTGCCCTGTTCCAGCGCCTCCGCGAGCGTCTGCAGATGGTCCTGGGAGGGCTGCTGCTGTTCGGAGGGTTCTGCCATGAACGAATCCTCGGGCTGGTCTGCGCTGTCAGGACGGATATGGAGCGGGCACTGGGCCGATACCGTGCTGTTCGACGCGCAGTTTAGCGATGCGCCTCGGCAGGGTCCAGCGGCGCCCCGACAGGCGTGAGCGCTATGCCGCTGCGGGTGTCGGGGAAACTGCGCAGCGGGCCGGCACATCCACGCGCCTTGCGCGTGAATGGCGCGGCCGCCGTCAGTCTTTGGCGTTGATGGCGGCGAACAGGCGGGCTCCTTCCTGGGGGTCCTGGCTGCGGACCAGCCGCCGTGCGAGCCGGGCGAGGGGCTCTAGTTCGCTGTCGTTGATGATGCGCTTGATTTCGAGCACGGACGCCGCCTGCATGCTGAATTCGGTCAGTCCGAGCCCCAGCAGCAGGCGTGTATAGCGGGCATCGCCGGCCATTTCTCCGCACATGGACACGGGAATGCCGGCCTTTTGCCCGGCGTCGATGACCATCTGCACCAGCCGCAGTACGGCCGGGTGCAGCGGGTCGTACAGATAGTTCACTTCGTCATCGATGCGGTCGATGGCCAACGTGTACTGAATGAGGTCGTTGGTGCCGATGGACAGGAAGTCCAGATGCCGGGCAAAGAACCCCGCCGACAAGGCCGCGGCAGGCACCTCGATCATGCCGCCTACCGGGAGCTTGGGATCGAAGGCCCGGCTTTCCCGGGCCAGCTCGCGCTTGGTCTCCTCCACCAGCGCCAGCATCTGGAACAGTTCCTGGCTGTTGGACAGCATGGGCACCATGAGCCTGACGGGGCCGTGGGCCGCCGCGCGCAGAATCGCCCGCAACTGGGGCCGGAAGAGGGTTGGATCCTTCAGGCACAACCGGATGGCGCGCAGTCCCAGGGCGGGGTTGGTGCACAGCCGTCCCACCGGTCGGGAACCGTCCACTTCCTTGTCGGCGCCCAGGTCCAGGGTCCGGATGGTCAGGGGCAGGCCTTTGAGGGCTTTGACCACCTCCAGATAGCGCTCCAGCTGCTCGTCCTCGTCCGGCGTGTCGTCTCGGTTCATGTACAGGAACTCGGTCCGGTACAGGCCGACGCCTTCCGCCTTGACCTGCCGCACGGCGGTCACGTCTTCGGGAAGCTCGATATTGGCCCTCAGATGGACGATCTGACCGTCGCGGGTTACCGCCGGCTTGCCCTTCAGCCGCGACAGGCCCCGCTGGTAGCGTCGTTCTTCGTGCTGGCGGTCATGGTAGTGGCGGAGAATGGCCCGGTCGGCGCCGGCGATGATAACGCCCTGTTGGCCGTCCACGATCAGCAACTCGCCGTCCTTCAGGTAGCGGCGCACGTTGCGTGCACCGACCACCGCCGGGATGCCCAGGCTGCGGGCGAGGATCGCGGTATGGGAAAGAGGGCCGCCGTATTCGGTGACGAAGGCCATGATGCCCTGGTGTTGCATGAGCACCGTGTCGGCCGGGGTCAGGTCGTCGGCGATCAGGATGCGCCCGCGCAGTTCCTCATCCACCTCGCCGGTCTCGGGCTCGCCCCGCTTCAGCAGAATGCGCTGAATGCGTGTTACCACGTGGTCGACATCGTCCCGACGGGTGCGCAGGTACGGGTCGTTCATCTGGTCGAAGACCTGCACCAGGGCGTCGCGCTGCAGCTTCAGAGCCCATTCGGCGTTGCAGCCCTGGGCCTGGATGAGTTCCACCGGCGCTTTCGTGAGGGTGGAATCCTCCAGCATCAGCAGGTGGGTGTCGATGAAGCTGGCGATATCGGCCCGCGTGCCCTTGGGGATGCGCTGGCGGATTTCCCGCAACTGGCGCTTGGCGATGGCGACGGCGCGCTCGAAACGGTCGATTTCCTCGGACAGCAGATCGTCGGGAACGGCATATTCCAGCACCTCCAGCGCGTCGCGCTGCAGGATGTGCGCTTCCGCGATGGCAACGCCCCGCGATACGCCGATTCCCGACAGTTGCACTGCCATGTCACCCGCCCTCTGGTGCGGCAGCCCCCCAGGCCGCCGAACTGCGCAATGCTACTCGTTTTCTCCGAAGCGTCCCTGTACCAGCTCTTCCAGACTGCGGATCGCCGCCTCTTCGTCGTCACCTTCGGCAGTGATGTTGATGCTGCTGCCCTTGGCCGCGGCCAGCATCATGACGCCCATGATGCTCTTGCCGTTGACCTGCTGGCCTCCCCGTGCCACCTGGATGCTGCTGGAGTATTGAGAGGCCAACGTCACGAACTTCGCCGCGGCGCGGGCGTGCAAACCCAGCTTGTTGACTATCTCGACCTCTTTTTGCTGCATGGTCAGTCGTCTTTTGTCCGATTGCATGACAGGACGCCGTCCCGGCCTCCGCTGACCGCCTTGTCGGTCAACTCGTCCAGGCCGAGCCGTGGATAGTTAAGCACCCGCACCAGCATGGGCAGATTCACTCCCGCCACCACCCGCACGCCTTCCTGTTCCAGCAACCGGGCCGCGATGTTGCTGGGCGTCGAGCCGTACATGTCGGTAAGCACCAACACGCCGTCGCCCCGGTCGAGCTCCTTCACCAACGATTGGGCTTCCAGCAAGGTGGAGTCGGGATTGCAGTCGCTGGACACGGATACCGTTCGCGTGGCGAGTGGACAGATCTCCAGCATGCGCGTCGCGGTATCCAGCAACTGTCGACCGATCCGGTCATGGGTAATGATCAGCAGACCGACTGTCATGACAACTCCCGATGACGGGTAACGACGTTTTCGTGGCGATCCCGGAAGTGCGCCGCGAGGCGCTCGGTCAGGTAGACGGATCGGTGTTGCCCGCCGGTGCAGCCGAGAGCCACCGTCAGGTAGCTGCGGTTGTCCGCCTGGAAGCGCGGGATCCACGCTTCGAGAAATCGGATCAGGTCGGCGAGCATTTCGCCGACCATGGGATCGTTCTCCAGGTACTCGGCCACCGGGCGGTCCTGGCCGGTATAGGGTCTGAGCTGGGGGTCCCAATGGGGATTGGGCAGGCATCGGACATCGAACACGAAATCCGCATCCACCGGCACCCCGTGCTTGTAGCCGAACGATTCGAACAGCAGCGACAGGGTCTGCGAGTCCTTGTTCGCGACGCGTTGGCGGATCAGGTCACGCAGCTGGTGAATGTTCGTGCGGCTGGTGTCGATGTAGACGTCGGCGTTGGCGGCGATGGGGTCAAGCAGCTGGCGTTCCAGGCGTACGGCATCGGCCAGCGACACCCCCCGCCGGGACAATGGATGTTTGCGTCGGGTCTCGCTGAAGCGTTTCAGCAGCGTATCTTCGTCGGCGTGCAGGAACAGGATTTCGCAGTCGATATGCTGCTCACGCAGGTGCCGCAGGATGTCCGGGAAACGCTGCAGTCCGCTGGGATGGGTTCGCGCATCGATGCCGGCCGCGGCCAGTTCCTGGCGCGGGTCAGTCGCCTCCGCCAGCTGGGTGGCGAAGGCCTCCAGAAGGCTGACCGGCAGATTGTCGATGCAGTAATAGTCGAGGTCTTCGAGCGTATGCAGGGCGACACTCTTGCCGGAGCCCGACAGGCCGCTGACAATGACCAGTTTCATGGCGTGCTCTGCTCGATGTGTCGCTGTTGGCGTTCGATAAAGACACGGCTCGCATCATAGCCCTTCAGTCGCAGGATATGATTGCGGGCGGCCGCCTCCACCAGCACGGCGAGGTTGCGGCCCGGTGCGACCGGCAGAGTGACTTCGGGAATGTCCACTCCCAGCACCGTACGGGTCTGTGCGCTGCCCCTGAGTCGGTCGATGAGATTGAGTTGCTCGTCGCTCATGTTCTGAATGCGGATGACCAGTCGCAGGTACTTGTTGTGCTTGATGGCGCTGTCACCGAACATGGCGCGGATGTTGAGTACCCCCAGTCCGCGCACCTCCAGAAAGTCCCGCAGTACCTCCGGGCAGGTGCCGCTCAGAATGTCCGGCGCGATGCGCGCGAATTCCGGTGCGTCATCGGCGATCAGGCGGTGCCCGCGGCTGACCAGTTCCAGGGCGAGCTCGCTCTTGCCGACGCTGGCGTCTCCGGTGAGCAGAACGCCGATACCCATGACTTCCATGAATACCCCGTGCAGGGTCACCGTTTCCGCGAAGCGGTTGGTCAGGTAGTACTGCAGATTGTTGACCAGCTCCGAGCTGTTCAGGCGGGACGCGAACACGGGGGTTCCGGTGGCTTCAGCGCGCTGCCTGACGTCGTCGGGTACCGGATGTCCGCCGGAGATCACCACGCAGTCGGACTTGCCCGAGAACAGTTGAGTGATCGCGTCCTTGCGGGAGTTCTTGCGCAGGCTTTGCAGGTAGTCCAACTCGGTCTTGCCGAGTACCTGAACCCGGTGGGGATGGATGAAGTTCAGATGTCCGACCAGCGATATGGTCGGGTCCTCGTCCTCGCTGGCTTCGATGGTACGCTGGGCGCCCAGCTTTCCGGCGGCCCATACCAGCTCCAGCTTGGCCTGCAGGGCTTCGTACAGCTCGTTGACGGTGAGGCTGACGCTCATGCCAGTTCGCGCTGGGATTTCCAATGCTGGATCAGCGCGAAGAGTTCGTCGTCGTTGGTGGTCTGTCGCAGCCGCGAACAGAGGGTGAGGTCGCTGAACATCTCGGCGAGTTGCGCCAGCAGCTGCAGATGCGCGTCCGTGGACTCTTCGGGCACCAGCAGGGCGAAGACCAGATCCACAGGCTCATTGTCGGGCGCGTCGAAGTCTACCCCGTGGGCAAGGCGTATGAAGGCGCCGATGGGCCGATCAAGCCCTGCCATACGTCCGTGGGGGATTGCCACGCCGTGTCCCAGCCCGGTGCTGCCGAGTCGCTCCCGGTTCACGAGGCTGTCGAATATGCCGCTCTCCGTGAGGCCGGGCGCGCTTTCGGCGAGCAGTCCGCTGATCTGTTCGAGGACGCGTTTCTTGCTCGTGCTCCGCAGGCAACAAGCGATCCTGTTGGGAGCGATCAGATCGAAGATGCGCATGGTATGCTACCGGGCGCCCGGGCCCCGGCCCGGGCGCGCTGCCGTTGGGTTACACCGATTGGTTCTTCAGAGACCCTTCGCTGCGGTGATGGTCCGTCGTCTTCTCTTTGTGTTTCTTGACCTGTCGGTCCAGCTTGTCCACCAGCGAGTCGATGGCGGCGTACATGTCCGCCTCGGTGGCTTCGGCATGCAGATTGCCGCCGCCGGTATGGACTGTCGCCTGAGCCTGATGACGCAGCTTCTCCACGGCCAGCACCACATGAATGTCCGTGACATTGTCGAAATGGCGTTCCACCCGCTCCATTTTGCCGGTCACGTAGTCCCGCAGCGCGGGCGTGATATCGACATGATGTCCGGTGACAGTCAGTTGCATGATGAAGTTCCTCTTGTCTGCCCCTCGAATTTACCGTCGTTCATGGGGGATTTGCGGATGATAAGGGAAAGCGCCTGCAGATTCCTAGATTCCTGACGGGAGGGGGCGAACGCCCTGCCGGGATGCATCAGGCGAGGCGCTTGCGCTCGTTGGACGGTGGAATCGCCAAGGCTTCGCGATACTTCGCTATGGTGCGGCGCGCGACCTTGATGCCCTCATCGGCCAGCAATTGGGCAATCTTGCTGTCGCTCAAGGGCTTGGCGGGTGTCTCGGAGGCGACCAGCTTCTTGATCATGGCGCGGATCGCGGTGGCGGAGCATTCGCCGCCGTCGGCGGTGCCGACGTGGCTGGAGAAGAAGTACTTGAATTCGTAAATGCCGCGCGGAGTGTACATGTATTTCTGGGTGGTCACCCGCGAGATGGTCGACTCGTGCATGCCCACGGATTCGGCTACGTCCCGCAGCACCAGGGGCTTCATTGCCTCGTCGCCGTACTCAAGAAAGCCGCGTTGCTGCTCCACGATGCAGGTGGCCACCTTCAGCAGCGTCTCGTTGCGGCTCTGCAGGCTCTTGAGAAACCATCGGGCCTCCTGCAGATGGTTCTTCAGGTAGGTGTTGTCGTCGCTGCTGTCGGCGCGTCGGATCAGGTCGGCGTACTTGGTGTTGATCCGAACCCGTGGTGCGGCTTCCGGGTTGAGCTCCACGCGCCAGGTGCCGTTGCGTTTGCTCACGATCACGTCCGGGATCACGTACTGGGCGGTACTTGGGGCGATCTGCGAACCGGGGCGGGGATTGAGCGACTGGATGAGGACAATGACCTGCTGCAGTTCCGATTCGGTCAGTTTGAGACGCCGCATCAACTGGTTGTAATCGCGCGCCGCCAGCACATCCAGATATTCGTCCACCAGGGTGCGGGCCTGTTCCAGCCAGGGGGTGGACGGATCGAACTGCTGGAGCTGGATGTGCAGGCATTCGCCGGGATGACGTGCGCCTACGCCGATGGGATCGAAGTGCTGTATGCGGTGCAGGACCGCCTCCACTTCATCCAGCTCCACTTCCAGTTCTTCCGCCAGGCCCTGGTGGATCTCTTCAACCGGGGCGGTCAGGTAGCCGTCATCGCTGATCGAGTCGATGATCGCAGCCGCGATGGCCTGGTCGGTCTCGCTGAACGGGGTCAGCCCCATCTGCCAGAGCAGATGTTCGTGGAGGGTCTCGCCGCCGGCATTGTGGGTTTCGAAATAGTCGCGGTTGTCCGAATCGGGAGCGGGCGCCGAACCGCCGATACCGGCGTCGTAGATGTCATCCCAGGCGCTGTCCACAGGCAGCTCGTCGGGAATCGTTTCAGTGCTGGCGCTGGTGGGCTCGGGTTTCTCCGCCGTCTCCACGTCGGTGCCGTTGACGCGGGTTTCTTCCGTACCTTCGGCGGTCTCATCGGTACCGTCCCCCTCGACGGCTTCGAGCATGAGGTTGGAGTCCAGCGCCTGTTGCACCTCGAGCTGCAGCTCGATGGTGGACAGCTGCAACAGGCGGATCGCCTGCTGCAGCTGGGGCGTCATGGTCAGGTGCTGCCCTAAACGTAGCTGGATGGATGGCTTCATAGATGTCTTCGGTCGGTCATCGCTGCGGACCCAAAATTGCATGGTACTGCACTTATCATGCCATTGCAGCTACCATGGACAGGCATTTGCTACAGCCGGAAGTCATGGCCCAGATACACTTCTCGTACCTGTTGATTCTGCAGGACGGCTTGAGGAGCGCCTTCGGCGATTACCCGTCCCTCGTTCAGTATATAGGCGCGCTGGCAAATTCCCAATGTCTCCCGTACGTTATGGTCGGTTATCAGCACGCCGATATCCCGTTCGCACAGGTGCTCCACGATACGCTGGATGTCCACCACGGAGATCGGGTCCACCCCGGCGAACGGCTCGTCCAGCAGCATGAAGCGGGGGGCGGTGGCCAGGGCGCGGGCGATTTCCACCCGGCGGCGCTCGCCTCCTGAAAGGCTGATGCCGGGCTGGTCCCGCAGATGGCTGATGTGCAGTTCCTGGAGCAGGTCGTCGAGCATCCGCTGACGGGCGCCTTTACCCAGGTCCTTACGGGTCTCCAGGATGGCCAACACGTTTTCCGCCACCGTCAGCTTGCGGAACACCGACGGCTCCTGGGGCAGGTAGCCCAGTCCGCGGCGGGCCCGGACATGCATGGGTCGGGCGGTCAGATCCTCGTCGTCCAGGCGGATTTCGCCCTGATCGCAGGACACCAGCCCGACGATCATGTAAAAACAGGTGGTCTTGCCGGCGCCATTGGGGCCCAGCAGGCCTACCACCTCGCCGCTGCCCACCTGCATCGAGACGTCGCCGACCACGGCTCGGCCGCTGTAATGCTTGGCCAGGTGACGGGTACTGAGCAGGCTCATGAATTCAGTGGCTGTCGGTGTTCTTGGTGGGGGGGATGGTGATATGCACCCGGTCCTTGCCGCTGGCGGCACCGGCGTTCACGACGTCGTTGGCGATACTGTATACGATCCGGTTGCTCCGGAAGGTGTTGCCGCCCTGCCATACGCGCGCCCGGTCGAGCAGCACCACCCGGTTCTGGCCGGCGTAGTACTCGATCGTCTGTCCCTCGCCCTTGAGGTACTGCTTCTTGTTGTCGGGCAGTTGCCGGTAGGTGGCCGGCTTGCCCACCGCCACCATCTTCTGCACTTGCCCGTCCTTGTCGGTGTACACCGTCAGCTTGTCGCCGGTCATGCGCATGGTGCCGCGCGTGACCTTCACGTCGCCGGTATACACGCTGATACCTGTCTTGCGGTTGATGTCGGCCCGGTCGGCGGCCAGATGAATGGGTTGCCGGCTATCCGAGGACAGCCCCCAGGCGGGCATCGCCGCCGGGCCCGCCAGCGCCATGCACAGCACGGCGCCCGCCGCGCTAGCGGCGAGATTTCTGCTGGTCATAGGTGCCCCGCACGGCGGACAGCAGTTTGAGTCGGTTCTGGTCGAGGTAGGCCTGCATGCCGACGGATTCTACCTCAACCCCGGCGCTGACGGTGCGGATCGGTCGATTGGTTTCCGCGTAGCCGTCGTCCGGACGGACCAGCAGCCAGGTCGTATAGGCGTCCAGGGGCCGCGTATGGGGGCCGGCGCTGCGGTGTATCTGCACATCATCCTCCAACCGGACCGTTTTACCCTGGGAGGACAGCCAGCCGACATCGGCGCGCACGCGCCAGGGCGGAGTGCCCGGTTCGAACACCTGCAGCCGCGGCTGGGTGAGCTTGGAGGTGTCGTCGTCCATGTAGTGCACCAGTTTGGCCGCCTCCAGGCGATGGCGCGGTTTGCCGTGGTCGTCCATGGCGGTGGCGGTGAAATTCTCCGCGTAATAGTCCACCACGTGCCGCGGCGCGAGAGCAGTCGGCTGGGTGGTGGATTGCAGTTGGGCGTAGAGCCACCAACTCAGGCCCGCGCTGAGACTCAAAGCGAGTCCGATGACGGCGCTGCGGATGGAGATCAAAGATACTTTTCCAGTTCGCTTTCCAATTTACCCTGGGCTTCGAGCAACAGTTCGCAGACGTCGCGGGCCGCGCCCCGTCCGCCCGGGCTGGGGGTCTGCCAGTGGGCATGGCGCTTCACCGCCGGATGGGCGTCCTGCACCGCGATCGCCAGCCCCACCCGGCGCATGGCCGGCAGATCGACGACGTCGTCGCCGACGTAGGCCGCTTCGTCGCTGGACACCGACAGGCGGGTGAGCAGGTCGTCCAGCGCGACGCGCTTGTCCTCCTGACCCTGGTAGACATGTTTGATGCCCAGATTATCCATCCGGTGTATCACGACCTGGGACGTGCGGCCGGTGATCACGGCCGCCTGTACTCCGTTGGCCTGCAGCATCTTGATGCCATGGCCGTCCCGGGAATGGAATGCCTTGTACTCCTGGCCGTCGTCGCCCAGATACAGACTGCCATCGGTGAGCACCCCGTCCACGTCGAAAATCAGCAGCCGGATGCGGGCCGCGCGGGCCAGGATGTCTTTCATTCCGGGGTCTCCATGGGCCGCGCGGCGAACGTGCCGGCAACGGCATGCCGGGATGGGGCAGATGCAGCAGAGGTGGTCATCGTCATCACACCACCCCGGCGCGCAACAGGTCGTGCATGTTCAGGGCACCCACCAGTCGGCGGTCGTCGTTGACCACCAGCAAGGCATTGATCTTGCCTTCTTCCATGATGCGCAGGGCTTCGGCGGCGAGCATTCCGGCTTGTACGGTCTTGCCGCCGCGGGTCATGACGCTGCTGATTGGCGTCCTGTGTACGTCGATTTCGCGGTCGATGGCGCGGCGCAGATCGCCGTCGGTGAAGACGCCGACCACACATCCGGCCTGGTCGACCACGGCGGTCATGCCCAGGCCCTTGCGGCTCATCTCCACCAGGGCTCCGCTCAACGGCGTGTCTTCCCCTACCCGGGGAATGCGCTCGCCGGTGTGCATGAGGTCATCGATGCGCAGTAGCAGTCGGCGCCCCAGCGCGCCGCCCGGATGGGCCAAGGCGAAGTCCTGGGCCGTGAAGCCCCGGGATTCCAGCAGTGCCACCGCCAGTGCATCGCCCATGGCTAGGGCCGCAGTGGTGCTGGACGTCGGCGCCAGCCCCAGGGGGCAGGCTTCCTTCTCCACGCCGACATCGATGTGCACGGTGGCGGCCCGCGCCAGCGTGGAGTCGGGACGGCCGGTGAGGGCGATCAGGGGAACCCCCAGTCGTTTGATCAGCGGCAGCAGGGTGACGATCTCGTCGGTTTCCCCCGAGTTCGACAGGGCCAGCACCACATCCTTGGCGGTGACCATCCCCATGTCGCCGTGGCTGGCTTCCCCGGGGTGGACGAAAAAGGCGGGGGTCCCGGTGCTGGCCAGGGTGGCGGCGATCTTGCCACCGACATGCCCCGATTTGCCCATTCCGATAACCACCACCCGTCCCTGGCAGTTCAGCATGTGGTGGCAGGCGGCGAGGAACCGTTCGTCGATGCGTTCCGCCAGGGCGGCCACTGCCGCCGCCTCGGTGCGAATCACCGCCAGACCGAGGTCGCGCAGCCGGTCCCCATGGGCGGCCTCGCCCGGGGGAGTGGTGCCGGCAGACCGTGCTTTGGGTGTCGAAGCCATTATCTGTGGTTCCCGATGTGGGGACGCGCGCCGAGGTCGGCGAGATCGGCCCGCGGGCCTGCTGCGACAGCGCCCGACAGGGTGTCCGGTAGCCGCGGCGTCACGGGCCGCAGCCGCGGGCCGAACAATACAGTAAGAGCTGGTAGCCGAGATAGCTCACCACCAGAATCGCTCCCTGGAGCCGGTTGATGCGGCCGGGGGTGCGTATTCGGTAGGCCATCAGGAACAGCCCGATAGTCAACCCGAACATGACCGGAAAATCCCGCGTCAGGACCGCCGGATCCACCGGTCCCGGTCGAATGACGCCGGGCAGTCCCAGCACGGCGAGCAAGTTGAACATATTGGACCCGATCACGTTGCCGATGGCAATGTCGTGTTCGCCCTTGCGGGCGCTGGCAACGGACGCGGCAAGCTCCGGCAGGCTGGTGCCGAGAGCCACGATCGTGAGCCCGATGATCAGGTCGCTGACACCGAACGTCTGGGCGATGCCCACCGCCCCCCAGACCACCAGACGGGAACTGGCCAGCAGCACGCCCAGTCCGATCACGACCCACAGCAGCGCGTTCCGGGTGCTCAGGTCGCTGCGGATTTCCTCCGCGTATTCGCTCACCATGGGATCTGCAGCCCGGTTGTTGATACCCAGGCGTGTCACCCACAGGATCAGTACGGCGAGCACCGACAGCAGGATGATGCCGTCCAGTCGTCCCAACGTGCCGTTCAGCAGCAACAGAAGGGAAAGCGTCATCACCGCCAGCAGCACCGGCAGCTCCCGCTTCAGGATGCCGGAGTGCACGTGCAGTGGGACGATCAATGCGGTGACGCCGATGATCAGGCCGATGTTGGCGATGTTCGATCCCACCGCGTTGCCGATGGCCAGGCCGGTGTTGCCCTGCCAGGCGGCCACCGCCGAGACCACCATCTCCGGGGCGGAGGTGCCGAATCCCACGATGGTCAGGCCGATGATGAGGGGCGAGACGCCCCAATTGCGGGCGCTGGCGGCGGCGCCCAGCACGAAGCGGTCGGCACCCCACATCAGCAGTGCCAGGCCGCCGAGTACCGCGACCAGGTTCAACAGCACGGTTCGGCCGTCGCGGGTCTGTACCCTGGGGGCCAGGGGCGTTGCCGGGCGGGAAGCAAACGGGCTGACGCCATCAGTCAGGTAGTTTCGACGCGGGTGGCGCCACAGCGTGCGCACCGATAGCGGGTGACCAGACGTCCGGTCTTCACCGCGAACGGAGTGCTGGGAACCTCTTCCCACTTATGGAAACCACGCTTGCACAGCGTGTTGCCTTGGTGCTTTTCGCTGGCTTTTGGACGGCGGAAGGGAACGACATTGCTCATGGTGAGGACCGACTGCGTATGCTATCGACGCAATCATACACGCTCAGGCGCGGCTGCCAAGCAAGCTGGTCCCGTGCGCGGCTGCAGTCCAGCGCCAGGGACCAGCGCATCGCTTCCACCCACGCCGGCTCACCGGCGGCTCCGGTGAGGGGCCACAGGCTGCGCAGCAGAGTGCGCACCACCGCAAACGGCACCGGCACGGCCCAGCGGTGCCCGTAGCGCTGCAGGTCACGAAAGGCCACGGCCGGCTCGGCTGCCAGGTTAAAGGCTCCCGTGGCATCCGAGTCCAGCGCCTGCAGCACCGCCGTGGCGACATCGTCTTCCCATACGCACTGGGTCAGGGGTTGGGGTTCCGGCAGACGCGGATAGGTGGGCTGTCGAAGCAGAAAGCGCAGCAGCGGCAGGGCGTTGGGCCCGAGGATGGCATGGGGTCGCAGTCGGATGATCCCCATGTGGGGGTGGCTTGCCTCCATGGTGTCCAAGGCCCGCTCTACCGCCACCTTGTCTTCGCCGTAGGCGAATCCCGGGTTGGGCCTCAGGGGCCGGCTCTCGTCTATCCGTTCGGGGTTGTCGGGCCACGCCCCGTAGACCGCCGCGCTGGACAGATGAATGAGGCGTTGCACGCCCGCCCTCGCGGCCGCCTGGAAGACGTTGCGGCTGCCGTTGACGTTGATGTCGCCCATCAGGGCGCGGTCGTGGCGGGCCCGCCCCAGCTCACCGCGCATCACCACGAAGGCGAGATGGAGGAGGGTGTCTTGCCCCTCCATCGCCTCTGCGACGCGGGCGCTGCGCACGTCGGCCTGCAGAGCGTTGAAGCGCGGATGACTGAACCGACTTGGGCGGATGTCCAGGCCGGTAACGGCTTGCACGCCGGGATGGTTGCAAAGCCGGGGCAGCAGGGCCGCTGCCAGATGCCCGGAACTGCCGGTGACCAGAACCTTCATCGGCCGCAGGTTGGCGCAGGGCTCACGGCGTCAGCACCCTGCCGGCGGAGCCTGGAAGCGCGGAATGACGTGCTCGGCCAGCACTTCCATGGAGGTGCGCACCGCCGCGGTGGGCAGCACGCCGGCACCGACGGCACACAGCACATGGTCCACGCCCTCGCGCTGCAGGCCCTGCAGTCGCTGTATGCAGTGCTCGGGATTGCCCACGATCACCATGCCCAGGGTTTCCAGAACCTTCAGATTGATGGCCTTGTCCACCAGGCCGCGCAGCTTGCCGAGCCGACGGTAATATTCGTAGCCTTCGTAGAGGCGTTCCAGCACCGGCAGGGTCTGGGCGAACAACTGCCGGTAGAACCAGACGAACCCGTCCCGAGCCTGCTCGCGGGCCTGTTGGTGGTCTTCCAGGCAGAACACGCCGACCGTCATCCCGACGCGGGGGTTCTGGCCGGCCGCCGGTGGCCCATCACCGTGGTGGCGCCGCCAGTGCTGCCGGTACCGGCGGATATCCTCCCTGACCATGAACCAGGGCTTGAACGGCCCCGCCAGGGCGCCCAGCCCCAGGCGGGCGGCAAGCTCGAAGCTTTCCGGGCTGACCGCGGCCGTCCACAGAGGCGGATGGGGCCGCTGCACGACTTTGGGAACGATTTCAATATTATCAATATGGTAATGGGTGCCGTGGTAGGTGACCGGTCGGCCGTCGAAGGACTGGCGGATGATCGCCAGGGCTTCCTCGGTCAGGCTGCGGCTGTCCGCCATGGCTACCCCGAAGGTGGCGTATTCCCGGGGGGAAAAGCCGCGCCCGAAGCCGAACTCCACGCGTCCGCCGGAGAGCACGTCCAGGGTGGCCAGCCGTTCGGCGACCCGCACCGGGTGCTCGTACGGCAGGGGAACGATGCCGTGGCCCAGCCGCAGGCGACGGGCGCGTTGGGAAGCGGCCGCCAGGAAAAGATCCGGAGCCGAGCTGTGGGAATACTCGGCCATGAAATGATGCTCCACCAGCCAGGCGGTGCGGAAGCCGCATTGCTCGGCCAGTTCCAGCTCCGCGAGTGTGTCGTGGTACACCTGGCTTTCGGTGCGGCCCGAGAACCCGGGCACCGACAGCTCATAGAAGAGGTCAAAATGCATGGCGAAGGAGTTTCGGGCTTCAGGTGAGCCGTTGCAAGTGCTTGCAGGTTATACTGTATTCAATGACTGGTAAGCCCACAGCGAATACCGAAAGAACCCAGCATCGGCCTGTGCTGGAGGTGGGCGCGCGCGGCTGGGACCACGCTGCCTGGGTCGGCTCCTTCTACCCTGACGACCTGCCCCCTGCCTGGCGGTTGGCCTACTACGCCAACGAATTCTCCAGTGTGCTGGTGCCGGCCCGGCAGTGGCAGTGTGCCGATCCGGGCGAGGTGGCGGGGTGGGCGGCCGACGTGCCCGAGCGTTTCGTGTTCTTCGTCGAGTTGGAGGCGAGCGTTCCCGAGCGGCCCCGGAACCCGGTGCAGGAATGGCGTCTGCGTCTCGACCCGTTGAAGGAACAGCTCGGCGGGCTGCTGGTGCGCGGTGCGGGAGCCGACCTGCAGGCCCCCGCACTGCAGGCGCTGGTGGCGGAGCTGACGGTCGAGTACCCGGTATGGCTGGAACCCGATAGCCCCGACGGGCAGCCGCAGTGGGTGGAGGCGTCGGGCGCCAAGTGGAGTTGGGCGGGCCAGCAGCAACTGCAGGGGCGAACGGTGCTGGGGCTGGTGGAGGTGGTCGGTGAGAAGACCGGCTTGCGGGGGCTGCGCGATCTCCTCCAGGGTCTGCTGGACGCCGGTCCGGATGCCGATGAGGCATTCTTGATTTTCGCCGGCGATCCGCCCGATATCGACGCCTTACGTCACGCTGTCACCATTGCCCGGCTATTGGGCGCTTGACGCTGGCGGCGGAGTTGACTCCGAAGCGCGTGTTGGCAACACTTTGCGGCGCCGGACTGGCCGGCGCGATCGAGGCGTGCCGTGCACCGGCGCCGTTGCGGCGGCGCAGCGCCATCGACCATAGCAGGGGACATGGAAACAACAGAAGAACGGTCCGCCGACGCGCTGGTGAAAATCCGAGACCTGCGATTCAGTCGTGGTTCGCGGGTGATTTTTGACGGTGTGAGTCTGGATATCCCGCGGGGCCGGGTCACTGCCATCATGGGGCCGAGCGGCACCGGCAAGACCACCCTGCTGCGCTTGATCGGCGGGCAGTTGCGCCCGCAGTCGGGCACCATCGAAGTGGATGGGCAGCAGGTTCCGCGTCTGCGACATCGAGCGCTGTACGAGCTGCGCAAACGCATGGGAATGCTGTTCCAGAGCGGTGCGCTGCTGACCGACCTGAGCGTGTTCGACAATGTCGCCTTTCCGTTGCGCGAGCATTCCCGTCTGTCGGAGCCCATGGTGCGGGATCTGGTGCTGATGAAGCTGCAGGCTGTCGGTTTGCGCGGCGCCCGCGATATGATGCCCAGCGAGCTGTCGGGCGGTATGGCGCGACGCGTGGCCCTGGCTCGTGCCATCGCCCTCGATCCCATGATGATCATGTACGACGAACCGTTTACGGGGCTGGATCCCATCTCCAAGGGCGCCGCCGTGCAGCTGATCAGATTGCTCAACGACGCCCTGGGGCTGAGCAGCATCATCGTGTCCCACGACGTGCAGGAGACCGCCGCCATTTCGGACTACATCTATGTGATTTCCGATGGAAAGGTGATAGGGCACGGCACGCCCGGCGCCCTCGGCCGGTCGAATTCGGAATGGGTCCAACAGTTCATGAAGGGGCTTCCGGACGGTCCGGTCCCGTTTCACTACCCGGCGCCCGAGTACCTCGACGATTTGCTGGCGGGCACCTGATTATGACGCGAACCGACGACGAGAGACACGGTTTGCGCCGCCGGCGGGTTGCTTGTCTTCATCCTGTCCGTCTGTGCAAGGAGGTGGCGCAGTGCTGAACGTGGTGCAACGACTGGGACGTTCCGGGTTGGGCTTTCTGGAGCGTTTCGGACGTGCCTTCCTGTTTTTGCTGCAGACGCTGAGCGGACTGCCTAACCTGCTGCCGCGTCCCGGTCTGGTCATCGCCCAGGTCTACTCGACCGGGGTCTTGTCGCTGCTGATCATCGTCGTTTCAGGACTGTTCGTGGGCATGGTGCTCGGCTTGCAGGGCTACAACACTCTGGTGAAGTTCAACGCAGAGGAGTCGCTGGGCGTGGTGGTCGCATTGTCGCTGGTCCGTGAGCTCGGCCCGGTGATTTCCGCGTTGCTGTTCGCCGGCCGGGCCGGCTCCGCATTGACCGCGGAGATCGGCCTGATGAAGGCCACCGAGCAGTTGTCGGGCATGGAGATGATGGCCGTGGACCCGGTGAAGCGCATCATCGCACCGCGCTTCCTCGGCGGTGTGATCTCCCTTCCGCTACTGGCGGCCATCTTCAGTATGGTGGGTGTGTTCGGCGGCTACTTCGTCGGCGTGTCGCTACTGGGTGTGGACTCCGGCGCCTTCTGGTCGCAGATGCAGGCCAAGGTCGGTTTCCATGAGGATATCGTCAACGGCGTCATCAAGAGCGTCGTGTTCGCCGTCGTGGTGACTTGGATCGCCGTGTACGAAGGGTATGATGCGGCGCCGACGTCGGAGGGCGTCAGCCGCGCCACCACCCGGACAGTGGTGTACGCGTCGTTGGCCGTGCTTGCCCTGGACTTCGTTCTGACCGCTCTCATGTTTAGGGAAGGATAAGATGCAGACGAGCCGCTGGATCGAGATCGTCGTAGGTCTGTTCGTGCTGGCCGGTATCGGGGCCTTCTTCGTGCTGGCCATGAAAGTGAGCAACCTGAGCCAGTTCGGCAACAGCGGCGGCTACACCGTGACAGCCGATTTCAACGACATCGGGGGCCTGAAGGTGCGCGCGCCGGTCACCGTCGCCGGCGTTCGTGTAGGTCGTGTCACGTCCATCGGTTTCGACAACAACACTTACGAGGCGGTGGTCCACATGACCATCGAACAGCAGTACGACAAGTTTCCCACCGATACGTCGGCCCGGATCTTCACCGCCGGGTTGCTGGGAGAGCAGTACATCTCGCTGCAGCCCGGCGGTTCGGAGCACTACCTGAAGAACGGTGACCGAATCAAGCTGACCCAGTCCGCCCTAGTGCTGGAACAGTTGATCGGTCAGTTCCTCTTCAACAAGGCCGCCACGCCAGGCAAGCCGTAGGCCGGTACGGAAACGGCCGCCCGGTCCCGGCGATCGGCCGAGCGGGATGGCGGTGCACTTGGTCTGCGTCCCCAAAGCTGGGAGAATTGTGCGTCCGGTTCCGGAGGCTTGTCGCGACCAGCCGACGCCCGCTTGAGCGGGTCGGTCCGGCCGTATCCCGTTTTCCAGCTACAGGTGGCTCATATGAAATGGTTTGCCGCTGCAACGTTCGTCTTCTTCCTATGCGCGGGCACCGCCGGTGCAAGCGTTGCGGATTCGCCTCAGGCGCTGGTGCGTCAGACATCCGAGCGGATGCTTGCCGCGCTCAAAGACAACCATGAGGCGATCGCCAAGGATCCCGGCAAGCTCTACGGGCTGATCAAGGACATCGTGCTGCCGCATTTCGACTTCCGGCGTATGTCCCGGTGGGCCTTGGGCCGGGCGTGGCGCCAGGCCACGCCGGACCAGCGCAAACGTTTCGTGGCGGAGTTCCAGACGTTGCTGGTGAGGACCTACGGTAGTGCCCTTCAGCAGTACCGGGACCAGAAGGTCCAGTATCTGCCGGTGCGCATGGATCCGGGAGCCACCGACGTGAACGTTCGTACCGAAGTTCAGCGCTCCGGCGGGCCTCCGATTCCCATCGACTACGGCATGGAGAAGACCCGCGACGGATGGAAGGTCTACGACGTTGCGGTCGACGGCATCAGCCTGGTGTCCAATTATCGCAGCACCTTCACCAGCGAAGTGCGCTCCCACGGTCTGGACGGGTTGATCGACATGCTGGCCAAGCGCAACCACAAGGCGGATTCGTGACGGCAGCTTCCATCGAGGCGGGGGAGGGCGGTCGGCTCTATCTGCGTGGGGAGGTGACGTTCAGTACCGTGCCCGATATCTGGGAACGTGCCCGCGACCTGCTCGATGAGAGCGCGGAAATGGTCGTGGACCTGCGTGACGTGGAGCGCGCCGATTCGGCGGGTCTGGCGCTGCTGGTGGAATGGATGCGGGCGGCCAAGCGCCGCCAGACAGCCATCCGGTTTCTCAATATGCCGGCCCAGATGCTGGCCATTGCGCGAGTGAGCAGCCTCGATCAGATCCTACCGCTGGGAAGGGACTGACATGACCGCGGCGGTACGATTCGAACAGGTCCGTAAGGACTACCACTCGGTGCAGGCCCTGAAAGGGGTGGATTTTTCCATCGAACAGGGCGAATTTTTCGGGCTGCTGGGTCCCAACGGTGCCGGCAAGTCCACGCTGATCAACATCATGGCCGGGTTGGTGAAGGCCAGCAGCGGCCGGATCAGTGTGCTGGGCTACGATGTGGTCAGCCAATATCGCCGGTCCCGTGCCGCCCTGGGGGTGGTGCCCCAGGAACTGGTCTACGATCCCTTTTTCACCGTGCGCGAGATGCTGCGTCTGCAGTCGGGGTACTTTGGTTTCGGCCGGGAAAACGATGCCTGGATCGACGAGCTGCTGGAGGTGCTGGACCTTTCCCACAAGGCGAACGACAACCTGCACGACCTGTCGGGAGGCATGAAGCGGCGGGTGTTGATCGCCCAGGCCATGGTCCACAAGCCCCAGGTGGTGGTGCTGGACGAGCCCACCGCCGGGGTGGATGTGGAATTGCGCATGGCCCTTTGGAACTTCACCCGGCGTTTGCACGGCGCCGGCCACACCATTGTGCTCACCACCCACTATCTGGAGGAGGCCGAGAGCCTGTGCGACCGCATCGCCATCCTGCACCATGGCGAGCTGCGGGCGCTGGACACCAAGCAGGCGCTGCTGGGTCGGCACCCCTACCGGCTGTTGTGCCTGACCCTGGACAGCCCTGACCGGGCCCTGCCCCCTGCCGTGGACCGGCTCGTCATAGAGCGAGACGGCGCCGCCGTGACCCTGCGCCTGCACAAATTGGAGAACCAGATCGGTCCGCTGCTGGATTCGGTCAAGCAGTCCGGCATCGGCATCGTGGATCTGCGCACCCGGGACATGGGGCTGGAGGACATCTTCCTGGAACTCACCCGGGAAGTGGCTGCATGATCAACTGGCGCGGACTCTACACCGTGTTTCGCAAGGAAGTCATGCGCTTCCTGAAGGTGACGGTCCAGACCGTGCTGACGCCGGTGGTGACGGCGCTGCTCTACCTGGTGGTGTTCGCCCAGGCGCTGGCGGCCCATGTGCAGGTATACCCGGGCATCTCCTACACCGCCTTCCTGATTCCGGGTCTGATCATGATGAGCGTCATCCAGAACGCGTTCGCCAACAGCTCCTCCAGCCTGATCCAGTCCAAGATGACCGGCAATCTGGTATTTCTGCTGCTGTCGCCGGTTTCGCCCGCGGAGTTCGTGGTGTCGTTCGTTGCCGCCGCGGTGCTGCGGGGCCTGATGGTGGGCCTGGGTGTATACGCGGTGGCCCAGTATTTCGTGCACCTGCCGGTCAGCCATCTGGGCTGGAGCCTGCTGTTCGCGCTGCTGGGCAGTGCCTTTCTGGGCGGTTTGGGGCTGGTGGCGGGCGTGTCCTCGGACAAGTTCGAGCAGCTGGCAGCTTTCCAGAATTTCATCATTCTCCCGCTGTCGTTCCTGAGTGGGGTGTTCTACTCCATCCATTCCCTGCCCTCTCCCTGGGATGCGGTGTCCCGTTTCAATCCGTTTTTCTATATCATTGACGGATTCAGGTTCGGGATACTCGGTGTCTCGGACGTCTCACCCTGGCTCAGTCTGTCGGTCGCCGGCGGTTTTGTGGCGGCGGTCCTGACCGTTTGCCTGGTCATGCTGAACACCGGCTACAAGCTCCGGCAGTGACCAGAGCCGGAACAGGGTGGGATACACATTCAGATTTCGGACAAGTGGGTGGCAAGTATGCAAGCAGAGGAACTGAAAAGCCTGATCGAGGCGGGCGTCCCCGGCTCCCGGGTCACGGTCAAGGGCGACGGCGACCATTTCGAGGCTATCGTGATCAGCGAGGCCTTCGTTGGCAAGTCCATGGTACAGCAGCACCAGATGATCTACGGCGCCCTCGGAGACCTGATGCAGAAGGAAATTCACGCCCTCGCGCTGCACACCTACACCCCCGAGAAGTGGGCTGCCCAGCCCCGCATCCAGTAGCTCCGTGGACAAGCTGATCATCAGCGGCGGCGCCCGTTTGGAAGGCGAGATCCGCATCTCCGGTGCCAAGAACGCCGTGCTGCCCATTCTGGTGGCTTCGTTGCTGGCCGACGACACCATGACCGTGGGCAACGTGCCGCACCTGCACGACGTCACCACCTCCATGGAACTGCTGGGCCGCATGGGCGTGGACCTGGTGGTGGACGAGCGCATGAGCATCGAGGTGGACCCGCGCACCATTCGCGAGTTCTACGCCCCCTACGAACTGGTCAAGACCATGCGGGCCTCCATTCTGGTGCTGGGACCGCTGCTGGCGCGCTACGGCCAGGCCGACGTCTCTCTGCCCGGCGGTTGCGCCATCGGGTCGCGGCCGGTGAACCTGCACATCAAGGGACTGCAGGCCCTGGGCGCCGACATCCGGGTGCAGGGCGGCTACATCAAGGCCCGCGCCAAGCGTCTGAAAGGCACCCGTCTGGTGATGGACATGATCACCGTCACCGGCACCGAGAATCTCATGATGGCCGCCTGCCTGGCCTCCGGCACCACCGTCATCGAGAACGCGGCCCGCGAGCCGGAAGTGGTGGACCTGGCCAACTGCCTCAACCAGATGGGCGCCCGCATCCGCGGTGCCGGCACCGATACCATCGAGATCGAAGGGGTGGAGAACCTCAAGGGCACCAGCTACAACGTGCTTCCCGACCGTATCGAGACCGGCACCTACCTGGTGGCGGCCGCGATCACCGGCGGGCATGTGAAGGTCAAGAGCACCCGCCCCGACGTCATAGACGCGGTGCTGCAGGCTCTGCGGGAGTCCGGTGCCGAGGTGACCTGCGGCGAGGATTGGGTGGAACTGGACATGGCAGGGCGCCGGCCCCGGGCCGTCAACGTGCGTACCGCCCCCTATCCGGCCTTCCCCACGGACATGCAGGCCCAGTTCACCGCCCTCAACGCCGTCGCCGAGGGGGTGGGTACCATCACCGAGACGGTGTTCGAGAACCGCTTCATGCATGTGCACGAAATGGAGCGCATGGGGGCCGATATCCGCCTGGAGGGTAATACGGCCATCAGCCGCGGCGTCGAGCGGTTGACGGGCGCTCCGGTGATGGCAACCGATCTGCGTGCCTCCGCGAGCCTGGTGCTGGCCGGGCTGGTGGCCGATGGGGACACGGTGGTGGACCGTATCTACCACATTGACCGCGGCTACGAGTGCATCGAGGAAAAGCTCGCCCAGTTGGGTGCCCGTATCCGCCGCATCCCTTCATGATCGCCGTCTGCGTTGGCTGTGGCACAATGGGCGCCTGCGAAGCCGGTGAACCCTAGGATTCCGACCCGATGTCAGAGCCGTTGACCATTGCCCTGTCCAAAGGCCGCATCTTCAAGGAGACGCTGCCGTTGCTGGCCCATGCGGGTATCGAGCCCGTGGACGATCCGGAACGCAGCCGCAAGCTTATTCTGGATACCAACCGGCCCGACGTGAAGCTGGTGATCATCCGGGCGGCGGATGTCCCCACCTACGTGGAATACGGCGCCGCGGACCTGGGGGTGGCCGGCAAGGACGTGCTCATGGAACACGCCGGCGACGGGCTGTACGAGCCCCTGGACCTGCGCATCGCCCGCTGCCGCATGATGGTTGCCGGGCCGCAACAGGCCGTACCCGCCGGCAACCGTCTGCGAGTGGCGACCAAGTACGTGCAGACCACGCGCCGCTATTTCGCCGCCCAGGGCAAGCAGGTGGAAATCATCAAGCTGTACGGTTCCATGGAGCTTGCACCGCTGGTGGGGTTGGCCCACCGCATCGTGGACCTGGTGGACACCGGCAATACCCTGAAGGCCAACGGACTGTCGCCCCTGGAGCATATCGCGGACATCAGCTCGCGGCTGGTGGTCAACAAAGCCTCTCTGAAGATGAAGCATGCGCCGGTGATGGCCTTCCTGGGCCTCATGGAGCAGGCCGTCCAGCAGCGGGCCGCGGTCGGCACCTGAATCCGTATGTTTCCGCGGAACCCGCCGGGGTTCCGCCCTGTCATGGAATTCGCACCATGGTGGATATCAAGCAACTCGACAGTGCCGATGCCGGCTTCTGGGAGGCATTGGACGAACTGCTGGCCTGGGATGGGGTGTCCGACCGGCAGGTGACCGACACCGTGCGCAGCATTCTGGCGGACGTGCGAGGCCGTGGCGATGCGGCGGTGATCGAGTACACCAACCGCTTCGACCGCATGGAGGTGGCGGCCATGGCTGAGCTGGAGATAGCCCGCGACCGTCTGGAGCAGGCCGCGGCGGCCATCCCGGAGCAGCAGCGTCAGGCTCTGGAGCTGGCGGCCGAACGTCTGAAAGCCTACGCCGCCCACCAGAAGATGGAATCCTGGTCCTATACCGAGGCCGACGGCACGGTGCTGGGCCAGCAGGTCACGCCTCTGGACCGGGTCGGACTGTATGTGCCGGGCGGCAAGGCGGCGTACCCCTCATCGGTGCTGATGAACGCCGTGCCCGCCAAAGTGGCCGGCGTCGCCGAGCTCATCATGGTGGTGCCCACGCCGGGTGGCGAGCTCAACGAGCTGGTGCTGGCCGCCGCCCATATCGCCGGGGTGGACCGGGTGTTCGCCATCGGCGGCGCCCAGGCGGTGGCGGCACTGGCCTACGGTACCGAGACCGTGCCCGCGGTGGACAAGATCGTGGGGCCCGGCAACATCTATGTGGCCACCGCCAAGGGCATGGTGTTCGGCACCGTCGGCATCGACATGATCGCCGGGCCCTCCGAGATCCTGGTGGTCTGCGACGGCCAGACGGATCCGGACTGGATCGCCGTGGACCTGTTTTCCCAGGCCGAGCACGACGAGGATGCCCAGGCCATCCTGGTGAGCCCGGACGCCGGTTTCCTGGAGCGGGTGAAGGCCAGTATCGAGAAGCTGCTGCCCCAGATGGAGCGTTCGGAGATCATCGGGCGTTCCCTGACGGCCCGCGGTGCCCTGGTGCATGTCCGCGATCTGGACCAGGCAGCGGAAGTGGCCAACCACATCGCGCCGGAGCACCTGGAGCTGTCGGTGGCCGATCCCCAAGCGCTGGCGGCGCACATACGCCACGCCGGAGCCATTTTCATGGGGCGCTACACGGCGGAGGCATTGGGGGATTACTGCGCCGGGCCGAATCACGTGCTGCCCACCTCGCGCACGGCGCGCTTCTCCTCGCCCTTGGGCGTTTACGACTTCCAGAAGCGTTCCAGCCTCATCCAGTGCTCGGCCCAGGGCGCGGCGGTCCTTGGTCGAACCGCATCGGTGCTGGCCCGCGGCGAAGGTCTGACCGCCCACGCCCGCTCGGCCGAATACCGGACCAAGAGCTGAGCGGCCCGTGCAGCCGCAGCCGATCCTGTTCCATTCCAGGAGCGCCCGCCATGTCCCATGACGGCGTGCAGCGCTGGATCCGCCCCGAAATCCGCGCCCTGGCCGCCTACCACGTGCCGGATGCCCGCGGCTTCATCAAGCTGGATGCCATGGAGAACCCCTATACGTGGCCTGCGGAGTTGGTGGAGCAGTGGCTTGAGGTGCTGCGGTCGCTGAGCCTGAACCGCTACCCCGATCCGTCCTGCGCTTCCCTCAAGGCGCGTTTGCGCACCGCCATGGGCGTCCCCGACGGCATGGAGCTGCTGCTGGGCAACGGCTCGGACGAGTTGATCCAGATGATCCTGATGGCGGTGGCCGGGCCGGGGCGCAGCATTGTGGTGCCCGAGCCGGCGTTTGCCATGTACCGCATCATCGCCGCCCTTACGGGCCTGGATTACGTGGGCGTGCCCCTGGAGGCGGGGTTCGATATCGACCTGCCGGCCATGGAGGCGGCGTTGCAGGCCCATACGCCGGCGGTGGTGTTCCTGGCCTATCCCAACAATCCCACCGGCAACCAGTTCAGCCGCGAACGCGTCGAGCGGGTGATCGAAGCCGCTCCGGGGCTGGTGGTGCTGGACGAAGCCTACGCGGCGTTCGCCCGCGACAGCTTCATGGACGCGCTTTCGCGCTACGACAACCTGCTGGTGTTGCGCACGGTCTCCAAGATGGGACTGGCGGGCCTGCGTCTGGGTCTGTTGGCCGGCGCGGCGCACTGGCTGACGGAACTCGACAAGGTGCGGCTGCCCTACAACATCAACGTACTGACCCAGGCCAGCGCGGAGTTCGCCCTAGCGCACCGGGAGGTACTGGACGCCCAGACCCGGCAGATTCGGAAGGACCGCACCACATTGCTGGACGCCCTGGCCCGGTTGCCGGGTATCCGGCCCTATCCCAGCGACGCCAACTTCGTCCTTTTCCGGGTTCCCGCCGGGCGGGCCGAGGGGGTCTTCCAGGGCCTGAAGGATCGCGGCGTGCTCATCAAGAACCTGAGCGCCCTGGGTGGGGCCCTGACCGATTGTCTGCGGGTGACGGTGGGCACCCCGGAGGAAAACCGGGCCTTCCTGGACGCTTTGGGCGAGACGCTGGCCTCGCGCCCCTAGGCAACGTCTATACAGGCCGCTGAAGCGGCGCTCCCGGCGGTGCAAAGGCGTCCGGCATGCTCATTTAGTGCCTGTACACTGCGCTTCCTCGCACCTTGGCGCCATGTGATCAGCCACATGATCGACCTGGTCAGATTTTCCTAGGAACCCGCCGTCAGGAATCGCTGCGCGCCGGCCGTTCGGTCACCTGCGCCCGCAGCTTGAAGCGCGCACCCCGACGCTTCCCCTGCAGTTCGATCCTGGTCCCGGGAGGAATGCGGCTGATGCGTTGCAGCGCACTGCGGGCATTGTTCACGGGTTTACCATCGATGGCGGTGATCACGTCACCGGGCAGAAGCCCTGCGTTGTCCGCCGGCCCGTTGGGCAGCACGCCCGCGATAAGCACCCCTTCCGTCGTGTCCAGCCCGAAGCTCTGGGCGAGTGCCGGGGTCAGGTCCTGGGCCTCGATGCCCAACCAGCCTCTGATGACATGGCCGTGCTCGATGATCTGCTTCATCACCCCTTGGGCGAGGCTCACCGGAATGGCGAAGCCGATCCCCTCGCTGCCGCCGCTCTGGGTGAAAATGGCGGTGTTGATGCCCACCAACTCGCCGTTGGCATTCACCAGGGCGCCGCCGGAGTTGCCGGGATTGATGGCGGCGTCGGTCTGGATGAAGTCTTCAAAAGTGTTGATGCCCAGGCGGTTGCGTCCGGTGGCGCTGACAATACCCTGAGTCACCGTCTGGCCTACGCCGAAGGGGTTGCCGATGGCCAGCACCACATCGCCGACCTGCAGGTGGTCGGAATCGCCGATGACGATGGAGGGCAGATTGCGCAGGTTGATCTTGACCACGGCCAGATCGGTGTCCGCATCCTCGCCCACCACCTTGGCATCGGTGCGCCGCCCGTCGTCCAGCAGGATCTGTATTTCCTGGGCGCCTTCCACCACGTGATGGTTGGTCAGCACGTAACCCTGGGGGCTCACCAGCACGCCCGAACCTAGGCTGGTCTGCATGTGCTGCTGGGTGCGCGAGTACTGCTTGCCGAAGAAGTATTGGAACAGCGGGTCGTTGGACAGTGGCGTGCGTTCGGTGACCATCTTCGCGGTGTAGATATTCACCACCGCGGGCGCCGCCCTGCGCACGGCCGCCGCATAGGACAGGGGCGCCGGCAGGCGCGCCGCGCTGGCGCCGGGCGATTCGTGGACCTGCCGGACTTCCACCACGGCGGGGCGCAGCCCGAGCAGGTCGGGACGCGCCACCACGATCACGAAGGCCAGCGCCAGACCGACGGTAATGGACTGTAAAGTGAACGTAAAAATTTTGCCAACGGACATTGTTGAGATACCCTACCACGGCCCTGCGGGCCTGAAATCAGCTCGCCGCAGCGGCCCCAGGACGGATGACGCGCCCGATGGTTGCACTGCATGAACTGGTTGGCTACACCGATCGCCTGCTGGCGGCGGACGAGTTTGCGGATTATTCACCGAATGGGCTGCAGGTGGAAGGGCGCCCGGAGGTCCGCAGGCTGGTCAGCGGTGTCACGGCGAGCCTGGCGCTGATCGACGCGGCCATCGCCGCCGATGCCGACGCCCTGCTGGTGCACCACGGCTATTTCTGGAAGGGGGAAGACCCGCGTGTGGTCGGCATGAAGCGCGCGCGACTGGCGAAACTGCTGGCGGCGGATATCAGTCTGCTCGCCTATCACCTGCCCCTCGATGCCCACCCCGACTACGGCAACAATGTGCAACTGGCGAAGGTTCTGGACTTCCCGGTGGATGGTCGCTTCGGCACCACCAGCGGCGGGCCGGACCTGGCGCTGTGGGGCCGCCTGTCCCAACCCCTCAGCGGGGCCGGTCTGGGGGAGCATCTGGCGGCCCGCCTGGGGCGCCCGCCGCTGCATGTGACCGGTGGGCCGCCGGTCATCCGGACGATCGGGTGGTGCACCGGCGCGGCCCAGTCGTTCATCGAGGCGGCGGCATCCAACGGTCTGGATGCGTTCATCAGCGGGGAAATTTCCGAGCCCACCGTGCACGTCGCGCGCGAATGCGGCATTCATTTCTTCGCTGCCGGGCACCATGCGACCGAGCGCTACGGGCCCCGAGCCCTGGGCGCGCATCTGGGCGCGCACTTCGGTCTGAAACACACATTTGTCGATATCGACAACCCGGCTTGAACCCCGAAACTGACTTGACCTTGACGTTCAATTGTTGGATTCTATGCGGTTTGTAGCCTTGTAGAACAACGCATTCCGGCATAAATCCGGCACAGCGAGAAACAACAACTCTAAACGGTACCCGCCTTGGATGCAGGCTTGATATCCGGTTCCGAAGTAAACCCACTCTGGAGAGTTCTTCATGAGTACTGATGGCGTAGACAAGAGCCGGCGTCGCTTTCTTACCGCCGCCGCCACGGTTGTGGGCGGTGTGGGCGCCGCCTATGTCGCAACTCCGTTTATCTCGTCCATGCAGCCCAGCGCCCGTGCGAAGGCGCTCGGAGCGCCGGTCGAGGCAGATATCAGCAAGCTGGAAGCAGGCCAGCTGATGCGGGTGAAATGGCGCGGCAAACCGGTGTGGATCGTCAACCGCACCAAGAAGATGCTCGAGGACCTTCCCACCCTCGACAGTCAGCTACGCGATCCCAAGTCTGTGGAGCCCCAGCAGCCCAAGTATGCGCAGAACGAGTACCGTTCCATCAAGCCCGAATACCTGGTGGCGGTCGGGATCTGCACCCACCTGGGCTGCTCGCCCACCTACCGACCTGAGGTGGCGCCCGACGATCTCGGTCCGCAGTGGAAGGGCGGCTTCTTCTGTCCCTGTCACGGGTCGCGCTACGACCTGGCCGGCCGGGTGTACGACGGGGTACCCGCACCCCTGAATCTCGAGGTGCCCCCTTACCGGTACCTCACCGACACCCTAATCAAGGTTGGTGAAGACAAAGGAGCGGCCTAAATGAGCGAAAACACAGAAAAATGGAACAAGGGGCTCCTTGGCTGGGTGGATCAGAGGTTTCCGCTGAGCTCGCTGTGGAACGAGCACCTGGCCAAATACTACGCGCCCAAGAACTTCAATTTCTGGTACTTCTTCGGCTCCCTGGCCCTGCTGGTGCTGGTCATGCAGATCGTGACCGGTATCTTCCTCACCATGAACTACAAGCCCGATGCCCGGGAGGCCTTCGCATCGGTGCAGTACATCATGCGGGAGGTCAACTGGGGCTGGTTGATTCGATACATGCATTCGACCGGCGCTTCGGCGTTCTTCATTGTCGTCTATCTGCACATGTTCCGGGGGCTGATCTACGGCTCCTACCGCAAGCCCCGCGAACTCATCTGGATCTTCGGCATGATCATCTACGTGGCCCTGATGGCGGAGGCCTTCATGGGCTACCTGCTGCCCTGGGGCCAGATGTCCTACTGGGGCGCGCAGGTGATCATCTCGCTGTTCGGCGCGATTCCTCACTGGGGCAACGATCTGTCTCTGTGGATTCGCGGCGACTACGTGGTGTCCGATGCCACTCTTAACCGTTTCTTCGCGTTCCACGTGATCGCGGTGCCGATCATTCTGCTTGCGCTGGTGGTGGCCCACATCATGGCTTTGCACGAAGTCGGATCCAACAACCCCGACGGCATCGAGATCAAGAAGAACAAGGACGCCAACGGCATCCCGAAGGACGGCATTCCGTTCCATCCCTACTACACGGTCAAGGACATCGTCGGCGTGGTCGTGTTCCTGATGTTCTTCGCGGCGGTGGTGTTCTTCATGCCCACCATGCACGGTGTATTCCTGGAGTCGAACAACTTCATTCCGGCCGATCCCCTGAAGACGCCGCCGCATATTGCGCCGTTGTGGTACTTCACGCCCTACTACGCAATCCTGCGTTCGGTGCCCAACAAGGGCCTGGGCGTACTGGCGATGGCGATGGCGATTGTGGTGATGTTCTTCCTGCCCTGGCTGGATCGCGGCAACGTCAAATCCATCCGCTATCGCGGCTGGCTCTACAAGGCCTTCCTGGCCCTGTTCGTCATCAGCTTCGCCGCCCTCGGCTATCTCGGTCTTCAGCCTCCGGAACCGGTGCTCACCCATCTGGCCCGGGTGTTCGCGGTGCTCTACTTCGCGTTCTTTCTGCTGATGCCGTTCTACACCAAGCTGGACAAGACCAAGCCGGTTCCGGAAAGGGTGACAAAATGAGAAAAGTGATCATTGCGGTACTGTTCTCCTTGATGCCTCTGGTGTCGGTCGCCAGTGAAGGAAACGTGCATCTGGACAAGGCCAACATCGACCTGAACAACAAGGAAGCGCTCCAGCGCGGTGCTCAATTCTTCGTCAACTACTGCATGGGTTGCCACAGCACCAAGTACATGCGCTGGAACCGGGTCGGCCACGACCTCGGCCTGACGGACAAGCAGGTCAAGGACAACCTGATCTTCACCGGCGCGAAGGTCACCCAGTACATGAAGAACGCAATGCCGGAAGAGGAGGCGTCGAAGTGGTTCGGCACCGCCCCTCCGGATCTCACTTTGGTGGCCCGCAGCCGCGGCGTGGACTGGCTGTATACCTACCTGCGCACCTTCTACCTGGATCCCACCCGTCCCACCGGCGTGAACAATATGGTGTTCCACAATGTCGGTATGCCGGACGTCATGTGGCAGTTGCAGGGCTGGCAGGTCCCCGTGTACAAGACGGTGGTCGCCGAGGATGGCAAAAAAGAACAGGTGATCGATCACCTGGAACTGGTGAAACCTGGTAAGCTGACGCCGGTAGAATATGACCAGCATGTCCGGGATCTGGTAACCTTCCTTGCCTACATGGGAGAGCCCATCAAGCTCGAGCGCGAGCATCTGGGCATTTGGGTGCTGCTCTTCCTGGCCGTGCTGTTTGTCGTCACGTACCTCCTGAAGAAGGAATACTGGAAGGACGTGCACTGAAGCGGGGTACCGGTGCCGGCGTGCAGGCGCCGGCACCCGAGCCCAGCGACGCGACGGGCCCGACTGTCGCGTTCAAACAGGAGACTCTTCCATGGCGTTGATCGCCAATCGACGTTCGGTGATGACCCTGTTCTCGGCGGCCACCTGCCCGTACAGCCATCAGACGCGAATCGTGCTGGCCGAGAAGGGAATCACGGTCGAGATCCTCAATATCGACCTCGATAACAAGCCCGAAGACCTGATCGATCTGAATCCCTACGGTACGGTTCCGACCCTGGTGGACAGGGAACTGGTGCTGTACGAATCCAAGATCATCATGGAATACCTGGACGAGCGTTTCCCGCACCCGCCGCTCATGCCGGTGGATCCGGTGTCGCGGGCAAAGTCCAGGTTGGCCATGTTTCGCATAGAAAAGGACTGGTACAGTCTGCTGCCGGATCTCGAGGGCAAGAATGAGAAAGCCGCTGCCAAGGCCCGCAAGATCCTGCGCGACAGCCTGACGGCCAGTTCGGAAGTGTTCGCGGTGCGCCCGTTCTTTCTCAGCGATGAGTTCAGCCTGGTGGACTGCGCGATAGCGCCGCTGCTGTGGCGGCTGCCCTACTACAAGGTGGAACTGCCCCGCCAGGCTAAACCGGTGCTCGACTACGCTGAGCGCATTTTTGCCCGCGAGTCTTTTCGTGCCAGCTTGACCGATAGCGAGCGGGAGATGCGCGACTAGCGGTCCCCGGCTGGAAACGACGCCCGCTATGGCGTAGGCTGAAGTGAAATTCTGGTAAGAAAAGGCGCGCGACGGCCGTGTCCATGACCCCTAGCCGACCCTATCTCATCCGGGCGATTCACGAATGGATCCTGGATAACGATCTGACGCCTTATTTGCTCGTGAATGCCGAGGTCGCCGGCGTGCAGGTCCCCCAGCAGTTTGTCGAGGGCGGCAGGATCGTGCTGAATATCGGTCCGCAGGCGGTACAGGCGCTCAGCCTCGGCAACGAGGAGGTGGCCTTTCGGGCGCGGTTCAGCGGTGCACCCATGGACGTGCAGGCCCCTATATATTCCGTGCTGGCCATTTACGCCAAGGAGAACGGCCGCGGTATGATCTTCACGGAAGAGGATGGACTGCCTCCGCCCGAACAGCCCTCGCCCACCAAGCCGCCGGGCCGCCCCAGCCTGAAAGTGGTCAAGTAGGCCGCCTCGGCCCTTCTCAACTCTCCGGCAGTGGTCGATTCTCTTCGTCCAGCACCACCAGTATGCTGCACGGTGCCGATTCCAACAGCGATGCGTTCACCGACCCCTGCCACCAGCGGGCGAACCGGCTTCGGTTGCGGTGTCCGACAATGATGAGATCGGCGTCCACGGCGTTCGCGGTCTCGACAATGCGGACAACCGGTTCGCCCGCAGTCAGGTGTCCCTCCACCTGCAGACCCCCGGCGCTCAACTGGGCCACGCCTTCATCCAGTATCTCGCGCACGACACGGGCTTCTTCGCTGTACAGTTCGCCGGGACACATCGCTTCGGCGATGGCCGTTTCGGCGCCCTGACGCAATACCGCGAGCAGGTGGACCTCGGCGCCGCAGGCGCGGGCCAGGTCGGCGCCCTCACGCAGCGCCGCCCGGCCCGCCCTGGAGCCGTCATAACAGAGCAGCACGCGATGGTACATGGTCGATCTCCGATGGGACGGGCGAGTCGTTTCCGGTGGATTGCAGCCTGTCAGCGACCGGGCATGGCTTCAGCCTACCACAAGCCCGGCCGGTGCCGCGTGGCCCGGTTGCCCGGCCTCGCGACTCGACGTAGATTGGTGGCGCCTTCCCTGACGTGCGGAGCACCGGGCCAATGACGATCGAAGTGGTGCAGGGCGATATTACCGAACTGGACGTGGCGGCCATCGTCAATGCCGCCAACCAGTCCCTGTTGGGCGGCGGGGGAGTGGACGGCGCCATTCATCGGGCCGCCGGACCCGAACTCAAGGCCTACACGAGTCGGCTCGGCGGTTGCCAGACCGGTGAAGCGAAGGCGAGTCCGGGGTTCATGCTGGCGGCGAAATGGGTGATCCACACGGTCGGGCCGGTCTGGCGGGGAGGCGGGGGCGGCGAGGAGCGGTTGCTGGACAGCTGCTATCGCAAAGCCTTCGAGCTGGCCCTGGAGAAGGGCGCCGCGACCATCGCCTTTCCCGCCATCGGTACCGGCGTATATGGATATCCGAAGCGGGAAGCGGCACGTATCGCCGTGACGGCAATGCGCGACTACGAGCACCGCTTCAAGCGCATCGTCGCGTGCTGCTACAGTGCCGACGATGCCGCTCTGTATCGATCCCTGCTGGCTCAGATGCCTGCTGACCGGCCGCAACGATAGCCGCTGCATCGTTGTGCAGTCCGCGCAACTTCAGCGCCTTCCACGACGATTCGACTTAATGCGGCGATTGCCGTCCGCAATTGCGTGGTCGGGCCGGACGGCATGGGCCCCGCCGGGCATAGGGGCGTCATGGCCGGTGGGGGAGTGCGAGCCGGCACAAGCCGGTCGATCAATCCGACAAGAG
>Ga0307441_1000049_pt1 | contig 55839 bp, 49 predicted proteins | sample SalMarWE160420MG_FD_202149 | JGI IMG/M metagenome (GOLD analysis project Ga0307441, IMG submission 202149) | Salt marsh sediment microbial communities from the Plum Island Ecosystem LTER, Massachusetts, United States - WE1604-20 | ecosystem: Environmental > Aquatic > Marine > Intertidal zone >... | reverse complement strand
ATACTTGCAGCATCAGAGAGAACGCCGAACAAAGGATTTACGGTAGGCTTGGCAATTTTAAAAATCTTAAGAGTTCTAAGCCGGATCTTGTTGTCGGAATTTTAGGGTGTATGGCGGAAAGACTTCGTAAAGATTTAATTGAAGATAAGAAAATTGTTGATCTTGTTGTAGGACCGGATGAATATAGAAGATTACCTGAATATATTAATATGGCATTTACAGGCGATAAAGGAATTGGAGTAAGATTATCCAGGACTGAAACTTATGATGATATTACACCTTATCGCGAAGATGGTTTGCAGGCCTGGATTTCCGTAATGAGAGGTTGTGATAAATTTTGTACTTTTTGTGTTGTTCCGTTTACACGGGGAAGGGAACGCAGCAGAACTTTATCATCTGTAGTAAAAGAAATAAAACAACTATCCGGGCGAGGCTTTCGTGAGGTTACCCTTCTTGGACAGAATGTTAACTCTTATAATGACGGTGTATATGATTTCGCTGATTTATTATCTGCATCTGCTTTAGTAGATAGAAATATTAGAATTAGATTCACTACATCTCATCCCCAGGATTTATCGGATAAATTGTTGTATACAATAGCAGAAAACCCTAACATTTGTAATTATATCCACCTGCCGGTGCAGTCTGGCTCCAACAGGATATTGGAATTAATGAACCGTACTTATACAATTGAGCATTATTTCAATTTGATTGAAAAGGCAAAAGAAATTATTCCCGGTGTTAGTTTTTCAACTGATATAATTTCCGGCTTTCCTACGGAAACCTATGAAGATCATGTAATGACGTTGGATGTAATGAGAAAAGTAAAATATGACGGCGCATATATGTTTAAATACTCTCCTCGTGAAGGAACTAAATCTTTTAAAATGAAAGATGATGTTAGTGATGAGATTAAAACAAAAAGACTTCAGGAAATAATCGAATTGCAGCGGCGGATTTCGTATGAAAAGAATCAAGAATTAATAAATCATGAAGCAGTAATTCTTGTGGAAGGTTTAAGCAGAAAATCGGATCAATTTTTGTCGGGAAGGACAGATACAAATAAAGTAGTTATAATCCCTTTCAACGGCAAAATTAAAGAAGGCGATTATGCTAAAGTGAAAATTAACCGTGCAACTTCGGCTACTTTATTTGGGGATTTTATTGAACTGGTTGAATCCGAAAGCGAACAATTGCCATTAACTGCATAAAAAATTTAATGTTGTTTTTTTGCGTTCTTAGAATATTTAAATCCGGCTATTTTTAGATTTTGTAAATCTACGACAATGAAAAAATATTTTATATTTTCTTTCCTGCTTATTTCTTTTGCTGTTTTATTTTTACCAAAGCATTTGTTTGCACAGGAACTGAACATTATTCCGTATCTTAAACAAATTGAGAACGGCAATAAATCTCAGGTAGAAAAAGACTTACCTGAACTTAAGAAGAGTTACCCTAACAGCTCAAATCTTTTATTTCTGGAAGGCGTACTTACGGAAAACGGACAGCAAGCAGTTGCGATATATAATAATCTGGTTAAAAACTATCCTAACAGCAAATATGCCGATGCCTCTTTATACAGGATATATTCTTATTATTACGCTCTAGGAATGTACGATGCGGCAAAAAACTTTTTAAATAGACTGGAGCATGAATATCCGAATTCTCCCTACATCGGTATAGCAAAGAAAAATATTCCCAAACAAGACAGCACGGTTATTGCCAGAAGAGCCTTGCCTGCAGATACTTCCAAAGAGGCAAAAAAAGAACATGTTTCTCAACCAAATGAAAATTATCCGTTTACAATTCAAGCCGGGGCTTTTACTGTTTTGAAGAATGCACAAACCTTAACGGAAAGTTTTAAAAAAGACGGTTTATATTCCAGGATAGAAGAAAAATCGGTTGCCGGAACTATATTTCATGTAGTATACGTAGGTAAATTTTCAAATGAAGATGACGCCGCAGAGTCTTTAAAGCAAATAAATGCCAAATACAATTTGAATGGAAGAGTTGTAAAATTAAATTAAAAAAATATTTTGAAAATTAGATTTATCGGTACGGGATCGGGGAAAACTTCGCTTCAAAGGTTTCATTCTTCAATTTTTTTTTCTTCGGATAAATATAACTTGCTTGTAGATACGGGTGACGGCATTTCAAAAGCGCTGCTGTGGCATAATATTAACCTTCATTTGATCAACGGTATTTTAATTACTCATCTGCACCCGGATCATTTTTCCGGATTAGGCGCTCTTATTGTTCAAATGAAGCTGATTAACAGAACCAACGAACTTGATATTTATATGCATCAAAGCTTGGCAGAAGTTGTTAAAAGATATATTTATAACTCCTATTTGTTCGGTGAAAGAATGGATTTTGAAATTAACTACAAAGTTTTTGATATTGAGGAAACGGAAAAGGTAGAAGATAATTTTACTTTTATGGCCAAGCAAAATTCACATCTTGATATATATAAAAAATATGACTATTTGAATAAGCTGAGTTTTTCATGCATAAGTCTTTTATTTAATATACAGGATTTAAAAGTTTTTTATACAGGCGATATCGGAACAAAGGAAGATCTATATTTATTCAAAGACCATAAAATAGATATTATGATTTCCGAAATTTCCCATATTGACTTTAGTGATTTGATTCAAGCATACAAAGTTCAATCAGCGGAGAAATTGTATCTAACGCATATTAGCGTTGAAGATGAGCCAATGCTTGAAAAATTTTATTTATCAATGAGTGATGAAGAAAAGCGGAAAATAATTTCTGCATATGACGGATTAACAATCGATCTATAAAAATTCATTTCTTTAATAAAGTGATAAAAAATAATATATTTAATATATGAACTTAGCTTATTCTGAATAAACTGTTTCCGGGTGACAAAAATCCAATTAAAGAAAACTTAAAATTTTAAAAAAATGACTGTAGAAGAATTTAAGAAAAAATACGGAATAATCGGAAAATCAAAAGAAATTAATGATCTTGTCGATATTACTATGCAGGTTGCCGGTTCCGATATTTCTATATTGATTTACGGTGAAAGCGGAGTTGGAAAGGAAGTGTTTGCTAAAGCAATTCACGGATTCAGCAACCGGGCAGATAAGCCCTTAGTCAGTGTTAACTGCGGTGCAATTCCGGAAGGGCTTCTTGAAAGCGAATTATTCGGACATAAAAAAGGTTCGTTTACCGGTGCGGTCGAGAGTCGTAAGGGTTATTTTGAAATTGCCGACGGCGGTACCTTGTTTTTAGATGAAATTGCCGAAATGCCGTTAACTACCCAGGTGCGTTTGTTGCGTGCGATTGAAACAAAAGAATTTATGAAGATTGGTGCGGAAACAGTTACAAAAGTTGATTTAAGAATTATTGCTGCAACGAATAAAGATCTTCAGTACGAAGTTGAGGCCAAAAGATTTAGGGAAGATCTTTATTTTCGTTTAAAAGCCGTTACGTTAAGTTTACCCCCGCTAAGGAAGAGAAAAGGCGATATAGAAGAATTGACTCGATTTCTTATAAATAATTATAGTGCTGAAAATAATATTGAACCTCCTTTAATAACAAATGATGCTTTGGATCTTCTAAGGAATTACGATTGGCCGGGGAATATTAGGGAATTAAAAAATGCTGTTGAATCTGCTACGGCGTTAAACCGTGATGGAGTGTTAAATGCTCAGGATTTCTTTCCATTAATTAAATTAAATCAGATAAATAACGAAAACAGAAATCTTCCTATTTATCTGAAAAAATCTCCTGAAGAAGTTGACCGTGAATTGCTTTACAGAGCATTGTTTGAAATTAAAAAAGATATTATGGAGATTAAAGATTTAATTTATCATCAGCAGATGGATGTTGCTGCAAATAATAACGAGAATATAAATGAAGTAGCTTCGCTTGACCAGGTTGAAAAAGAAGCTATTATTAATGCCCTGGATCACAGTAGAGGCAATAAAAGAAATGCTGCAAAAATGCTGAAAATTAGTGAGAGAACTTTATACAGAAAAATAAAAGAATATGGCTTGTAAAAAAGACAATTTTAAGCAATTTTTTAGTAAGGTTATGCTGCTTAGTGTCTCGAAAAAAGATATTAAAAGTATTTTAAGTAACAAATCTGTAAGCAATATTATTCTTCACTTGTTTATCATATATCTGGTAATTAATTTTACCGGTTGTTGTGCATATTCTTTTACCGGAGCTTCGGTTCCAAAGCATCTTAAAACTATTGCTATTCCTAATGCAGAAGATCGAAGCAACTCGAGTGTACCGGGATTAAGCGAGATGTTCACAAATAAGCTGACGCAGAAGTTTATTAATGATAATACATTACAGGTTACAAATAAATCTAATGCAGATGCAATTCTCGAATGTACAATAACTTCTTTGAGTGATGTTCCGTCTGTAATTGCCGCCGGAGAAAATGTAACTTCTCGAAGAATTACCATTACCGTCAGGGTTGTTTATAAAGACCTTGTAAAAAGGAAAACTATTTATGATAAAAGTTTTTCTAATTATGGTGATTATCCTTCGGGCGGTTCAATTAACGACAGAAATAATGCTATAGAAACTGCAATTGATAGAATAACTGATGATATTCTTCTTGATACGGTTTCCGGCTGGTAAAAATATATAAATTTTTATAATAGGTTTTAAAATGGATAACGTAGTTTTAATTTCTTATTTCGTTTCGTTATTCGTACTTTTTGTTTTCGGCTTGCATGGTTTCGTAATGATCTTTTATTACAATAAGTACAGAAACGTTAAACACACGCATAAAGAAAATTTTGTTCCCACCTCAAAAGTAACAATTCAGCTTCCCCTTTACAATGAATTGTATGTAGTGGAAAGGCTTATTAATTCTATCTGTGAAATTGATTATCCCAAAAATTTAATGGAAATTCAAGTGCTGGACGATTCCACGGATGAAACCGTTGAAATTGCTGCAAAAATAGTTGCCCGGAAGAAAAAGGAAGGATTTGACATTGAACATATAAGAAGATCAAACCGGGAAGGATTTAAAGCCGGTGCATTAAAAGAAGGAATGAAGATTGCCAAAGGAGAATATATTGCAATTTTTGACGCCGACTTTATTCCTCAGAAAGAATTTTTGAAGAAAACTCTTTCATTCTTCAGTGATGAAAAAGTCGGGATGGTTCAAACTCGCTGGGAACATATAAACGGTGATTATTCGATTTTAACAAGAGCGCAGGCATTAGCATTAGACGGACATTTTGTAATAGAACAAACCGTAAGAAACAAAGCAGGATTCTTCATCAACTTTAACGGGACCGGCGGTATTTGGAAAAGAGCATGTATAGAAGATGCCGGCAACTGGGAAGCCGATACTTTAACTGAAGATTTGGATCTAAGTTATCGTGCTCAGCTGAACGGGTGGAGATTTGTTTTCTTAAAAGATTTTACTTCTCCCGCCGAACTCCCGTCGGAAATAAATGCTTTAAAGAACCAGCAATTTAGATGGACTAAAGGGGCAATTGAAACAGCAAAGAAAATTTTGCCGTTGGTATGGAGATCAAAAGTTCCATTAAGAGTAAAACTTCAGGCTACATTTCATTTAACAAATAATTTGGTATTTCCTTTTATTCTGCTTGCGGCAATTTTAAACGTCCCGCTTATTTTTATAAAAAACAGCGGCCCGCATCAACTTTACTTTGCGGTTATGTCTTTATTTGTCCTTGCCTTTGTCAGCTCTTTCATGTTTTATTTATATTCCCAGAAAGATATTCGGGATGACTGGAGAAAAAAAATAGTATTATTCCCTCTATTTATGGCAGGCAGTATGGGTTTTGCTGTAAATAATTCAAGAGCGGTTTTTGAAGGATTATTAAATAGAAAAAGTGAATTTGTCCGTACTCCTAAATTTAAAGTTGAAGGAAACAAAGATTCATGGTTAGGCAAAAGATATACAAATAAAAAATTAGGCCTTTCTGTAATTGTAGAATTAATAATGGCAGTATATTGTTTAATCGGTGTGGCAGCTTCAATTTATTTTCTTGAGATAGCGGCCCTTCCGTTTCAATTCCTATTCTTCCTTGGATTCTCTTTTGTCTCTTTTACATCAATTAAGCATGCGTTCTCAAAAATATAGAGGCTGTTTTGGCAAAATCGTCAACTGAAATATTTAATAATAAAGTAAGCTTAATTTACGAATACGATAAAAGCTCTCCCTTATTTGTTAGAACTGCAAACATGGAGATCGAGCAGAATAATATCGATAAGGCAATCGAGATTCTTAATGAAGGTATAGAACAATATCCTCAGTATTCTACTGCATATCTAATTTTAAGTAAAGCATATACTTTGGCCGGCAATTATCCAATGGCTTTGAAAAATATTAAAAAGGGAAGCGATTTAATTCACTCTAAAAAAACTTACGATTACTATCTTAAAGAACTTGAGAATATAAAAAAACAGCGTTCCCTATTCGAAAATAACACCAGAAATATTTTTATGGTAGATACTAATGTTTCGGAAAAGACGCAGGAACCTGATTTATTTATTACCGAAAAAAAAGCAAGTGAAAGTAAACCGGTCTCGGTTGACGACAGGCTGGACCAAATTGCAAAAGAAATTTCAACAGCTAAAATTCCCGAGGTAAATAAGCCGGCGGCAACTGCAAATGAATTGCTGGCAAATATATCAAATAGAAGCATGATTGTATCGGAAACTTTGGCAAAAATTTACATTACACAGGGTGAATATAAAGAGGCAATAGAAGTTTATAAAAAATTAATTTTAAAGGATTCGGAGAAAAAAGAATATTATCTGCAGAAAATAAGCGAACTGGAATCCGAATTGGAATCATGATATTTTTTTAATTATCCCTCTTCTATCTTTTCAAAAAATGGCTCCTAAAATTATTCAAAAAAAATTAGAAAGAAATTTTTATACACGCGAATTACTTACCGTTGCCAGGAATCTACTTGGTAAAATACTTGTGAAAAAAGATAAAGACATTATTATATCCGGCAAAATTGTGGAAGTTGAAGCATACGACGGTTCAATTGATGAAGCTGCCCATACTTTCATCGGGAAAACAAAACGTAATGAAATAACGTTTGGTATTGGCGGTTTTTTTTATGTCTATTTTACATATGGCGCTCATTTCTGCTGTAATGTTGTAACAGGAAAAATTGGTCAAGGTACGGCTGTACTTATACGGGCAATTGAACCTATAAAAGGTGAAGACATAATGATTAAAAACCGTTTTAAGAGAGATTTGGTAAATGAAAAAGAAAAATATAACTTAACAAACGGACCTGGTAAAATTTGTCAGGCAATGTCGATTAATAAAAATCATTACGGATTGGATTTGACGGGGAATAAAGTTTATTTGCTTGATGCACCGGAAATTAAAGAGGATGATATTATAATTACCAAAAGAATCGGCATAAAAAAATCGGTTGATTTACCCTGGCGTTTTTATATTAAAGATAATCCTTATGTATCTAAAAGATGATTAAGCCTAAAAATATTTTAATTGTTAGAACAGACAGGATAGGAGATGTAGTTCTTTCTTTGCCGGTTGCAAATATTATTAAAAAAAATTTTCCTGAATGCAAAATTACATTTCTATTAAAAGACTATACAAAATCTTTGGCTGAAAATCATCCTTTTGTAGATAATATTATTCTGTTAAAAGAAGAACAAAATAAAATCTTATTAAAAGAGAATATAAAAGAAATAGCAAGGCATCATTTTGATTCTGCAATTATAGTATCTCCAAAATTTGTTACTGCATTAATAATTTATTTAGCCGGGATCAAAGTTAGGATTGGAACAGGCTACCGGTGGTATTCGTTTCTTTTTAACCATAAAGTTTTCGAACATAGAAAATATGCGGAAAAGCATGAACTTGAATTTAATTTGGATTTGCTTTCAACTTTTGGAATTAAAGAACTAATTAAGCCTGGTTCGGCAAAGTTTGATTTGAAACCTTCTGCCGGGAGCGAAGAATTTGTTGAGAAAGTACTATCGAACAACAGTGTAAAGACAAATAAACCTATTATAATTGTTCATCCGGGAAGCGGAGGCAGTGCAATAGATCTGCCGCTTTATAAATTCAGAGAATTGGTTAAATTGCTGTATGAAAAATTAAATGCTACTATAATAATTACCGGCCAGGAATCTGAGAAAGGAATTTGTGAAGAATTAAAGCTGAATGACGGAATTAAGAATTTTGCCGGATATTTCGGCTTACCGGAATTGATTGCTTTGATTAATAAATCGTCGATTTTTATTTCAAATTCCACGGGTCCTATTCATATAGCTGCAGCACTCGGAAAATATATTATCGGCTTTTATCCAAAAATTTTATCGTGTTCTCCACAAAGATGGGGGCCATATACAAATAAAAAGAGTATTTTTGTTCCGGAAATAAATTGTTCCGGCTGCACAAGGGAACAGTGTGAACGTTTAAATTGTATGAATAGTATTGATATTAATAATGTGTTTGGTCAAATTGATAAAATTTATAATGATATTCTTTTAAACGGAGAATTTAATGCCTAAGAAATTTTTAATTTTTTGCCTGTTTTTCGGTATAACTGCTACTTTCCTTTTTAGCCAGAGTAAGAGTAGCGGTAAATTTAAATTTAGGAAAATAGATAATAAGGCATTTAAAGTCGGTGAAAAACTTACTTTTGATGTTAAGTACGGATTTGTTACAGCCGGAATAGCAACAATGGCTATTCCAAGAATGAGAAGAATTGTCGGAAGAAATGTATACGAAATTACTTTTGATGTAAACTCCGTGCCTAGTTTTGATTGGATATATAAAGTGAGAGATCATTATGAAACTTTTGTGGATGAAGAAGGAATATTTCCCTGGAGATTTGAACAGCATATAAGAGAAGGGAGTTTCAGCAGGGATTTCTCGGCATTTTTCGACCAGCGTAACGGAAGGGCAAAAACCAGCGGGGGTGATTATAAGATCCCTCCCTATGTGAATGATATTGTTTCGGCATTTTATTATGCAAGGACATTGGATTTTTCGCATTTGAAAGTAGGCGATTTTATTCACCTGGAAAATTTCTATAAGGATACTGTTTATAACCTTGATGTAAAATATTTGGGAAAAGATCAGGCATCCGTTCCGGCGGGAACATTTAATTGTATTGTAGTAGAACCTATTATTGTTAAAGGCGGCTTGTTCAAAAGCGAGGGAAGTATTTTTATCTGGCTTTCGGACGATAAATTGAAAATTCCCATTAAAGTAAAAACAAAAGTTGTAATCGGATCAATTGATGCGGTGCTGACCCATTACCAGGGGCTGACAGGCCCGATAACATCAAAAGTAAATCCGTAAATTTGATAATTAATCTTTAGCTGAGCGGCAGTTATTAGATCTTCACGTATGGATTATCAATAAACGATAAAATTTTTATTCTTATCTTTAAGCATTACTTCGTATTTAAATGAGTCATTAAATCATATTGGATATTTCAATAGGAAATATTTTCTCTTTTTTATATTTTGAAATTACTTATGGATGAATTTAATAATAAACCGGAAATTCAAGAACCTGAAACCAATGAATCGGGTGGGAATTTTAACAGTTATAAAATACAACCTAAAATTTCGCCGATAGCTGCTGCATTTATCGGATTATTCGGAGGATTTTTCCTTTATCAGTTTGTAGGGGGACTGTTAACCATTTTAATCTTTGGTCTCAATCTTAAAGGAGCTCCGGTTAATAGCATGAGATTAATGACTATGGCGGGACAAATTCTTTTTATTCTCCTACCAGCTTTAATTTTTGCAAAAATGATTTATGAAGATGTTACCGAGATTATCCGGTTTAAGTTTCCTAAATGGGAAGAGGTTTTATTATTTATTTTAGGGATTGTAATTTTTATACCTCTTTCCCAGTACTATCTTTCCATTCAAAATTATTTAATTGATGTATGGGCTTCAAGTTCTCCGTTTATTCATAATGCAAAGTCGCTTCTGGATAAATTAAATGATATGGTCGATAAAACTTACGGGAATTTATTATCTGCACATTCTGTTCTGGAAATGCTGCTGGTAATTATTGTTGTATCTATTGTTCCGGCTGTTTGCGAGGAGGTAATGTTCAGAGGCTTCATTCAAAAGAGTTTTGAATTTAAAGTTAAACCTATATGGGCGGCATTTATAACCGCAATTTTCTTCGGCTTATATCATTTTAATCCTTATGCATTATTTCCTTTAATAGCCTTAGGCTTTTATTTAGGTTACGCAGCATATAAAAGCAATTCGATTTTTGTTCCGATGTCTCTGCATTTCTTTAATAATTTTGTTGCAGTTATATTATTTTTTATTTATGGTGATGATGATATTATAAATTCAACGGTGAACAAAGATTTTAAATTAGGCCCGGCAGTTATGATGCTATTTGTTTTAGTCTTGCTGCTTGCCGGAGTTATATATATTATAAATAAATATTATTCATCAAAAGAAAAAGAATAGAGGAGGAGTTATGCCGGTATGTCCAAATTGTGAATATGAATATGTTGAAGGGGTAACCATTTGCCCGGATTGCGGAAAATCCTTGGTAGATGAAAAATATTTTGTTAAGCCGGAAGAATGGACGGAGGAAAATTGGGAAGTAGTATATACTTCAGGCCAGGAATATGAAATACAAATGCTTAGAGATAATTTGGAAGGTGCAGGAATTACGGCGGCTATGTTATCACAGAAGGATAGAAATTTTCCGGCCCCGGGTGATTTTTCTGTCGTAAAATTATTAGTGCATAAAGAAGATGTGCAAGGCGCACTTAATTTTATTGAGCAAATAAAAAATCAGTCAACCGATGAAGAAGAATAATCATGGTACTTGGTAACACTGCTAAGCGTGTTTTAGTATCGATTATAGCAATTCCCCTTATCGTTGCCGCATGTTATTACGGAGATATATATTTTTTCATATTTGTACTGCTTATTGGTCTTGCATCCTATTATGAGTTTTCCATGATGGCAAGGAAAAAGGGAGCATCTGTAAATATTTGGATAGGACTTTTAGCTGTATTTTTTTTACTGCTTAATCAATTTAATTTTATATTCGAGACATATTCTTTTTTACTTATTTTAATTGCTGTTTTAACAATGGTTGAGCTTTTTCGAAATAAAGATTCTGCCATAATTAATGTTAGTGTTACTTTATTGGGTATATTTTACATCGGATTATTTGCCGGATCTTTAATCGGGATTAGAGAATATTATCCGCACGTTAATAACATATATTTAAGAGGCGGTTATATTATAATATCAATATTTGCAACAATATGGATTTGCGATTCCGCCGCATTCTTCGGAGGAACTGCTTTCGGCAAGCATAAACTCTTTCCTCGAGTAAGTCCTAAAAAAAGCTGGGAAGGGGCGATTTTTGGCTTTATTTTTGCCGTCATTTCGATGATCTTGGCCAAAATGTCAATTGTCAATTTTTTATCATGGAAGTCCGTTTTCTCTATCGGAATAATTATAGGTATTTTCGGTCAGATTGGCGATTTAATCGAGTCATTATTTAAAAGAGATGCAGGGGTAAAAGATTCATCCGGATTAATTCCCGGACACGGAGGGATATTCGACAGGTTTGATTCGTTATTATATACTGCGCCATTAATTTTAATTTACCTAAAATACTTTAGTAAATAATTTTATTATATGTGAAAAATTTATAATGAGAAGTAAAGAAAAAGTTAGTGTAATTACTTTAGGATGCGCAAAGAATACGGTTGATTCCGAAAGATTGATGAATCAATTAAAATTAAATAATTTAAAATTAATTGAAGATCCGAATAATGCGGAGACGATTATTATAAACACTTGCGGTTTTATAGAAGCTGCTAAAAAGGAATCTATTGATACTATATTGAACGCTGTCGCTTTAAAACAGGAAGGAAAAATAAAGAAAGTTATAGTTGCCGGCTGCCTTTCCGAAAGATATATGGATGATCTTTCAAAAGATATTCCGGAAGTCGATGCATTTTTTGGTACGGAAAAGTATGAAGGTATTCTAAAAACACTCGGGGGCGAATTAAAATATGATCTTTTAGGCGAAAGGTTTCTTACAACTCCTTCGCATACGGCATATCTCAAAATCTCAGAAGGTTGCGATCATCCGTGCTCATTTTGTGCAATACCCTTAATGAGAGGTAAACATAAATCGAAACCGGTAGAGGATTTGATTCGGGAAACAGAATTCCTTGCCCGGAATAATACAAAAGAACTTGTTGTTATCGCCCAGGATACAACGGATTATGGAATAGATGTTTATAACAAAAAGGCAATTGCAGAGCTTTTAAATAAGTTAAGTATGGTAGAAGGAATTGAATGGATTAGACTGATGTATGCTTTCCCTTCAAAATTCCCGGAGGAATTAATAAATGCAATTGCAGATAATCCTAAAATATGCAATTACGTTGATATACCTTTGCAGCATATCTCGGATGATATACTAAAATCAATGAGAAGAGGTGTAACTTCTAAAAAAACCAGAGAACTTTTATACAAGCTGAGAGAAAAGATACCGGACATTTCTTTGAGAACCACATTTATAGTAGGTTATCCAAATGAAACCGAAAAAGAATTTGAAGAATTATGTGATTTTGTCCGTGAAATAAAATTTGATAAAATCGGGGTCTTTACATTTTCAATGGAAGAAAATACCTCAAGTTATATTTTAGGAGATCCGGTTCCTGAAAATGTAAAGCAAAACAGGAAAGACAAATTAATGGAAATTCAGAGGGAAATTTCTCTTGAAAAAAATAAAAGCCTTGTGGGGGAAAAATTACAAGTACTTATTGAAAGAGCCGAAGGAAACTTTTATGTCGGTCGTTCATACAGAGATGCACCCGAAGTAGATGGGGAAGTTTTAATACCTCTTGACGGAATGCCTATATTAACAGGAAGTTTTTATTCGGTTCAGATTTATGACTTTGATGAATACGATTTATTCGGTAAAGTAATTAATAACCGGAGATAAACCGGAGGTAAAAATGAAAGTCTTTACTTTATTTGTTTTTATTTTACTGTTGAGCTTTTCTTTTGCAAATGCTCAAATTGAGAATGCCGGCAAGCTGGGTAGTTACAACAATGGGCTTAAATTTTACGAGGATATGTTGGATTTTTCATCCGGTAAAAAAAATGTTACCAGGCTTGATGTTTTTATCCAGGTACCCTACTCATCCATTCAATTTGTTAGAGGAGAAAGGGATTTTGTCGGAAACTATTCATTAACGGTTTCAATATTTGACAGCAACAAAGATAAATTGATATCTGAAAAAACATGGAATAAAAAAGTAGAAGTTAAAACATATAATGAAACCATATCCAGAGATATGTACAGTCTAAGTGTCAAATCGTTTTATCTTCAGCCGAATGAATATTTTGTTCGAAGTTCAATAAGCAATGAAGAATCTTCAAGTGAAACACCAAGAGAAGATAAAATTAAAGTGCGAGACCTTTCATCAGGTATTGCAGTAAGCGATATAATGTTTATTGCCAAAAGAACCGAAGAGGCAGGTAAAAGTAAGATTGTACCGAATGTTTCCGGTAACGTTGCAACACAGAAAGACGGATTACCTTTGTTTTTTGAAATTTATTCCGATACCGCCAGAAGGCTGGAAATTGAGTACACGGTTTTTGATAATGATAAAAATAAGATTTATTCTGAAACAGAAAATAAAGATGTAAACAACGGACAGACACAAATTTTCCATAATATAAGAGACAGCAGTTTTAGTCTGGGTTATTATAAATTATTTGTAAAAATAAAAGACACAATAAATAATTTAACCGTCTCAATTGAAAAGCAATTTTTCTCACGATGGCAAGGTATTCCGACAAGCGTAACCGACCTGGAAAAAGCAATTGATCAAATGATATATATTGCTTCGACCCATGAAATAAATCAGATTAAGGATGCAAAGACGAAAGAAGAGAAATTAAAGCGATACATTGCTTTTTGGAAAAAATACGATCCTACACCTGAAACGCAAGAAAATGAAGTGTTTGATGAATATTACGGTCGTGTTGCATATGCTAATGCACATTTTTCAAGCTATATACCGGGATGGAAAAGCGACCGCGGAATGGTTTTTATTCTTTTAGGACCTCCCGACGATGTTGACCGTCATCCATTTGATATTGATTCCAAACCTTATGTGGTTTGGGAATATTATAATTTGAACCGAAGTCTTGTCTTTGTCGATTATACAGGCTTCGGAGATTATCGTTTAACTACTCCGTTAACGGGAGATATGTACAAGTTTAGAAGATGAGCTTAAATGTAAGAGGATAAAATATTTGTTGACTAATTTTTTCGGAACTATTATAAACTGATATGATTTTAACTATTACTCTAAATCCTCTGCTTGAGAGGCGATTAATTTTTAAACGGATTCTGTTTGAGGATGAAAATAGAAACGGAAGTAAAAAACTTAAGGCAGGCGGTAAAGGAATCAATGTAAGCAGGCAATTAAATAATCTTAACACGGATAATTTTGCTTTTACCTTTTTAGGCGGAAGTAACGGAAAAATTCTTAAAGAGATTCTTTCAAAAGAAGGGATAAAATTTTCTTTCGTTAAAATGCATGAAGAAACGCGCGAAGCATTTATTACAGTTGATGAATCTAAAAAGAAAATTTCCACTTTTTTCAGTTTAAATTCCAAAATCTCATCAATTGAAGTAGAAGAATTTAAAAATAAACTGGAGAAGATGATAGAGAATTGCGAGATTGTTGTGTTTGCAGGAAGCTCTCCTTGTGAAGAAGCGAATTCAATTTTCCCGCACGGAATAGAGCTGGCCAACAAGTACGATAAAATTTCAGTCTGCGATACTTACGGTGCACACCTGGCTAATTGTATTGAAAGTTCACCAACTATTTTACATAATAATATCACCGAATTAAAAAAGTCTTTGAATATTTCATTAAATGATGAAAAAGATAAATTGGAATTTTTGGATTATTTATACGGCAAAAATATAAAACAGTCTTTCTTAACGGACGGTGACGGAATTACTTTTGCTTCTAATTTTGAATATCATTTTAAAGTTAAAAACCCGGCTGTAGATGTTTACGATGCGACAGGCAGCGGCGACGGTTTTGTTGCCGGCGTAGCTTATTCATGGCATAATAATCTTACATTTGAAGAATGTCTTTCATTTTCGTCGGCACTCGGAATTTGTAACGCAAAGAGTTATGACGTATGTAATGTTAAACTTGCTGAAGCTGAAGAAGTTAAACAGCTTGTGAAAATATCATCAACCGGGAAAAAGATGAAAACTATAGATGTCACTCCGCACTAAATATATTTTAATTCTTATTCTTGCTGCTGCTTGCCAAAGTTTTTCTCAAACTATTCAATCCGTTAGCGTTGAAGGTAATAAAACTTTTTCATCCGGTGATATAATCGGATGGTCGGGAGTTAATACCGGTACCAAAGTTACTAACGGAATTATAGATACTATTAAATCGAGAATTGCTTTTCAACTAGCTCAAAGAGGATATCTTCATAGTATATTCAAAGATACCAAACTTGTAAATCCTACAGATTCACTAAAAGTTGATCTTAAAATTTCAATAAATGAAGGAAAACCGACATACATAAATAATTTAAAATTTTTAGATGTGGATTCATCTTTTAATAGTAAGATTCTTCCGATGTTCGAATATTTGCACGGGCAGATTTTTAATAAGTTTGAACTGGAAAATGATATATCAAATGCTCTAATATTTTATGAAAACAACGGGTATCCTTTTGCAAAAATTGTTGTATCATCAATTTACTTTTATACGGACACAGTTTCAAAAGAATATAATGCCGATGTTTATTTAAAATTTAACAAAGGAATTTACAGTAAAATTGATAAGATAGAGATTGACGGTAATAAATCCACAAAAGATTATGTAATTACACGTGAGCTGAGATTAAAACCTGGGCAGGAGTATTCACAAAAGCTGATTGACGATTTGCCGAAAAGATTGAACAAGCTCGGCTTTTTCGAGCCTGTTACCCCTCCGGAATTTTTTCTAAACTCAAAAAACCAGGGGATTCTAAGAATTAAAGTAAAAGAAAGACAAACAAATAATTTCGACGGTGTAATCGGTTATATTCCTTCCACAGGTCAAAACCAGGGAGGATATCTTACGGGACTCGTTAATATCTCTATGCAAAATCTATTCGGTACCGGCAGAGCCGTTTCAATTAAGTGGCAGCAATATAACAAATATTCCCAGGATCTTGAGCTGAAATATTTAGAGCCCTGGCTTTTCAATTATCCTTTTAATTTTATCGGAAGCATGGTACAAAGGAAACAGGATAGTTCCTATGTCCAAAGAACATTTCAAGGGACTCTGGAATATTTGGCAACGGATAATATTTCAGCTTCGGTTTTTGTTTCAACCGAATCCGTAATTCCTACGGTTCTTACAAACCAGGTTTTTACCGTGTTTAATTCCAATGCCGTTACAAGCGGTATAAACTTAAAAATTGATACAAGGGACGATCCTTATTCTCCCACCGAAGGTATACTTTTTTTAAATTCATATTCTTACAGCAGGAAAAAAATATACGGACCTCAGCAGTTTATTACTCCGGCAATTTCAACAAATGTAAACCTGCAAAGATTTACCTTAGATCTAAGCGGTTATTATCAATTATTTAATAGACAGGTTATTGCATTAGGACTGCACGGACGAGAGCTACGCGGATCATTTTTTGAAATCAGCGATTTGTTCCGGCTTGGCGGGGCGAGCACTTTAAGAGGCTACAGCGAAGATCAGTTCCTTGGAAATAGAATTATGTGGACGAACTTAGAATACAGACTGCTGCTTTCCCAAAGGACATATACTTTTGCATTTTTAGATACCGGATATTTTTTACGAAATGCGAATCCTCAATTGAATGTTTTGAAGAGTGAAGGATTCAGAATCGGCTACGGTGTGGGCTTTAATGTTGAAACAAGTCTGGGCGTATTAAGTGTAAGTTTCGCTTTAGCAAAGGGGGATTCCTTTTCGGACGGCAAGATTCATTTTGGGATAGTAAATCAATTTTAATATTTTAACATTATCAACTGTTAAATAGAATTTCCCGTCATGCAATTGTTTAAGAAGATTAAAGCAATAGTAAAGATTAGCAGACCGATAAATTTATTAATTACTTTCTTTTCCATTCTAGTTGGTGCTGCAATTTGTATAAAAGGGATTTATTTTTTAGATAAAATAATTTTAGCTGCGGTTTCGGGCGTCTTAATTTCTGCTTCAGGTAATATTATTAACGATATCTTTGATATCGAAATAGACAAAATTAACAGACCGGACAGGGTTCTTGTTAAAGGCGACTTGAAAAAAAATGAAGCTGTGATAACCTATATTCTGTTTGCATATACAGGGATTTTTATTTCATCATATATAAACTATAACGCTTTAATCATAAGCACTTCGGCCTCAATACTGCTTCTTTTATATTCATATAAATTAAAACAAATGTTATTACTAGGGAATACTATTGTGGCTGTAATGACAGGCATGGTATTTATTTACGGAGGTGCTGCGGTTCAAAATATTAAACCTGCTGTTATTCCGGCTTTGTTCGCTTTCGTTATTAATTTTATCAGGGAAATAATTAAAGATATGGAAGATATTGAAGGTGATACAAAAACCGGGATTAAAACTTTTCCCGTTAAATATGGTTTTAATGTAGCGAAAAAATTAATTATTATTTTTTCAATGCTGTTAATATTATTTACATTTTATCCTTTTGTTTTAAAAATATACGGAATCAAGTATTTGATAATTATTCTTGTTTTGGTAAATCCGATTTTAATTTATTTCCTTAAGTCATTAATGGATGATGATTCCAGAAAAAACTTGAATAAGTTGAGTTTTATTTTAAAATTAAACATGGTTTTTGGATTACTAGCAATCTTTTTAGGTTAATGAAAAAATTCGATAATTCATACTTGTCCGATAAAATAAAATTTATAGCCGGAGTTGACGAAGCGGGGAGAGGCCCTCTTGCAGGTCCTGTTGTAAGTGCTGCCGTAATATTTGACAGAGATACTTTTATCCAGGGAGTTGATGATTCCAAAAAACTGACGGAAAAGGAGAGAGAGATTTTATTTCCGCAAATAATCGATAAAGCATTATCGTACTCAATTGCTGCTGTTTCACACGGACAAATTGATAGGATTAATATTCTGCAGGCTTCTTTACTGGCTATGTCAATAGCTGTTAAGCGGCTTAAGATTCCTCCGGATCTGGTTTTAATCGACGGAAATAAAACGTTTAATTATCATGTTCCTACTATTCCTATTGTAAAGGGTGATTCAAAATCGTTTTCAATTGCAGCTTCGTCAATTGTTGCAAAAGTTACCCGCGATAGAATTATGAAGAGACTAAACGAATACTTCCCGCAGTATTTATGGTCTAAAAATAAAGGCTATCCGACCAGGGAACACATAAATGCAGTAAAGTTATACGGACCTTCACCCTTGCATAGAAGAACTTTTTTAAGAAAGATTTTAGCAGAGGATATTAATTTCCAGTATGAAATTGAGGAAAGTACATTTATAGAATAAGTCTGAGCTGTTATAAATGGGGATATATCTAAACTTAATTATTTTTAAAGAAATTTATGCCGGATAACGTTAAGGATTTTGGTAAAAAGGGAGAAGACATGGCAGCAGAGATGCTGAAAGAAAATGGTTATGAAATTCTGGAAAGGAACTACCGTTACGGCAAAGGAGAGATAGATATTATTGCAAAAGATCCGGAGACGGGATATACGGTTTTTGTTGAAGTTAAGTCAAGAACAAATCTTGAATACGGTGCGCCGGAATATGCAATTACAAAAAACAAAATAAAGCAGATTAAAAAAATGGCTGAGCTTTACCTTTACGATAAAAATATTACGGAAATAGATTGCCGCTTTGATGTGGTTGCTATTCTTTTTAAATACAAGCAAAAACCGGAAATAAATCATTATATAAATGCATTTAGTTGATGCCTATCTAGGCCCATCCCCTTACCCCTTCCCGAAGAGAAGGGGAAAAACATCATACGAAATGTTTTTAGAGTTTGAAAATTATGTTAGAATATTAGATAATATATTATAATTGCATTTACTTTTCTCATTGAGGTCTAAAATAAATTGGCATCAAGAAATTATTTTATAAATGACCTATAAACAAAAAAATTCTAATTAAGAATAATTTCATACCCACGGAATTAAAAACCATTCCGGTTTAGATTGTAATCATAATAATATCAGCCCTGCCGGCAGGCAAACCTTCTGTTAAAGGCATCCGTTTAGAAGGAATTTTATACTAAACGCCGGAGGCGTGAAATTATTCTAAATTTAATCAGAACTTTTTTTGAGCATGTTTTTTTATTATTTTCGATAAGTAAAATGTGCTTAACAAATTGAAGTATTAAATTTAAGTTTAATAAAGATTAAATTTTTATTTAATCAGCAATTAAAATTTAAAATCAAATCAAACTAATTGGAACCTGACACAAAAGAACAAGTATCCGTTGCCGGTAAAAGATTTGCCGAATTCTTTAGTATGATTGCCGGGCTTACTTTATTTTCTATTGAATTTCTTAAAAACGTTTTTATTCCTCCTTACGAATTCGGGGAAATAAAAAAGCACATGGACGAACTCGGTGTTAAAACACTACCGATTGTAAGTGTAACAGGCTTCATAATCGGACTAGTGCTGGCAATGCAGAGCCAACCGGTAATGGCGAGGTTCGGCGCAGAGTCTTTTCTTCCGGGAATGGTTGCATTATCTGTAGTACGAGAATTAGGTCCGGTTATTACTGCTTTAATATTTGCAGGAAGAGTCAGTTCCGGTATTGGAGCGGAGCTGGGATCTATGCGTGTTACCGAACAGATTGACGCTATGGAAGTTTCGGCAATTCATCCGTTTAAATTTCTTGTTGTTACCAGAGTATTGGCCTGTACAATTATTCTTCCGATGCTTACCATCTATGTTATTTTCATTGCCATCCTGGGCGGGTTTGTTGCAATATTCCTTTCACAGCATTTAAATTTTGAGTTGTACACAAACGCAGTTATTCATTCTCTGGAGTTTTCGGATATTATTCCCGGAATTGCCAAAACATTTTTCTTCGGATTTATTGTCGGAATTGTAGGAACTTATAAAGGCTATAATACTGAAAACGGAACTGTCGGAGTAGGAAGAGCATCTACGAGTTCTGTTGTCATTTCTTCTTTACTGATTTTAATAGTAGATATGATTCTCGTTAAGATTACAGTTTTTTTCTGGGGTTGATTTATGGCGGAAGTCGAGATTAATAATTTAAGTAAAGCTTTTGAAGACCAGGTTGTACTGGATGAAATTTCCCTTAAAATAAATGAAGGAGAAAATGTCGTTGTTTTCGGTAAAAGCGGGTCTGGTAAAAGTGTTTTACTTAAGTGTATTGTAAGGCTAATGGAACCGGATGCGGGAGAAATATTGATTGAAGGCGAAAATGTTTTAACGTTACCGATGAAAAAATTGAACGAAGTAAGAAAACAAATCGGATTTCTTTTCCAAAGTGCGGCACTTTATGATTCTATGAGCGTTAGGGAAAATCTGGAATTCCCCTTAATTAGAAATTTTAATTTTACCGAAAAGGAAAGAGAAGGAAAAGTAAAATCCGTTCTTGAAAAAGTTTCTCTCGAAGATTCCATAGATAAAATGCCGGCTGAGCTTTCTGGCGGAATGAAGAAGAGAATAGGGCTTGCAAGAACAATTATAACAGAGCCTAAATTAATTTTATACGATGAACCGACAACCGGGTTGGATCCGATTACTTCAAAAGAGATCAGCCAGCTGATAATTGAACTTCAAAAAGATTTAAATACAACATCAATAGTTGTAACACACGATTTGATCTGCGCCAGGATAATCGCTACACATGCGGTTGTCCTTAAAGACGGAAAAATTAGATATGAAGGTAATCTTGAAAATCTAACTTCTAAAAATGATCCTTTCCTTCAGGATTTTTTCAGCAGTGAGATTATTCAAGCTAAAAACGGGAGTAATTAATGATAAAAAAAATGTCTTCAATAAGATTAGGCTTTTTTATTTTCCTTGGAATTGCGCTTCTCATAATCGGGATATTTTTGATCGGGCAGAAGGAATCACTTTTCAGCTCTACCTTTGATGTAAAAGCTTACTTTAAAGATGTGCAAGGCTTAAGGAGCGGTGCAACCATACGGCTCAGCGGTATCGATGTGGGTTCTGTAAAAAGTGTTGCGATTGTTAACGACACCACCGGCCGTGTAGAAGTAGATATGAACCTGCAGACGGATATTCAAAGATTTATCCGCACAGATACCAAAGCTACAATTGAAACTGAAGGTCTTGTCGGCAATAAGGTCGTCGTATTAAAAATAGGTAGCGCTTCTGCCGAGCCTGTTAAAGACGGAGGCTACATTCAATCCATGGAGCCAGTAGGGTTTTCCGCAATTATTGCTCAAACTGAAGGTATTATGAAGTACACAAAAGATATGACAAAAAATCTGGCTGATATAGTCGGTAAAGTAAATAGAGGTGAAGGTACTATCGGCAGGCTCATATCGGATACTAAGCTTTACGATAATGCAACCAAGCTTACTGAAACCGCAGATACTAGTTTGAAGAATATTACCAGCGAACTTAGCAGGGTAACTGGACTATTTGATACTCTTGGAGTGGGAGTTAAAAATGTTGTCTTTAATACTAATAAAGTTGTTATAGATATCGACAATATAGTTGAAAATATTAAGCAGGGGAAAGGTGTATTGGGTGAGCTGCTTGTAAGCGGAAAGTACGACTCTACAATTGCAGGTACGTTAGTCAATATTCAAAAGACTAGCGAAGATGCAAGAATAGCTGCATCCAGGCTTGCGGAAAATATGGAAGCATTAAAGCACAACTGGTTGTTTAAAGGCTACTTTGAACAGCGCGGATATTGGGATAAGACTAAGTATGAAGATGAAATCGATACAAGAGTTAAAGAGCTGGATACAAAAATAAAAACATTGAACGAGCAGATAAAGACGTTAAAACAGCTGCAGCAGACACAAAAAAATTAGAAAAAATTTATCCTTCAATTTTTAACAAAGCAGTAATATGAAAACATTAGGTCTAATCGGCGGGACTACATGGGTTTCAACTGTTGATTATTATAAATTGATTAATCAGCAAGTTAATAAAAAGCTGGGCGGGCTAAACTCTGCAAAAATTCTCTTATATTCGGTAAACTTTGCTGAGTTTAATCCCCCTACAGATCCTAATGAGTGGGGAGAACTTACCCTAAAATTTTCCGATATTTCTAAAAACCTTGAAAAGGCCGGGGCTGATTGCATTGTCTTCTGTGCAAACACGCCTCATATTATTGCTGATGATATTCAAAAAATTATAAAAATACCTATTATAAACATTGCCGAAGAAACCGCTAAGGTAGTCGCTAAACATAAATTTAAAAAAGTAGGACTGCTTGGAACGAAGATCACCATGGAACAGTCATTTTATAAGTATAAATTATCAAAGTATGGAATATCTGTAGTTATTCCAGAATTTGAAGACCGCAAATTTATTCATTCTTCAATTCTTGATGAAATGGCTAAAGATATATTCAAGAAAGAAACAAAGCAAAAATATCTTGGAATTATTAATAAACTTATTTCAGAAGGTGCAGAAGGAGTTGTATTAGGATGTACGGAAATTCCAATTCTAATTAAACAGGATGATGTTCAAGTTCCCGTATTTGATACAACCTTAATACATGCTTCGGCAATAGTGGATTTTGCACTCAATTTATGAATAACAAGTTTGTAACAATAATTAATTTTTGGAATGTATTTTCATGACAAAAAGTCCGAGCCGTCGACTTTTACTACATTATCTCGCTTCAATTGCTTATCATATACAAAAAGCAATACGCAATGCACCGGATAATTACTGGAAATTTTCAGCCGGTAACCAGGTTAGAACACCGGAAGAAATTTTAAGACACATGACCGGTTTGCTGGGATATATTAAAACTTTATTTAACGGCGGAGTTTATAAACCAGAACCGCTCCCTGATATTCAAGAAGAAATTGGCAGGTTTCACAAATTACTCGAAGAAGTTGCCGAATTACTTGATAATGATTCGAAGCTGCTTGAAGTTACCGAGCTTCAGCTTCTTCAAGGGCCTTTATCGGATATAATGACACACATCGGTCAGCTTTCAATGTTAAGGAGACTTTATGGGGATCCCGTACCGCCGGAAAATTTTATTGATGCAGATATTTCACCGGAAAGATTAGGAAAGAACCAGCCGGCACCAAAATCTCCGGATAAGGATTGGCCTGAAGCACCTGATTTGAACAAGCAATAATAAATACAATTAGATATTCAATTTATTGGCATGTTGCTCTTGATAATAATACATATATACTTGGATAATAATTAAAGGAGAGTCAATGTCTAAAAAGATATTGGTAATTTGCGCTACAGGCAAAGTCGGTGTGGAACTTGTAAAATTACTTAACGAAAGCGGTGAAAAAATCAAAGCAGTTTCTAGAGAGCCTCTTAGTGCATCAAAAAAGTTTTCTGCCCCGGTTGAAACAATTAAATTTGATTTCGATACTCCGGAAACATTTGTACCTGCGCTTAATGAAGTAGATAGAGTATTTTTAATGGCCCGTCCGGGCGATAATGAGTCCGACAAAGCTGCAATTCCGTTCATTGATGAAGCAAAGAAAAAAGGAATAAAACATATTGTCAATTTAACTGCAATGGGAGCTGAAACAGATGATAATTTTATGTTGAGACGGCTTGAAAAATATATCGAATCTTCCGGCATACCATATACGCATTTGCGTCCTAACTGGTTTATGCAAAATTTTAATTCCGGCCCTATGTACGCAGATATTAAATATACGGGTGCGCTGCATCTTCCTGCAGGAGATGCAAAGGTTTCTTTTATTGATGTGCGGGATATTGCCGCTGCAGGTGTATCGGTTTTAAAAAATGAAAAACATTTCGGCGAAGCTTATACTTTAACAGGAAATGAATCGATAAATCATTTTGAGGTTGTAGAAATTTTATCCGGGGTCTCGAATAAGAAAATTTCATACATACCTATTAGTGATGAAACAGCCCGGGCTTCTCTTAAACAAGCCGGAGCGGCAGCCGGGCAAATTGAAAGATGGTCTAACTTTTTTAAAAAAGTTCGAGAAGGTTTTAGTTCCGGAGTTTCGGACGATATTATATCTTTGATAAACCGTCCGCCGATTACTTTTAAAAAGTATGCTGAAGATTATGCAGCATGGTGGAACTAACAATTTATGAATAGGTTTCGATTTTACTAAAATTTTTTTATTTTAATTTAAGTGATTAAACGGGAAAAGGGAAAATGTTTAAAAACTATTTTAATCTTACACAGACGCCGGTAAATTTGTTTTAAAATTCAGATTAAATCTCATTATTATCTTACCTCCTCATTTATTGCAGCACCGGCAGCAGTAATTATTCTTTCCGTCCCTTTTCGTTATTTCTTACGATTCTCTCTATGCTTTTAATTTGTAAAAGTATATTTAGCAGGTTGGCGGGCGTCTTATTTTAAATAGCCTGCCGCAAGTTTTTCAAAATAATAAAGATAATTTTTTAAAGATAATATTTATTGGAGTAAATATGAGAGCAATCGTTTGCACAAAATATGGACCGCCTGAAGTTCTTAAACTTAAAGAGATAGAAAAACCTGTCCCTAAAAAAAATGAAGTACTAATAAAGATTCATGCCACTGTTGTAACGGCGAGCGACTGTATAGTTAGAGGTTTCAAACTTCCTCTCTGGCATCCAATCGGGCTAATGATGGGATTAGTGATCGGTTTTAGTAAACCGAGAAATCCTATCCTGGGAATGGTGTTGGCCGGTAAGATTGAGTCTATCGGCACAGAAGTCAAATCATTTAAAATAGGAGATGAAGTTTTTGCATGGACAATAAAGTCTCCGATTAAAACAAGGCTCGGAACTTATACGGAATATAAATGTCTTTCGGAAGATAGTGTAATGACAACAAAGCCGTCTAATCTTACCTATGAAGAAGCTGCAGCAATTCCTTACGGCGGATTGCTGGCTTTACATTTTCTTAAAAAGGGAAATATCCGGGAAAGGAAAAAAGTATTAATCTATGGAGCATCGGGTTCTATAGGCACTTCCGCTGTGCAAATTGCCAAATTTTACGGAACGGCGGTAACGGGTGTATGCAGCACTTCCAATTTGGAATTAGTAAAGTCAATCGGTGCGGATTCGGTAATAGATTATACTAAAGAAGATATTTTAAACAGGAACGATACTTATGATTTTATTTTTGACGCAGTCGGGAAAAAGAAAAGTTCAAAATTAAAAATGGACAGCAAAAAAGCATTAACATCTAACGGTAAATATCTATCGGTAGATAACGGTACGCCGAATCCACGTATTGAAGATTTAGTTCTTCTAAAAGAGATGGCTGAGAAAGGGAAACTAAAACCGGTAATTGACAGAAGATATATTCTTGAAGAGATGGTAGAAGCTCACAGATACGTCGATCAAGGACATAAAAAAGGGAATGTGGTTATCACCGTAGAACAAAATAAATAATTATGAAATATTAAATGGAACTTATGAAAGCAGCAGTATACGAAAAATACGGACCACCGGAAGTTCTTCAAATAAAAGAAATAAATAAACCGGCTCCCAAGGATAATGAAATACTGATTAAGATTTATGCAGCAACAGTAACCGCTGGAGACTGTGAAACTCGAAGATTTAAAATCCCGCTCATGTTCTGGCTTCCTATTAGATTATACATGGGGCTATTAAAACCGAGAGTGAAAATACTCGGACAAGAATTCGCCGGTGAAATTGAGATTACAGGCAAGAATGTTACACTATTCAAGAAAGGTGATAAAGTTTTCGGTGCTACGGGAATGAAGCTGGGCGCATATGCCGAATTTACCTGTTTGCCGGAAAGTTATGCAATAGCAATCAAACAAGACAGTTTAAATTATGAGGAAGCTGTTACTATTCCGGTCGGAGGATTAAATGCATTATTCTTTCTTAAAAAAGCAAATATTAAAAACGGGCAGCATGTTCTTATAAACGGAGCTTGCGGGAGTATTGGTTCATTTGCAGTACAGTATGCCAAACTACTTGGCGCTGAAGTTACTGCTGTTGATAGCACTGATAAATTGGATACACTGTATTCCATAGGTGCGAATCATGTTATTGATTACACAAAAGAAGACTTTACTAAAAACGGTAAAAAATATGAAGTCATATTTGATGTAGCAGGAAAGAGTTCATTTGCACGAAGTGTCAAATCTTTAAAGAAAGAGGGATATTATCTTTTAGCTAATCCGAGGTTATGGAAAATAGTTCTAGGTTTGTTCGTTTTATTAACCGGGAGAAAAAAAATAATTACAGGAGTAGCATCCGAAAGAATAGAAGATTTAATTTATCTTAATAAGTTGATTGAAGAAGGCAAAATAAAGCCGGTAATTGATAGAACTTATTCTTTAGAACAAATTATTGAAGCACATAAATATGTAGAGCAAGGACATAAAAAAGGAAATGTGGTTATAACTATTTAGCCATAGTTAAAAAAATTTTTAAAAATTACTATAACATACTTGAAAATTAATAAATTGTCGAATTAAAAATGCATTCAAGCAAAATTAGAAAAACACCGGTTGTTTGTCTGACGATTGCAGTTATTAAATTAATTACATGCAGAATGAGATTATCAAAACAATATTTGCATAAAACTATAAAAATGGAAAGCGGGAAAAAATTTGTAATCTTCAGACATATAACATCGTATCCCTTAAATCAAGTTGATGGAGCGTGTGTTTTTATTGTCAATTTTAAATTTGCCCGGCTTTCACATAAAGCGAATAAGCTTGCTTCAATTATTCCGATGCTGATGATTGCCGGTTTTCCTGGCTTTGTTGTATAGATGTACGCGGTAAACCCGGACGACGGATACTGGCAGGGAATGTATCAATGGAAATCAATTGAGTATCTTAAAGATTATAAAAAGTCTTTTGTATTTAAAATGATGAACAAAAGATCATTAAAAGATTCAATAAATATAATGGAAATGATAAATCAGAAATTAACTGATTTTATAGATAGTCATTTATTTGAGGAACAATTGGATCATTCAATAAGAGAGAGAAAATGAATTCATACAAAAAGAATGCAGTAATTGCGGGAGTTTTGTTTTTAACTGCAATGACGGCAAGTCTTTTAGGCGGCAGTTTAATAGAATCTGTTTTAACTGCTCCGGATTATATTTCTACTATTTCATCAAATACAAGTATAATATTTATTGGTGTATTTCTAGAATTCATTAATGCCGCTGCTGTTGTTGGAATTGCCGTTATACTTTTCCCCGTATTAAAAAAATACAATGAAAGTTTTGCACTTGGATATTTAAGCTTTAGGATTATAGAATCCATATTCTGTATTGCCGGTGCGGTTGTCCCGTTGATCTTAATTTATTTGGAAGGGAAATATTCAGAAACAGGAGCGTTTGATGTTAATTATTTTAAGACTTTAATAGCAATATTTATCTCCATTCGAACAGATCTGGCAGAAATTGTTATTCCAATTATTTTTAGTTTGGGTGCTTTTTTATTCTATCATATATTATATTATTCAAAACTGGTTCCACGATATATTTCCATTTGGGGTCTCATCGGAGCCTTATTGATATTCGCATTAGTTTTTCTACAAATAAATATGATTATAAATATAATTTTTGTTCTGCCGATTATTTCAAACGAAATATTTTTAGGTATCTGGTTTATTGTAAAAGGATTTAATCTCGAGGTTCTTGATTCAAGATCTGTTTGACTGATAAAATAACTTAGAACTATCGAAGAAAAGTAAATATGGGGTGATACGAATTAAAGCAATAGGAAAAATTAAAAAGTAGGATTTTATTTGTAAATAAACTAAAGAATAAAAGGAGAAAATAAGAAATGAAACGCCGTGAATTCATAAGAAGAAGTGTCGGAACAGCAGCAATTCTTTCAACTCCATCTCTCTTTATTAATTGTATAAATAACGGTTCTGTTCAGGAAGTGAAACACGGAACAAATACTCTGGTAGCTGCAATTAAAGGAAACAACCTTGATTCAATGACACGTGACGCCATAGACGCGCTCGGAGGAATGAAAACCATTGTAAACGAAGGCGAAACAGTTTTTATAAAACCAAATTTTGTTTCTTTTCCCTGGGCGCAGTATAATAATTGTTTCCAAATAGGGGAGTGCACAAAACCGGAGATTATAATTGCCGCTGCTGAAGAATGTTTAAAAGCAGGCGCTAAAGAAGTAATTATAGGAGAAGGTTCTCATCTTCCGAAGTTCGATTGGAAATATGCAGTAACTCTGGATGGAAGTACCAATCTAGTAAAAGAAGCAGAACGTCTCACTTCGCTTTACCATGGGAAAGTAACCCTGGCATGCTTGGAAACAGCATCACCCGAATGGATTGAAGTTCCTTCTGTAACTCCATTACATAAGATCGCAATATCAAGTCTTGCTGCAAATGCCGACAAAGTAATTTCAATTCCCGTAGCTAAGACTCACTCGTGGGCTCAGCTTACATTAGCTATGAAAAATTTCATCGGCATAACCCCGCTTTCTAAATACGCACAATTAGTAAATAATACTTGGTGGAATAGAGGAAGCTTTGACCACAGCAGCCCGCAGGCAATTGCTCAGGTATATCTGGATATCGTAAAAAATTTAAAACCAGATCTCTCAATTATTGATTTCTCCATTGGTATTGAAGGCAATGGTCCTACGAAAGATTACGGAGGAATGACGGTGAATATGAAAGATCGTCTAGGATCGTGGGCGGTTATAGCAAGTAAAGACATACTTGCAGCGGATTCAACTGCAGCAAGAATCATGAGCCACAATGTAAAAGATATTAAGCAGCTAACTATGGGTTTTGATATGGGGCTGGGAGAAATAAATGAAGAATCAATTGATATACTAGGTGAAAGAATTGAAGATTTACAGGTGAAATGGAAACCGGCCGAACTAAAAGGTTAAATTGAAAAAATATCTATCTAAAAAAACTTTGAATGACCGGCAAAGGTATGGAACTGAAGCGGATTGATTGCCGGGAAAGAGAAGTTAGATGAATATGTAAACGGGGCTAATAAAATGAAAGCAGTAGTATACGAAAAATACGGACCACCGGATGTTCTTCAATTCAAAGAAGTAGAGAAACCGAAACCTAAAGAAAATGAAGTGCTGGTAAAAGTACATGCAGTATCAATTAATGATTGGGATTGGCAATTGCTTCAGGGAATTCCATTTATCAATCGTATCATAAACGGTTTTTTAAAACCGAAGATAAAAATTCTCGGCTCGGATATCGCAGGTCGGGTTGAAGCAATCGGTAAAGATGTAAGGCTGTTTAAGCCGGGAGATGAAGTGTTCGGTGATTTAAGCGGTAAATGGGGCGGGTTTGCCGAGTATGTCTGTGCTCCTGAAAATATGATAACCATTAAATCACCTAAAATGACATTCGAAGAAGCTGCAGCTATACCGCAGGCAGGAATGCTGGCTGTGCAGGGATTAATCGATAAGGGACAAATAAAACAAGGACAAAAACTTTTAATAAATGGTGCAGGCGGCGGTGTTGGTACACTTGGAGTACAGATTGCTAAACTGTACGGCGCTGAAATTACCGGTGTTGATAATACAGATAAATTGGAGTTGATGCGCTCATTAGGTTTTGACTATGTTATCGATTATACGAAAAAAGATTTTACACAAACCGGTCAGAGTTATGACTTAATCCTTGATGTTAAGACAAATCGTTCGATATTCAGATACATCAAAGCATTAAAATCCAATGGAATTTATGTTACTGTGGGAGGTTCAACAGTTAGACTACTCCAGGCATTTCTCTTTAAACCATGGATTAAGCTTATTAATAAAAAGAATATAAGTATCGTGGCCCTAAAGCAAAATAAAGATTTAGGCTATTTTATCGAACTTTTCGAATCCGGCAAACTAAAACCTATTATAGATGGTTCTTTCAAATTAGAAGAAGTTCCAAAAGCATTTAAATTGTTTGGAAAGGGTGAACACAAAGGTAAATTGGTAGTATCAATATGATATAATAATTAGTAGTGTTCTAATTTAATATATTGATACCGTGAGCATAGTCGAACGGTGCATATCGGTCTTCTCTCAAAGATACTGATTTCCAAACTTCTTTCCGACTGACATAAATGTTTATTACACTATTGTTAAAATAATTTTTAATTCAACAACTAGTTAATAAAATTACTTCTGTTATTTAAATCTAAATAAAATTTATTCAACTTGTTTTTATAAATAAGTTTTATAATTAAATTAAATTATAAATATTTCAATTAGAGGGAAATAAATTGATTTAAAGGGCTTAATCATTATGCAGCCTAAAAAATTATTCTTACCTTTTTTGCTTTTTGTTACTTCCACTTTAATTCTATATTTTACATCTTATCCAACAATAGGGTGGTGGGACAGCGGTATATACGCCGCAAATGCAAATAGCTTAAGTGTACCCGATCCCGGCGGATCGATTCTCTTTGTTCTAATCGGGAAATTTTTTACGATCATTTTCTTTTTCCTTCCTAAAATTAAAGCTGTTACTTTAGTGAGTATAATTTCAACATCTTCAGCTTCAGTATTTTTATATTATAGCATGTTGGAACTGCTGAATCATTTTAATATTAATTCCGAAAATTCATATAAAAAGGCTGTCTCGTTTATTACTGCTTTATCGCTTCCATTTTTGTACAGCATCTGGGCTGAAGCAATAGTAACAAGAGCATACGCTTTAGGTTTGGTAATAACATCTGTTCTTCTCTTTTCTGCAATAAAGATCTGGTATAGTGAAAATGATAAAGAAAAAGTTAAATTTTTCTTTTTAATTATCTTCTTGTTGTCAATCGATTTTTCTGCTCACCGGCTTAATATGCCGTTTATTCCGGTTGTATTGTTACTGCTGATTTATCGAATGAACAAATATTTATTGAATGTAAAATTTTGGTTAATAATTATAGTATTTGTATTAGCAGGTTTGTCGATTCATGCATTTTTATGGATTCGATCATCGCAATTTAGCCCGCTCAATATGGAAGATATTAAATCATTTAAAGACTTAATCGCCTGGATAAGAATGGATAGGTACGGCGATTCAAATATTTCAATTATTTTTCACCGGCGGGCGCCGTTTTGGGATTATCAAATAAAGTTTATGTATTTAAGATATTTCCTATGGAATTTTATCGGCTTTAAAGGAACAAATTTTTTAGGATATTTTACCTATTTGCCTTTAGCACTTGGTTTAACAGGCTTTGTTTATAGTTTAGTAAAAAAAATAAAAACATGGACTTTGATTTTTACAATGTTCTTGTTCTTCTCATTCGGATTAATTGTATATGCCAATATCAGGGCAGGTTTCGACAGCATAAGAGAAATTGACAGGCTGTTTATTCCTTCATTTATGATATTTCTCGTCTGGTGCGGTATAGGTTTATTCTTTATCACCGGGGTGCTTTCTAAAACTCTTCGAAAGATAAAAATAAATGATAAAACTATTATAACTATTTTAGCAATTATCGGATTTATAATTCTACCGCTCAATATAATTTCGGTCAACTGGAATGTCTGCAATAAAAACGGATATTATTTCCCGGAAGATTTTGCGCATAATATTTTATGCGGATGTGAAAAGAATGCGGTGCTTTTTACAAACGGAGATAACGATACATACCCTCTCTTGTATATGCAGGCTTTGGAAGGATATAGAAGGGACATAACGGTTGCAAACCTGGGACTCCTTAATACAGACTTTTTTGTGAACCAACTCATAATTGAGAAGAATGGATTTAAAATTGATTCATCAATTCTTAGTCCGGATAAATTTAGGCCTTCAAAAATAAACGAACCGGTAAAAATAATATTGCCTTTTTCTTCTAAAGATTCAAACGGGACTATGATTTCGGATACTTTGATTGCAAATTACAGCGGAAGAAGCTTTGGAAAGATTAAAGGTTTATTGGTACAAGATAAAGTCCTCCTATCATTTCTAAAGAACAACAATTGGAAAAGACCTGTTTATTTTTGCTCAACTGTTTATCAAGATAATTTACTAGGACTAAATAACTATTTATGTTTTGAAGGTTTTGTAAATAAATTGGTACCTTTTAAGGGCGATAGTATATCAATTAAGGATTTGGAAAATAATCTTATGCACAAGTTTAGATATAGGAATTTTAATAACCGTAATGTATACGTAGATAGAACTACCAAAAACCTATTCAACAATTACAGGTATGCATTTGCCGACCTTATAAATTATTATAAAGAAAATGGAGATAAACAAAAAGCAGAAAATGCTTTGAGTTTCATGCTAGATAAACTGCCTTCATGGAGATTCAGTAAGACACAAAACAAAACATTATTTAAAGAACTTAAATAATCAGTCGTGACTAAACAGATTATTTTGCTGGTTAATTCCTTTAATGATTGACAATATCTTATTTTTACAATATTTTTTTAGTGCGAATATAAATTGTTGTGCCTATTAAGATATAGTACAAATCGATTTATTATTTGTAGTCTATTGTTTTAATTTTTCTCTTGATATTCTTACATAACGGGGTAATGGTGGAAAAAATGGTTAATCAACGGATAAATCGATTTTCTTATGAAAAATTAAAATTTTTTTCTTCTTTTCTAATTTTTACCAATCGGCAACCGCCTTGGGGTTACCCGCTCAAAAACAATTCCTTAAACTTAATTCAAGGAAATATTTTTTTCTTAAATGGTTAATCACTTAAATGAAAGCGCCCGGATTTTAATCGTATAAAAATTGAGCTATTACAGTCAGGTTAAACACTGCAAAAGGGAAAGGGCATAAGATGAAAAATTGTTTCTTCATTTCCGTACTTTTCATATTTATTACGTGCATTTCATTTGCACAGACAGGCGGCAATAATGTAGATCCTTTTCTCGGCCACTATACACTTGGGGGGCGAGCCGATTTTGCAATGTTCAACTCACATCCGGATAGCGGATATGAGTTCGGCTATGGTTTCTTTAACAATGATGACCCTGAAATGCCGATAATGAACAGTCAAAGTAACAGAAAAATCATTTCTGCAGACGGCGTTTCCGGCAATTTTCTTATGAGTACACTTTTGGACCAGAAACGTGATGAGGTCGTGACCGGAACAATGGAATCTGTCGGTGATTCATTGTATTACGTGAAACTTTATATTGGACAATTTATAAACGGAGTATGGTCTGTCGAACCATATACCATCGATTCGTTGAAAACAAAACCTAACGCCTCTAATAATAGAAATCAAGTTCGGATGACCTCCGGTTATTTCGACGGTGGGCAGGAAAAAGAATTCATCATTGCCTACAACCTTCCCGATAGTTCTAGTGAAATCACGCTACGCATGTTCAAACTGAATAGCACAACTTATCAGCCTATGGAAATAACATCGAATCGAAGCGAATTCTTACCGTCCTTGGGTAATCAGGCTTTTTTTGACATCACTGCAGGTGACTATGACGGAGACGGACTAGATGAGGTAGTGCTGGGCATGAACACCGCAGGGCCGAAAATTCCGGACTTCGTTCATGAAAATGTACCCTTTCGCTTTCACGCCTACGACTTTGATATAACAACCAGGCAATTAGTATCTAGGGGAACTGCGAGCCTCATCGTTACGGTCATTTATCCAATTTACACCACTGACGGTTTAGTTTATTATCCGTTAACTCAATTCACATTGTCTTCTGGTGATTTCAATGGTGATGGCCGCGATAAATGCGTATTTGGCTTTGCCGTATACTCTCATGTCGATGGATCTGCTTATGGAAACTTCCCTTCCTACACCGGATACTATGTTGAAACATTTTCTCTAAGTTCCGATTTGATGAATTTCGCTTTCGGCGATAATCTTACCCAATCCGGACAAGTTACAACAGTAGAAGGAACTGCAAGCTATCCATCTGTAGCCCCGATGTCAATGGTTGCCAGTGACCTCAACAAGAACGGCAAAGATGAATTGGTTGTTGCAGGTATGGAACATTTAAACATGTATAGTATGGATAACGTTACTTTGAGTCTTAACAAGCTGGCAAGTTTTTCTTGCTACTCCAAGGTGGGTTATTCGGGTCGTCGAGAAATTGCTGTTACAGACATCGACGGCGATACTACATTTGCTGACTCTGCACATTCCAATTGGTACCCTGAAATTATAACTTCCGAATTCACCGTAAACCCTTCAACAAGTGTTACCAGCGGTGCGAATAATTACCACCGCATTAAAGTGTACAAAGTAACGAATCCTGCCAATTGCGCAATAAGTCTTGCAAATGATTTTGTAGATTCCGGAGCCGTCTCACCGGCTTCTATGATAGATGGCGGAATACTTTCCGCATATCTTCACGGAAATAAAATCATGATGGGAAAGCCGAAATTGCAGGCAGTTAAAAACTTGGTTGAGCCTGTCATCATTCTCAATGCGCCTCCTATTCATTTTGATATGATCAATGATTCGAGCTACGATATTTGTAAATCTTTTCCCATAGGCGGCAGCTCAGCGTTCTCATCGCAGCTAGTGCAATCCGCATCAAACGAGGCACAGATAACTACAGATGTTCATAATTCGTGGGGAGTTTCTTCAACATTAAGTGCAGGATTTAAACTCTTTGGAATCGGAGTGAGTGCATCTCTGACTGCTAAGTACGGCAAAGATTTTAAGAATACCCGGAAGACCGACAGTACCTTTACTGCCAAAACATCCAATTCAGCGATCTGGGATGATCTTATATACGCTACAGTGACCAACTACGATATATGGGAATATCCGGTATATGCAGACGGAGTAAAAAAAGGAAATATACTGGCCGCAGTTGCACATCCGCAGGCTGCACACTGGTTCGAGAGCAACGATCTGTCTACATTGTTAGGAAACAATATCATACTTGACCATGAGCCGGGAAATCTTCTGAGCTACCCGGCTTATGGCAGTCCGGAAAACAATCCTGACGTAGGTCAACTTATTTACACTAAGGACGCTTACAATATCAGCCCGGTCGGTTCACCGAGCAGCTGGGAAATCAACTGGCAGAATGTCACCTCAAGTGAAGCCGATACTTCAAACAATTACGGATTCTCCGCAAAAGCTTCCGTAGACGGCTGGGGCGCGAGTTTTGAAACTGAAGGAAATTATGACCATGGAGCGATAAACACTCACACTACTACGCTTACTAAGAGCATTGACATTACCGCCAACCTGGGTACAATAAATCCATTGTTCGCATCTGCGAATTACAACCTTCAGCCTTATGTATATTGGTCTGTGAACGGACCCCTTGTACTTAATTATCTTGTCGATCTTCCTACAGATGGCATTGTCTCTTTTTGGAAAGCAGCTTACTCTCAAAAACCTGATCTATGTTTCAATTGCTATTTCCGTTACTGCACAGAGAAAGGACTTGTTTACCCTGTTGAGCTACAAGATTGGACAAAGGAGATATCGATATTCCCGTCAACACCTAAGCTGGGGGATACAGTTACCGTAGCAGCTATAATACACAATTATAGCTTGAAAGCAACATCAGGACAGGTTCATGTTCGATTCTATATTGCAAATTCGGAGAATGGCGGTATACCTGTTTTGGACTTAAATGGAGACTCTGTGTTTACTACATCGAGTCCTGTTGCAGCAAGAGGCGATCAAGTTGTAAGCTTCAAGTGGAAGGTTCCAAACGGACTAGTTTCATCCGATTCGGTTATGTATGCAGTAGTTGACCCGGACAACAAAATACCTGAACTGAAAGAAGACAACAATGTGGGATGGAATCGAATAAGCATATTAAATGTAACAGCGGTTCGTCCTGCAAAAAGTAATCAAATTAGTTCTTACATGCTGTCGCAGAACTATCCCAATCCGTTTAACCCGGTAACAAGGATTAATTATCAAATACCAAAGTTCAGTCACGTAACAATAAAGGTTTATAATATACTGGGGCAGGAAATAGCGACGTTATTAAATGAAGAAAAGATGGCAGGCCATTACAGCATAGAGTTTAACGCAATCAATTTTGCCAGCGGAATTTACTTTTATAGAATGCGGGCAGGAGATTTTGTTTCGACAAAGAAATTAATACTACTAAAATAATTTTAAGATTATGTTGTAACCTTCAAGGTCAGTATGTTCAGGCAGCCAATTGCAACCTCGAATTTTTTAATATTATTAATTGTTTTATATGATTTTTATAATAACAATTAGCTGTCTTTGAAATGGAAAAACAATAAAGCCGGAATGAGATTAAATTGATCAGCATTTTAGAAAAAACATCTGTAAATTTATCTTCATAACGATGATCATCTTACAAAGTATTTCGACCGGTTATGTAAATCGCGTAGCTTTAATTAGAAAATCTTAAGTATATTTTGCTCGTAATTTATTCAACTCAATCGTATTTTATAAAAGTTAAGTTCAACTGAAATATTATAGATTGCTAAACAACATAGGAGATGTAATGAGCTTATTAGGAAATATACTTTGGATTTTATTAGGCGGCGGTATTGTACTCTTCCTTGAATATCTTATTTCAGGATTGCTCTTATGCATAACTATTATTGGAATTCCTTTTGGAATTCAGTGTATTAAAATATCATTTTTAGCACTCTTGCCGTTCGGAAGAGAAGTCAAAACCTCGGAAAGAGGAACAGGATGCTTAGCTACCGTTATGAATATTATCTGGATACTAATCGGCGGAATATGGATTTCCATTACTCACGTTATATTCGCAATTCTTTGCGCAATTACCATTATCGGAATACCATTTGCAAAACAGCATTTAAAACTGGCAAGCCTTGCTCTTGTTCCTTTCGGTAAAGTAGTTGTGTAATAATATAATAATAAGATTAAGTCTAAATTAATTTTTTTACCGCAATAAGATTTCCATTATCTATAATAAAAATCACAATTATATTTCTTACTAATTTATTATTTGGTAAGTGTATATTGATTAATTAAATTTAATAAAGGTGTCTATTATTAATGGTTAATTAATGAGCACATACATTTTAATGAAAATCCTCGAGTCCTCCCCGGATAGATATGATAAGGGAATCGGTATTCTTTCATTCGGCACACTAAATAAATCATACGATAGACTTACCTCTCAAATAAAAAAAGGACAACTTGTTTTAGATATCGGATGTGGGACAGGCGCTTTAACGTTTAGAGCGGCAAGTAAAGGAGCAATTGTAAAAGGAATAGATACAAATCCTCAAATGCTGGATATTGCCCGGAAACGTAGTAATGAAAAGAATTTGTCTGAAAACATAGAATTTTGTGAAATGGGAGTTGCCGAACTTGAAAATATAAAATCCGATTCTTACGATGTAATTATGAGCGGACTTTGCTTTTCGGAACTATCGGAAGATGAATTGACATATACATTAAAACAGGTAAAAAGAATATTAAAGCAAAATGGATTGCTGCTTGTTGCAGATGAAGCGGCAGCCGATAATTTTATTTTGAAAATAATAAATTTCTTAATAAGGATACCTCTTAAAGCCGTTACTTATCTCTTAACACAGACAAGCACCAGCGCCGTAAAAAAATTACCTGAAAAAGTAAAAAATGCAGGATTTCATATAAACAATATTGTATTAAATAAAACTGAAAGTTTTATAGAACTTTCGGCAACCAAAAACTAATAGGAAAAAATGTATTTTCTTAAATACGTATTTATAAATATAATTGAAACTTTGCTGAGGGTGCTTCCTTTTCCGTGTAAAACAGGTTTAATTAAAATCGGTAATCCCAATAGGGAGTCGCCGGTCCTCTTAACATGTAACTTTCATTTAACTGTCGAAAGAGTAAAGCGTGCCGTTAAGGGATTGGATGTTTATCTTCTTGTCGCCAATAGCAGGGGAGATAATGTTTGGTGCTCTGCTACAGGCGGACATTTTACAAATCACAATGTAATTTCAGTTATAAAGACAAGCGGAATTGAAGATCTTGTCGATCATAGGAATATAATTTTGCCCCAGCTTGCTGCAACAGGAATTCAAGGAAAAGTTGTTCACAAAAAAACAGGCTGGAAAGTTTTATGGGGACCGGTTTATGCAAAGGATATTCCATTATTTTTAGAAAAAAAATTCAGCAAGTCTTCAAAAATGAGTAAAGTGGAATTCCCGCTAACCCAGCGTATTGAAATGGCTGTTATGTGGGCGTTCCCGTTTTCAATAATTGCTTCTTTATTGGTATGTCCGTTTAGTCTGCAAATGCTTTTCTCTTTAAACATTTTAATATGGGGGTGGTCGATGTTAACCTTTGTTTCATTTCCTCTTTATTCGGGATGGTTTCATAGGAAAAAGAAGACTACGAGCTTCAGTAAGTATACGGTTATATTTGATTTCAGTTTTATACCTGTTATTATGTGGGTAACATTTTTAGGTCTGCTTATCATTTTCAGCATTCTTTCCAACAATTTTGATCTAAAATTTTTAATGACATGGGGAATTAGTTCACTAGCAGTTCTGCTTCTTTTAAATATTGATTTAATGGGAAGTACACCTTTATATAAAAGCGGACTGCATGAAGACAGGTATCTTAAAGTAATTCTTGATGAGGACAAATGTAAAGGTGCCGGGTTCTGTGAGCAGGTTTGTCCGAAGAATTGTTATGAAGTGGATAAAGTTAAACATATTGCTACTGTACCGAGAGCGGATGAGTGTGTACAGTGCGGTGCGTGTATAGTTCAATGTCCTTTTGATGCTTTGTATTTTAAGAGTCCAAAGGGAGAAATATTACAACCGGAATCAGTAAGAAAATACAAGTTAAATTTAATAGGTAAACGGCTGATAAAAGTTGAATAAAGCTATATTAATTGAATTATTTATTTATATTCTCATTAAATTTTCTGCGAATGAAATGTATACTCTACCCCTTGTTTTAACTGCACTAGTATCAGCATGGATTCGAAATAAAAGGAGTAGAAACTAATGTTACTGTTTCAAGAATTATTATTTCTCATTTTAGGTGTATACTGATCATGGATATCCGGTAAATTATAATAATTATTAAAAGCCTGCCGGAAGGCATACCGGCAGGCCTGAACAGAGTTTCTTCTGGTTTAATTAAGATTTATTGAACCTCAATTTGCGACATAGTTTAAATCATGTCTTGGCCTCCCGGAATAATCTTCCATGTTAATTAAGTATGGAGTAATTTCACCAAAAAGTTTTCCCTCTTCTTCCTTCATTTCTTTGCTTTTATCAGAATCATTTTTGTAATAATCAGAGGCATTATTCGCATAGTCAAATACTATTATCTCATTATTATCACCACCTACGCCCATCAAAAAGATATCATACGCATCCGGGAAATTATACTTTTCATATAGTGCCTTCCAATCTTTTAGTACTTTCATCACTTCCTGTCTTTTATCAAGTTTATAATGAATAAATCCCCAGTGCACAAATCCTGCCTTATCAAGTGTAATCCTCGGAGTTTTAGGCACATAAGATAAAGCAGAAGAACGCTCAATTATAAAATCCTTATTTGAAAGTATACTTGCATTATTTTCATCCATCAATTTTGACCATTTATCTTTGCCTATTTTTTTAATAGCATCTTGAAATACAATCGGCATAGAGTCAATGGCAGCATAACTTGATAATGGACTGACATAATAGAAATGTAAATCACTTCGCTGGAAGGCGAAAAAGTTAATGGGCAATTCTCCTTCGTGCATTATAGCAGCCCAATCTTTTGAAGTTTTTATATACTGCGAAATCATATCTACTTTTGCAGTTTCTTCATGTATCAGCCAGAGTTGATCTTTTGCATTTTCTTGAGCAAATACTGTATTGCTGATTGGTAATGAAAGAGCAGAAACCAGCAATATGCCCAGAAGCCATTGTGAAAGTTTTTTAAGCATAACCTCTCCTTTAATTTAGTTTTTAAATAAGACACTACAACGAACCGAAAACTTGAATTATCAGTCCAGTGGAAATAAATTAATACCGTATACAACTGCAGAATATTTAAATTATTTTTTTGCCGTTATAAGATGAATGAATATCTGTGGAGTGGAATCCGCCGCATTTATAATGTTTATAAAGATATTGAATAATACGCTATTGTTTTTATAATGTCAATAAAAATCTTATATTTCTAATATCTTAAATCTAATAAATAATGTAATCCCTCAAAGTTTATCTTATTTCTATTTGTAACTGTGCATTTAACTTAAAATATATTTACATTTATTTGTGTATGATTAAATACCATGTTAGAGGGCAGGGAAATTATAGTTACACAAAAACATCTATGGGATCATACCTTGACGATTAGACAATTAATTGGATGCTTGTATATTTATCTGTTTGAGATAATAATTCTATAAAATAAAAACATAAGTTTTATGTTCTATAAGTAAAGTGAGGTGTAAAAAAATGAAAAAGTATTTGCCGTATCTATTGATGTCGCTTGCTTTAATTTCATGCTCCGGATACCAATACATAACACAAAAGCAGGGTACAAAAACATTCATAGAATCGCAGCCGTTAAAAAAAGATAAGGCTTATGACGCAGTTTTAGAATGGGCAGCTAAAAATATTATTAGTCAGGACAACTCTAATCAGGTGAAGGACAAAGGAAAAGGAATAATAATTTACCAGGCTGTCCGTAAAGATCCTTTAGTTATCGATTTTCATTATATCCTTTCTATTAGCGTAAAAGACCAAAAAATTAAAATAGAATTCATTACAAAAAACATTGTTGATTCGGATCAGCCTCCGATAGTAAATAATTTAGACCAAATCTTTAATTATTATAGTAAAATAAAAAACAGCCTTATTGATTATTTAAAGAATTATAACAAACAAGAAAATTTTTAGCTTAGTATAATCATTTAATTCATCAGTGGCTGAGAAACACCGCTGTTACAAAATGGTTCATGACAGCCTGAGAAAATAATAATTCATGTATTCATGCAATTATTCATCCATGCTTTTAGTTTTTCAGGTGTCTTCGCATATTTGACTGTTCGGTTTACTCGTCTAAAACCTTCTAACCTGGAAATCACTTCAAATTGTGCTAACTACATAATCCTGCATTATAAGAAATTCCTGTTGAAATTATGATTTTTTAAATTTAGTTTAACCAATAAATAAATCGGGATGCTGCAAATAGGGGCTATTATATCTCTCATAAATTCTCGCATTAACAGGTTACCCACATTATGCTGAGTTTTATTTATATATAATCCATGCAAGCCCCTATAGGGGCGATGATTATTTTAAAAAGATAAAAAGAAAACAAAATCGAATCCCTTTAGGGATGTAATAATAATTAATAGTAAAGAGGCAGAAATTGGCAAATACATATACACAAATATTTATTCAGGGAGTATTCGTTGTTCAAAATCGCACCTGTCTTATTTCAAAAAGCTGGAAAGACGAATTATGTAAATATATTTCCGGTATAATTAAAAATAATAATCACAAGCCTTTAGCTGTCAACGGTATTGAAGACCATATACATATATTTGTTGGTATGAAACCTTCTCAATCAGTATCCGATTTGTTGCAAGATGTAAAAGCATATTCTTCTGGCTAGATAAATGATAAAAAGTTTCTTCCCGGTCATTTCAATTGGCAATCCGGATTCGGCGCGTTTTCATATTCTTATTCACAGATAGATAAAGTAATAAAATATATTATGAATCAAGAAGAACTTCATAAGAAAAAAACATTTAAAGAAGAATATTTAAAATTATTGAAAAACTTTGAGGTTGAATACAACGAAAAATTTCTATTTAAATGGATAAAATGAAAAGAATGGGAAAGAAGAAAATTATTGTGTCTTTTTAGGTAAGACATTTAGGAAGAGAAATAAAAACCAGTAGATAATCTCATCCCTACGGGATTTTTCTTTTTTATTTTTTCATATTAGTTAAAATAATCCCATCCCTAACGGGATTTATGATTTCACAATAATTCATTTTTGTGATAGCTACTGTTATTCCATATCTTATGTATTAAAAAATTGAGAAAATAAATATTCTGTCGCACTAAAATGTGCAAGTGAGAATAACCAAATAGCGTTTAGTTTTTCAGACATTTTTATATATTTGACGGTTCCGCCACGCTCGTTCAAAATCTTCACTATTGGATTGTTTCAAATTAACCTAACTATATAATCCTACATTATTTCAAATTCCTGTTGAAAAAATGATATTTTAAATTTAGTTTAACCAATAAAATAAGTCGGGATGCTGTAAAAAGGGGCTCTAAAATCTCTCAAAAAAGTATTCGTACAGCAAACTTGATGTTCAAATAAATATCTGGTTGTTTCCTAATTTACTGAATTTATTGAATTATAAATCATCCCTCGACTCCGCTCGGGATGACAATTCAATCACATTTGTCATGGTGAGCGAAGTCGAACCATGACGCAGGTGAGCATATTAGGACGCAACTGTAAAATCTGCAGGTTATTCTTTAATCTTACAATGAGGTGACTTTATGAAAAGATCATTTGTAACGATAATAATAATGGTTATTATAATTGCCGTGCTGTTTCTCCTTTTAAATAAAAGCGAGAAAAATCAGTCCGATGAAAAGCAGGCGTACGGCGACACACCTGTAGCAACTACCGCTGTTAAAAAAATGCAGCTTGTCAATACAATTTCATTAATAGGAGTTGTAAATGCCAGCAACGATGTTAATGTAATTTCAGAAGCACAGGGACTTGTAACAGAAGTAAAAATTAAAGTAGGAGATTATGTTAAAAGCGGCACCGTTCTTTTCCAGATAGACGATGTGCTTATGCAGTCAAATCTTGCTTCGGCGGAAATCAATTTCCTAAAATCGAAAAGGGATTTTGAACGAAGCGAAACCCTTTACCAGGAAAATTCTATTTCTGCAGCACAGCTCGACCTGGCAAGACTGGGAATGAAAGCAGCTGAAAGTCAGCTTACATTAGCAAGGAAACAATTAAACGATACAAAAATAAAAGCGCCCATTTCCGGTGCGATAAATAAAAGAATGGTAAATGAAGGAGCAATGGTAAACATCGGAACTCCCGTTGCTAATATTGTTGATATTTCAACACTGAAGGTTGCATTAAATGTTTCCGAGAAAGATGCATTTCAAATTAAGACCGGAAAGCAAGTAGAAATAACAACGGATATTTATCCGGGAGTAACTTTTTATGGAAGAGTAGATAATATTGCTTCCAAAGCGGACGAAGCTCATACATACCCGGTAGAAATCAAGCTTCCAAACAGCGATCAGCATCCTCTAAAGGCAGGAATGTTTGCCCGAGTGAATTTCACTTCCGAAAATACGGCTGAATGCCTGGTTGTACCGAGAGAATCTTTAATCGGCAGTATTAAAGATGCGCGTGTTTATACAGTTGAAAATAAAACGGCAAAATTAAAAAGTGTTGTTGTAGGAAGATCATCGGGCGAATTTCTTGAAATATTATCCGGGCTAAATGAAAATGAAATTGTAGTGACAAATGGTCAGAATAATTTATCCGATAATTCGAAAGTAGTTATAATTAAATAAGGCGGGATGAGCCATGACACTGACAGAACTTTCAATAAAACGTCCTTCGTTTGTTATTGTAATATTTTCAGCGCTGGCATTGCTTGCATTATTCGGCTATACTTTATTGAGATACGAACTGCTCCCCAACATAAGCATTCCATGGGTTGTCGTTAGTACTGTTTATCCCGGCGCTTCACCAAATGAAGTTGAGAACAGTGTAACCAAACCGATGGAAGATGCACTGTCTGGACTGGAAAAAGTTGAAAGAATTATTTCATCTTCCTATGAAGGCGTTTCGGTAATTAGTATAGAATTTAAAAAGAATGCGGATGTGGAAGCATCTTTGCAGGAAGCGCAGAGGAGAGTTAATCAAATTTCTCTTTTACTTCCCAAAGGTATCCGTACACCGATTTTCCAGAAAATTTCTTTAGCTGAAACACCGGTACTCCAATTAGGCGCAACTTCAAATTTACCTTCACGCGAATTTTATCAATTAATAAAAGATCAAATTCAGCCTGCAATAGCACGGGTTGACGGAGTTGGATTAATTAACTTAACCGGCGGTGAAGAAAGGGAAATAAAAATCAACTTGGATGCGGCTAAGCTTGAGGCATATAATCTTTCTATTGCTCAAATTGTTTATGCGGTTAACGCATCGAACCTCGATTTTCCTACAGGCAAAATTCAAGGTGAAAACCGACAATTTGTTGTGAGAGTTGCCGGTAAATTTTCATCATTAGAGGAATTAAAAAATCTGGTCGTCGGCTCCTCACATGAAGGAAGCAGAATTCGTTTAAAGGATGTGGCCGATGTTGAAGACGGTATTGCAGAGATTAAAACTATCAGCAGAATAAATGGAATTCCATCGATCGGAATTGCAGTACTTAAACAGGCTGATGGAAATGCGGTAAATGTCAGCAGTCTTGTCAGGCAGGAACTTAAAAGACTGGAGAAACAATATTCAAACATTAATTTGAAATTTGACATTGCACATGATCAGTCACTATTTACACTCGATGCCGCACGGGATGTTGAAAAAGATCTTTTAATGGCAATAATATTAGTCGCAATAGTCATGTTCCTATTTCTGCACAGCGTCAGAAATTCTTTAATTGTTATGGTGGCAATACCGACTTCTCTAACAGCTGCGTTTGTTACAATGTGGGTTTTCGATTTTTCTTTAAATATAATGACACTTCTGGCACTGTCATTGGTAATTGGAATTTTAGTAGATGATTCTATAGTTGTACTGGAAAATATTCATCATCATTTGGAGAAAGGTGAAGATAAAACCACTGCAGCACTTCGCGGAAGAAATGAAATCGGTTTTGCCGCAGTATCAATTACTTTTGTTGATGTTGTTGTCTTTGTTCCCCTTGCTTTGGTTTCCGGTTTAATCGGGGATATAATGAGGGAATTTGCAATTGTTATAACCGCTTCAACACTGACAAGTCTTTTCGTTTCCTTTACTGTTACTCCTCTGCTTGCTTCGAGATTCTCTAAACTTGAACATATTTCATCAAAGAACTTATTCGGTAAAATCGGACTCGGGTTCGAAAAGATATTTAAATCAATTGTAGCCGATTATCTGGTTTTACTGAAATGGTCTTTAAATAACCAGGGCAAAGTTTTAGGATTAGCCACACTTTTATTTTTCGCTGCAGTAGCGCTTCCAGCTGTTGGTCTAATTGGCGGCGAGTTCATGAAGCAGTCGGATCAAGGTGAATTTGGAATTGAGCTGCAATTGCCTCCGGGTTCAACACTTGAGAAAATGAATAAGGTTTCACAACAAATTGAAAGAAAAATTGCAGATTTTCCGGAAGTAAAAAAGATACTTGCAAATGTAGGCAAAGGCCCTCAAAATCAAATTCTTAACAATGAATCGGAACTTGTCGTTACTTTAATACCAAAGGATAATCGTAAGAAGTCGACAGATGAAGTTATCCAGGAAATTAAAGAAAAGACAAGATTGATTCCCGGAATAAAATTGTATGTAAGTCAACTTAGTATAACCGGCGAATCAGGCGAAGCTCCTATACAAGTTTTTATAACCGGAACAAATACTGATTCCATTCTAACGACATCGGAAAGAGTAGCATCTGCATTAAGAAAAACCGAAAGTGTAACGGATATAAAATTTTCATCCGAAAAAGGAAATCCTGAAACCAGGATAGATATTAACCGTCAGAAAATGGCAGAACTCGGCTTGACTGTAATGGATATCGGCACAACTCTGCAGGTTGCTCTTACCGGAAATGATGATTCGAAATACCGTGAAGGATCTTACGAATATCCTATCAGAATTGCGATAGATAAATTTAACCGTTCAAATGTAAGCGATGTCGGGAGTCTGTTCTTTACTAATGCAATGGGAAAGCAGATTCAACTTGATCAATTTGCAGATATTTATCAAACTACCGGCCCGACAAAACTTGAAAGACAAAACAGAAATCCTTCTGCTATTGTTTCAGCCTTTACAGACGGTACCATACCGAATGGGACGGTTGTTGCGCAGTTCTTAAAAGAGTTTAATAACAATACCGCCGGCGGAACAAGAATTTCTCTTGAGGGAGATGAGAAAATGAGATCGGAAGGAATGGATTCTTTAATGCTGGCTTTGCTTGCAGCTATTACATTTGTTTATTTTATAATGGTTCTGCTGTTTGATTCTTTTATCTACCCGTTCGTAGTGCTTTTTTCAATCCCGCTTGCCTTGATCGGTGCACTTGCTGCACTTGCACTTTCGGGAAATGCTCTCAGTATTTTTTCAATGCTTGGTGTTATAATGATGATCGGGCTTGTGGCAAAGAATGCTATTTTGCTTGTAGATAGAACCAACGATCAAAGGTTAAACGGTTTGTCTCTTCATGATTCGCTAATTGAAGCAGGCAATTCACGAGTCAGGCCGATATTTATGACTACGCTTACGATGGTATTCGGCATGCTGCCGATTGCTGTAGCAACCGGTGCCGGTTCCGAATGGAAGAATGGTTTGGCATGGGCATTAATCGGAGGGCTTACAAGTTCTATGTTTCTTACTCTTATTGTTGTTCCGGTAGTTTATCTAAAAGTGGAAAAATTAAAAACCGGGTTTGCTGGCTTATTCAATAATCCTTTCCCGGTAAAATGGTTTTATTGGATGAAAAAGTATTTATAATCAATTGTTCAAAACTAGTATTAAAACCGTTATAATTTAAGTTCTTATATCATTAACGCCGGGATTAATCTCAGCGTTAATAAAAACAATTATTTATAATTCAACTGTTTTAACAGTTTACAAGTTATAAAATTTATTTCGAACTACAGGTATTTATAATAATGATGTCAATATCTTGTCCAAATAATTTCCGTTAATTATGAAAATCCAGGAATGAAATATGAAAAAGAAAGTTTTAATATTCATTTTATTTATTTCATTATGCGGTACAGGCTTTACTCAAAACAATTCTTTAAAAGGGAATGTAACGATAGGGATTGTTGTTGATGGTGAATGGGATTTAAATACTCCGGTTTTAAATAATCTTGAAAAAGAATTAAAAGATGCTTTATCACAACAGGCTACAATACTTATTCCCAAAGAAAAAATCTTAATAGGAGACTGGACCTTAAAGAAAGTCTCTGAGCTGAATGACAAATTACTTGCCGATAATCAGGTTGATATTGTTATCGGTTACGGTGTTCTCGCTTCATACGATCTCGCACATAGAATAAACCTGCCTAAACCTATAATTGCGCCGGTTATCCTTGATACGGTAATACAGAGAATAAAAAGCGTAAACGGAACAAGCGGAGTAAAAAATCTTTGTTATTTAACTTTTCCGGGTACTTTTGAAAGAGATATCAGAATTTTTAAAGATCTTGTAAATTTCAAAAATCTTGTAATGGTTCACAGTAAATATTACGAGGCTGAATTAAAAGGATTTATTCCGGAAGACGAGAAATTAAGTAAAGAATTCGGAATTAGAGTTAGGAGAATGAGTATAGCCGATAATGTTCAGGAATTTTTAAATTCAATACCGGAAAATACAGATGCAGTTTATCTTGAAGTGCTGCCTATGAACCGTGCAAAGTTCAAGGAACTAGTAAAAGGCTTAACGGAAAAACGCTTGCCTACATTTTCTTTTCTAGGAGAAACAGATGTAAAAGACGGTGTGATGGCTGCTGCCAACCCGGATATCTTCCCAAGGTTAGCAAGGCGTATTGCACTAATTATTCAAAGAATACTGCTGGGCGAAGATCCCGGCAGTCTCAATGTAAATTTTTCAGCTTCTAAAAAAACGTTTATAAATCTTCAAACTGCTTTTGATGTGGGTGTTTCACCCAAATGGAGTGAGCTGCTTGAAGCAGACGTTATTCAAAAAGATTCGGCCGAATACAAGAACGCGCCCACTTATTCCCTGGAGGATATTATTAAAAAGATTAATAGTGAAAATCTTGATGTGCTTGCGAAAATAAAAGAGCTGGCGGCAAACTATCAGAATATTTCTATTGCGCGTTCAAATTTGTTTCCGAAAATTGATCTCTCGATAACCGGATTAAAAATAGATGAGGATCGTGCACTTGCGGGATCTCAGCCGGAAAATAAAATTTTCGGAACGGCCGAATTATCACAGATTATTTTCTCAGAGCCTGTACTTGCAAATTTGAATATTCAAAATTATTTATATGAATCGAAGAAAAATGAAGCCGAAGCATTCAAACAATCAACAATCCTGGATGGTACAAAATTATTTTTTAATTACTTACGGGTACATAAAATTTATTATATCCTGCTTGAGAATTTAAAATTATTAAGAGTTAATCTCGAGATTGCACAAAACCGTCAGTCTACAGGAGCAGCCGGTCCGGAAGAAGCTTTACGATGGGAAGCAGAACTCTCCGGTTTAAGAAAAAGTGCTATGGATGTTCAGGCTCAAATGAATCAAGCCCAGTTAGCATTAAAGCAGATGTTAAACATACCTTTAATTTACCTGATTAATATAAAGGATGTAACTTTACAAAATGAAACACAATTAATCTGTAATGAAAAATTTCAGAAACTCCTTGAGGACCCGTTAAGCTATGATCTGCTTACGGATTTTCTTGTAAACTACGGAATAGAAAAATCAAGAGACTTAGGAATGCTGAAAAATATTATAAATGCAAAAGAAAGATATTTAACTTCAATTAAGCTGTCCCGTTTTATTCCTAACGCAGCTGCTTTCGGAAGCATAACAAAAACTTTTTATAAATCCGAAATTAAATCACCTTTCAGCATTAATATTCCGCAACCTCCATCTACAATATCACCTGATATTCCAGTTTATATCGGCCAAATATTTTCCGGTTTCTCTATCCCCCTGCCTAACGATGTTGATTGGAATGTCGGGATAAATCTGTCGTTGAATTTATTTAACGGAATGGGTACTTCCGCACAAATTGAACAGACCGATCTTGAACTACAGCAGATAAAACTTCAGGAAAAATCATTGGAAGATAAAATAGCCTTGAGTATACGAAGTGAAATGGAATACCTGAAAGCAAAATATTTCGGGATTAATCAATCTAAAATACAATTAGATGCTTCGGAAAAAACATTAAAAATAATTTCTAATTCGTATTCAAGCGGCGCCGTATCTATTTTATCTCTGCTGGATGCTCAATCTGCAGCATTAAATGCCCAGCAGATTTCTGCAAATTCATTGTATGATTTGTTTATCGGTTATATGAGTCTGCAAAGAGCAATCGGACAATATGATGCCTTGATGACAAATGAGGAAAGAGAAAATTTTCTAAACAACATTTTAAAATTTGTTTCAAGCACTCCACATTAATTAAATTAAAAATTAACAATGAATAATTAATAATTTGAAATTTATTATGCATTTAAGCAAAAATATTTTTACATTTAACCGCACATAATTAGCTACTATATAAGATATAGGGAATTTTGTAACTGCACTAAGACACCTATGGGGGCAAATCGTAATGAATATGATAATACTAAAAACGTTTATGTGAAAACTGTAAGCCGGGCTAATAGTTATTGAATATGAATTAGTATTAGGAATATTTATGAAATTAATATTCATGTCTTTCAGCTTTATGCTGCTTATTACATCAATTTCACCTTCAAAAAAAACGTTAAGGCATTTAACTATTTCCACGATTGGTATATCTTCGGCATTACCGGCAATGTATTATTTAATGGGAAAGTAATAGTTATTGATACAAAGAATGATAAATTCGGAATTGTAGAATAATTGAAATTATAATAAGCACTTAATAAGATATAACAAATAAAATTATTGTTGAAACTATAAATTCTTAAAATAATTTAATCTTAAAAAATGAAAAGTTAAGGGATGTTTTAATCGTAACTTCTGATAAAAATTTAACATTAATGGCAATATCTATAAAGAATTAAAATGAGAAAATATTTTACTTATTTGGCATTTGTATTATTATTAACCTCCTTCAGCATTAAAGCACAGGAATCAGCACCTTTCAAAGATTATTTTGGTAACGGCCTTACTTTAAATACAGGTGTAGATTTGTTAGCAATTAAAGATGAATACATTTCTCAAGAAAGATACACCGGATATTCACCTTCATTTTTGTTTGACTGGACAAAAATTAACAATTCATCCGGCTTCCACTTGTCTTTCGGCATAATTAATTCAGCTAAAGTTACAAACTATAATGTATCTGCCAATATTATCGAAGCCGCTTTAGATCTTGCATATGTTTATCGAATTGGTAATCTGAAAATATTTAATCATAACGCGAGATTTTATTTGGGTCCGGCACCGGAGTTATTTTTTCACTTTAGAAACCAGGATATTGCCAGAGGTGCAATAATGGATGCATATTCTGCAGCGTTTCTCTTTTCAGCAGGGGCAAGGTTGGATATGATAATGCCTCTTAGTAAAAAATGGCAATTTGAAGGAAATATATATTCCAGTCTTTTATCATTGGGAGGTAAACTTATTGATCCTAGAAATACGAGTGCTTCGATAATGAAAATTCTTACTGCATTTACCGGCCTTAGTTATAAATTAGATTTAGCTGTGAGATATAGATTGTTTAACAATATTTCTTTGAAAGCTGGCTATAGATTCGGCTTCGTTAGAATTAGTGCATGGGACTTTTTTATTTCGGCAAAAGACAATTTCAATTTATCTTTAACTTATTCTTTTTAAAATGAAACGACTTTATATTATTTTATTTTTAACCATTGTTTTCTTGTCCGGATGCAGCAAATTGCTCGTAAATGAACCGGATTCAAATTTGAATATGGAAGATTTCAATTCAGCCTGGCAAATTGCTGAAAAGTATTATCCTTTTTTCAAGTTTAAAAATATTAACTGGGATAGTTTATATGTAAAGTATAAACTTGACGCCGAGGCTGCAGAGGGAGACCAGATATATAATGTATTATATCAAATGTTTCGTCAACTTAAGGACGGCCATATCGAAATCATAACTCAAGGTGGATTTCCTGTAGTAACTTATGATTGGCCGAGAGATATAGATAGAAAAACTTTCAGTTCAAATGTAGTAAGCCGTTATTTTAATACTCCTTTAAAACTTGCAGGCGAAAATAATTTTGATTACGGTATAACTCAAAATAATATAGGCTATGTTTATATTTCTACATTCTCCGACGGAGACAAATTATGGTATAAAGATTTTAGTAAAATTATGTACTATTTCCGTAATACTACAGGCGTCATTGTGGATGTTAGGAATAATGAAGGCGGCAATTCAAATTCCGCAGACTTTATGATTTCATATCTTATTGAAAAACCTATAAAAGATACCTGGTATTATTATGGACAGGAGAGAAGTTCTGTAATTAATCCGGCAAATCCTTCCGGGTTTAACAAGTCCGTTGCAGTTCTTATTAATGGAGCCAGTTTTAGTGCTGCTGAAATGTTTCCTGAATTATTGAGGCAATCATTAAACGTAACATTAATTGGAGATACAACAGGAGGTGGAGGCGGAACTAATGAGATATTTACTTTGCCTAGCGGGAAGAAACTAAGAATAGCTGTAGGTTATTTCACTAGATTAGATGGTACAATGATAGAGTGGAACGGAGTACTGCCGGATATTTTAGTAACTCAAACGGCAGAAGATTTGGCCAACGGTCACGATAAGCAGTTGGAGTATGCAATTAATTATTTAAATAATAAAACAACTTTTAATAATATTATTAAATAAAAATGGTTTTATTAATTTGTAAATACAAAATGCTTTAAAATTAAAATCAATAAATATATTGGGAATCATCATGAAGAAATTATTTTTAACTTTTGTTATAATAGTCGTTAGTATTACTAGTATAATAAAAGCTCAAACTGCACCGGACAGCACGTATTATAAGAGATTATATTATACATGTAAAGTATGGGGGTTCCTAAAGTATTTTCATTCGGAAGTAGCCAAAGGTACAAAGAACTGGGATAATGCATTGTTTCAAGCATTGGACGGTGTTAAGAACGACGCTTCCAATACTGATTTTAATAATACGCTTGGAAGTATGATTAATAGTGCCGGAAAAATGGCTCAACCGACTACTCAATTACCTAATGTACCGGACAGCTTAAAATATAACCTTAATCTAAATTGGCTGAATGATCCTATTTTTTCAAATGAAATAAAGTCAAGGTTGGATACGGTTAGGGACTGGTTCCGGCCGCAAGATAATTACTATGTACAAAGTATTGCGGGAGCTGGAAATCCTTCTTTTAAGAAAGATACGAATTTTTATGGAGATAGAAATATAATTGAACCAAGCGAAAATATCCGACTACTTGCCTTATTCAGATACTGGAACATTATTAATTATTTTTATCCGGATAAGTATTTAATGGACCAAAATTGGGATACAACACTCACGAAATTTATCCCTGTCATGTTAAAAGTATCTGGCAACTTGCTGTTTTTTGAGGCATTCCTAAAACTTGCTGCAAAACTTAACGATACCCATGCACTTACCAGCGGACCTTTTTATTATGATTTTTTCGGCTCTTATTTTTTACCGTTACAGTTAAAATATGTTGAAAATCAAACTGTAATAATAAATGTGTATGCAGATAACACAGGTTTAAAAATTGGAGATGTTATAAAAGATATAAACGGTGTTGATATAAATACCATAAGGGACAGTTTAAAAGGATATATGTACGCTTCAAATGAAGCTGCAATGAATTGGAATATTGACTTTTACCTGACAGAGGGGGCTGGAGGAAATGTAAAACTAACTGTTGAAGATAATCAAGGTCAAAAAGATGTTACGATTGTAAGAAATCTCAGCAGCAGTGAATGGTTTAATTTTTATTCTAATACCGGAACTGCCTGGAAAATTCTAGATGCGCCGGGTTCTAAAAAGTACGGATATGTTAACATGGGAACATTGCAGGTATCTCAAGTTGATTCAATGTTTAATGATTTATGGAACACCGACGCGATTGTTTTTGACCTAAGAAATTATCCTAATGGAACGTTAAGGAGTATAGTTAATTATCTTTTTACCGGCCCTACACATCTTGCGGATATTACAAGTCCTTATGTAAACTATCCGGGAACTATAGAATGGTCCCCATATGTTCTAGATACTGGTGATTTTTCAAAAACTTATAATAAAAATATCTTTATACTTGTTGATGAAAATACAGAAAGTCAGGCAGAAAATACAGCAATGTGTTTGGGTCAATATCCAAAAGCAGTTACAATCGGCAGTCAGACCGAGGGAACAGACGGAGATGCGTCTCTTATTTATCTTCCTGAAGGCATATTCTCTTGGTTTACTGGTTTAGGATGGTTTTATCCGGATCATAAACAAACACAGAGAATCGGTATAGTACCGGATGTTGTAGTTTATCCTACAATACAAGGTATTCGAGCAGGGAAAGATGAAGTTTTGGAGGAGGCATTAAATTATAATCCGACTGTTATTAATAATACAAAAAACAATATTCGATTATCCAACTTTAATTTGGAACAAAACTATCCGAATCCGTTTAATCCCTCAACGGTAATAAAATATTCAATACCGAGAAGCGGAAATGTTAAGCTGGAGATATATAATATACTCGGAGAAAAGATAGCTGTTTTGGTAAATCAATTTCAAAAGTCCGGGATTTACAATTATAGATTTAATTCCCACAATTTACCGAGTGGCATATACATATATAAAATAACTTCGGGGAGTTTTGTAAAAAGCAGAAAAATGTTGTTGCTAAAATAAATATTAATAATTTATACTGCCTAATTCATACATGTAAAGTTAAAAAATTTTTAAGTTTTTTAATAAAATTATTTATAATTTTACATATACTTATATTGCGAAACCAAATAAAATGATGAAGGGAAAATTGTAACTGCACTAAGACACCTATGGGGGCAAATCGAATTAAAAAATAATCATGGTATTGAAATAAATTATAAACTTTAGTGAAAATTAAGGAAGGAGTGAATCGCATGAAAAGAATTCTCGCGTTTAATCTTGTATTGATACTCATGCTTTTATTTTGCAGCGGGTGTACAACTACTTTTTACACAACAACTAATGCTGAGAAAGTTTATCCTCAAACGAATGAAAAGGATATAACGATAACTACTGAAAACAGCCTGCCAAAACCCTTCGAAGAAGTAGGCTATATTTCAACCACTCAAACAAATATTGATGGGGCGAAAGCTATATTAAGAGAACGGGCTTCTGAAATGGGCGGAAATGCGATTCTAAATTTTAAGATTACTGTGGTAAGAGAATACATTTATATAATTTTTATACCTATTCCGGTAGATCGTTACATTTGCCGTGGATTGATAGTTAAATATTTATAGAGAGGATAATATGAAAATAGTTTATAAAATATTATTAGTATTTACGCTGGCAGCCTTACTTGCCGGTTGTGCGGCTTCGGTTGCTTATTTAAATGAAGGAGTTCTCAAATATCCTGCGACAAATGCAGATTCTGTTAAAATATATTCCGAAAGGACATTAGAAAGAAAGACTATAGAAATAGGCTATGTCTCTGTTCATATTACAGATAATCCTAACGGCGATTTAATGAAACAAATATTGAAAAAACGTGCAGCTGAAATTGGAGCTGATGCAATAGTTAATTTTCAGATAATGGGTCCGCTGGCAGAAGGAATTGCCGTAAAATTTAAGTAATAATTTTAAAATAATTGAATTATAAATCTTACGGGATATAATCATTCATCAGGAGACTTAACATGTTTATACTCAAAAATAAAATTCTTCTTCTTATCATTGCATTAATAGCACTTTCATTTTCATCCAAAGCTCAAAATCAAAAACCTGACAGCACTAATCTTAAGTGCGGCACTTGGGCTTTGCAATTCGGTATATCAAGCAACTTTACGCTCACATCATTCCAGGGTTCTACAATAGGTGCCAAATATCAGCTATCTCAAAGCAGAGCAATTCGCGGAGGAATAACACTTAACGGCAATACAAACAATGGCCCATCTTCTTATTCAGGATCAATAGGTGATTCAAGTGCTGGAACTATGCCGGGAAACTCTTCTGCCAAATCGGCTAATATTTCTTTCGTAATTCAATATTTATGGTATATGAATCCAAATGGCCCGGTTCATTTATATGCAGGTTTCGGACCTTCTGTTTTGTACGATTATTATCATAGTTCATTTAATAATCCGTATCTATATAATAACGGCAATGATCAGTCGTATTGGGTTAAAGAAAATTATAATTATGTCAGCACGGAATGGGCAGTTGGTGCTGCAGAAGTTGTCGGCGTTGAATGGTTCGCCTGCAGGTGGCTGTCATTGCATGCAGATTACAGCGAGGTTATAGAATATGTATGGGGTTCATCATCATCAAACAGGAGCTATAATGCACCGTCTAATACAAGTTATATATCCAATGCTCTTAGTAATTCCGCTTCAAGTAAAGGATGGGAATTAAATAATTCGGCGGTAGGTTTTGGCTTAAACGTTTATTTGTGATCAGACTATAAAAATTAATTATAATTAAAGTCAGTATAAAATAATACTTGTAAAGAGATAACATTATAAAATCTCAAATCCGATATAGAAGCCCCAAAACAAGAAGTTCGTAATAAAATTGTTCTTAAAAATATTATCACTACGGATTTTATGATTTTGAGTTGTTTCTGTGCCGTTTTCTCGGGAAGATTTGCTCT
>Ga0307441_1000048_pt1 | contig 56622 bp, 95 predicted proteins | sample SalMarWE160420MG_FD_202149 | JGI IMG/M metagenome (GOLD analysis project Ga0307441, IMG submission 202149) | Salt marsh sediment microbial communities from the Plum Island Ecosystem LTER, Massachusetts, United States - WE1604-20 | ecosystem: Environmental > Aquatic > Marine > Intertidal zone >... | reverse complement strand
AGAGCCAAATGATAAAGCTAAACAAATTATGATTACTCATAAAAATATGCTTTACTCAATAAAAACACCTCTAAGATATAAACAGTCAAGAGAATATTTTCTTAATTGTATAATTAAATATATAGAAGGTATAAAAATGTTAAATTCAGGTATTTATGATAATGATGCAAAAATAATATATAAGGCTGGATTATTAATAAAGGCTGGTAATGCCTGGATGGAATTAACTAAAATTCAAATACATTTTGAAATTGGTGATATTATAAATTGAGGTGATTTAGTGAGTAAAAAATATAAACCGGGAACTTGTAAAAATTGTAAAGGTAATAATTTAAAATTTGATAAAGATAAATATGAATGTAAAGATTGTGGATATATAGGTAATATTGAAGAATGGGAAATAAAATATAAGGAGAATATCAAATGAGATTTTGCGAAAAATATGTATTTAAAGAAGATTATGACAAAGAAAAAAAGAAAGAAGTATATGAAAAATTTTGTGTAAATTTTGTAAATAATTTAAAAAAAATTTTAAATTATGCGGAGGATGAAACAAAAGCAAAAGAAATTATATTTTCAATTGATATACCAAAAGTTAGAAATAAACTCGGAAAAATAAATCATGGAATTCATGAAAGAAAGACAATTAATCAAATACAAGCTGAAATAAAAGATATAAAATAATAGGAGTTGATTAAAATGGCTTTTGGATCATATGAACGAATATCGTGGGTTGACGGGGCATCACCACCAATATCTGCTGATAATCTTAATTCCCATGAAGATTTGTTAGTATTAACAGATGAAGAATTAAGAAGAAGTCAATGTGTTAATCTTGCTAAAAGTAGATTAAAAGAGTATTTTTGGAATAGAAACGAGAAGCAAATTGATAGTTTTGATGATGAGGCTGATTGGGCAACAACAGGAACAACTACCATTTCAAATGATACTGATAATGCTAAAATTGGCATAAATTCGATACAGGTTGAACAAAATGATAATGCAGCCGGATGGATTGGAATTAATAAAGATATAGCCGCATTAGATTTGAGTGTATTTAATGATGGTTCAGTATCGACGACATCAGATTTAATTTATCTTTTATTTTATATGTCTGATGTTGCAAAATTTGGTTGGTTTCAATTCAAATTGGGCACAGATAATGCCAACAATTATACTTATGCAGTGGCAGCGGCTGGATTTAGCAATGGATATAATTACTTGATGGCTGCAAAATCTGCATTTACTCCGGTTGGTGCTCCACCTGGATGGAATAATATTACACATCTTAGAGTTGAAGCCACAACAATTGCAAATGCGCAAGGCGAATATTTCATATGCGATTATTGGCAAATGATAAGAGAAGACCCTGTTTATTCGGGAGTACCATGTAGTTTTCAGGAATACATGGGAACGGTTACAGGATGGGTTAATGTATTTGAAATATGGACAGATATTATTGATACAGTATATGATAACTTGTTGAAAATAACAGGTATTATGTTTATGCCACCTGATGATGAAGAAAGAATTTTGCATATTTATTGTACTGTACAATCATTTGTATCTTATATTGAACAATATGTAAAATATGAAGATTATTCGATTGGGTTATGCTGGTATGTTGATTCTAATAATTATATTAGAACGTTTATAGATGCTGGTGATTTTTATCTTGAATATACTGAAGGCGGCGTAACAAATGATGTAATGATTTCATTAGATGAAACATTATTAAAAAATGAAAGAATAATTATAAAATTTGAAAAAGATAATGATACAATAAGATCAATTTTATATAAAGCTGGTGAAAAAATACATGTATTGGAATATGAAACTTCAATTGATACAGATGCGGAGGGATGTATTTATATAGCATCTTATGACTATAGGGGATGGGGGCTAATAACAGATTTTGCAGTTGCGGCGAATTATGGTAATTTAGATTTATATAATGATTGGTTTAAAGGTCCAAAAGCATATTTAATGCGTGAATCAATAGAATATACATCAAATAATTTAATAGCTGTTAATGATTTTTTTATTAATTTACCAGCTAATAAAATATTTGAAATTAAAGCTATTTTTGTAATTTCAAATACTGATGATGGACCTGATGTTAAAATTGCTTGGAATTATGGAGGCGATGCAGGTGGTATTGTTAGCAGATCATGTTTTGGAGGAATAGCAGTCACGGCATCGGCTGAACCATCAGCCGATAATAAGATTAGAACTTCTATTGCTGGTTTATCGTCATCAATACGATATGCTGTAGATCAATATAATTCTTTTGTAAAAGAAATAATTATAGTAGGAACAGGAGTAGAAGGTGGATATATTCAGCCTAAAATTGCTCAATATAATACAGATGCAGCAAATCCGACAATATTAAGCACGAACAGTTTTATAATTGTTACTGAGGTATTTAAATAATGAATAAAAAAAATTTATTAATAGTTTGGAAGTAGTATCTCAAAATATAGTTTATGAATTATTTATTATTGAACAGGCTATAAATAATTGTATAATTCTTTATGGAACTGAAAATATAAATGATGAAATTGTAAATAATGAAATTGATAGAATTTTAAATGAAAGAGAAAGGCAATTAAAATGATAAGTCAATCAACTTTTGATAATTTAAGTAATGATTTGGAAGTAGCATCTCAAAATGTAGTTTATGAATTTGCAGGGGCTTTAATTATCTTAATTGAAGAAGTAATAAAAGATCCTGGAAATATTTCTAAAGCAAAAGCATTATTTGAAACCAACATAAATTCAATCATAAAGAAATTTGCAAAAGCTTCTAAAGATTGGATTGATGATAATTTATCAAAAGCTTATATTGCAGGAATAAAAGAAGCAGATGCAGAATTATCAAGAATTGGAATTAATATTGCAGGGGCTGGAAGTGATATAACAAATGGAAGTTCACTAATAAATAATGTTCATGCTATTGTTCCAGTTCCTGAAATACCAGGTCAAATAATTATTAACTTTAAAGATTTTGAAGAACATACTCAATTTTTTGGTGTTTTCCGTTCGGCTGCTTATTATGCATTAGAAGACAAGCCACTTCAAATAATGAGAAAATCAAATGATATATATAGAGATGTTGCTGTAATTGTTGGAGAAAATAATTTTAGTGAAGCGGATATAATAACAAGAAGACAAATAAGTCAAAAATTTCTTGATGAATATTCATCAAAAGGACTTCAATGTATAACTTATAAAAATGGTGCAGTACATTCGATTGACACATATTGTGAAATGCTTGGAAGAACGTTAACAGGACGATGTGCAGTTCAGGCATCAATTAATAGATATATACAGTTAGGATATGATTTAGTTTTAGTTAGTTCGCATTTTAGAGCCTGTCATTTATGTACACCATTAGAAGGAAGAATTTTAAATTTATCTGGAAAGGATAAAAAATATATTTCATTGGTAGATGCAATAAATCGTGGATTATTTCATCCTAATTGCTTACATAATATTACTCCATATTTCTTAGGTGTAACTGAAATTGGAAGGCCAAGCCTTGATAAATATGAAAGTCAATTAGTTGATGAGTATGGATATGAAGGTGCACAAAGATTATCATATGAAGCGCAGCAAAAACAAAGATATATTGAACGTCAAATAAGAAAATATAAGAGAATTGAAACAACTAGTTTGGATGAATTATCAAAGCAAAAAGCACGAAAAAAAGTTAATGAATGGCAATCAGTACAAAGACAACATATTCAAGATAATAAATATTTAAGACGTAAATATTCAAGGGAGCAGATTAAAAAAGCACATTAAATCATGAATATTAACTAGGTGGTATTAAATTAATATTGACACTATAAAGTAAATTCCTTATAATTATATTATTGAAATTAAAGGAGTATTGATATTGAATAATTTATTAACAGTAAGAAAAGATGAAATTTATGTTTCTACTGATATTTTAGCAAAAGAATTAAAAAGAAGTCATAAAATTATAATTAATTTAGTAAAAGTTTATAAAAATGAGTTAGAAAAATTAGGAGTACTTACTTTTGAAAATGACCTAAAAACTGGTAATCCAAAAGGTGGACAACCTAAAAAAGTTTTTTATTTGAATGAAGAACAATATTTATTTTTAATAATGAATATGAGAACAAAAGCAAATGAAAAAGATTTAGTATTAAATTTAAAGTTAACAATATCAAAACAGTTTGTTTCTATGAGAAAATGGATACTAGAGCAGAAAACACAAAAGCAAAATCAACAATATATTGAAACTAGAAATCAATCAAAAATAGGTCGTAGGCAAGAGACAGACATTATAAAAACATTTATAGAATACGCTAAAATACAAGGCTCTAAAAGTTCAAATAAATATTATATGATAATTAGTAAAATGGAAAATGCCGCATTTTTCATTCTCAAAGAAAAATTCCCAAACGTTCGGGAAATTTTAAATATTCAACAACTATCTAAAATTATTGTAGCTGATATGATTGTAAAACAGGCAATAATTGAAGGAATGGACAAAGAAAAGTATTATAAAGATATTTTCCAAGAAGCTAAGAAAAGAGTAGTAGAAATGTCAACTAGTTTAGGATTTAAAGAAATATTACCAAATACTCAATTTAAACAAATTAATATGAATGAGTTGGAAAATGACAATTATAAATAAAAATTTGAATAATCTTATTTATAAAAATTCTTATTAAAGAAATTGAGCAAAATTTTTAATAAGAAGGTAAAAAAAATAATGAAAGGAATGATTAAATGAAATGTTCAATTTGTAATAAAGAAATAAATGTAAATGATAGTTACTCAGTAACTAATAAAAATGTAATTTGCGAAAAATGTGCTAGTAATAATAAAGGTCAAATAAATATATGTACTGGAAATGGTAATATTAATGCTACTCAGAATATTAAACATAAAAAATATGAATGACCTTATTAGTTAGGAGAGTTTAAAAATATGAAAGAGATATGTATTAATTGCAATAATTATAATAATGGGATATGCAGAACTGACGGAACAATAATAAGAAATGATCAGTCATATTGCTGTAAATTTGTAAAAAAGAAAAAAAACAAAACATTATGTTTTGATTTTGATGGTGTTATTCATTCTTATGTATCAGGATGGAAATGTGCAGCGGTTGCGAATGATGAACCTGTAAAAGGTATAAAAGAATTAATTGATAAGCTTATAAAAATAGGATATAGAATAGTTATATTCTCATCAAGATGCCAATCAGGTGATGGAATTTGTTGCATAATTGACTATTGCATGAAATATAAAATTATGTTTCATGAAATAGCTGCATTTAAACCACCATGCTATTTGACAATTGATGATAGAGCACTTTGTTTTAATGGAAATGAGATTGATTCATTAATTGATAAGATAGAAAGTTTTGTACCGTGGTATAAAAAAGAAACAATTAAAAATAAATATGAAAATATTTCAAATGAAAAACTTTTAATTGACACAAAAATATTTGATTCTTTAAGCTGTGACTCAAAAGAGGGGAAATTATTATTAGCAGCTATTAGTGTTCTAACTACATCACCTTTTATTTTTAAAAATAAATCATATCTAGGAAGTAAATTGCATCCAGAACAGGTGTGCAGTATGCTTGATGAATTAAAAAATGATATATTTGTAAATCAAGATACTGTAAAATTTTTGGAGGATGATAAAAATGAATAAATATTATATTGATGAAAATATTTACAATTTATATAAAAATAGACAAGAGAAAGCATTTGAAGAATTAAATAATTTATCTGAAAAACATTATGAAATAAAAACTAAATTAAAAATAATGCAATTAGATAAAGAAGAAACAAAAATATTAAAAGATGAATTAGAAATATTAAAAATTAAAATAGAAAGAAAAAACATTGAAAGTTCATTATTAAGAGAATTATTGCATAAAATAAATATTAACAATGATATTTTAAAAGTTAAGGATATTGAATATATTAATATTCCAATAGATGACTTTAAAATAATGAAAATATTATTATCAGAAAGATTTTGTAATTTAAATCATAAAATTGGAACTAATAAAGTAGATGAAATAAATTTTGAAGCATATGGAATATTAAAAAATTTATATTATAAATATTGTGATAATAAGTAAGGAGATTTAAAAATGGGAAAAATGGATAATAGTACAATTATGTTTATGGAACAATTAAGAGAAACACAAAATGAACTTAGAATAAAATTAGATAAACTTATAAAAAATGAATTAGATGCAGATCAAGAAGAAATTTACCTAATAATGAGTAATTTTGTGGATTCAATAATATTTCTTCTTGATTTTACATATAAAACAAAAGAAGAAATAGATGCTAATTTTATAAACCAAATAGAGCCAATTGAATTGATAGAACATAAAGAACTTTATGACTTTATAGATATTAAAAATAAAAAAATTAATAAATGTATAATGGATTTATTTGACATAAAATTAAAAACTTGTGGTGATTGTAATTTTAATAAAATATGTGAATGGATAAAAAGATATGGAAAAAATAATATATCTGATTATATGGGAAAACTTGATTTTAAAAATACATTAGAAGGTAGAATGTTGTTAGCAGCTGCAACAATTTTAACAAATTCAAGCTTTATATTTTATGGAAATGAAATAGATGGTACAAAAAAAGAACCTAACGAAATTTTTGAAATGCTTAATAGATTATGCAGTGATATATTTGCAGATGGAAATATTATAGATGGACCGTTGTCTTATGATAATAAGATTAATAAACTAAAAGATAGAAATCGTGAAATAATTTTAAATTTTGAAATGGATATTGATCACAAATTTACAAATTCTGAAAAATGTTTATTCGATGAAGTTTTAAATAATTTCATTGAAATTGAAAGATTGTTGAAACAAAAATTTGGAAGTATGAATAGTTATGAAAAAGCAATGAAAAGAATTTTAGAAGAACTAAAAAATGATAAGTCAGGAGGTAGTATGTATTATGCATGGCAAAGTAATCTTGCTTGTATAATACAAGATAATTCAAATATTGATCATGAATTATCAAATAAAATAGCATGTAAATTTTTAGATAGATTAATAGGAGGGAAAAATGACTTATGATGTTGGAACTCTATATTTAGACCCTCCATGGCCTGAAAAGGGTGGTGGTAAAATAAAAAGAGGAGCAGATAGACATTATAACTTAATGTCTATTAATGAAATATATAATTATAAAAAATTTCTACCAGATATTAAAAATAGTCATTGCTATCTGTGGGTAACAAATAAATTTTTAATCAATGGTTTGGAAGCTTTAAAAATTTATGGTTATAAATATATAACAAATATTGTTTGGGTAAAAGATAGATTTGGCTTAGGTCAATATTTTAGAGGTCAACATGAATTATTATTATTTGGAGTAAAAGGGAAATTACCATACAAAATAGTTGATGGGAAAAGACAACAATGTCCAACTGTGTTTTTTGCAAATAGAAGAGAGCATAGTCGAAAACCAGATGAAACATATGATATTATTGAAAAAGTATCATATCCACAATATTTTGAATTTTTTGCAAGAAATAAAAGAAAACATTGGCTTCAATATGGTGATGAGCGATAATTATAAAAAAATTTTACCAGATATAGAAAGTGATTATTTTAATATGAATAAATTAATAAATGGTGATTGTTTGATCGAAATGAATAATATAAAAAATAAATATATTGATTTAATATTGTGTGATCTTCCTTATTCTTTAACTTATGCAAAATGGGATAAGGAGATTGATATTAATTTATCTTTTTAATGCAGAATACCCCCATCCTCTTAGGTGGGGGTATTCTGCATAACATCATCTCTAATTAATTTAACAATATAATTACTTACTGAACGGTCATTTTCTTTTGCTTTTTTTTCTAATTGTTTTTTTAAATCTTTAGGAATTGTAACTTGAATTCTTGTATTATCTTCTTTAATCATATTATTATCACCTCACTATAATATTAACATACAATTATAGTGTTGACAAGTATATGTAATAGTGGTACACTTATTATATTGAAAGGTGGTGAAAATATGAAAGCTTACAAATATAGGATATATCCCAAAAAAGCCGAAAGCATAATAATAGATGAAACAATAGAACATTGTAGGTTGTTATATAACAGACTTATTAACATAGACAAAGCAATTCAGGAAGGTGGTAGAGTATGAATGTAATTGAGAGAATGAAAAGTATTGGAGCAGATAAAAAGATAGCAGATTTTATGGTAAAGCAAAAAGGAAGTTACGAATTTAAGAAAAATTATGCATATGCAAGAGCATGGGAATTTTACAACGAATGTCAAAAAAGAGGATTAAATTGTCATGTTAGTATTGGAGGATTGGATAGTATAACCTTATATTTATTTTTGAAAAATATAGGAATTAATGTTCCAGGAATATCAGTAAGTTATCTTGAGGATATGAGTATACAAAAAATACATAAAGAATTAGGAATTGAAAGACTTAAATCTGCAAAGAAAAAAGATGGAACACACTGGAATAAACAAAATATAATACAAGAATTTGGATTTCCAGTACTAAGTAAAGAAATTGCCCAGAAAATAGAATACTTACAAAACCCAAGTGAAAAAAACTCAACAATTAGACATGCAATTATGACAGGCGAAACCGGAAAATATGGAGGTAATAGAAAAAATACAAGAATGAAATTATCTAAGGTTTGGTTAGAAAAATTTGGCGGATATGAAAATGAAAACTATAATAAACCTGACTTTAAAGTATCATCCAAATGTTGTTATTACTTAAAAGAAAAGCCCTGTAATGATTGGGCAAAAGAAAATAATTCAGTCCCATTTCTGGGAATGATGGCAAGTGAAGGAGGTAGAAGGAGTAAAAGCCTGATGATTAACGGGTGTAACTATTTTGGTAAATCAGTAATCAGGTCAGCTCCATTTGCAATATTCAATAGACAGGACATTTTAAAGTTAGCATTAGAGCTAGATGTTCCTATTCCAGATATTTATGGAACTATTGAAACAGATGTAAATGGTAATTTATTCACAACAAAAGCACAAAGAACTGGTTGTTCGATGTGTGGATTTGGGATTCAGCTTGAAAAGAAAAGGCCGCATAGATTTGATAGATTGTACGAAACCAATCAAAAAGAATGGGAATATTGGATGAAGTCTTGTTACAAAAATGAAAAAGGTGAGGTTTTTGGATGGGGGAAAGTACTTGATTATATTGGAATTGAATGGAGGTAGATTAAGAATATCAAATATTAATATGTTTAAATATGATTGGATTTGGATAAAGGATAAAGCTAGTAATCATTTGAATTGCAATATACAACCTATGCGTAAAAACGAAATAATAAGTATATTTTATAAAAAGACAGGAAGATATTATCCTATAATTATTAAAAAGGAAGAAAAAAATATTAGACCAGAAAAGAAAAAAGTTACAAATACCGATATATACAATAATCAAATAAAATTAACAAAAAGATTGATACCAAATGATTTCACTTATCCAAATAATATTTTAATGTTTAATGGTCTTAGTGGGAAAAAAGGTAGGTTACATCCATGTCAAAAACCAATATAGTGAAGACCTTTTAAATAATACGTTAAAAAAAGTAAAAAATGGTAAAACTAAGAAACAATTAAAATATAGCATTATTAGATGGCGTGAAAAACTTGAAAAGACAATAGAAAAAAACGATCAAAGAAATAAGACTGGACTATATTCAATAGGTTAGAAGGATTTATCCATCTAACCTAAAATAAAAAAAATAATTATAAAAAAAAGATGAGGGAAATAAAGAACTGAATAATAAAAAAAAAGCTCTAAACTCTTTTTTTTATTGAAAAATAAATGCAAATAAGTTTTTGCAAATATATATTGAAATCAATTTATAGTTATTATATAATATTAATGAGGGTGTTATTGTTGGGCTAGTTCAGGAATAACATATGTAAAATGGTGGGGTTTTACATAATATTATTTAAAAGTATTTTTTCAATATAGTCAAATACCTTGGTAGTTAGACCCAGGTATTTGACTAATATTATTTAAATTGATGATAAACTGGAATCACTTCAAATATAAAAACAGCACTAAAACTTGCAAAAATATTAGGGTTTAAAATGATAAAAAAGATATATTTGTCCAGTTTGTTATAAAAAATTTAAGAATGGAGAATTAAATTTATGAAATTAGATGAATTATTACGAGTTACTGATGATAAACAAGAATTTCAGATATATTATGACAAGAATAAAATATTATCAAGTGTAATGACAAAAGATGCTTTAGCTGAATGTATTAATATTAATTATGAAATTTTGCAACAAATTATATTAACTGGGACAAATATATTATTTATTAGAGTAGATGAAGAACCATGTTATAAAAAAGTTGATATTTTATATGATTTAAATAAAGATATATTTGAATATAAAGGATATTACATATCAATACATTATGAGAAAAATTTATTTATAGTATCTCAATGGAATCCAAAAAAAGAAGTTTATAGAACTAATTACTTTAGAGGAGCAGTAAATTATATTGAAAGAGCAACAAAACCAGAATTTTAAATTTAAGGATAATTAAATTTATGACGAATAAAATAACTAGTAAAAAATAATAAGTAGGTGGGAATATTTTGAAATGTGAAATATGTATGAATGAAATGGAATTAAAAGATAGTAATTATTATGATGATGAATATTGGGAAGGATATAAATGTAATTGTGGTAATGTTGAACTAATTACATATACAAAAGATGAATATGAGAAAAACATGCAAAAAATGATAAAAATAAAACAATTTGAATATATGCAAATATGTCCAAAGTGTAACTACTTATTTGAATTTATGCTTACAGGAGTTAAATGCCTTAAATGCCATCGGTTTTATACTTATGATAATCTATATGAAATAAAAACAGGTGGATGTAAACTTATTGAAAAAGACTATGTAAAAGATAATGCATTTATTGAATTTATAAACAAAAATATATATGTAAAATAAAGGAGAATTAAATTAATGAATAATTTTATAATTGGAAGTCCACAAAAAAATGAAAATGAAATTGAAAAATTAGAAAAAAGAAATTTAGAAATAATGATAAATTTAATTAATGTTAAAAATAGAAAAGATATTAGTTTTTGGGAATTAAAAAATGATATATTAAAAGCGATGGAAAGAGGAATATGATGATTTACGGATTAAAAGATATAAGCAAAATACGTAAAGGAACATTAACTAGCGTAAATATAAGGCGAAAACATTTAAACGAAAAATTATTCCAGGAAATAATTAATGAATTTAAAGATTTTATTTGGTTAATGCCTTCAAATACTAATTTAAAATATTTTACTAGAAAAAAAGTTGCTGAAACTGAAAATTTATTTGATAAAGTAAAAGAAAAATATTTTAAAAGATTAGAAGAAGAAAGGAGAAAAAATGAAAGATAAATATATGAGTTGCGATAATTGTAATAAAGAAACAAGCATATTACATAATGTTGAAATAAATAAGAAAGATAGATATTTATGTAATGAATGTTTTAAAAAATATCTTGATGACAAAAATAAACATCCTGATAGAATTAAATAATTGACAATTAAGAATAAATCAATTATTATATTTATTGTAAAAAGTTTTTATAATATTTTGTGATGAAATATTATTCGGTTTGAAATGAATCCCCATTATTTCAAACCGAATAATGAGTTGACAGAGTTATAAAGAAAAATGTTTTATATCGAATGGGGGAAGTTGATATAAAACATTTTTTTTTATATAATATTATTAATAAATGTTTCTCTACATATTGTACTTTAATTTAATATAAATGAATTAAGTAGTAATTAAATTAATAATAAAAATCTAATCACTAATAAAAAGATGTTTTCCAATGAGCGAAGCATCTTTTTATTGCCGTTTCAATATATATTGAAAAAAACTCAATTAAATTATATAATTTAATAAGGGGTGAAAGATAATGAAAAATAAACTTTCAATATTTAAAACTAATGTTCATATTGTGGAAAAAGAAATGGAAGAAGGTAAAATAAATCAAAAACGGTTAAATGCGGCAAAATCATCATTTAACAATATAAGAAAATATTTATCTGATGATGAAATTAATTGGGCAAAAAATGTATTATTTGAAAATTGTGTGGATATATACACAGAAATATTACAAAATGATGAATTAAAACCGATTTTTGAAAGAAGAAGTATAAGGCAATATAAAGGGAAAATACAAAAAGATGATTTTGAAAAAATTGTTAATGCTGCTAGATATGCACCGTCTAGTTGTAATAGGCAGCCAATAAGTTTTATTTTAACTGAAGATAAATTAAAAATTTCTAGAATTAGTAATTTAAAAAAACAAGGATTTATAAAAAAATCTCCAAATTGTATAATTGCATGCTCTGAAATTGAAATATATGGGAAAGATAAAAATAAAAATTATTTTATCTATATGGATGCTGGTGCAGCAATTCAAAATTTATTAATTGCTGGTCATAATTTAAATATTGGAATGTGTTGGGTGCACATAAAAATTAAAGATATTGCTAAGATTAGAGAAATATTTATGATACCATCGAATGTATTACCAGTTGCTATAATTGCCTGTGGAACTATAGATAAAGGAAGACATATAAATATTCCAGGAAGAAAAAAAATAAAAGATATGATCAAATATGAAAGGTGGATAAGCTTATGAAAATTGGGATAATAACATTATTTGTATATTCAAATTATGGTAATAGGCTACAAAATTATGCAGTTCAGGAAATATTAAAAGAGCTTGGATATAATGCAGAAACATTATATTTTAATAAGATTAAACCAAAAAATGCAAAAGAAGAAATATTAAAAAAGTTTACTGACGAAAATATAAAAACAAGATTTATTCCAAATCTTGAAGAAGTTGAGAACGAATATGATTATTTTTTGATTGGTAGTGATCAAGTATTTAATCCAATGATAAGAGCAACAAGACAATTAAATTTAATTAAAAGATTAAAACGAATTGATAATAAAAAACTTGTTGCCTTTTCTGCTAGTTTTGGTGTTGATAGTTTATCAACTTTATTTGAAACTAAATATGCAGAACATTTAAATAAATATAAGAGAATATCAGTGCGGGAAATTAAGGCAATAGAAATAATAAAAAATATATCAGGTAAAAAAGCACAATTATTACTTGACCCAACATTAATTGTTAACCCAAATGTATGGTATAAATTAGCAAGCACATCAAATTTTAAATATCCCAATAAATATATATTTGGATATTTTCTGAATAATAAGAACCAAAAACATATTAATATATTAAAAAAGGCAGCTAAAAAACAAGGAATTATACATATTTTAAATAAAGGATTTCAAGTTGAAAAATTATTAAAATGTTACATGAATTCCGAAAAAATAATAACAACGTCTTATCATGGATTAATTTTGAGTAAAATATTTAAAAAAGATTATTATTTGATAGGTAATGCATATCCAAAAGTAAAAAGTAGATTTGAAACATTACTAAATTATAAATATGATGATTTTGAAAAATTCATTACAAAAGAAAGAAGAAGAGCACACAATTTTCTTAAGTCAAGTTTAAAATAAGGGGATAATTATATGAGTTTTGGGATTTGCACAAGTTGTTATAATTGGTATGATAGATATTTAATAAGATGGGCAAAATCAATTGCAAAACTAAATATAAAACCTATAATGGTTACGATTGTTCAATCTGGAACTAGATATAATATAAAAAATTTTGTTAATGCTGAAAAAATTTTAATGGATGCAAAAATATCTTATAAATTTCATTTCATTAATAAGCATACTAATATGGGAAACGTAAGAAACAAAGCAGTTGAAATATGCTATTCTAAATTTATAATGTATCTTGATATAGATGATGAGATTACAAGTAATGCAACAAAATATTTTGAGAAATATAATAATTTTGATGTAATTTGTGGAGGTATGAAAATTATTGAATTTGGGAAAAGAAATAAATATTTAAAATTTAAAAAAGTAAATAATAAAAAACTTTTAGGTTTGAAATATTGGATATCAAGTCATTCAATATTTAGAAAATCATTATGGAATCATTCCAAATATTTAAATTCTGAATTCTGTAATGCTTTTTTATGGATAACCTTCGCAAATGCGGGTGCTTTATTTATTGGAACTAATGAAATTTTTACAATTTATAATAAAGATAAAAATGGTCACTGCACAAGATATACAAAAAAAAATATAGAAAAATGGGATTGTGAAAGTAAGGAACTATTAATTAAACTAAAAATTTTAAATGGATATGAATGATAAAAAAATGATACCAAAAAAATTACATTTTATATGGTTAGGACCATACAAAAATAATTTTATTTATAATATAGATAGTTATAAATATTATAATCCTGAATGGGATATAAAATTATGGGACGATGTAAAACTTAAATATATTTGGAAGAGAATAATAAATAAAGCTGCGATTAAAATGATACCAATATATGCAACAAAAGCAGATTTATTGAGATTAGAATTAATAAATCTTTATGGTGGCGTTTATGTAGATATTGATTCAAAATGTTTAAAACCAATTGAAAGTATTAAATATTTTGAAAAACATTCAATGTTTTGTTCCAATACTAAAGGAGGTCAAGCAGATATAGGATTTTTTGGAGCTGTTAAAAATCATCCTGGAATTGACGAAACTTTGAGAAAATTTAAAGTTTATTTTAACCGAATTAAGAAAGAAAATAAATATATCTCAGTTTATTTCGTTGCTAGATATTGGCGGCGTATTGTAGCTAATAAATATACAATTTACAAAATTGATGGTAATAGGAAAGAAGGACAAAGAATTATATCATGCAATCAAAGTGAATTAAATAAAAATACAATAGTTTTGCAAAACTATGCTAATACATATAAAAAACAATGTATAAGAAAAAATAAATTTAGATTGGAGATTTGAAAATGGATTATAAACCTGATAAGTTAACACAAGTTATCGAAAAATTAATAGATTTTGAAATTGATAGAAGTAATAAAAAACATGATGAAAAATTTAATACAATCCATGAAGGGTGGGCAATTGTAAAAGAAGAAATAGAAGAATATGGTAATGAGATTGATAAAATCAGAAAAAAAATAAAGATGGTAAATAAGTGTTTTGAAACTATTTCTAATTGTCATAATAATGAATTATGGAAATATATAAAAAATAATAATTATGATTCAATTCTTATAGAATTTGAAAAATTATATTTATTTGGAATAAATTCAATTGTAGAATCAATACAAATGACAGCAATGTTTAAAAAGAATATTAAATATTTTAATTGTAAAATGGAGGATATAAAAAATGATTGATGTTATTTATCTTTGTGGAGGTGAGGGAATAAGGGCAAAACTTGGATATCCTAAACAATATTACATATTGGGTGGAAAACCTTTGTTAATTCATGGGTTGGAAATATTAAATAAAAATGTATTTATTAGAGATATCATAATTCCGACGAACGAAAAAGAAAAAATAAAAAAAATGTGTTCTAATTATAATATTTCATTATGTAAATTTTGTAGTGCTGGAAAAACTCGACAACAATCAGTATTCTATGGACTTCAAGAAGTCCAAACATCTTATGTTTTGATTGCGGAGGGTGTAAGACCTTTTATATCATCTAAATTATTAGATATAATTATAAAATATCAACTATGTCAAGCGTTGACACCTGTTATTGGTTTAAAATCTACACCTATAAAAATAATTGATACAGAAAAATATATTATAGCAGATTCAATTAATAGAAATAATATTTTTGAGGTTCAAATGCCACAAAGATTTAGAACGGATATTCTAAAAGAATGCCATAAAATGGCACAAAAAATAGCGAACGAAAATAATGATTATAATTATTTAAATTATACTGATGATGTAGCTTTATTAAACAATATAGATAATGGTATTGAAATTAATACTATAATAGGAGAAGAAGAAAATATAAAAGTAACAACACCACTTGATTTAAAAATAGCTGAAATAATATATAAAACGAAGTGTGGTGTTAATGATGACTAATCCGATTGTTGGGAATTCAATAATAATTTCAGGAGCTTCACGAGGGTTAGGTGCTGCAATAGCAAAAGAAGCATGTAAAAGAGGTTTTTTTTATTTTGGAGTAACGAAATACAATGAATTAGATATTACAAATTATAGTGAAATAGATAAATTTATAGATGAATTCCATGATTATTATATTAAATATAAAGTTATTCCATTTGCATTAATTAATAATGCTGGAATATGTATTCCAGAAGGAATTTTTAATATTAATATTAATAATGTTTTGGAGCAATTTAAGGTCAATGTATTTGGAGCTATAAATTTATGTAAAGCATATTCTAAATTATGCAAAGAGCTTTATTTTAAAGGTAAAATTCTAAATATAGCAAGCACGGCCGCTTTTAGAAATAGACCAGGTCGTGCAATTTATGCAGCAACAAAAGCGGCTTTAGTTAGTTTTAGTTTGTCTTTATCTGAAGAATTAAAACCATATAATATAAAAGTTTATACAATAGCACCGGGGGCTTTTGATAGCCAATTAAGAAAAGATATCGCACCCGATGATGATTTCAATAACATGTTGAAGCCTGTAGAAATAGCAAAATTTATTTTAGATATTATTGAAGATGGGAAATTTTTAGATAATCAAGTTATATTTACTAGGAGGTAATATGAGAGCTGTAATTTTTAATAAAGCACATTATGTTATAAAAATAGAAGGGTGGACATTTAAACCATTTGAAGAGCAAACAATTTATACTGGTAGTTCTGATTATGATTTTAAATTAGTAAGATCAAATAAAGATTTAAGGATTGACGAATATAATAATGAATCATATAAAAAAAGACATGGATTAAAAACAGGATTAAACTATAATTTCATATATGACGAAGTTAATCAACATGCTGGAAATGCTTATAGTTATGCAATTGAAGCACTAGCAAATCCAATAATTGAAAAATTGCCAAAAGATGAGGCTGGATATTTTTCAAGGCCGGTTCCTGGTATAGATTATAAAGGATTAAATATCAGGTTTTTTTCATCAATGCGAATAAATCAACAGGGTAAATGTTCAATTGGTCCAAATGATATTTTTATGTCACATGGAATAGGTGATAAAAATTATTGGATAGGAAAACATATAAAATATTTTAATTATGCTTTTTGTCCTGGACCTACATGGGAATGTAGAATGAGAAATACAGGATATAAAGGTGAAATATTCCAAGTTGGATACACAAAACTTGACCCAATTTTTCAAGGTAAATATGGTAAAAGACGAAGTGAAAAACCGATTATTGCATGGTTACCAACACATGGTTACGGAAATAAGCATAAAGGTCGGTCAAGTTATCCATTTTTTGAAAAATTTTTAAATCAATTTCCTGATGAGTATGAAATTATAAATGGAATGCATCCAACAACTAAAATGAATGCAAAAAAGAAACAAACTCCAACTTTTCAGGAATTAATTGATGCTGATGTTGTAATTGCTGATGCTGGGTCAACTTTATATGAAGCGTGGGCAATAGGAACACCTGTTGTTTTTCCAGATTGGATATGCAAACATGATACAATGAAACATTTTGAAAATGATACTCAAAATTTAGAATATCAAATATATTCAAAAAAAATTGGATATCATGCAAAAGATTTTAAGGAAATGCTTATTTTAATTGAAAAAGCTTTAATTGATGGAATGAAAGATGAGGAAAAAGATTTTATAGAAAATATATTTCCTGAAAAATTTCGTGGACAATCTGGAAAAATCGCAGCTGAAACATTAAAAGATATTAGAAGTAATTTATTATGATTAAAAATAATAGATAAAATATAATATAGATTTTAGAAAGGATAATGATAATGGATAGACTTAAATTAAGAAAAGTAAAAATATTGCATGGTGAATTTAAGTGTAATATTGGATATTTTCATGGGTTTTTTCAATATGGTGATGCCGAAGGGCAAACACCAATGGCTATCATTGAATTGGAAAACGGTCATGTTATAGATGTTGAAACTGAAAATATTCAATTTGAAATTGGATATAAAAAAAATGATATTTAAAGTAAATTTAAAAATAATTACAAAAAAAAAAGAAGAAAATAAAAAATACCTGTAAAGATTGAGGTAATTAGTATTATATATTAATATAGGAGGATTTTATAAATGATTGAAACTAGTGAAAAAAAAGATAAATTAATTAATTTTACTGAAAAAGAAAAACGCATTTTTATTACTGTTGGTTTACCACGTTCTGGTAAAAGTACATTAAGAAGGATTGTAATGAATAGGAATCAAGGAATTGTATTAATTTCAGCTGATCAATTAAGATTTCAATTATATGGATGTAGATGGTATGATGAAGGTGAAAATTTTATGTGGTCAATTAATGAACATTTTTTAAAAATATTATTACAGAATGGTAATTATATTTTTGTTGATGAAACAAATGTTTATGAATATGCAAGAAAGAAAATAATAAAACTTGCTAAAAAATATAATTATAAAATTTATTGTTTTCATATAGATACATCAAAAGAACTTTGTATTGAGAGGGCAAAAAAAAATAATGATTTACAAATGGTTGAAACTATAAATAAAATGAATGATAAATATATTTATCCTGAGATCAACGAAGGATTTGACGAAATTATAAGAATAAGCAATAACGATTATAAAAAAATAGATTATAATATTTTTGAATTTTAAATAAAATTTTCCCAGCCGGTTTATTGACATATTTAAAAAAACATTGTAAAATAGTGTTTAAATAAATATGTCAATAAATTTATATGGGGGTGAATAAAAGAGAGGGGTATTTATGAAGAGTACAGAAATAGCAAAACGATTGAAAATGCAACATTTTTCTATAATGAGATTAGTAAAAACTTATGAAAAAATGTTTCTATCTTTAGGAAAATTAAAGATAAAAAAAACTAATCCAAGTAAATTAGGTGGAAGACCTCAATTATATATTGAGGAATTAAACGAAAAACAGCAATTTTTTTTAATAATACTTATGAAAAATACAAATGAAGTAGTTAAAAAGAAGTTTGAAATAATAAAAAAAATAAATTAAAAATTGTAGGAGGTTTTTAAAAATGGATTTAAAGAAATTTATAAAATGGTGTTTATTATGGGTTTTCGTTCCTTATATAGCTATAGGTATTTTAGCATATAGATATCTATTTAAAAATATAAATAATAATGCTATAAGAATTATATGTTCTTTCTTTATAAGTTTAATAACAATAATTATGTTTATAACTCTTTGTTCAAGTGAAGATAATAAAACTAATGAACAAATAAAACAAACTCAACAAAATATAGAAACAAAAATTCCAGAAACAACAAGAATTCCAGAAACAACAAGAATCCCAGAAACAACAAAAAATATTGAAAAAGAATCAATTAAGAAAACACCTGAAAAGGAAACAACTAAAAATAGTTCTAACACAAAAATATCTTTAGAAAATGCATTAATTATATTTGAAGAATGTTATAAAAATGTAGCTGAAATTAAATATAATAAATTAAATAATAGTATTGATATTATTCCTTTAAATGATTATTTTATGTATAGCGTTTTGGATGCAAAGGCTGGCAATGCTGAATGTCTTAAGTTATGGAATGAAATAATAAGTAATTTGAAAAAGACATCAAAAATAATGGAAGATGAAACAATATATATAACAATAGTAAACAATTTAAATAATGATAATTCATTATTAATTATTAATAATGGAAAAGTCTTATATAATTGTTTAGATGATTAGGAGGATTAAAAGATGTCAACTAAAATGTTATTAATTATAGGAAATTCATTATTAATTATTAATATTTCATTATTATTATTTGTTTATTTGACTTTTATATTTCTTAATCAGGAATGTATATATAAAAATTGTGAAGTCGTTGAAATATTAGAAAAATATGATGTAGAAGATTTGAATATAAATAATATTAATAATATAGATAGAATTGAATGGATTGATAATGATTCTAATTGCTATATTGAAACATATAATTCATATGCATTTGTTAATAAAAGAGAAATTCAATTAAGTAAAGATAATATTAAAAATATATTTAAATTTAAAAATATTATTTTTTATTCTGATAATAAAGAAATGGTATATAAATATTATTATATGATTAGAAAGGAACTTAAATAATGGCTAATAAAGAAAATGAATTAAAAATAAAAGATAAAAGACTTGAAAAACAAATTGAAATGGATTGCTTCCTTGAAGAAGAGATCGAACAATTAAAAAACGCTGAAAAAGAGGCAGAAAGATATATTTATGTATGTAATAAAAGAATTAAAGAATATCAGGAAAAATTAAAAAAGGCTGAAAATAGATTATTATCAGTAAAAGATAATATAAAAAATAAGATAACATTTACTTTGAATTCTGCTTTTGAAAATGGTGAAATATCATGTGGATTACAAGAAACATTGACTCAAACCACATATTTGATACCATCAGCAAAATTTATTTTTAAAAAAGAAAAAAATAAGATTGTTAAAAAAGATGATGAAAAGTTAATTAAATATTTTGAAGAAAAGAAAATGAACGAATTTATAAAAACTGAGTTAAAACAATCTCCAAAATGGAAAGAATTTAAATCAACACTTAATGTTTCTGATGATGGTGAATTAATTGATAGTGATGGTGTAATATGTAAAATAGACGGTATCGAAATTGAAAAAGATGATGCAGAACTGGAAATAAAGTTAATATGAAAAAAAAAGATGTGAAAAGGATGTGAAAAGAATGTTACCAATTAACGACTATATAAAAGATGCTATTAAGGCATGTACTGAAAAAATAATTGAAGGCAAACAAGAATGGGACATTGAATATTTAAAACATATAAATCAAGCAATGCAATATTTATTAAAAGCTGAAGAAATTTTAAGGGAACACGAATATTAGGAGATATAATGTTTGATATAGATGAAATAAAAAATGGATTACAAAAAATTTTAATATATTATGGTGCTATTCCTCCAAATAATCAAGGTAATTGGACTTGTTTAAGTTCACGACATAAAGACCCTAGAAATAATTTATCAATTAAAAATAATATTTGTTGTTGTCACTGTGGGTTAAAAGGTGATTCAATAAATATTATTGCTGAACTAGAAGGCCTTAATTATAAAGATGATTTTTCTTTAATTATAAAAAAAGCTGCTGAAATTTTAAAATTACCTGAGATTGATAAAAAAGACTATAAACATAATAATAATTATAAAAAAGAAGAAAAAATATATGTAAATGACAATAAAATAATATTGCTAAATAATACTATCTTAGGATATTTTAATGATTCAAAAAAAAATGATTATTCTTATTTTTATAATAGAGGAATAACCAGAAAAGAAATTTATTTAAAAAATAAACTTATTATCGGAAATCCTTTAAAAATATTTACTAATGATTTGAAATGTTTATTACCAAAAGTAAATAATATATGGGCTTTTGAGTATATAATTCCAATAATGAAAAATGAATGTATTGTAAATTGTATCTTAAGAAGAAATGATAAAAAATCAATGAATAATAATAAGATATATAATTTAAAAGGTCTAAAACCTGAATTTTTAAATATAGATTATTTATACAATGATAATTTGAAATACTTATTTGTTTGTGAAGGATGGGCGGATGCTTTATCGTTCGAGAATTCATATTTTAAATCAATTGCAATAAATTCAATTTCAATGATAAATAAATTTGTTGATATTATCAAAAGCAATAAAAATAAATTTGTTGATACTATATTTTTAATTGCTTTTGATAATGATGAAAAGCAGTGGGGACAAATTGCAGCAAAAAAATTAATTAAAATGCTGCATGATTTAAATTTAAATGCTTCAAATTTAAAAATTAAAGGCTATAAAGATATTAATGAATATTATACTAATGACAAAAAAGTATTTGAAGAAAATGCAAATTTGATTATAAATAGTTATAAATAGGAGGGTTTTAAATTATGAATTTAAGAAGAAATAGAATAATTAGATTATTAAATTATTATTTTGAAATGATTGCTAGTAAATCAGGATTGACATGGGATTATGATAATAAAGCAGAAATAGCGGAAATTATTGAATTGATTTTTGAAGAAGTTGAGGAGATGAAAAATAATATAAATAATATGATATTTGATTTATCTATTAATATGAATACTGCTGATAATGATAAACTAATCTTTACACTAAGGAATGAAAAAGATGCCATTCTATGAAATTAAAATATTAAAAAATAATTATAATGATTCTCAAACAAAATTGATAAATATTTGGAATGATTATATTAAAAGAATAAATAATAATTTACCTTATAAATATATATTATTAGAAAAATCAAGAAGCAAAAGCAAAACAAAAACAAATATAAGGAAAATAGCAGGTATAAAAGCATATTTTGTAAGATACATAAACGAAAAAACTGAAATAGTAAGAATGAGTGAAATTAATTTTGTTCTTTTAATGGCAAAAATGGGTATTGAATTTGAAATAAAGGAGATTAATATAAATGTATGAAATAAAATTAATAAATAAAAATTCAGATTTAAGTAAAATTAATAGATTAGAATGGGATGTTGTGGTAAATGATGAAGAATATTATGTTTATCATTGTCCTGGATTTATACATTCAATTGGAGGTAAGAGAGGTTATAATGATTATTGGTGTTGTTTAAGGAAAGAAAATCCAAGTTTTGAAACATTACGAGAATTTAATGGTGAATCTTGTAGATGGGGTTTTTTTATAAATGAAAATCATTCAAATAAATATAAATGGAAACAACGGTCACTTGAAGTAAATATAAAAATTGAAATACTTAGAAATGATAAAAATTTTTATACATTTGTTGTAAATAATTTTGATTATGGTATGGTAAAAGCTAGAAAATTATTATTTGAGATAAATGAACACCCTATAAATTTTCATGAAATTAATTATAAGAATAAAATATTAAACACTAAGATAGAATGGAAAATGATTCCTTGTATTATAACAGAATATTACAATGAAAAGCTGGTAATTATACCAGATTTGAAATTTACAACAAAAGAAGCTTTTTTAAAGGCTATATTTTATAATTGTGATAATGAATTAAGTGTTGTTGATGATTTGTTTTCATCATCAATCAATTGGTTTAGAAGGGACGGTAATTATTAATGGATATTATAAAGGATTTAATTGAGAAATCAATACAAATTAATAAATGCGTTATTGAAATTTGTGTTACTGATAGATTAAAAAAAGATTATTTAGTGCAAGAAAAATATTTAATATTAACCAATGATACATATAAATATATTTTAACTAATCATAGAGATGTATTAGAAGATATTCCAATTTATATTAGTGATACAAAATTTTTAAACTATTTCCAAGTAAATACACCATTTGAAAGCATCTTAAAAAATAGATTTTTTTTGGAGGATAAAAATGGATAAAATAATTTTTGTAGATAAAACAAAAAATGAATCAAGAAAAGGATTTTATAACGATATATGGAATCAAATAATAGGATTAAAAAAACATTTAAAAGAAATATCTAAAACTAGCGATGATTATAAAATTATAAAATATACAATTAATGGTTTATTTAATGAATTAGGAATAATAAGCATAAATAAAAAATGTGTTATAATTGGCGAACCATTGGAACGAATTGAAATATTAAGGAAATATGTTGTTTTTGGGTTAGAAGAATGTATTTTAATTAATAAAGATACTGTAATTAATAATGATAGGAATGGATTATTTCATAAATTGGATGGATATAGAGGGAATATATTTCTTTTAAAAGAAAATTCAATTGAATTGTGGGATGTAAAATATTTAATTAGCGAATATTGCTAAAATAAAAAATAAAGGAGATTTTAAAATGGGAGCTATAGAAGATTGGTTTGATGATATGCTTAGTGGTTTATCTTTAAATACAAATGAATGGTTTAAAGGTTTAGAAGATTGTAGCGAAACATGGTTTGAAAAATTTGGTGAAAACATAACCAATGGTGCAGAGGCTTACAAAAATTTAGTTGTATCTGAATATAAAAAGGGGTTAAAATCTGTAAAAGATGATTACAAAAAATGTTATGATAAAATTCGAGATAAACAAAGAGCAGCTAAAGAAATAAAAGAAAAAGATAAATATGATAAAGCAATTAAAAAAATACAATTAAAATCAAATGATTTAGAGAAAAAAATTGAAGTACAATACAAAAATAAACTCATTAGTTTGGATAGAGCAAAAACAAAAAGAATTGAAAAATTAAAAAGAGCAAAATAATAAAAGTATGTTATAATATAAATGTTATAACTAGAAATACCTTGAAAGCTCATTGAGCACCACAAGAAGTGTGGCGGTCCGTAACCAATAGGATAGAGGTATTTTGAAATTTAATAATAAATGTCAAATGAAGGTTTTCAAAACCTTTCTTTTTTTTTTTGCTATTTCACATATATTATACTAATAAGCACAATAAATGTAAAATATTGCATTTATATGTAATAGTGTGTTAAAATTTAATTACGTTATTCTACGGAAGCCGACAGGCTAAAAATGGATATAATTACCCATAATTTAAAATGGAGGATATTTATGAAAATAATGAATTTAAAAAAGTTTTTCAAGTTTACAATTTTAGGTCCTATTATCCCATTAATTGGTGTTCCAGGTGATGAAAGCGGAAATGATTCTAATGGAGCAAATGAAAATGATGATGATGATGATGAGAATAATAACAATAATGATGATAATCAAGGAAATAAAAATGATAAAAATGAAAAAACTTATACAACCGATGAGATAAACAAAATTATTGAAAAAAGATTATCAAGAGAACGAAAAAAAATGGTAAAAGATTTCAATGAAAAAATTGAAAGAAAAAACTTAGATGAAAATGAAAGATTAAAACTTGAAAAAACAGATGCAGAAAGAAAAGCTCAAGAAACTTTAAATCACGCAAATAATCGTTTGATTAAATCCGAAATAATTTCTAAGGCTGCAACATATGGAGTAATAGACAACGATGCTGTATATGCTTTAATTGATAAGTCTGATATTGAAATTGATGAGAATGGAAACATTTCCGGAGTTGATGATGCATTGAAAACTTTATTAGAAAAAAAATCATATCTAATAAAGAAAACTACAAATGAATCAAATAACAATACAGGAGATGACCAGAGCCAAAAAGACAAAAAAAGTAAATTCGATATGAATTCACTTATAAGGAAAGCTACGGGAAGATCATAAATAATAGAATAAGGAGATGTTAATAAATGGCGACTTATATCCCTCGTGTCGGTGTTGAAGCATTGATGCCGGAAGAATATCAAAGAGAAATAATTGAAAGCGTTCCCGAAATGTCGACTATAATGGCATTAGGTTATAGAGCAGCAAATATGAGCAGGGCACAAAGGAGAATTCCTGTTTTATCAGTGTTACCAACAGCTTATTTTACTAATCCAGGTCCTGGCGATGTTGGAGATTTAGGGTGGAAAGAAACAACCAAAATAATGTGGCGTAATAAATATTTGGATGCAGAGGAATTAAACGTTATTATCGCAATTCCAGAAGCGGTATTGGATGATGCGGATTATGATATTTGGGCTGAAACAAAACCAAAATTATTAGAAGCTTATGGGCTAGCATTCGATCAAGCTGTAATGTATGGTATAAATGCGCCGGCTGTTTGGCCTACTAATTTAGTTGCCGCCTGTCAAGCTGCTGGAAATTTTGTTCAACTTGGTGGTGTTGGTGACATTTACGCCGATATTTTAGGAATAGATGGTGTAATTGCAAAAGTTGAAGAAGATGGTTTTATGGTTAACGGCCATATTGCAGCAATGACAATGAGGGCTAGATTAAGAGGATTAAGAGATGCTAGCAATCAACCGATATTTAAAGCATTAGTTAAAGAAGGAATGCAGGGAAGCACTGTTTATACATTAGATGGTGAACCTATGTATTTCCCTAAAAATGGAAGTGTAATACCTGATAGAAGTCTTTTAATTTCTGGTGATTGGACAAAATTAATTTATGCAATTAGAAAAGATATTACATGGAAGATCTTAACAGAAGCAGTTATTCAAGACCCAAGCACAGGCGAAATTATTTATAATTTAGCACAGCAAAATATGGTAGGTTTGAGGTCTTGTATGAGAATTGCGTGGCAGGTTCCGAATCCTATTAATAGAGTAAATAAAGATTCAAATACTAGATATCCATTTGCTGTATTAGGCCAAGCTGGAAGTTAGGTTTAATTATTTCTCTTAATAGGGGGTTTAAATAATAGTGAAAGTTAAATTTTTGAAAGGTAATCATTTTTATAGAGGTAATCAATATAAAAAAGATGATGTAATTGAAATTAGTGAAATAGATGTAAAAGCATTTTTAGAATGTAAAGTTGTTGAAATTTATATAGAAAAAAAAGAAAAAAAAGATATAAATGAAATGACTTATAAAGAATTGCAAAAAAAATGTAAAGAAAAAAACTTACAAGCTGTTGGTAAAAAAAATGATTTAATTGCATCTTTAATCGAAAAAAGTGAAAATAATTGCAAACAAGATGAATTATAGACATTGGTCTAATTATGTATGGAGGATAAAAAAATGCCTTATACAATGAATAATAAACCTGATATTATAAAAAATTTACCTGTTAAAGCTCAAAAAATTTTTATAGCTGCATTTAATACAAATTTAGAAGAAACTAAAAATGAAAAACAATCATTTAAAATTGCTTGGGCTGCTGTTGAAAAAGCTGGATATAAAAAAGGACCTGATGGAATATGGAAGAGGTGGGAATGATGTATATTACTAGCACAGAATATAATACATATACAAATAGGCCAACAAGTGAATGTAATACTTTGCGGCTAACAATTGCATGTAAATTATTAGATAGTCGTATTGGTAATTATCCTATTAATTCTGATGGATATAAAATAAGGTCCTCTGATTTTGCTATAATGTATCAAGGTAAATATATTATTTTACATCAATCCAAAATAGATGCTGTCAAGATGTGGGTTGCTGCAATGATTTCATTTTTAACAGATAATAATAACCAACCACCTAATAATATGAATAATCTTAAGTTAGGTCGTTTTAGTATTGGAAAATCTAAATCATCAACTTATTCGTCAATTACAGTTCCTGATGAATTGGGGATAGTTGATTCAATTTTGATTTCATCAGGAATAATAAACAGAAAGGTTAATTCAAGATGAGTTTACCAGATTTTAAAAAAATGATGACTCATGATGTTATCTTAAGAAAATTAAAATCAAATAGTGCTGGCGATTATTCAAATTTAAGTTCGTCATCATTAAAAGGTTTTGTAGAATATGGAAACAAACTTTTTAAGAATAAAAAAGGTGAAGAATTAACATGTAGGGCAATAGTTTTTTTGATGGATGATTGCGGAATTGATATTAATTGGCCTGATTGGGCAATCGATCAAATAGCACCATATAATAGACCTAATTTGAGTGTAGAATTAATTGACCCTATTGATAATCCAATTAATAAAGGTCAAACTCATCACTTTGAAATATATTGCATATAAGGAGTTATAAAATGGGCTGGAATAGATGGAACGGTGACGAAATTTTAAAAACTGTTGTTCAAGGTTCAACAAAAGCAGTTATAAAAACATGTAATGTTGTATTAACTGCATCACAAAATGAAGTACCACTTGACGAGGGTTTTTTATTCCGTTCTGGAATTGTTATCATTAGGTATAGAAAAAATCCAGTTGGTATAATTTCTTATGGAGGTGGACCAGGAACAGGTCATCCTAAAATACCATATGCTTTAAGATGGCATGAAAATATGGCTAATTTTCAAAGAGGACGAAAATGGAAGTATTTAATTGACCCTTTTAATCGATTAGCAGGTCCTTCATTATTAACTTTTTTATATCAGGAAGTTGGTGCTAAATTATGAGTGCTTATAATTTATTAAAATATTTAGAAAACGAAGGTTTTGGAAGTGAGGGTTTAGATTTATTTATCAATTTCAAACCTTCTTTACCTGATGACTGCATAATATTTTATGATGAATCGGCAATACCACCACCTGAAAGTTCTGGATTATCAGTTGATATTTTTGGGGTCCAAATAATTGTAAGAAATACTAATCAATTCACTGCTGAGAATATATCAAAATTGATTAATAAAAAAATTATTGGATTTGGTGGAATTCCTTTAATTATTGGTGGCGATATTGTAAGTCAAATAAATCAAGTTACTGCACCGTTTAGTATTGGAAAAGATGATAATGAGAGAAATGAGTGGTCAAGTCATTATACTATTAGAATGACATCAGAAAATAATACATTTAGATTATAGTATAGGAAAGAAGGTGTAAATATGCCAGAAGTAAAATTCGCTAAAACTCAAATTCAAGTAGATAATGAACTTGTTGCAAAAGTTACTAAATTTGATAGAAATGTTGAAATTGCAGAGGAGGACACAACAGGTTCAGAGGATTACATTGCTGGAACAGATGTTCTCCATTTACAGTTTGTAAGTATTTCAGTTGGTGAAACTGCTGAAATGGAAGGTATTGCAATGGAATCATCTAATGAAGGGTTAGATGATGGACAAAGTGAGTTAAGAAATGCTGCTGAGACTGGGAAAACTGTAGATGTAAAATATACAAGAAATACGGGTTTTGGATATCTTTTAAAAGGATTTTTCACAAGTTATAAAGAAAGCGGTGCATGTCCAGAAGTTTATAAATGGTCGGGAAGTTTTAGAATAAATTCTAAAGTTCCGATTTCGCCAGGTTCATAAAAAAAGAAAATATCAAATTGGAGGTTTTAATAAATGAATAAAGATTTAAAAAATATTGACAAAGAAAAATTATTAGATGAAAAATTTAATGAACTGCAGGAAATTCAAGAGGAAAATTTATTAATTGATTTTGATAAAGCTATAGAAGAATATCAGGCTAAACCTTATTATGTAAAATTCAATAATAAATATTTTGATGTTCCACGAAATATGCCTTTAGATTTTTCTATGTTTTTCTTTAGACATTGTTTTAAAAAAGTTAATGGAAAAACTTTGATTGATGTACCAGAAGATAAAATGTTTCAATTCATTAAATTAATGTTTGGAAATGATATGCTTATATCATTGGAAAATTCTAAAAAAAGAGTTGGTATCGATCAAGTATTTGAAACATTAGCAATGCCCATTTTAAATAAATGGGGTTATGGTACGGTAAAAAATAAAAATAATAATATTCAGGAAAAAAAACTTTAGACCCTCGTATATTAATATGGGCTTTTGGAGCGTTGGAGGCAGATTTTTGGCGATTTTATAAAATAGATTTAATAAAAGATGCATTTTCAAGAAAAATGTCTTTTAGAAGATTTCTAATTTTTATTAGAGGATTGCCGGAAGAATCGGCCTTTAATTGTTTTATTAGAAATAAAGATAATAGAAATTTTGTTGAATACGACGAGTATTTAATTGAAAACGAAATAAAAAGAATTAAATAAGGAAAGGAGGTAATAAAATTGGGCATAAGTCTTGGAGAATTGAGTGCTGATGTAACAACTAATACTGATGGATTTAGAGCAGGATTAAATCAATCAAGAAGAGATGGGGACAGATTTACAAGAGAGACAGAAAGAAATACTAGTTCATTATCTCAAAGATTTGGAGAAGTTGGTGCATCTGTTGGTTCAACATTTAAGAATATTGGTGGGGTTATGGAAAGTGCAGGTAAAGCGGTTCAAAATGTTGGTATGAATCTTACTAAATATATAACTATCCCACTTGCAGGTGCTTCAATTGCTGCTTTCAAATTTGGTAAAGATTTTGAAAAAGAATTAAATAAAGTTGTTGGACTTGTTGGTGTATCTCAAAAACAAGTTGATGCCTGGGGAAAAGATATATTATCATTATCGCCAGAAATAGGTAAAGCACCTAAAGAATTGGCTGAGGCTTTGTTTTTCGTAACATCAGCAGGAATCAAAGGAGCTGAGGCACTAGATGTTGTTGAAATGGCTGGAAAAGGTTCAGCAATAGGATTAGGAGAAACTAAAACTATTGCTGATCTTGTCACTAGTGCAATGAATGCATATGGAAAAGAAAATCTAAGTGCAGCAAAAGCCACTGATATTGTGACAATGGCAGTTAGGCAAGGTAAAGCAGAGGCGGCCGAATTGGCTGGAAGTTTAGGTCAGGTATTACCAATTGCATCTGAAATGGGTTTAACGTTTGACCAGGTTGCAGCGGCAACGGCTGCAATGACTAGGACAGGAACACCAGCAACGGCGGCGGCTACTGAACTAAAAGCAATTTTGTCTGGATTAATAAAACCATCAGAACAGGCAGAGGAGCAATTGAAAGCAATGGGAACATCAAGTGCAGAAATGAGAAAGAAAATAAAAGATGAAGGATTATTGAGCGCTTTAATGGATTTGAAAGACCTTACAAACAAATATGGAGAAGAAGCGGTGGCAAGGGTTTTCCCTAATATTCGATCATTGATGGGCGTTTTGGATTTAATGGGTGCTAACCTTGAAGATAATAAGAAAATATTTAATGAAGTATCAAACGCAAATGGAACACTTGAAGAAGCATTTAAATCAACATCGGAAACATTAGATTTTAAATGGAATCAAGCATTAAGTCAGGCCCAGGTTGTAGCATTAAGTTTTTTTGATATAATCAAGGCAAATTTAATACCAGTTCTAGAAAGCGTTGTAACTGCTTTATCTTGGGTTGTAGAAAAATTTCAAAGCTTAGCACCTGGTGTCCAAACTGCGATAATTGCATTTGCTGGAATAGCTGGGATATTAGGTCCTGTATTGGCTATTGTTGGAACTTCAATTGCTGGCTTAGGTGCAGCAATAACAGCTTTAGGAACGATAATAAGTGTTGTTGCAAGTATTATTTCTACAATTGGATTACCTGTTATTGCTGCAATTGCTGGTGTATGTATAATTGTTGGTGCTGCGATAGCTGGACTTATCGCATCTTTTGTTTTGTTATGGAAAACTAATGAAGATTTCAGAAAGAACGTTATATCGATTTGGAACATGTTAAAAACTAATGCAATTAGTGTTTTTAATGATATAAAACAAACTGTCGTCGTAGTATTTAATAGAATTAAAGCATTTTGGAAAGAACACGGCGATACTATAACGGCTTATTTAACAAACATGTGGAATATAATTTTAGGAATTGTAAAATTTGCAATAAAATTAATTGCCTCAACAATAAAATTAGTATTGGCTATAATTCGTGGAGATTGGGGTGCGGTATGGGATAATATAAAGGTAATATTAAAAGCTGCTTTTGATTTAATGACTACAATTGTATCAAATTTTGTTATTATTTTTGTTAGGTTTTTTTCTCAATTAGGAAGCAAAGTAATAAATCATGTTAAAAATTTATTATCTGGTATAAAATCACATTTTAATGCAATTTATACTGTTGGGAAAGATATAGGAAATAGAATAATAAAAGCAATAACAAGTATCAATTTTAAAGAGACTGGCCGAAAAATAATTCAAAATATAATTGATGGCTTAAAAAGTATGATTAGCAGTCTTAGTGGTACAGCATCAAGCATAGCAGCAACAATAAGAAATAAATTTCCTTTTTCGCCAGCTAAAGAAGGACCGCTTAAAGACCTTGATAAAATGGATTTTTATACCTCAATACATAAGGCTTTAAATAAAGCAAGATCAAAGATAAACATACCTGCTCTTTCATTAAGCGAAGAAGTTGGTGAACAATTACAACGAAGCAAAAATTTAAATGTTGGTATGTCAACTATTTCAAATGCCAGTAATTGGAGTTTTTCAGGACCTCTTAATTTTTATGGTGTTCAGGACGTACCGTCATTAATGGAAGAAATTCAAAGGACAATAAAAAGGTATTCGGGAAGGTGATAAAATGTATACAATAAAAATTGATAATGAATACCTACCAAACGGTGTAAAAGTTAAAAGCGGTTCAATGAATTTAAATCAAGGGCAGGCAGGCGAACGTGCCGTGCTTAGTTTTTCTTTAATTGATATGAATTTAGGACCTAATGACCCGTATATATGGAGGACATTGTGTGGTAAAAAAGTTGAATTATATGAAGATGGATTTTTGATTTTTGGTGGCCAACTTGATGAACCTGAGACAATAAAAATAAATCAACATCCAATTTTCGGTGAGAAAATTACATGTATTGATTGGCATTGCTTGACAGATAGAGTGTATATAAATCAAAGTTATCCACGACAATTAATAAGTGATACATTTAAAGAAATGATTGATGAGTTTTTAGCAGTTGAGGGTGTTTGGTATGATTCGCACTCAATTCAAGAAACGACATCACAATATGTTTCTATTAATTGCCCTTATGTGTTGGCTGGTGATGTTTTTGATGAAATGGCAGGTTTAATAAATTGGCAATGGAGAATAGGACCAGATAAAAAAATATATCTTAATGAATATAATTATGATGTCGCTGCACCATTGATTGAAAATGTTTCAAATTATTTACCAAAAAGTGTTAAAATTTGTGATGATAGAAGCGAATATTATAATAAAAAAATCCTTAAAGATGTTAATGCTTTAACTGATGGAACAATCCCAGAAAAGGCAACACCTACACCTAATCAAGATAAAGGTTTTTTTGTTAGATTTCCATTAAATCAAAAACCTGAAATATATATAACTCAAAATATTGATGACCCACCACCGGAAGATATGATTGACCCTCGACAAGTTGGGATTGGAGGTCTTGACACTGGCCTTCAATGGTATTGGAATAAAGGAAGTAATATTATCCAACAAGATGCGGATGCTGAACCAATAACTGATTATCTTGTATTAAAATATGTTGGCCAATATAAAATAAATATAATTGCTCAAAATAATGAGGCTATTGCAGAAAGGCAATCAATCGAAGGTGGAAGTGGTATTTATACAAATGTTGAAAATGCTGATGAAATAGAAGGAATAGAAATTGCAGAAGAAAAAATAGCGGCATTAATTGAAAAATATTCAAGAATAGCAAAAAAATTTTATTTTGCATCATATACCATCAATCTAAATGTTGGTCAAATAATAGATTTAATTTTTCCATCTTTTAATGTTGACACAAGTAAAAAAGATGATGGAAGTGATGATTTAACAAATGATAATTATTTTTTGATTATTGAGAAAAAAATAAAAGATGTTGGACCTTTATTATTAAAAACTTACACGCTAATAGATGGTGCACCCATTGGCGGATGGGTTAAATTTTTCAGTAAACTTATTAAACCTGGTAAAGATTGGACCATTAGACCAGATGCAATTGTTGATATACCAATTAATATAGATGTTAATTGGTATTGGAGTGGTACTTATTATATTAGAACTTATGATTGTTTATATCCAGTCGATGACCCTGGTGGATTATATCCGGCCGATGACCCAGGTGGATTATACCCTGGAACAATAACAGGTACGACAATTTATTATGATTAGGAGTGGGAAAATGATTATAAAAAACAAATTAGGCTGGATTGGTAAAGTTAATATAATTAAAATAAGAAATGGTAAAATTATAAAAGATTATACTATTAAGAATTTAATTACTAATCTTGGATTAAATGAAATTATTAAATCAATGTATAGTATCCCAAATATGACATATAAATATGTAGCTATTGGGGATGATAATACGCCAGCAGCTGCGGGAGACGCTACCCTTGGAAATGAAATTTTTAGAACTCCGATATTAACGCAAACTGTAACAGGTACGGGCCAATTAACATCAAGGGCTGTTTTACTTGATGTAGAACCTTTTGATGCAGTACCACCACCACCTGGTTATCAATGTACAATTAGCGAAATTGGTTTTTTTGCTGGAAGTTCTGCGCTTGCTTGGAATGGAGGTGCAGGAATAGACACGGGAACATTGATTGCAAGACTTGTTTTGACTACGCCAGAAGATAAATATGATAATGAACAAATTGCAATAACTCGAATTGATTCGATTGAGAGGGATTAAGATGGATGACATGTTAAAAATGCTATTAGAAAATATTAATAAAAATATAGATACCTTAAGAGTTGAATATAATTTAAAATTAGAAAATTTAAATAATAACATAGATATTTTAAAGACAGAATTCAAGGATGAACTTAATGAATTATCAAATAAAATTGATGAAATAAAAAATAATTATGTAAATAAAGGTAATTGTGAAGAAATAAGAGAAAATAATAATAATAACATACAATTAAAAAGAGATGAAATTTCTTTAAAAAAGATAACAATTATAGTTAGTTCAATTTCTGCTGGAATAGCTTCAATCATTGGATTTATTTCACAATATTTCCCACGATAATAAAAAAAGCAATTAAGAAAATTAATCCTTAATTGCTTTAAAAGTTTTTTATTTAGGATTAGTGAAATATAATTTTTCAATTAATCCTTTTAAATTCAAGGTTGGCGAATGATATTTATTTACAAAATCAATCCAAATATTTGAATAATTACTTACTTCTTTCAATATTTTTTCATAATCTTTTTTAGAATCATTATTTTTTATTATTATATTTTTCCGTTCTGCTATTTTTTGTGCTATAAAATATGCAATTTCATCAATATTATTTATCAAAATAATTCCATCTTTTTCATAATCTCCGAAACCCAATTCTAATATTTTTGATTTTACATTAGAATTTGTCAGCCTCATTAATCCATAAAAATCAAATCCAGGATTTTTTGTACTCTCTTTTTTTACTATTCCTCTTACTGGTATTTTAAATTTTTTTGAATATTCTTTCATAAAATTAATTGACCATTCATTGTCATTTGAAACATTACTAATAGAAAGTAATATTTCTATTCCAGATGCCTTTTTGTTAAATGCATTTGTATGCAAAGAATATACATCTACTTTTTTAAATTTCTTCGCATATTCATTTATCATTTTAGCACGGTCCTCAATTGATATATATACATCATTTGTCCTAATTACTAAAAACCCAGCAATGTATTTTTCAATTATTTTTATAACTTTTAATCCTAAAGTTAAAACATAATCCTTTTCCTTAGTATTATCAAACCATATACTGCCAGAATCAGACCCACCGTGTCCAAAATCAAAAACAATGCCATAATCAATATTTTGTAAAATTAACATAAAATATCAACCTCTTTTCTATTTTTTATTACCAACTTTTTGACAATCTGGACAAATATCAAACCATTGATTTTTTACTCGTTCATGCTTACTTTTCCATCCGTTTTCATTTTTATATTCAACAGCATCTCCAAAACTTTCAAAATCTTGATTAACTTCTTTAAAGCAATAATCACAACTTAACTTTACAATATTATATTCTTTGCTAATTGCCATTTTAACGCCTCCTTGTATAGATATTCTTAATACAATCTTAATTATTTTCTATTATAATACCATCTCTATTATTATTTGTTCTTCTTTTTTCTGCTTTTTGATATCTATCATCCATCAAACAAATTAAACATTTAACTCTATTTTTGTATGCTTTCCTTTTCTTACACCAAGGACAAATTTTTCTATTCTTGTAAAATTTATATTGATCTCTATAATTCATGGCTCACCTTATCCACAATTAATCTTTATTATTTTTATTTTTTTTATATTGCCATAATATTAATATGTCATTTATGATGTTTTGTCAAAATTTTCAAGATTTAAATATAAATCTTCTAAATTAAATATATCATCATAATTATACATTTGTTTTAACTCTGAACATGATTTAACATACTTATTATCAATAGATTTATCAACAAAATTTTCTTTTCTTTCTAAGTCTTCTAATGTAATTTCTTTTGATAAATTTAATATTTTTTCATTTTCATTTTTGTGTTGATAATTATTTATTTTTAGAGCTTGTTTATTTTTGAATGAATTGAGATATTTTTTTATTGCATTATTTGTTGTTGATATTAATGAAAAAAATGGCTGTTTTATTTTTATTTTAAATTTCATTGATTTTTTAGATTTATTATCTAAACTGTAAAGATTTAAATTTAAATTTTCTTCATTTTTTGTATTTTTAATTGTATTTTCAGAAGTATTATAATAATCTAAATCCTTATATTTTTCCTTATTAAGCTTTTGTTGTAGTTCGATTTCTACGATATTTAATAATTGAGTATCAAAATATTTGCCTTTATGAGATGTCAAAACATTTCTTATTTCTTTTAATAATTCTAACGTTACTTTATTATATTTGTTTATGGAATAACATGTTTTTTCATCATCTTCAAGAGCTATTTTATTATGTAAAATTATATTAGAACATTCGTTTGAAACCTCTTTTATTTTTTTCATTTTTGATATTACAAAAGATGTATAAAGAATCATAAAAATTATACTTATTGCTATTATTACAATAGCATTTGAACACATAAATATTACTAAATCACTTTTACTCATTTTAATTACCTTCCTTTTCCTTTTCATTTAAAAAATTAATTATTGCCTGTTCGGCTAATTCTGACATACTTGTTTGAGAATATAAGTAAATTAAACGCAATCTAATATATGTTGATTCTTTTATTTTTATATTTAAATTTCTATAATTGTCTATTTTATTATTCACATTTAACACTCCAAAATAAATTTTATTTTTATTATATATCTTAAAAATTCAAAAGTCAATATCGTTAAAAAGTATTGATTATTTATTACATATATTATATAATTAAAATAAAAAACAGGAGGCTTTATTTTATATGAATATAAATGAAATTGTTGAATATTCAACAGATAGCGGGAATGTAAAGTTATCAGCTCAGATTGTTAGAAATATGATAGCTATTGGAAAAAATATCGAAGATGCTGAAATTGTAAATTTTATGATGATGTGTCAATATAGAAGATTAAATCCTTTTTTGAAACAAGCATATCTTGTAAAATTCGGAGAGACAGTACAAATAATTGTTAGCAAAGATGTTTTCACTCAAAGATTAAATTTACATCCACAATGTGAAGGCTGGGAGGCTGGTGTAATTGTTTGGAATAAAGACGGAAAGAAAATTATTGAAAGGGTTGGAACATTTTTTCTTGATGACACTGAAAAATTAGTTGGAGCTTATTTTATTTTACATCGAAAAGGATGGAAAGAACCTTTTAAATGGACAATAAAACTTAAAGATTATTTTAGAACATACAAAAATAAAAATGGAACAATTGAACCGATGGGTAATTGGGCAACAATGCCTGGGGTAATGCTTGTGAAATGCGTAACAGTAGCAGGAATCAGAAATGTTTTTTCTGAGGAATTCGGTGGGATGTATACTGATGATGAACTAGGAATTGATAAAGCAATTGATGTCACACCAATAAATAAAACTAAATCAGATAAGAAAAAAGATAAAAACAAAAAAGAAGAAACATTTATAAGTCAAGTTCAAATTGGAGAATTGTGTGCACTGGCTGCTAGTAAATCAAAAGAATTAAATTATAATGCTGATGATCTATTGAAATACGCAATGGAATTATTAGTAAATAGAGGTAGTTTAAAGTCAGTATCAAAAAAAGAAATACCAAAAAAATTATTTGCTGATGTTTATAATTTTATTAAAAGTTTAATAGATACAAAAGAAAAAAAAGAAAGAAAAGAAAATAATACAACTAATGAAAATAAAGAAAATAATACAACTAATGAAAATAAAGAAAATAATACAACTAATGAAAATAAAGAAAATAATACAACTAATGAAACTAAAGAAAATAATACAACTAATGAAACTAAAGAAAATGATGAAAATAATAACGAAAATAATAATGGAACACCTAAGGTGGAAAGGTAAATAATGGAAATAAAGAAGCTTTTTAAATATGGGTTATATTCGTATTGTATAACAATTCCAAAAAAATTTTTAAATGAATTAGGATTTACAAAGGATGATATTTTCTTAATAGAAATTAAAAATGAAACTATAATAATAAAAAAATATTATCCTGATAATAAAAAATAAGGAGATTTAAAAGAAATGATTAATTATGGTAAAAGAAATAATATTCAAAAAAGACGGGTTCATGCGCAAAAAACACAAGATCAATTTTCAAAAGATACTGGTATTTGTATTGGAAATATAAGATTAATTGAGAACAATAAAAAAGAAATGAATGCAAAACAAGCTTTAATATTTTCTAAATATTTTAATGTAACTATTTCACAATTATTTGATGATTAAAAAGGGGCTAATTGCCCCTGAAAAAAATGAAAAAATATAGGAGATTTATTTTAATGGATAACAATGATTATATCAAAAAATTCAAACTTAATATTCAATTGCTTACATCAGAATACAAAAGGAAAAATACTTTGAAATATAATATTATTAAATTAAAAATATTATGTACTGCATTAGAATGTGGTTATATTCCAATTTCTATTTTTGGACCAAATAACATTGGAACAGGATTTTTATTTAAACAAATAGAAACTGATTATGAATTCCAAAAAGGATATTATAACATTGAAAATTATATAATGAAAATACAAAAGAATTATGATATAAGATTTAATTTCACTTTTATGAGGAATGAAAAATAATGTATAATGGATTTTATGAACACTTCAAAATACTTGTAGATACAAGAGAGCAAAAAAACCAACATTTATTAAATTTTTGGGCAGCTAATAATATAAAAATTGAAATAAAAAAATTAGATATTGCTGATTATTCATTTAAGTTAGATAAGATAAATTTTGAATATGATATTGTAATAGAACGAAAGGCATCTATTGATGAACTTTGTGCTAATCTTACTAAATATAGAGATAGATTTAAAAGAGAATTTAAAAGAGCTGAAGACAAAAGAACTTTTATTATACTTTTAATTGAAAATTCTTTGCCTTCAGATATTGAAAGGCATAATTATAGATCACAAATGCATCCAAATGCTTTAAAAGGTTCCTTGAAAAGTCTTAAGGATAATTACAATGTATATATTCAATTTTGTGACAAAAATTATACTGGTGAATTTATATTAAATGCTTTCAAAAGATATATAAAAAAATATGTACTCAGTGAAATAATTGAAAAGGGATTGATTGATTTAACTGAAAAAATATGAGGTGGTGAAATGAGCAGGCATGGAAAAAAAAGACTTAAGGAAAGAATTGGAGGTAATAATAAAACAGCAAATTTATTAATTTTAGAAGCTTTAAAATATGGATTAGGTGTAAATGTATTTACTGGACGATTAAGACGTTATTTAGATTTTGAAAGGAGTAAATCATTATTAACTTATATTAAAGTATATAAAAACAAAATATTTGTATTTTCAAATAATTATCATGATTTGATTACTGTTTTAAATATACCTAATAGATTAATGAATGATTTAAAAAAACAATTAGAAAAAATCAAAGGAAATGATTGAATGGGAAAAAGAGAAATTATTTTATTGAAAGTATGTAGAATTACTTGAAAAACAAGAGGAAAATAATTATGTATTAGATTTAATATGCGAAGTCATAAATTATGATGGTGCTTATTGATAATTGCTTGCTCGATGATATAAGGAGTTTTTAACTGAAATAGAATAAAAGAATAAATAGAAAAGGCTGGTGAATATAATGGATAAACATGAATTCTATAATAAATTAAGTAATGAAGAACGTAAAAATTTAGATAGGGCATTCAGAAAATTTACTGAAAGTTTAAATCATTTTTTTGATATATATAATATAAAAATAAATCTTGCTATGGATGACAGAGCAGAAGAATGTATAAATGCAATGGCTAAATATATAATTGATAGCAAGGAGGATTAGGAGGATTAAAATGATATTTGAAATTATTCAATCAATTTGTAAATTTTACAAAAGTGGGAAATGTACTCATCCAAAATATAAAAGCAATAAAAGAAAATGTACTATAAAAAATTGTCCTATTTTACAAAACAACAAGCCGATTGAATATTGACAATATAATTTAATTTCAAATAAATAAAAAAGGGTATTAGTACCCTTTTTTATTTATTTCTTGACTAATCAAATACTTTATCATGCCACTTGTTGTTAATCCATTTTCTTTTGATATTTTTTTTATTTTATCATGCATTTCCTGAGACATTTTAATGTTAACATTTTTTTGATTATTTTGCTTTTTCATTAAGATCAATTCCTAACTTTTTAATTTTTAAAAGTATTTCAATGTTGATTGACCAATTGATAATAAATATTAATATTGCTAATTTCCAATTAAAAAACACTATTAACATAATATATGCAAAAACAGAAATAATTAAATTTAAACTTGATAGTAATAGCCTCTCAAATTTATCGTTTTTATTTTTTCTGTTTTCAAGATTTTCATATACTTTTTTTAAATAATCAGTATCATTTTTCATTCAATCATCTCCTTAATTTGTTAATTTTATTAATAGTTTTCCAAACATTATTATTAATAAACAAACTAACATTTTCCATCCAAAATAATAATATAATAGTGAATAACCAACAAAAATAATTATAATACCTATAATAATTAATAAACATGATGAAATATCTTTTTCATTCATTTTAAAACCTTCTTTGCTTTTTTTTATATGATACCAAAAATAAAATAAAAAGTAAATAAATTATATTGACTTTTTATTTTATTTATATTATTCTATAGTGGTAGTTTTAAAAATAATTTTTAGGGGATGGCAATATGAAAAAAAATGAAGAATTTGAAATTGAAGAATTTATAAATCCTATAACTTTAGATAGCTATTTTTTTACTGATGAAGATTTTATCAGAATTGATAAATTTATTCAAAGAGAAAATGAGAAAAATGATGAAATAATTGCAGAAGAGATGCCATTTTAATTTTAAAACTATATAATAATAAAAAAAACAAAAAGGAGATAAATTTTTATGAGTATTTTAAAGGGGATAGTTAGTTTTATTTTGATAATTGTTTCAGTTTTCAGTCTATGTTTTGGAGTCTTCGCACATGAAGGTGATATGATGAAAGATGGCGGTCATTTTACTACAAAAATGATAACCAAAATTATTGAGCCTGCAAAAACTCAATACAAAGTTACATTAGTTAATATCGAAAATACAGCACTTACAGATTGGGAAACAAAATTATTACTTGATGGTGAAAAAATAGAAATTGGAGAAGAAAAAACATTTTATGAATTGCCAGATTTTGAAGCAAAAATAAAATTAGGAAGTACAGAAAAAGAAGAAATAGGAACATTAGAAGAAACAACAACTAATATTATAGTTGAAACTGGTTATGGTTCAGCAACATATACATTTAATATTGAAGTACTCAAAAATATAATTCCAGAAGTAACAAAAGAATTTGAAATTTTATCAGGATATCATTTTCATATTGGTAAATTTGCAGGTTGGGAAGTTACTTTTAATCCAAATGTTGAAATAAAAATTGAAGATTATAAAAATTTCAACAAAATAACAAAACCCTATATTCCTAAAACATCTAAAAAAATTGATAAAAAAACATTTTTGTATAAAAAATCTGATTGGAATTTTAATGAAAATTTAATAATCAAGGATGATCCAACAACAAATACAGAGCCAGAAACCAGTGTAACACCATCACCTTCACAATCAAATGGAGTAAATACAACTCAAAATAATAACACTGTATATTCAGATAAAGATTTACCAAAAACAGGAGAAACTAACCCAATTGTTTATACAATTACTGGTTTTTGTTTATTAGTTTTAGGCTGCTTTGTTAGATATAAGAAATATTGTAGTAATAACAATTAAAATAATCTTGATAAATGGGTGGGATATTCGCCCACCCCTATTAAAATAGAGGAGTAAATAAATGAATTCTATTATATATCTATCAATAATTATATTAAGCTCAATAAGCTTAATATTTGGAATAAAAAAAGGATGTTATAAGGTAAATAAAAATAAATAATCTATTAGCAATAATAATTCTTTATTTTGTCCTATTAATCAAATTAATTTTAATTGGGTTAGGTTTTGCATTCAGTATTTTGATTCAATTTATTGAATATGAACCATGTTTATTACTTTGTTTGATTGCTTTAATAGATATTATATTGGGTGAAATAATTTTCTATAAAGATTATTATTTGATAAAAAAAAGATTTAATATAGAATAAATAAAAAAACAATAAAATTTATTGTTTTTTTATTTATTCTATATTATAATTAAATAGTAATAAAAAGTATGTACCTAAAAACGGGAGGCGTTAAGGATGAATGAAATTAAAATTAAAAATCAAGTTAAGTTAAAAGTTAGAATATTGCGTGAAATATGGGGAAATGAAGATGGTAGTTATTTAGTCTATGCTGCTGAAAAAGAAAATGGTGATGAAATTACAGTAAATTGTACCGGATTTGAATTAAGACCAGGTAAAACCACATTAGTTGGAGAAATGCGTCAATATAGAGGACAGCCAAGTTTTAAGGCTAACTATGAAGAATTCGATGCTGAATCATATGAAGGACAATATAATTTATTATGTTCTATTGATGGAATCAAGGATAAAACAGCAAAAAATATACTTGATAATATTCAAAATAATAACATTAAAATATTTTATGGTAATGATATCCCAAAAATAAAAGGAATAGGACCAGAAACAATTAAAAAAATACATAAAGGATTAATATTCTTAAGAGAAAATAATACTTTGAAAAAATTAATTGAAATTTGTGGTCAATCTGTAGGAAATACTAATATTCATAAAATAAATAAATATCTTAATGATAATAAGATCGATGTTGAAACATTTAAAAAAGACCCTTATTTTATTTTAATTGATAAAATCGGTATGAGTTTTAAAAGAGTTGATCAACTAGCACAGCAAAAATTTAATTGTGAAAAGTACTTAAGAAGTAGATGCTTATTTTTGAGTGAACAAATTACAAAGACAATTACGGGATTTGGTCATACTTATACAACTATTGAAGATTTTAATAAAAAATTACAAGATATAAATTTAAATCATGAAAATGTAAACAAATTATTGAAAGATGAAGATACCAGAGTTGTATACTTTGAAGATGATGAAACAATACAAATTAAAAATTTATATAAGGCAGAAACTGAAACACCTTTAATGTTAAAAAATTTATTAGAAAATAAATTATTGGCCGAATATGAAAAGAATAATATTAAAAATCTTATTGGAGAATACGAAAGAAAAGAAGACATTAAATTTCACGAACAACAAAAAAGTGCTATATATGAATCAATAATAAACAATGTATCAATAATTTGTGGTGGGGCTGGTAGTGGTAAAACAACGGTATTAAAGGCTATTCAATATGTATTAGAAAAGTTTAACAATAAAATAATATTTACATCCCCTACTGGAAAGGCAGCAAGAAGAGTAACAGAAGCAACAAATAATAAAGCATATACATGTCATAGGTTTTATATGTCAGAAGAAGCACACAAAGAATTTTCTGGTGAACCATTAGAATGGTATTCTAGAAAACAAACTACAATGATTATTGATGAATTTTCAATGGTTGATGCTGAGTTGATTTATAAAATACTTAAGATGATGGTTGCCAGCAAAAATAATTTTGTTAGAATTATATTTGTTGGTGACCCTGGACAATTAGCAAGTGTTGGGCCAGGGTCAGTTATGGCAGATATTATAAAAGCTGGATTTATAAAAGTAATAGAATTGACACAAACTTTTCGTCAATCTAAAGATAGTAATATTATAAAAATTGCGAATAAAATTAGAGTCAATGAAACATTTGAATCAATTAAGGAAAAAGATTTCTTTGTTAATTGTCCAAAAGATATTAATAATTATATATTAAGATGTTTTTTACATAAATATAATGAGTATAAAGATATTGATGAATTTTATGATGATTTCCAAATTTGTACAAGTAGCAGGAAGAGAGCAAACGAAATTAATGAAATGATTCAAAAAGAATTAAAAACTGTAAAATTTATACTTAATAAAAAGGAAATTAAATTCGGTATTGGTGATAAAGTTATGTGTGTAAAAAATGATTATATGAATGATATTTATAATGGTGAATTTGGACGTATAACAGGTATTAGTTATAGAACTAATACAATGTTATCTTATGAAGATGACAAAGAAATAAATAGCCAAAATGAGTTAAAAAAGTTATATGATTCTAAAGTATCATTAAGAGAAGTAAAATTTAAAATTTATTATAGAGGTCTTAAGAAAACAATAAAGTATAATCTTGATTATGAAGAAATAGAAAATTTTGTATTATCATATTGTACAACTATTCACAAATTACAAGGGTCAGAATTTAAAATTGTTGTAGTTGATGTAAGTGAATTTAATATGATTACTGATAGCAGATTATTATACACTGGAATTACAAGGGCAAAAAAACAATTAATTTTATTAAGTAATAATATTGATACAATCAATAAGATTACTAGGAATAAATTATCTAGTAAAAGAAATACAAAATTTGTTAAAAATTTAAATAAATGTTTTGGAGGTGAATAATTTGAATAAATTTGTATATGTTGAAATAAACATTCTAAAACAAATATTAACCAATGATATTTTTAATAGGACAATGGATTTATATAAAAAACATACTTATTGGGGGAAATATGTAAAATTAATGACAGGTGGTTTTAATTATACAACTGATTGCTATTTAATTCAAAATTTAAAATCAAATAAAAAACTAGGTTATGAGATATTATTTGAAGTACCAGAAGAACATGCAAAATCATATAAAGATATTAAAGAAGAAAATATGAAAGGAATGATAATATGAAAAGTTATAAAATAATAATTGAAATTGAAGATTACAAAGGAGTTTATAGTCAAATAAATAGTCTCAAAGAAGCTCAAGAAATAGCAGAAAAAAAATGCAACGATATATATAATAGGTTAAATGGTATGTGTTCAGTTTTGGCAATATTTCGTTTAATCGATCATTAGAAAATGTTATTACTAGCTCTAATGGTTTATTTCAAAATGAAACATTAAATAAAAATAATGTCGAAAGTGGTGTAAAAGAAATGAAATCAAAAAAAGAAAATAATATAGGTTCTGTTTTTATGTATGAAAAAACTTTCAAGGAATTAAACTCTATTTTATTCAATAAAAATGAACAGTCGTTTTATATTGAATTGCTTTATACTCATGTTATGGAACTTACAAGAGGGTTTTTTCCTGCTAGAAGATTCAAGACGCGAAGAAATGGAACTAAAATTCGTTTTAGACTAATAGATAAAAATAATTATATGCAAGCTCAGGAGAATTATAATAAACCTGTTTTAATTTATAATAAAAAATTTAATGGTAAAATGCCATTACTTGATTTGAGTGGGGTGAAATGGTCAAATGAAACCAATAGAAAAGAATCAAGAGTTAATTGATATATTGAATAGTGAAGTAGTTCAAGTGAATGAAAAAGTTATTGAATATGAGAGAATATATATAAGTCCAGTTGGTATTGAAATTAAAAAAGATAAAACAGATACTACATTAAAAATAACATTAATATATGAAAATGTTGATAATATTGTTGTATATGAAAGAAAGGAGATATTTGTAGATGATCGAAAAATTTTTTAATTATTTAGATGTTTTTAAAATGAAAATAGAAACTTGTTATAGCTTGAAAGTAATAAAAGAATGATCTAATGAATGTGGGAAAAAAGATAGTTAGATGCTTTGTGCTAAATAAAGAATTTAAAGGAGATTAAAATAAAATGAAATGTTATAACCATAATTATATAATATGTGTTCGAGTGTATGACGAAAAAAAAGATATAATGCATACTAGTGCAATGCATTATCATACTGATGACATGATAAATAATCAAGAAAAATCAGAAGAGTTATTAAATGCTATATATTCTAAATTTTCAAAAGAGTATAAAACTGGAAAAAATAAAATAGAAATAATATCCATAAATAAACTTTAAAATTTAAATAATATTCAAAATAAAAAACAAGTCTTGAATATTATTTTTTTTTAATATAATATAGAGATACTTTTTAAAAAAAATTAGTATATACTTTAAATGAGGTGATTGAATGCAAGAACAGATAAAAGTAAAACGTAGAGGCCCAGGAAGACCAAAAAAGAAAGGAAGGCCATGTATAAGTGTTTCTAAAAAAAAGCATGGTATTTATTTAAAACTGAATAATAAATTGCTGAATAAACTTAGAAAAAATCTTGAAAAAAATGAAATTACAATAAATGAACAGGTCGAAAAGGCACTTGAAATGTATTTTTCAATTGGAAAAAGTCTTGAAACATATCTATCAAATAGTAATAAAAAGACATCTTAAGAAAGGTATTTAAGTAATCATGGTAAATAATAATGATAAAAATATAGCAAACGAAGAATCTTTTAATAGACAATATGAAGAAGATTTAAAAGGAATAAGAGATCAGCAAAGCAGAGAATTTAAAAAATTACCTTTTGAAGATAGAGAAAAAATAACAAGAAATATATTGATAAATGAAATAAAACTGACAAATTCAGAGGCTTGCGATAATGCCGAATGGATTATCATAACAGAAGATTCTAAGGGAAAGCAAACAATTAAAATAAATTGCCCAATTTTAGCAAATCATATTATGGAAACTCAAAATTTATTATTTATTCGTGATAATGCTATGAATGCAGTTTTATTATATTTATACAGAGATGGATATTACAATATGATTTCTGATAATGAATTTAAAGGATTTATTTTAAAATACATCCCTTTAAAACTTCAAAAAACAAGAGATAGCAAAGAGGTCCTCGATTTATTATATCAACATGCAGTTTACACATCAATTGAACTGCTGGACCCCGAAAAATACATAAATTTTAATGATTGTTTGTTTAATATAGAAGAATGGAAGTGTGAACCTCATTCACCAAAAGTATACAATACAATAAGAATCATGTCAAATTGTCCATATATGACAGAATTTATAAAACCAGAATATAGTATTTTCGATAAATATTTAAATGATTTAACAGAAAATGATGCAGAAAAAAGAAGTATAGTTCTACAATTTATGGGTGTTGCATTTTCAAATATATGTGGATATCGGTTAAAAAAATCACTATTTATGGTTGGACCTGGGGACACAGGAAAATCTAAAATAAAAGAATTGATTTCAAGAATTTTAGGCAAAAAATATTGTAGTAGCATGGATCTTTCAGATTTAGAAGAACGATTCAGCACAAGCCAATTAAATGGTAAAAGATTAGTTGGATCCAATGACATGTCATTCTTAACAGTAAAAGAACTAAAAACTTTTAAAAAAATAGTTGGTGGTGATGATATACCAGCAGAATACAAAGGATTAAATAAATTTGACTTTATTTTTAAAGGGATCGCCTGGTTTTGCTGCAACAAGCTTCCTAAATTTGGTGGCGATAAGGGCGATTGGGTATATAATAGAATTGTAATTTTAAATTGTAATAATGTTATTCCAGAAGAAAACAGAATAAAAGATATTGTTGAAAGAATGTTATGTGAAATCGAGTATATTATTTATTTGGCACTAGAAGAACTTAAGAAGGTAATAGAAAATAATTATGGTTATATATTACCTAATGAAAGTAAAGAGGCTTTAAATGAATATAAAACCGAAAATAATTCATTCTTGAAATTTTTCAAAGAATGTACAAAAGAACGACAAGAAGAAAAAATAAAAGATAGCTGTTCATGTAAAAAATTATATGATGTTTATGTTGCTTGGTGCAAAGACAATAATAATGGATTTAAAGAAACTAAAAATGAAGTAAGAAAATATTTGAAATCAATTGAAAAAGATAAAAGAAAAACTATTCATGGCGTAAATTATTGGTCACAATTTACGCTTACATATGATACTAAATTGGAATATAAATTAATTTATGGATACGATGGGCACGATGATGTTACATATAAATAAAGAAATTATAATTTTTGAAAATAACTATGAATTTACTTATAAACGATTAAAGTATAATCGTATTGGATTATATTCATTTTTCCGCTGCAATGATTATAAAGAAAAATATGAGATTTTATTTCCTGAAAAGAAAATAAATAAATATTTAAAGTATGGTTCGCTTTTGGGTGAGAATGATTATTATGAATTAATAGAACAATTAAAAGATGATAATTTTTTAAAATATTTTTTTCGGATTATAAAGCATATGAAAAAAGATAATGAAATCGAATATAAATTTTTTTGCTCAATCAAAGAATGGAATCAGGTAAAAAAATATTTATTTTATTATGAATAAATATTTTAAAAATTTCTTCACTTTTTCACCCAATTTATATATTATACTAGTTAATATATTGTGACTGCCTCAATATATTAACTAGTTATTTAATAAAAAATCAGTTAAAAGAATCAAGGATATATTTAAAATTATTTCTTGATTCTTTTTAATTGCAATTTCCAATTTTTCTAAAATATCCATTTAATTTATAAAAAACAAATTCATTCCATATAAAATATTTGAACGTCTTATATTTGGGTGTAAAAAAACATTAGGGTGATAAATTTTAGGTGTTTAAATTTATCAAAAAAAAAAATAGCCACCCAAGTGAAACCTATAATACTACTATCATATAAGTACATTGGGTGGAAAGGTGGAAATAAAAATACTATATTATAAAAAAAAATTTTATATATGTGTATACGTAATATATATATAGTATAGAAAAAAAAAATTCACCTTTCCACCCAAAATGATTCTATCTCAGTAATATTATATGTTTTAGCTGGGTGACTTTTGGGTGTAAAATTAAAAATTGGGTGTAAATTTTTTAATTTGGGTGGAAAACTAAAAAGTACTATAGTTTAATTTAGTTTACATTTATTTTATAAACTGGAAGTCGATTAAAATGAATAGTTGATTGACATATTTATAAATATTATCTATAATGATACTAAATTATTCTTTATGTTCCCCAAGTGTAAAGATAAATAGATATAATTTTTAAAACATATATTATTACATTATTCTAAAAAAATAAGTATTTTTAGGTCCCTGAATAATTTTAAGACTTGCTTCAAATTAGCAAGTCTTAAAATTATTGTAAATATAATATATATTTGATATAATCAAGATTAATAGAGCTGAATAATTTTATATTTTGAACCAATATTAAATATCAGTAAACATATTTTTTTAAATCTCCTATTAAATTTAATTTAATAGACAAATAATTTAAAACCTTACAAACAAAGAAAGATTAAATTTTAAAATTTAATCTTTCTTTTATTATTTGGATTCACTTATTTACTTTAATTTATCAACATGGTAAAATATATGTGTAATAAAATTTAAATTAAAGGAGATTTTTAAAATATGAAAAAATTACTTTGTGAAAGTTGCCAACATCAAATGTATGCTATTTGTCAAATTGAAGCTACAAATGGAACATATGATAGTAATAGAAATCTTATTACATTTCCTGTAGAAGATCATCAATGCCAAAATGATAAATGTACAGAATATGCGAAAGTAAAACATTACAAGATAATAAAAAATGCTGCTGTTCTTGTAAAAAAGGGAACTTATACAAATATAAGAGATGTTAAAAAATAAAATTAAAGCCTGGAATTCCAGGCTTTAATATAAGGAGATTTAAAGAATGCAAAATGATAAAAAAATAAGGGACCATACAAAAAGGGTTTTTGATTTCATAAATTTATTACGTAAAAATGGAAAAATGAAGGCACACGAAATAGCTGATGAACTAGATTTAAAAACAACACGATCAATATCAATATACAAAAAATGTGCTGAAAAATTAGGGTTTAAAATAAAGACAACAGGTGGATATTATGGAGGATATGAAATAATTGAAGAAAAACTTGAAAAACATGAACTTGATTATATTCAAGGGATATTAGGTAGTAATAACATTGAATTATTTAAAAAAATTGAAAGGATAAATAATAGGGTTTAATATGGGATTTTGTTTTAATATAGATTTTAAGAAATTTTTAACAAAAATTTTTGGTACTAAATTAAAAAAGAAATTTGAATTTAAAAATGAAAAAGAACTTGAAGATTTTTTAATTGATGTATATGGAAAAGATGAGCTTGAAGAATTATATATTTCTTTTCTAAATGCAAGTTCAAGAAAGGATATTAAAAATGGGGATAAAAAGCATTGAAACGTTTGGAATTGATAAAGAAATAAGAAAAGATACATATAGTGATAAATTAAAGTATTATTTATTAAATCAGTCTTTATATGAAATGACAAAGAATCTTTTAAAATTTAATGCATTTTCAGGAAATAGAATAATTTTATTACTTGTTAAAGATAGAGATGAGGGTGAGTTCGGTGGGATTAGTGGGGTACAATTTATTAGGTTTAGAGTTTTATGTATTATATATGATAATAATTATCATGATGGTTTTAATACTTATAATGACTTAGAAGAAGATTTAAATAGATATAAATGTGAAGGATATGAATTATTTGATGAAGTTTATAAAAATATGAATATAAATTGATTAGGAGTTTTTAAATTTATGGATAAGAATAAAAAAAAAGCCAATTTGTAAAGTTTGCAATTCAGAAATAAAAAACAATTTAAAAATATGTATTCAATGTAATAAAACTTATCATTCAAGATGTGGAAATGCTGCATTATGTAATGATTGTTTGAAAATACTAGGAATACAAAAATGAGTATAAGACATAAATTATTTATTTAGGAAAATAAATAAGTGTAAAGCTGATGAAATAAATAAAAATAAAAAGGGTGATAAAAATGGATGATAAAATTATTATTAACAATAATAATGCGCAAGTTAATATTTGTGATGGAAATTCTATTATGAATGCAGAACAAACTATTTATGAAGATGGAAAAATCGTTTCAAAATCTAAAATAATTATTTCTAATGAAGAAAATGAGGATAAAAATAAAGATGAAATTTGAAGTTGGTAAATTTTATGAACATTCAGGTGGTGGACAAATTTATATTTGTGGTGGTCCTATTTGGACTTTTGGTTATGGAATTGGTTTGGTTGCTGAACATCCAAAAGAAATTTATAGTATTGTAGGAATTGATGAGGCAAATGCGTTAAATTGGCATGAAATTTCAAAAGAAAAATATTTAAAAAATTTTAAAGAATAAACAAAAAGGCTTTAACGCCTTTTTGTAGTGTGGAGGATAAAAATGGTATTTGAAAAAATTGATATAAATAAATTAATAAACGCTGAATATAATCCAAGAAAAAAGCTTACTTCAAAAGATAAAGAATATCAAGATATAAAAAGAAGTATTGAAGAATTTGGATATATTGACCCAATAATAGTTAATAAAGATAATACTATTATTGGTGGACATCAAAGGATTGAAGTACTTAAAGATCTTAAATATAAAGAAATTGATATTATAAAAATAAATATTTCAAAAGAAAAAGAAAAGGCACTTAATATTGCCTTAAATAAAATTTCTGGTAAATGGGAATTTGAAAAGCTAACGGAAATTTTAGAAGAATTAAAAGAAAATGATTTTACTGATTTTATTTTAACTGGATTTTCTGAAGGTGAATTTGAAAATATGATGAAAGAATTTGATAAGGATAATAAAGGACAATCTTCAAAAGGCGATAATTTTAATGCAGTAAAAGAAAAAAATGATTTAAAAAAAGTAATAACTAAACCAGGATATTTATATCAAATTGGAAAACATTTTTTATTATGTGGTGATTGTACAAAAGAAGAAAATATAAAAAGATTATTAAATGGGGTAGAACCAATATTAATGATTACTGATCCACCATATGGTGTAAAATATGACCCGGAAGCAAAAGAAAGAAAAGGAAAACAAATAAAATCAAGAGGAAAAGTAAAAAATGATGATACTGCAGAATGGACAGAAGCATATAAATTGTTCCCAGGTAATATTGTTTATGTTTGGCATCCTGGAAAGCTATCACATATATTTGCAAATAATATAATTGAGTCAGGATTTGAAATAGTTAGTCAAATTATATGGAGAAAACAAAATTTTTCTTTTTCAATGGGTGATTTTAAGTGGGCACATGAAGGCTGTTGGTATGCTGTTAAAAGAGGTAAAAATCATAATTGGCAAGGAGCAAAAGACATTTCAACTGTATGGGATATTAAAAATAATAGCAGCGTTGGGAATACTAATATAGAAGAAACATTTGGACATGGAACACAAAAACCAATCGAATGTATGCTAAAACCAATTAAACTTAATACAAATATTGGTCAATGTATTTATGACCCGTTTGTAGGCTCAGGAACTTCATTAATAGCAGCTGAACAATCAGGACGAATATGTTATAGTATGGAAATAGAACCTTGTTATTGCGATATAATAATAAAAAGATATATGAAATATATTTTAGATGAGTCTGGAAAAGAAGCAGAAAATATATTTTTAATTGAAAAGGATAAGAAAATTCCTTATAAAAGTTTGGTGATTTAGATGCCTAAAAGTAAATATGAAACACATGTTTTACCAAATCTTGAACTTATAAAAAGTTGGAGAGAAGAAGGAAAAACAGAAAGACAAATTGCAGAAAAATTAAAACTGGCTTATAGTTCATTACAAAAATATAAATATGAATTGGAAAAAGTTAAAGAATTTACAAACGATGGTAAAAGTTGCGATTGGATTATCAAAGAATTGAAAATTACTAAATATTTGTATAATGTATATGTCAAAAATATTGGTCAAAACTTGGACTTATCGGGCGTTCTTAATAGCTCAAAAGAAAAATTAGTTGCAAATTTAAAAAAAAGTTTATGGCAAGAAGCATTAGGCTATTATGAATATGAAGAAACAAAAAAATTAATGGAAAAGATACCTTTTATTACCAACAAAAAAGACGAAGATGGAAATTTAATAATAAAATATAAAGAAAAACAAAAACTGGAAAAAATAAAAAAAATTGCAAGACCAGTTCCAACATTATTAATTTTTGCACTTTGTAATTTAGCAGGTGACCAATTTAAAAGAGTTGATAAAGATGTAGAAGAATTATTAAAAGAAACAATGAAAGAAGCTAAGGAAGCGAATAGTAAAATTAAATTTAAAAACGAAGTACTTCAAGCCGCTTTTAATGAAATGTATAATATAAAAAAAATAAAGGAAAATAAAGATGGAAACAAAAAAGAATGACTTTTTTGTTAAAGATATTGAAGGCTGGGAAAACTGGTTTTCATTTGCACCTCGAACATTCGAGCATTTTGCCTTATGGATTAGTGAATTTTTTGGGAATAAAATACCCTGGGATATAAAAAAACAGGAAGGTTATGAATTTAATGAATATCCATTAGATGCTATGTGGGAAGCATTTGCAGAGGAAACATCATTTGCTATTTGGTATGCTAATAGAGGTGGTGGAAAAACATTTGACTTAAGTCAATTATCTTTCATGGAATCAATATTTAAACCAGTATGTGGAATAAATGTTCTAGGAGGTTCATTGGACCAGGCACAGAAATCTATATCTTATCTTACGGCTTTTTGGGAATTAGATAACGCACCAAAACATTTACTAGGGAAAAATCAAGTTGCTGGAAGAGGTTATAAATTGATAAATAATTCATGGGTTAAAGCCTTAGCAGCATCGACAAAGTCTGTAAGGGGTAGTCATCAACAAAAATTGAGAATAGATGAAGTTGATGAGCTAGAAAGAAAAATATATGAAGCGGCGTTAGGACAACCAACACCAATGAATGGAATACCACAAAATATTATAATTTCATCAACTTTGCATAATCCGTTTGGATTAATGAGTGAAATAATTGATGAAAGAGAAAAAACCGGTGCAAAATTATTTCCTTGGTGTGTTTATGATGTTGCTGAACCTCACGGGTGGTGGACAAAAGAAGAAATTGAAACAAAAAAAAGACAAACAACAAAAGAAATGTTTGAGGCTGAATATGAATGTAAAAGACCAAAAGTTGGTGATTCTATATTTGATTACATGATGATTGACAGAGCTTGGAGAAGAGGGTTTGATATAACTTTTGATAATGAATATGAATTTAATGAAGCTGGAATAGATTGGGGTTATACTTGCACAGTGATGCATATAATCCAAGATAAAAAAGAATTTATAAATATACCTAATAGTTTTTCGTGGGAATATTATGAATTAACAGATAGGTGTAAAGAAATTATTGATATATGTATTGAAAAAAAAATAAAAGTTATTTATTGTGATTCAAATCCAAAAGATTCTACAATGACATTAAGAAAAGTAATCAAAAAAAAGAGAGCGATGATAACAGTAATTCCAATTGCTTTTAGTGTTTGGAAAGATATTGCAATAAATGTAATAAGATTTTATTTAAAAACTGAGATCGTAAACATAAAAAGCAAAGAATTTAAAAAGTTTATGCAAAAGTACCATTATAAAAATGTTGATCTTGAAATAATTGAAAAAAAAGACGATCATTTTCCGGATGCATTTATTGCATGGGCCGCATCGAGATGGCGAATTTTAGGATATTTAACAGAAGAAGAAATCAAAAAAAGAGAAAAACAGGAAGAAAGAAATTTATCAAAAATAAATGTAGGAACATATTAAAATAAAATCATTTGATATTTATTTTAATTGATTTTAGATATAAAATAGTATTAATAATTATTTAAAAAAAGGAGTGAAGAAATGGCATTTTTAAAAGAAAATTCTAATTTTCCACCCGATAATTGGAGTTATTGGATGGATAAATATAATGAATATGGTGCGTGGTATTCTGGTGATACTCAGGAGATTTGCAATTATTATAGTTATAGAGTAAAAGAATTGAATAATATTTTTTGGTCAAGACTTGAAAGAGCTGAGAGATCAAACGCTGTACATCTTCCAGCTGCTGGAGATATTGCGGCGATGTCATCCAATTTGTTATTTTCAGAAATTCCTAAATTTACTTATGATAAAAATAATAAATCAGGTGAAAGATTAATACAATTTTTTGATGATAATGGAATTTATAATATGCTATTAGAGGGTGCAGAATTATCGGCTGCACTATCAGGTGTTTTTTTGAAGCTTAATATTGATATAAGATTATCGAAATTACCAATATTAAGTATAGTAACACCATCGCAAGCATTTCCAACATTTTTAAAAGGAAGATTGTGGGAATGTTTATTCTATAGAGAAGTTAGGGAAGAAAAACAAGGTGATATAGTATATAGATTATTTGAAAATAGAAAGAAAAATATTGATGGAACTGCATTAATAATAGAATATAAATTATATAAAGGCACTCATGAAAAAGTAGGAAAACAAGTAGATTTAAATTCAATTGAAGAAACTGAAAATTTGAATCTTAAAGATGAGGTATATAATAAAGTTGATGGTCTTGGTGTGGTTTATGTACCAAATATGCGGCCTAATAGATTGTGCCCAGGTTCTTCATTGGGGATAAATGATTTTTCAGGATGTATCCCATTAATGGATAGTCTTGATTTAGCTTGGACTTCATGGGTTCGGGATATCGAACTTGGAATGGGACAAATTTTAATCGATGAAGAAATGTTGACGAGGACGGAAACAACTTTGATGAATGGAACACATCAAACTAATTTAAACGAATTTTCAACATTTCAAAAATGCTTTATAAAACTTAATTATTCAGGTCAAAGAATGGGTGGTGAAAGCATAAAACCTTTTGAGGTTGTACAGTTTGAAATGAGAACAGAAGAGCATTTTAAAAATTGTCAAACATTTCTAAAAGAAATTATTAATCAGTGTGGTTATTCTACTTCTACTTTTGGGCTTGATACAGAAGGAAGGGCAGAAAGTGGAACAGCTTTAAGAATTAGAGAGAGGAAAAGCTTTTTGACCAGGGAAAAGAAAAGCAGATATTGGCAAATGGCAATTAAAAATATACTAATGCAAATGCAACAACTTGATAATAGTGTTAATAATATATTTTATGAACCTCAAATCATTAATGTTGAGCTTGAAGATAGTATAATTGTTGATGGGAAAGAATTAAGTGAAACATTAAGAAATCTTGACCAAGCGAAAGCGATAAGCACAGAAATAAAGGTAACAATGCAGCATCCAGATTGGGAATATAATAAAATAAAAGCTGAAACAAAAAGAATTTTAGAGGAAACTGGAATTGACAAAACATCAGATATTATTAATTTAATGAATACAAATAATAATAATTCTGAAGAAAATCAAAATAAAAATTCTAATGAAATTTAAAAAAAATAAGGAGATTTAAGAAAATGGTAAATAGAAATAAAGAAATTAGAATGAAATGGGAAAAAGATGATGAATATGATTACAGAGTAAAAACAGGCATGATAATAATTGGAATTGCTCAAGTAATGGATGAAATAAAAAAGATGACAACTAAAAGAGAGCCAAATGATAAAGCTAAACAAATTATGATTACTCATAAAAATATGCTTTACTCAATAAAAACACCTCTAAGATATAAACAGTCAAGAGAATATTTTCTTAATTGTATAATTAAATATATAGAA